>Ga0105053_10006849_pt1 | contig 15488 bp, 6 predicted proteins | sample BON01_FD_78093 | JGI IMG/M metagenome (GOLD analysis project Ga0105053, IMG submission 78093) | Freshwater microbial communities from Lake Bonney liftoff mats and glacier meltwater in Antarctica - BON-01 | ecosystem: Environmental > Aquatic > Freshwater > Ice > Glacier meltwater | place: Lake...
GGGGCGCGGGACGGCGGTGGGGGGTGGGTGGTGTTGGTTGTGGGGGCGGGGGCGGCGGGCAAGAGGGGGTGCGGCGCCCCGCCCCCCCCCCCCCCCCCCCCCCCCCCCTCCTCCCTCCGCGCCGCCCCGCCTCGCCTCGCCGCCCCGACTGGGCGCGTCCTGTTTTTGGCCCTGCGAACCAGACGAACGCCCCGTACGCCCGGGCGCGGAGGTCAAGGCGGCCGGAGAGTCGCCGTAGGCCGGCGAGAGAAGACCCGTTTCACCGTCCGAACCGAACTAAATCTCGACTGAAACCCGCGCGGGCAGGGAGGCCTGTTTGCCTGCGATTCCCTCACGCTCGCCCGCTCGTTCCAGACCGACGTCGGTCTGCAATCAAGCGCCGCCGCCGCCTGCCTCCCCCTCCTCGCGCCCGCCGCCCGCTCTCTCTGCTCGTCAAGGCATATCTCGAGCGCGCGCGTCTTTTCAAGAGAAGAGGAGGCCACAATCATACACTCCGCGCCTTTCGCCACGCGCCGACGCTTGGCGCCGGCGGCGCGTGTCTGAAGCGCCCCCGCCTCGCGCCGCACGTCGGCAGCAGCGGCAGAGGCAGCGGCTGCCGCCGAGGACCGCCGCTGCGCACGCCCCCGCGGACTGCGTTTGTTGTTGGTCCTGCGTGGCCAAAGCGTCCGAGTGTTCGATGAGTGTGTATCGGTTGCTCCTCCAAGGACATGACCTCGGCTTCGAGGGCGGACCAGCCCTTGCGTGCGCCGGGCGGGCGCGGGGAGGCCCAGGCCGAGGCGGCGGCGGCGACGCAGGTGGCAGCAGCCGCAGCAGACGGCAGGCCTGCGGCCGCCGCCGACGGCGGCACCGCTGGCGGCGGCGGCGGCGCAACCGCCGTCGCCGTTGCCGCCACCGCGACCGCCGGCTCGGTGCGCGCCGCGTCCAGGAAGGGCCACGCCACGCCTCGTTTCGCCGTGCACATCGTCACCTTGAGCTGCTGGAGCGCAGCGACTCGACGCTGCACCCCGGAGGCCCGCCTCCGGCCGGCTCCCGCTGCCGCCGCCGCCCCTCGCGGGCGCCCCGGGCGTTGTTGGTTTTGTCGTCTGCGGCGTGCGGCGGACCACCCCTCCATAATCTCAGCTCTATGCAGTCACCCGGCGCGATCAAGCTGTCGTCTTGCCTTTCAAGCTCCTTACCAACCCGCGTCACGCCCCCTTAAAGCGCCCTCGCGCGTCGATCCAAACCGCGCACGAAGCAAAACGAAAAGGTCTCAAACGGTCCTCCGCCTTTCGTGAACATGGCCTGTTTCCGCGCCTGCTTCGGCCAAAAGGCCGACAAAAAGGCCGACAACGACTTCACCGCGTCACAGCAATCCCTGTCGACGCCCACCGCCGTGCCTCCGCTCCGCGCGGCCGCCGCCGCCGCCGCCGCCGCCGCGGCGCCGCCCGCAACCGCCGCTGCCGCGCCAGTCGCCGCCCCCGCGCCAGTCGCCGCCGCCAACCACGACAGCATGGCGGCGCGCCAGCCGCGCGTCAGCGAGTTGCTGCAGCACGGCGGTGGCTCCGTGCCGCAGGGCGAGATCGAGGAGGCGTTTTACAGCCAGCAGCGGAAGCAGCAGGAGCAGCTGGCGCTGCAGGATGACGACAAGGCGCCCGTGCCTGCCGCCGCCCGCGCCCCCCGCTCCAACCCCCGCTCCAGCCCCTGCCCGTCGTCGCCGGACGTCGACCTCGGCGCGAGCGAGCTGCCCTACGCCGCCCTGCCCACGCCCCCCGCGTCGCGTCGCGGCGACTCGCCGGCCACGGCGCCGGCGGCGCCGCTGGCTTCGGCGTCGGCCCGCATCACGACGGCGACGACGACTGCGCCCAAGACGGGCGCTGCTGCGAAACTGTCCGCCGCCGCCCCCGCCCCCGCGCCGGCGAGCAAATCGGCCCGGCGCCGGGCCAACTCCAAGGCGAAAAAGGCGGCGAACGGGCCTGCCGGCGTCGGCGCCCCTGCGCCCCGCAGCCGCGCGTCGGCCACCGCCGCTGATGCTGGCCCTGCCGCCACATCGCCCTCCTACCTGCGCCCCACGGCTGCCGCTACGGCTAGCAAGCTTGCCACAGCCGAGCAGGCGACGGCGCGGCGCGCGGCGCGCGCGGCCGACCAGGCCAACGGGTCGTGGCGGTCTTGATTTCACGTGTCAAGATGAGCGTTTTGCTTCGGGCTGTCTTCACTCTCTTTGACGGACAGGGCCCCCCTCCCGACGCGGGACAGCGCGGCGCGGGCGCTCTCCTATGCTCACGACAGAGGCGCGCGCGCGTTCGCGCCGCCACCGTTCCTTTCGCTCGGTCGCACTCAAACGCGCGTGCGTGCTCGGAAACAAACACCGACAGACGGCCGGGAGCGTTGACAGCATACCGATGGTGTAAACACATGGCGCATCGTGAATTGACGCGGAACAGCGCGCTCGACAGCAAATTTTACAAGAATTCGACAAAAAAAGGGGACACAAAAACCAAATACCGAGCGGGGTACTGTGTGGACCGAGTGAGGGCGAGGGAAGCAACAAAACAAAAACGAAATGTGGTGTGAAAATTGCGTCGAGCTCCCTCTCTCTCCCGCAGCGGAAGCTTTTTCTCGTTCTATACATGAGTTTTGGTGGAGGAAAAGGGGGCGGGCCGCGCCGAGGGGCAGAGGCCGCAAAAAAAATAAAGACAAGCAGCGGCGTCGACGAACAGTAGGGGCGGGGGGTCGGGGGCGGGGCGACATCAGCGAGGGAGGTGGGGGGGGCATGGGGGTGGGGGAGGGAGAGCGGCAGGTGGCGCGTTGGGGAGGAGGGGGCGGGTCGGTGCGTTTCTGGCGCAGACGGCGGGCGTGAACGAACAGATATGAAGAAAAAGGGAGGAGCGGGCACACACGTCCTCGCGTGGGCGGCGGCGGTTGCGTTTGCTTCACGCGGGCACGGCGGCGGCGACGGCCGCCGCGTGCAGCTGCTGTTGCTGCTGCTGGGCCTGCTGCATGGCCGCCTGGGCCGCCGCCTGGGCAGCCACCGCTGCCGCCTGAGCTGCCGCCTGCACCCCGTTGCGCGCGCGCATGCAGCAAAGCGGCAGCAGCGCCGACAGCGACGCGGCCGCCTGCTCCTGGCTGCCGACCAGGTCGAGGCGGCGCAGGCGCCCGTAGCCGCTGTAGCAAGCCGGCACGAGCGCCGCGTGTACCACGTCCGGCGTGGACAGGCGCAGGGCGCGCAGGCGGGGGAGGGCCGAGGCGAGCGTGGGGGGCGGGGCGGCGGCGGAACAAGGCGTCGCAGGCGCGGCGCGGGGCGCGTCAAAGAGGGCCGAGGGCGAGCCGAGCGAGGGGGAGGGCGGCGCGGGCGCGGGCGCGGGCGCGGGCGCCGCCGCCGCAACCCCCAAGCCCCGTTCGGCGGGGCCGCCGCAGCGCGCGCCCGCGGCCACGCAGCGCTGGTCCATGGCCAGGGAGCCGTCGCGGTAGTCGTGCACGAGCAGCGAGCGCAGCGACGCCCCCCCCCCGCCGCCGAGCGCGCGCTGCAGGCCCCGCGCCGTCAGCGGCTGCCGCCCGACCAGCGTCAGCGCGAGGTGCTCGAGCGACGCGCGGCGGACGCGGCGGCCCAGGCCCGGGCCCGGGCACGTTGCGCCGGGGCACACCGGGGAGGGGGGGGGCGCGGGGGCTGCGGCGCCCGCGCTTGCGGCGTGGGTCGCGTTGGCGGCCGGGGTCATCGCGCCGGCCACCAGGGCCTCCAGCGTGTCGTCGCCGACGCAAAAATGGCCGTCGATCGACAGGCGGCGCAGCCGAGGCAGCAGCAGCGGCGGCGGGATGGCCGCCGCCGCCGCAGGCTCTTGAGCGCCCGCCGCCGCCGCCGCCGCCGACGCGGTCGCCGCCGCCGGCCCCACCCCGAGCTTGACGGCGTGGATCGACGTGAGCGCCACCTCCTCCAGCGTGTCGGGCAGCGCGGACACGTCCAAGGCCACGGTCGCGCCGCCCGCGCCGTGCATGGCGTCGAGCGAGCAGCGGCGCAGGCGCGACAGGGCCGAGGACGTGGCGGCGGCGGTGGACGCGTGGCGGTGGAGCAGCGAGGCGGCGGCGGCGGCGCCGCCGCCGCCGCCGCCGCCGCCGCCGTGCGGCGGCCACGAGGCGGCGAGCGTGGCGGGCGTGGTGAGGAGCGGCGGCGCGACGGGAGCGGCGGGCGACATCGGCACCTTCAGGGACGACGGCTCCTGCGGCTGCTTCGGCGGCGGCTTGCAGCTCGGGCCGTCGCCGCCACCGCCAGGCAGGGACGAGGACGAGGCGGCGGCGGCGTGCTGGGCGGCGTGCCGAGCGGAATGGGCGGACTGGGCGGCGGCGGCGTGCTGGGCGGCGGCGGCGGCGGCCGCTGCCGCAGCCTGGGCGGCCGCGACCGCCGCAGCCTGGGCGTGCTGGGCGGCCGCGGCGGCCTGCGCGGCCTGCGACCCCTCGCCGCCCAGCCACGCCAGCGAGAGCGCGCGCAGGCGACCAAACCCGGCCAGCGCGCGCTCGACGCCCGCGCGGGGAGGGGCCGTCGGCAACGCGCAGCCTCCGCCGGCCGCCGCCGCCGCCTCGAGCGCACCAACGACCCCCCCCCCCCCCCCGCCCGCGCCGACCGCGTCGGCGCCCCCTAGCCGCAGGTGCAGCGCCTCGAGCTCGGGCCACGCGGCGCACGCGGCGCGCACGGCCTCGGGCGTGAGGGGCGGGCGCCACGCCGGGTTGACGCTCAAGTGAAGCGCGCGCAGGCGGGAAAGGCCCGACCAGACGCCCGGGAGAACGTCGAGCGGGGCGGAAGCGGCGGCAGCGGCAGCGGCGGCTGCGGCGGCGGCGGCGGCGGCGGCGGCGGCGGCAGCGCCAGGGGCCCCCGCGCCCCCCGCCCCCGCGCCCGCCCTCGCTGCCGTCGCCGACAGCGATGACGCAGCGAGCCCGCTGAGCGCGGCGCCCAGGCCGCCGGCCGCGGGCGCGGCGGCCGCCGGCGCCCCGCCCCCTACGCCCGCGCCCGCGCCCGCACCCGCGCCCGCGCAGCGCACGCACTGCAGCGCCAGGCGCTCGAGGCCGCAGAGGCGCCCAAGCGCGGCGACGTCGTCGCGCGTCGGCGCGCCGCGCGACTCGAGCGAGAGCGCGACGAGCGCGCCGTCGGCTGCGCCGGGCGCCGCGCACAGCTCGGCGATGCCTGACGCGTCGGCGGGCTCGCGCACGTGCGCCGCTAGGCGCAGGGGCGGCAAAGCGGGGGTGACGGGCTTGTTAGCTGGCGGGGGCGTCGGCGGCGAGGAGGCGCCGTCGCTGGGGGGGCTCGCCCCTTCCTGCTGCTGCTGCATTTGCATCTGCAGCTGCATGCCGTGCAGCGCGTTCACGCGCGAGAGTAGGCCCACGGCCCAGCGCACGTCGGGGACCCCAACCTCGAGGTGCAGCGGCGGCGGGGGGCCGGAGCGCCGAGCGCGCCGCGGAGTCGACGGGCAGCAGCCGAGGGAGGACGGGGCGGCAAGCGGCGCCGGAGGGCGCGCCACGGCCAGTGCGGCGAGCGCGTCGAGCGCGCCGTCGCCGAGCGTGTAGTCGGCCTGGCCGACGATGCCAACGGGCACGCCGCTGGCAGCGCCACCCGGCGCGAGGACCGAGGGCGCGAAGCGCGAGGCGGGGGGGCAGGCGCCCTCCCGCCGCCGCGGGCTCAGTGCGGCGCCCGACGCGAAAAAGGCGGGCGCCGCGCGCGCGGGCGTCACGGCGAGCGCCTCGAGGCGGGGGCACGCGTGCGCGAGCGCGCCGAGGGTCGCGCCCGTGAACAGGCGCGCGTGGCCGGGAAACTCGAGCGCGCGCATGGCACAGCAGGGGGCGTGGACGCCGTCGCCGTCGGCGCCGCCCGCCCCGCCGCCGCTGCCCCCCCCCGCCCCCAGCAGCGCGGCAGCCGCCAACGAGCGCACGTGGTCGTCGGTGAGGCCGCCGCCCGCGGCGGGCGCGACGGCAGGGTCGCCGGACAGCAGGCGCAGCTCCTCGAGCCCCGAGAGGAGGCGGTGGGCGGCGGCACGGGACGACGGATGCCGAGCGCCGCCGCTGCCGCCGCCCAGCCCCGCGCTGCCGCCCCCCCAGGTGCCAGAGGGGCTGCTGGCGTCGGCCGACGCCGCCGCCGCCGCCTCCGCCTCGAGCAGGCCCAGCCCGCCAAAGACGTCCGGATCGTCGGCCGCAAACGTCGCGCGCACGGCCAGGGCGCGCAGGCGCCCGCCCGCGGGCAGCGCGCCGGCCAGCAGCGCGACATCCGCGCGCCGCAGCGCCGTCGACGCGTCGTTGAACAGCACGGCGACGGCGCTCAGGCGCGGCAGCAGGCGCGTGGCGCGCGACAGGGCGCGCGCCAGGGCCGCCGGGGACACGCGCGGGCCAACGTGCACGGTGAGTGTCTCGAGACGCGGGCAGCGGCGCGCGAGCGCGTCGACCGCGTGTTGCTTGAAGGGGGGCCGGCGGCCGGGGTCGGCGTTGGGCGCCGCCGCCGCCGCCGCCGCCGCCGCCGCCGATGCTCCCGATTGCTGTTGCTGCTGCTGCTGCCCGGGGGCGCCGTCGAGCGCGCCCGCTCGCTCCTCCTCCTCGGAAAAGGCGGAGAGGCGGCCGCCCATCAGCAAGGCGCCCGCCATCACCGTCACTTGGTCCGTGGTGGTGTTGGCGGGGGTGGTGGAGGAAGAGAGGGGGTTGGCGGCGGCGGCGGCGGCGGGCGCAAACAGCGCCGCCGACGCGGCGACGGCGGCCGGGGGCTGCTGCGGCTGCTGCTGCTGCGGCTGCGGCTGCTGCTGCTGCGGCCCGGGCGCTGGCGCGGACCCCTCGTCCGTCTGCTCGTCAGACTCCGCGCCCAGGTCGAGCTCGGCAGAGGTGGCCCCGAGCGTGGCGAGGTCGCGCCACTCCTGGCACACCAGGCGCAGCGGCAGCGCGTGCTGCACGTCGGCCAGGTGCCTGCCCACCTGTTTTGGGAGAGAGAGAGAGTCAGAGTCAGTTGGGGTGAGGGAGGGTTTGGTGTGGTTTATTTTCGTTTGTTTGGGGGTGGGGGTGGGGGGCTGGGGCTTTGAGCTGCGGTCCCGGTCCTTCCGCAAGCGCACGAGAAAGCGCGCGAGCGAGCGAGCGCCCGCCCGACCTTGGTCGCCGCCGGTCGCCGTCGCCGGCGGCGCGCGGCGCAGCACCGTCACTCGTTCGCGGCGGCCTTTTGCCCGTGCCCGTTGGCCAGCGCGTGACGGGTGCGCGTCACCTGCAGCGGCGGGTGCTGCGCCGAGATCGCGGGCATCCGCCAAGTCCGCCCAACGGGGCCGGGTGGCAAGGCAAGGCGTCCAGGGAGGGCGCGCGTGGCCGGAAAGAGCTCCGACATAGACCACGCCGCTGAATCGCGACTGACCTCTGCCCCAAGCACACTCAGCGGGACTTCCATGCTGATTTCTTGCCGCCAGGGCTCGCGCGTGGGCGTTCCTACAGCTCGGAAGGGGCTGCGGGCGGAGGGGGAAAAAGAGGGGAAGGGCCACCTGTGACTGGGGGAATGGGCTGCTGTCGGAGACAGCTGGCGACGCGCGGGGGGGAAGTACAGAAGGTGGAGGCTACAACAGGCGCGCGTCCGACGATGGCGGGCGAGATAGGAGGCTTGGGAGAAAGAGGGGGGCGAACAAAATCTTCTCTCTCGACGAGAAACCTGGAAACGCGCGCTGCTTCGAACAAGGGAGCGTGAGGGGGGGTGGGAGGGGAGGAAGAGGGGGGCGGAGGTTTTGCCTTGGTGAACGAACGTTGTGGAACGGGGCAAGCGAGAAGAGGCTTTGGCGCGGCAGAAGGCGACCGAACAGTCAGCATGCCGCTTTTCGCGTTTCGCCGACCCCTCGCCTTCTCCCCCGCCGGCAAGAACAACCTTCGCAGAGGCCCGGGTCCGACACCGAACCAACGTGCATCGCCTCGTGCCCAGAAAAAAAACGCCACACAAGGTTTGGACGCATTCGCCGTCGTCGTCTGGGCGACGCACGAGCGTCCACGCCAACGGCGACCTCCCCGAGCGGAGCGCGATCACGGTCAAGTATCACCAGTGCGTCGTCAAAGATTTCTATTGCTGCACGGATGGCAAGTGTGTGCACGACAAGCAAGGAACAAGGGAGGCGCAGAAAGGCGAGCGGGGAGGGGGGAAATCACGGCGATGAACAAAAAAGACGAAACGAGTAAACCATCTCTACTCCGCGGGGCCGGCAGCACCACCGGCGGCCGCAGCACCGGCGGCGGCAGCGGCAGCGGCAGCGGCGGCAGCAGTTGGAGGGACGGCGCCAGCCGCAGCAGCCGCGGCGGCCGCCTCGGCTGCCCCGGGAGGCTGCAGCATCACCGCGGGGCACGCGACGCGCGCGTCGCGCACCGAGACCATCGCGGGCGGGGACATGAGGGCGTGGTCGGCGCCGTCGCGGCCGCGGCCGGGGGCAGCGGCGCCGCGCGGCGGCGCCCCCTTGCCCGCGTCGAGGCGGCCGGTGGCGAGACCCTCGGCGGCGGCGGTGCGCGCGGAAGCTTCCACGCCGCGCAAAGCGGCAGCGGCAGAGGCAGCGACAGCGGCGGCAGCCACGGCGGCCGCAGGCACCACCTTGCCGCCGCCGCCGGCCGCCGCCGCGCCGCCGGCAGCGCCGCCGGCCCTGGCCGCGCCGCCGCCCCCCACCGCCTCGGACGCGCCCCCCTGGGTCCTGGCCGTCGCAGGCGTGGCGAGCAGCGAGCTCCACGAGACGACCGCGGGGGATGGCAGGCACGAGGGGGGGAGGGGGAGGGGCGGCGGCTTGGAGAAGCGGAGGTGGCCCGCCGGCAGCGGCGCGGCGGGCGGGGGCATGTGCCCAGCGGGCGCGGGCGCGGGCGCGGGCGGCGCGGGCGCGGGCGCGGGCCCGGACGGCCGGCCAGTGACGGCGGCGGCAAGGGCGGCAGCCGCGCGGTGGTCGGCGGCCGACGCGCCAGGCGCCATCCGTACGCGCTTGGACGCGTGCGCAAACTGACCGCCGCCCCCCGCCGCGTCACGGGCCGCGGCCGCCGCAGCCGCGCCCGGCGCGCCACCAACGCCCGCGCCGCCACCGGCGCCGCCGCCGCCGCCGCCGTCGCCGCCGTCCGCCCAGTCGGCAGCACCAGCGGCGGCCGACGCCTCCGCCCCGCTGCCACCGCCGCCGACGCCCCCACCCCCGAGTCGCTGGTCGCCCACGCCGCGCAGGTCGCCCGAAGACGAGTCCCGGCAGGCGGAGGCCCGGCCGTTCGGCCCGGTGGCGGCCGCAGCAGCGGCGACGGCGGCGGTGGCCTCCTCGAGCTGCACCAGCGCGGGCGACGCGCGCGCGCCGCGGCCGTGATTGCCGCCGCCGCCGTCGCTGTGGCCGCCCGCGCCGCCCGCGCCCTCTTCTGCCTCGCCGCCGACGGCCGCCGTCACGAGCGCCTCGAGCGCGCTCTCGCCCAGCGGCGGCGTCGCGTTCTGGACCGACATTTTCGAGGCCTTGCTAACGGCCTGGCTCCTGGGGCTGTCGCACCCCGCGCTGTGCCGTCCGCCGCCGCCGCCGCCACCGCCGCCGCCCGCGCCGCAGCCGTTCGCGCCGGGCGCCGGCGGCTGCGTCGCCGCCGTCGCCGCCGCCACGGCCTCCGTCAGCGCGGCAAGCGACTCTGGCGAGAAGTCGCTCGTGGCCCCGGGCGGGTGGCCGGGCCCGCCGACGGCGTGAGGCGGCGCGGACATCAGCACGGCGCTCAGGGCGGCCGCCAAGGCGGCGCTCGCGCTGCCGAGGCCGGCCGCGTGAGGCGCCGGCGCGCCGGGCGGCGTGCCGGCCCTGCTGTGATGCTGGTGCCGCTGCTGCTGCTGCTCGCCGCGCGAGGAGGGCGCCGCGCCCGAGCCGCCGCCGTTGCCGCCGTTGCCGCCGTGGCCGGCGCATCCGGCCGCCCCGGAGGGCCCAGGGCCAAGCAGCGCCGCCGCGGCCGCGGTGGCCGCCGCCATTGCCGCGGCAGCGGCCTCGCCCTTGTCGTGCGGACCGCCGGACGCGACGCCGTCGCCGTCGCCGCTGGCCGGGCGCGGCGTCGAGGCCGCGGCCGCGGCCGCCGCCGCCGCTGCCGCCACGGCCGCCGCGGCGGCGGCCGCCTGCTGCTGCTCGAGCGGCCCCCCGCCGGGGTGCGCCGTCTGCATGCGCTGCCACAGCTGGTGGTAGTAGACGGGCGACATCAGCAGGTGCTGCTGCTGCAATTGCTGCTGCTGCTGCTGCTGCTGCTGCTGCTGGCTGTGGTGGTGGAAGCCGCCGCCGCCGCCGCCGCCGTCGGGCGCCTGCAGCGGATACTGTTGCTGCTGCTGCTGTTGCGACGAGTAGTAGCGCTGCACCTGCAGCTCATACAGGCGGCCGTACTCCTCGGCAGAGACGGTGCCTGGGGCACCGCCGGCGCCGCCGGCGCCGCCGACCTGCCGCTGCTGCTGCTGCTGTTGCTGCCGCTGCTCCGCCTGCTCCTGCTGCTCCTGCTCGTACTGCTGCGCGGCCACCGCGGCCATGAGCGCCGCGCTCTGCTGCTCCTGGGCCGCGAGCTGGCGCTGCATCAGGACCTGGTTAGAAGGGCGGCCGCGCTTGGCGGGGAGGGGCAGCCCGGCCGCGCCGCCGCCGCCGCCGCCGCCAATGCCGCCTCCGCCGCCAAGGCCAACAAAGCCAACGCCGCCGGCGCCTCCCTGCGCCGTGCTCAGCAGCCGCACGTACCGCCGGTACGCCGCGTCCCCGTGCTCCTGGACGCCCGGGGACGCGAGCGTGGGCATGCCGCGCTGGTGGTGGCCCTCGTGGTAGTACAGGTGGTGCTGCTGGCCGTGGTGGCCGTGGTGCTGCCCGCCGCCTCCGCCGCCGCCGCGACCGCCGCCGCCGCCGTCGAGCGCGGCGGCCGGCGGCGCCGGCGGCGGCGAGAACACGTAGGTGCCGTCCGACACGTAGCGGCCGGGGGGCGGGGGCGGGGGCGCGGCGTCGTGCTGGGGCAGGTGAAGGCGCCGGCCGGGCTGGGGCACGCGCGCGCCCTGGCCGCGCCCGCCCTTGCGCCCGGCGCCGCCGCCGCCGCGGCCCTTGCGCGACAGGGCCAGCGCGGCGCCGCCGCCGCGGCCGCCGCCGCTGCCGCCGCCGCCGCCGCCGCCGCCGCCGCCCGCGCCAAAAGCGCCCCCTCTCCCGTCTTGGTCGCCGCCCATCGCGGCCAGAAGGGCCGCGAGCGCAATGTCAGCGCCGCCGTCTTCCGCCCCGGCCCCGATGGAGGCGACCTTGCCGGCGCCAGACGCGACCGCCGCCAAGGCCGCCAGACCCGCCGGCACGGGGCCCGCCCCTCCCGCCGCCGCCGCGACGCCTGCGGCCGACGGGGGGGCCGAGCCGCCGGCGCCGGCCCCCGGGCGCGGCAGCCGCCGGCCCATGGTGGCCGCGTCGACGACCTCGACGCGCAGCTCGTGCAGGATCTCGCCGTCTTGCGTCATGCGGTAGCGCGTGGGCGCGGCGGCGCGGGCGGGCGGCGCCGCGGCTTGGTCGTCGGGGGATGCCGAGCGGGACGCGGCCCCGTCCTCGCGCCCTCGCCGCCCGCCCTCGCCGCCGCCGTCGCCCGCCTCGCGCTCGCGCTCCCGCTGCAGCTGCCCAGGCGCCGGCGAAGGGTGCGCCCCAGTCTCCTCCTCCCCATCCTCCCGCCCCTGCCCCTCCTCCTGCCCCTGCCCCTGCCCCTGCTGCTGCTCCTGGGCCTGGTCGCTGCCGCTGCGCCTGGGCAGCGCCGCCGCCTCCGCCGCCGCCGCCGCCGCCGCCGCCGCCACCACGGGCGCCACCATCAGCATGAACGTGTCGCCCGGCCGCGCCGCCACCGCCCGCACGAAACCGGCCGTGCCCTCGAGCACGTACGTCGGGTTGGCGTCCTTGACCGACCACCACGCCTTGAGGCGCATCGGCCACGCGCTGCCGCCCGCGTCGCGCACGAGCACGGGCGCGCCCTGGCGGTCGTGCAGCAGCGCCTCGAGCGAGGCGCCGCGGCGCACGCGGGCCAGGGCGGGGCGGTCGCCGACCGCCTGGCGCTGGGCGTCGCGGGCGTGGGCGGCCTGCGCGAGCAGGAGCTCCTGGGCACGCGGGTGGCGGGCGGCCGCGGCGGAGGCGGCGGCCGCGGCCGCCGCCGCCGCCGACGAGGAGGCGTTGGGGCCGCCGCTGCCGGACGAGCCCGCGGCGGCGGCGCCCGCGTACCGCGAGGCGGTCGCACGGCCCGAGGGCGGGCGCAGGGGCGCCGCGTGGCCGTGGTGGGCGTGATGGGCGTGGGCGGGGGGTTGGCCCTGGGCCCCCGCCGCCTGCTCCTGCTGGTGCTGAGGCGGCGGCCTCTGGTCCTGCTGCGGCTGCGACTCGCCGCCCGCGCCGCCGCCGCCTGCCACGACGCCCGGATCCGCCACGTGGTCAACCCCCCCGTCCCCGCCCCCGCCGACGGGGTCGAGGTCGAGGTCGGGCGGCGGCGCGATGCCGAGACTGCGCTCGTGCGCGGCGAGCGTCGACGCGGCCGCGGCGGCCGCCGCGTCCCCCTGCGCCCGCGCCCGCGCGTCCAGCCCCCACCCCAGCTCCGCGGCGTTGCTCGCGACCATCATGCGCGGCACGATCAGGCGGCCCGTGCGCGTGACGTGGAACGAGACGTCGCTGGCGGTGAGGAGCTTGCGCACCAGCACGAGCCCCTGTGGCGCCGGCGCCGGCGCCGCTGGGGGGTTGGCGGCGCTGGCGCCGGCGCCGGCGCTGGGGCGGGGCTGGGGGTCGGGGTTGTGCGCTCCGGGGGCGGCAGGGGAGGTGGTGGCGGGCGCCGTGTCCTGATGAGCGTCTGGCGCGCGGGCCGTGGCCGTGGCCGTGGCCGCGGCGGCGGCGGCGGCGACGGCGGGGTCGTCCTGGCCGCCGCTGGCCGCTGCCGCAGAGGGTGGAGGCGCGGCGGCGGCGGGGTTCGCGGTCTCGGCGGCGACCGACGGCGGGCGCTCCACCGCTGCCGTGGCCTTGAGCAGCGCGGCGGCGGCCGCAGGGTCGGCCGAGGCGGAGCGCCCGCACTCGGCACCGCTGGCGGCGGCCGGCGGCCTCGGGCTCGGACCATGCGTGCCGGCGGCGCCGACGCCGTTGCCGTCGGCGCCGTTGGCCGCTGCCGCCGTGGCCGGCGGTGGCTTTGGCTGATCTTGCTGCGGACGGGAAGACGCGTTCGCGGCGCCGCCGGCGGCGTGAGCGTCATCGTCGCCGTCCTCGTCGGCTATCGCGGCCGCGGCCTCGAGCGCCGCGTCGGCCCTGGCAAAGTCTTGCTCAGCGGCGGCACCCGCGCCCACGCCGGCGCCCTCGCCCGCGGCGTCGTCGTCGTCGGCCTGCACCGCCGCCTCCTCGCGCGCCAGCATCTGTTGGCGCTTGGCCGCGTGCGACGCGGCCGCGGCGCCGCCCAGCACCGCGAGCGGCAAGGTGCGCTTTCTGCGACCCATGAGTGGATGTGGGCCAGTGGGTCAGGGCGGGGCGTCGTCGTGTGGGCGTGTGCGTCGTCTGGTCGGCGGGGGGGGGGAGCTCGAAGAAGGGAACGCGACGATTCAGGCGCGCCGAACCCAGTCCGCCGTCTCGCCGCAAGGGTTGCGGGCGCCGCGGATGCGCCTTAGGATGGATCTCGCCAGGCGCCAGGCGATGACGCACGGGCGGACGCGCGTAGGGAAGGAGGAGGGGCCACGGCACGGGTGTGTTTTTCTTGTGAGCAGAGCCTCTCTCTCCTCCGCGGGCAGCGGGGTCACCGAGTCGCGCGTTCGCGGCAGGCGCGCGCGCCCAGGCGGAGCAGACGGGTCTGAAACGTCGCAGGGCGGGTGCGTCTCGGGCGCGCTGCCGGGACAGACGCGGGAAAACGAGTTGGGGCGCGGGCACAAGGGGAGGGAGGGAGAGGTGGCGAGGAGCAAGCGTTGTGTTTGCGCGGGGCGTGCAGGCGTGCGCCGTTGTATTCGCGAAAAACAGAGAGGGAGACGGCGATGTTTGCGAGCAAGTAGAAAAGGATCGGGGTTGACGCGGGCGTGGCGCTCAAGTGCCTCGGCGGCCGCGCGCGTGGGCCCCTCCCCCCCACGCGCGGGCGCGCGACGCCGCCGCCCGCCGCCCGCCGCCCGCCGCCCGCCCGCCGCCGCCCGGACCGGGCCATCGCGCTCGTCGGCCGGTTAGCGGCCGGCAGCAGCGGCAGCAGCAGCCGCGGTACCCGCGAGTCAGCGTGACCTCGTCGGGCAGCAGCACGTGGGCGCCCGAGCAGGATGCGGCAGCGTCGCCGACGACGACAACGACGACGGACGGGCCGCCCCCCCACCCCCCACCCCCCTCCACCTAGACGCAGGGGGGCGCGCGGCGCCCGCACGCCCGCCTCGCGCCTGTTGACCGAGCCCGAGGTTACACTCAACGTGTCCATACTCCTTCCCACCGCCGCCTTTTTCTTCTCGCGAAAAAGACGCGTGCGATCATCCTACCTCTCACGTGCCAAGCACAACAACAAGCCCCGGACCGCACCCCCGCGAACCCAAAACCAAAAGGTTCGAGGTGCAATGTTTTTTTGGCGGCGGACCGCTGGCGCGCCCCGCGTCCGCCCGACCTCGCGCCGGCTGTCGGTCCAATTGGACGCAAAACGCGCACGCGGCGACTTTGGACGCGCGCTCGCCGTGGACACGCCCGCGCCCGCCCGCGGATTGCGCAAATCGACCTGGTTTGGGGGGAGGGATCAGCCATCCGCTGCCCGCCCTCGTCCCGCCGAATTCGCGGCGACGACGTTGCCGTCCGTTCAGCCGGGCGTCGAGGCGCGCGCCGCGGCGGGCTCGCGCGACTTGGGGTGCTGTGTGGTTGGAAAGGCGGCGCACCTCGTTGCTTTGCCCTCCTCGTTTGAACGGCAGACCCTTCGTGCTTCCCCCCTCCCTCTCCCCGCTAGCCCTCTCACATAACCCGCGCCCCCTCCTCCCCAATAACCACACACGCCCACCCAACACCAGCACCCCAGTCGAACAACCGTCCGCTGACAAAGATGGCCGTCGACGCCAAGGTCGCCGACATGATCGCCGGGCTCACGGCGGAGGGTGCGTTGTCCGATTTCTTCTGCCTCCTTTTTTGCGGCGGTCCCGCGCCCCTCCTTTGCCTCGCCGCCCCCCGACCCGGCGCGCGCGCGACCGTTGCGAGGCCGATCAAGAGCGGGTGTGGCACGTCGTCGGACGCGCGGCGCCTGGAGGTGCCGCCTCCGCGATGTTTTGGGGGCGGATTCGCTGGCTCTCCCTGCCGCCGCCTGCGCGCGACACGGCGCCGACGCCTCGTTTTGCGCGGCCGCGCGCGCGCCCACCTCGGTTTCTCTTTCTCGTGACATCTCGCGCGCGCGCGCGCGCGGCGTCGCTGCTGCGCGGTCATACCCGTCGAGCGAGCGCGAGCGCGCGGGATTGCGCACGCGCCCCATTCCCCCCCCTCCCTCCAAACAACCCCCCCACAAACCCAAACTCGCGTGCCGACGTCGCCCGCCCGCCCGAACCCGCTTCTTTTCCCTTGTTGCCTCGCCCCCCCTTCCCGCCCCCCTAACCCTCAACCCCCTCA
>Ga0105053_10006854_pt1 | contig 15480 bp, 6 predicted proteins | sample BON01_FD_78093 | JGI IMG/M metagenome (GOLD analysis project Ga0105053, IMG submission 78093) | Freshwater microbial communities from Lake Bonney liftoff mats and glacier meltwater in Antarctica - BON-01 | ecosystem: Environmental > Aquatic > Freshwater > Ice > Glacier meltwater | place: Lake...
CACACACGCATCAGGCTACAAACACCCACACACACACACACAAACACACCCGCCCACGCACGCCCGCTCACGCACGCACACACACATATACACACATGTAAACACACACACAAACGCACAACGTGTGTGTGTGTGTGCGTGTGTGCGTGTGTGTGTGTGTGTGTGTGTGTGTGTGTGTGAGTGTGCGTGTGTGTGTCACCATCGTCTGCATCGTCAAGTCAACAACGTTTGTTTGTTTGTTGCTTGTTTCCAAATCATTTTCAAGTTTGTTATGGATATTCCAGCAAAAAAACCGCGCGAAGCGCTGTTTTTTTTTTTGGGATAGTGTCACGGTCAATACAGTAGTACACTCAAAATCTGAGGATTGCCAAAAACAGTGCAGGTGGTGTGCAGTAATAGGGAATCGCGGAAGCACCTGGCTGAATCGAAAGGCACTCACGCCATGGACCTTGGACACATGAATGTTGGCTCGAAGTGGTGATGTTGTATGTCGGTAGTGGAATTAGGAATTGTAATGATTATTATTCTTATCATTTTGTTTTTTTTTGGTCTTGTGTAAGGGACCCACGAAAAATTATCGACTTCATGAACATCTCAATCAGTACAAAAAATCGCTTTTCAAAATTGATCAATAGCCAAATTCCCACGAAATTTGAACAATTGGAAATTTGGTTGACCAGATTTCCAAGATTGATCTGAGCAAACCATATAACTTGGATCACTCGTGTTTAGACGTGGGGGATCTCGGGACGCTATTCGAACCTAAGGATGCGACTGGTATATTGAACCTCGTTGAGTTTTTCTCGGGTTAATCCGCAAACTCAAAGCTCGAAATTACAAGTTTGAGTTTTCTTGAATACCGATCGAGTTATTGATTTGATTGGGACTGAGAAATTCTGTCCCATGTTTGTTGAGATAAACTGAACCTCAATCGACGGACGGACACGACCCTGAGTGGCACTTAAAAAAAATTCTTGGAAAAAGTGCTTCTTCATCCGGATAATTGTTCAATTTCAAATTGTGGATGTTTGTTTGTTTGCGCGCTACGCACCCCGGAGTTCCCTCAGGGGCCCCGAAGGAAGAATTTGATTGGATGATTTTTGAAAAAAAATCTTCCCTGGGTGACCGTACTAAAGTTCAGTCAACGCCGTCGGCAGGTGGTCGTGGGTGTTTGGCGTGGCGCCGGAACGTGTGATGACCCGTGTATATTAGGGAGAGTTTTGGACAGCGCCTTTATGTAGGCTAGAGTGAGAGTGAACTGCAGTAATAGTCTAATATACATGGGTCGTCACACGTTCCGGCGCCACGCATCACTCCCTCGAGCAGCTGCAGGCAGCATTGACTGAACTTTAGTACGGTGCCCCAGGGAAGATTCTTTTTCAAAAATCATCCGGCCAAATTCTTCCTTCAGGCCCCTGAATAAAACGGCCTCTCCTCCCGGGCCTGGGTGCACTTTTTTGTTTTGTTTTTTTTGTTGTTATAAAACCCGAAAATCCTTACTTCGCCTCCCGACCTGGGCTCAAACTAAAACCCTGGGAGTATATCCAATCGGGCCGTGTAGCTCTTCCTGCGGTCCTACCAAAGGTACACCACCGCCCAGAACCACTCTACGTGCCAACTGAGGTCAACACTCTACAAGTTGACGGATTGGCTCGCATCCCTGGACTTATGCAGGCCCCCTATGCAAGTCGCATCTTCAGCCACTGAATATCGTCCCGAGTTCCCCCACGTCTGATCCCCCTAAGCACTAACACTCAAGGCGGTCTCGTGCCTTAAGCACCAACACTCAAGGATGTCAGGGCGAGAGAAAGGGAGAGGGGGTAACCTTTTTTTGTTGTTGTTGTTTTGCCGCTACACAGCTAGCGCGCCAATTACATCAGGACCCATGAACTTCTCTTTCTTTCTTTCTTTCACTTTTTTTTTTTGAACGATTTGGTAGTTGGAAAAAGCAGCCTCCCGCAACTCAGAGCGGTCGCCGAAAATCCTTGATACCGGTCGCAGGATCAAATTTGCTCGAGGAAAAAGTCTCGATTCTTGGAACTTTTTCTCAGAATTCTGAGTTCTTGGAACTTTTTCAAGTAATGTCAAAGTAAATCCAGTAATCTCGTGAAATGGACACAACTCATTTCAGCGGATTCTTCCTTTCAAATTCTTGGCATTTTATTACACCTCAGCCTCGGGGGCTTTTCCTTTCATATTTCTTTTTCGGTAAGAGCCGCTCAAATGTTTGTGAGAAATATTTGTTGACTACAGATTGTAGTAGGGGATTTATGAATCCAGTCCAAGCCCCAGAAATGAACAATGAAAAGCAGGATTCGGAAAGAAGATTTCCGGGAAAAAATTCGGAGAATCAGAAACCTTTTCCGGGGGCAAATTTGATGCTGCGACCGGCGTAACCAGGGAATTTGGTCTTCTCATGTGAGAAGACCAAAACTTCCGTCGGTACAGGTTTGGTCGTATTCTTTCGATTCGTACGTTTCACAAAACCAGGTGTTTGGTGCCTTTCAATGGGGGCAATGGCAGGCAGGACGGACCCGTGCTAAGTGTAGATAGCATATAATGCACGTTTCGAGTCTTTGAATTGCACAAGCTTTTGTATCTGCGGTTTGAATAAACAGATTTCAGCTGTGAGAGAATTGATACAAAAAGTTTTAGTCATACTTCCACCACTCACGTGGCCCCATCGAAAATCAACTTTTGCCGGGGCCGGCCGGATTTTGTTTTTTTTTGGTTTGGAATCCACACAGCTAGCTAGCGTTCCGAGTACAGCCGGAACGAGCACAGTTGGAGGCGCAGTACTGGGGAAATCCGAAGGTAGCCCGGCTCGAAGGCACTCCCGCAATATTCTTTTGAAGTAGACATTTGCATACGCAGATATACATACAAATGAGGAATAGAGCACAACAGACATCCGTAATGGCAATTTAATTTTGGATTTTTTTGTTTTATTTATGTGGGTGTGAATACAAGCAAACATAAGTATCAAGACATTGCGTGTAGAGCATGGGAATGTATACACACATGAATAGTTTTTGAAAGATGTTGATGGAACAAATATAGTCATGTAAACAATGTTATGTGTAAAACGACATTCATATACATGTAAGTTTTGAAATTGAAAAAGGTCAAATCTGTAATAGCAATTTAATTTTGGATTTTTAAATTTCATTGTTGATGTTAAGCATGTGGATTTGTTGATATTACGCATGTGGATTACTGTTACAAAAATATTTATATGGCAATAAATGTGTATGGATATGGAAGAGGAGCGGAATGTGTATACATGTTTAGATACACATACGCAGAAATTGGGGAAATGAAGATGCAGATGGAAAAAGAGGATAGGCATGTGAGCAGGGTTTTGCATCAATAGGCACCGTGACATAGGTGTTTATCAAATTTGTAGGAAAAGAGTCAAGGAACCAAAAAGGTGGTTATGAATATAGAACATAAGACAAAACACGCAGCGCGCGCAATACAGGTAGAGAGACAGGTAGAGAAGACAGTACCCGCCACAGGCACTGGGGCCTTCTTGGTCCAATTACGAGGTGTCGTGAGGCCCAGGCCCAGGCCCAGGCCCAGGCCAAGGCTCAGGCCCAGGCCCAGGCCCAGGCCCAGGCCCAGGCCCAGGCCCAGGCCCAGGCCCAGGCCCAGGCCCAGGCCCAGGCCTAGCACCAGTCTATCTGATGATTTGTTGTATCTTTGGTTGGTCATATTTTTCGTGACATGTTAGGATTGTTGTGTTTTCTTTCGATTACCCGTAGTCCACTCATTGTGTGTGTTTCCTGTCTTTGTTTCGTATAGTAGAAGTTCGTGCCTCCTCGTTGAACTCATTATTCCCATTTATCATTTTCAAAAATTGTGTAGTTCGATTGTGTTTACTGTCAATTCTTTTTGTGGACTCCTTGATAGTACACAGATGGAACTAGGGGGTTCTGTGAAGATTTGAAAATGAGATCTCAACATCGCTTCAATAAGAACAGCAAAACACACCACCGAAACAGGAAACTCGACCTCCCCGACAGACGAAGCCAAGAAAAACAAAAAGACAGTAATCGAGACAAACCTGGGCGGAAAGACTGATTCGACCAATCACAAAATTCGAGGAAGCAAGTTTTGTGATCACGACCAGACACAATGATTCATGCAGATAATGAGTAGTGATCTGCGTAGATTGGGGGTTTATCTGTGTACTTTTTCAATACCGGGGGTTATCTACATTTCTTCTGGTGATACCGGGGTTTATCCAATTATTTTCTGCTATCAGGGGTTTATCTAATTTTTCATCATACCGGGGGTTTATCTAATCTTTTTATCATACCGGGGGTTTATCTAATTTTACCTTGACATTTCGGGGGTATATCCCCAGATCACAGGCTTAACTGGGGAAAAACCCCCGGTATCATGAAAAAATATAGATAAACCCCGATATTGAACCCAAATTATTTCCCCCCCTGGTGTGGACCTACCCTGATGGCGCGTGGCTGCTTTGGCACGTTGCGCCTCGCTGCCGCGCGCCCCACACACGACACACACTCATGGATATAGGCAAACAGACAAGGAATGTGCGTGAGGGAGACCGATGATATTATTGGTAAAGCGCCAAGGTTGGGGATTCACACTCGGGACATGTACACTTGACCTCATGCATGGAATGCATTCATTTACGTGAGCATGACTCTGAGAGGAATATTTAGGGAGAGAGAGATAGAAGTTTCTTTTATGGTTCCACCCCCCCCCCGTGTCACCCGAGCGCGTGTGGACTGTCTTTCACCCCCCTCCCCGTGGCACCCGAGTGCGTGCTTGTCCGTCTTCTTCGTGTTTGAGGTCCGTGCGTGTAATGTGCCACCCATGTCCACCGCGGGTCGGGTATGAGATCTTGGGTGAAAGATGGCAGGGTGCAATTGTGAGGTGGTAGGGTGTGGGTGGGTGGGAGGTGTGCTGTTGGGTGTGGTGCATGGTTCAGGATGTCACTGGTCGGACATAGGTTCATGGGTGCAATTGGTTGTCCGCCAAACCTGAGGTAATGTGCGGGCAGACAGAACAAAAACCAACCAGAACGAAAATTTCTCAAAAATGGAGAAAATCCAGAAAACCAACCAGAACGAGAAATTCTCGAAAATGCAGAAAATCCAGAACTTCGCAAAATAAGGAACAACAAACAAACATGCACAACACTAGAAGTACTCAAAGATCCCGCCACAAGAAAAGAAAGTGTGAGAAACAAAAATCGAGAACAAAACTGCATAAGCAAAAGCATATCCAAAATAAACCCAAGCAAGATACATGCGAAGAGGCGTGTGTGATTTGGGAGCGATGGGGAGTGCGATGAGGGAGTCAACCAACAGGCAAAACAAAGAACTCCTGGCTGTGTGGAATGGGTGGAATATGGTGTCATGCAATGTTGTGCATGCATGTGGTAGATATTAGGTGCTGCCCAGTGCATGGCGAGCATGCAAACCGTTGTGCTGAACCAAGCGCCTAAGACAAAAATCGATGGCAGCTTCAAGGTGGAGTGAGTTGCCCGGTAAAACAAAACACGCCCCCTCTAGGTTACTAGTATTATACTGGTGTCGGTTGGCTCAGGTCACAGAGGAGCAACTTCATCCGACCAAGGTCCTAACACATATACAATGTGAGTTACGTTGCTGGACTATATCTTAAGCTTGCGCCGGCGGGTATTTAGTCTCAGAACCTTTCTCTCATGTGGGCGCGATAAGGCCGGATGGCACTTTGGGACCAGTCCAACCGGTCGAATTCCCGCGAAATTCGAACAACAGTTGGAAATTTCAAACTGTACCGTAAATCGGCTTGCGAAATGAAACACTTGAGCACTCCAAAGCTGCCGAGTTCGTCCCATAAGCTGCGGCGCACACGGCGATGATAAACGAGAACTCTCCACAGCTACCGAGTTCGTCTCAGAAGCTGCGGCGCACACGCATATGCCGCAGCAGACGCGGTGCAGGCCGTGATTGGGCTTGCGCCATGGCGCCGCGCTGCTCAGCGCCGTCCAGCTGTGATGCACAAGGCACGCACTGCTTTTGGCAGTGCTGCATCCGTCACACGCTTGTGTTCCTCGTCCTTGCGGCACACCTTGGCCCGGCGCACGCGCAAGTGTTTGAGGTGGGCCTGAAAGAAAAAGAAAATGTGTGGGACACGGCGCAGGAGCGACTGGTCGTGAATCATACGGAGACGCAGGAAGATACGCTGCACCTCATCAACTTGAACGATCATGTGCGTGCCTACTACGTCGCTTGCAACAATCCGGGGGCAGGTGAGCCCGGCGGGGTCTGTGGTTACATAAGTACTGGCGTTCTTGACGGCATGTATTACATCAACAGACTTCCCGCCGTGGGCCAATTGTTCCACGCATACCGCCCTGTCGAGGACGACTGCATTCTGCGTTGGCCTGGTAGCTGCGATAATTGCTGTGGCTTCAAGAAATTTGATATAATGGTGCCCAGCATACAAGGCCCGCTGCCCTCTAAAACCTGTTGCGCCCAAAGGAGCAACGGAGGCGCTCGAATTTTTCTCATGGGGGAAGAAATCACATCCACCCCATCCAAGGTACACGCCAATATCAAACAGTGTTTGCCTGCTTCATGTACCAACTGTTCCCTGATCAGTATCCGATGTCGTCATCTTTTTGCGGCCACCGGCGCGCGCGGCGGCGGAAGGCTTTGCGGCTGAGGGCTTCAGCCCTCGCCGCTGCGCGCCATTCGTTTGCCTTCGCACTCATACGGAATTCTCCATACAGAAAAAAATCAGAAGAAAAGATTTTTGAAAAAAATCATACTCTGGAAAAAATATACACAAAAGCGCGTCTCTACGCCCATGATAAGACACAAAGATAAAATGGAAACGAAACAGAAACCCCCGGATAAGTACAGGCGACCGATGGGGATTCAGGGACATGAGGGGGAAAGATGTTGCTGGCCAAAGAGACCTCCAAAATATGTAACGACCGGCACTGACCGATTTGGGTCATCACTGGCAGGTCATTTCTCAAGAGGGTGGCTTTGTATTCTACCGGCCGCCTGCCAAATTGTTCACCGGCAGTCGAGCGGCGCAAACGGAGTTGCTCGAGTCGATTGAGTTCCGGGCCGAATTTTGGCGTGTATCAAGTCCTCCACTGTCGCCAGCTAATCTGACCGATTCGGGTTGTGGGGCAGATCGTGACAAATGCAAGCAAAATGCGACTGCTGAAGCCTGTCTGTACTGCTCGAACTCGTCGTCCTTCAACCTTTCGATTATCGTGAAGCGAACGCGGCAATACCCCCGAGTTGGATTTGGAGGCTATATGGTCGCATTTGACGGCGGCGATGACTTCCTCTTGCTCGATTATCCTGAGCTACCTCAATACGAATTTGGTCTACAGTTTTGGTTCCAGCAGAACAAAATTCGCGATGGGCAGACCCTATTGACATGGTGGAGCGAGGCACGAGGGAGGGAGTGGGAGATTGCAGACACGTCGAATATTTTCTACTATCACCTTAACAATAGAACACAACGGACGGGGGTGGCTATCAACGACGGCAAATGGCACCACTTGGCTTTCAGCTGGCGTCTGCACTGCAGAGAAGAAGTAAGGATCGCGGGTGCTACATATTGTGTGCAGGGCCGTAACCACACATCTAGACCTAAGATGAAATGCGATGTTGATCGTGACTGCACGCACGTTGAGGTCTCCATGATGGTCGATGGAGTGAAGCGGGCTGAGACCACGTTGCCAGCCTTCCTGCCCTCCCAGAAGGGCCAGATGATCATTGGGCAGAGCATGCAAAAGCCCTACAAGACGACCGAAATCAGGTTGCGAGATGAGTATACTGAAGAAATCAGAAGGAAATGGGCGAGCATCACCTCGAACCTTCCGCATCCCTTCTCAGACAATCAGTTGCAGCTGATTTTCAGCAGGCTCCGGTCGGGGTATTACAACAATACTAATCTTTTTGCAGAATCTTTAAGCAAGCAGGCCAGGGAGGCCTTATTTTGCGAAGGCGAGCCGTGGCGGGAGCCCCATACGAAGTACTGTGACAGCACTGCTCCTGGCGGCTTCAAGCCCGATGCCTCACTCAGCGCAAACATTGATGAGTTTAGGATCTATAACTACTATCGCACGGAATGGGATATTACCTTGGGGATGAATGACGTCATCCACTCGGATGGGTTTTACACTATTAGTCCAGAAGAGGGCAACTGGAGACTCTTGCTCTACTATAATTTCGACCTCAGGGATAGAGAATTTTACCACACGTCCAAAGATGACATCAGTAATTGGCCATTGGTGGTCCGCGATGAATCTCCCATTGATGACACAATGTGTGACCAGAGATGCAGGTATCCTGGCCAGCTCGGTGGTGGTATTTTTCAATGGGCGCCTCTGCGTGTGCCGTCAACCGCCCCTATTTGGGGCTCGCGCACAGTCCAAATTGTTGTGCCGGACAGCACGCAGCGAATTCCTATTAACCTGTTGGACTTGGTTTTCGATCCAGATACTCCTTCGACCGGGATTTTCAGCAGAATTGAGGAGAAAGCACGATTTGGAACGCTATATCAAGGGGCAGATGACTGCGACTCGGTGGAGACTGTGGTGCAAATTTCGTCAGCTACTTCGAAGAAAGCGTATGTTAAATATCGGCCAGAAGGTTGTCGGGGAAGTATCATCGGATTTTTCACATTTTCTACTTTCCAGACAGGAGGTTGCCATGTAGGACAAAAAATAACAGCCAGCGATCCATACGGCTCGGGCCTGTTGGCAACTATCTCACAGGTTAATGTTGCGGGTGCTATTCAAAGAATTGATGTCGAGTCAATGGGGAGGGGATACGATTGGACATATGAAAAAATGCCAGATCTTGCTGTGGACAGTGCGAATTGTACGTGTGCTGGTTCGCCGGGAGATGTCGCTGGCAACTTGAACAAATGCTACAGGCCAATTATTTCCCAGGGTAAAGCCACCACGACGGGTGACTTTGCAGGCTTTGATATGCAGCAAAATAACGGCGCCTTTGCCGTCAAAAATGGACTGCCGGTTTTTTACGAGGTTGCATGTACGCAGCCGGGTGCTGAGGTGAACTGTGCCGGCGTCAAGCCACGGCCGTGTAAATGGGGATGCCATCGAGACATGGGTTGGATGACAGATGTTTCGAACCCACACCCGAAACCAACTCAAGTCACTACAAAGTCATTTGTGGGACCATTTTCCATGTACCCTGAAAGTGGATTCGAAACTGTTTATTGGTCAAATGAGAAACACACGATCTGGTACTATCCTGAGCATCTACGCGAGGCTAAATACTACATCAAAGACTCTGAGGGCAAACTTATTCTACAAGACACGATCAAGGACGAATTTATAGTTCGCTTCTACGACGAGCTGCCGCTTCTCGACGCCCTAGTAGCTCAGGCCAATCCCGATTTTCCCACTCCATTTATACACGTCTGGATCCAAATTGTCTATGAGAAGCTCGCCCTCCCGTTGAACACATCCATTATTTGGGAAGAAAGCAGTGCCATGCTGATTCAACTTCACGTGGTGGACTTTGACCGGGGTACAAATGTTCTTAATTCTCCCTTTTCTGTCTTTGCAGATCCACCATCGAATGGAATCCTTTACCAGGCAGTGCGTCTAACCCGAAAAGACAATGAAACCGAGTTTGACCGGAAGTGCGTCTGCCCAACAAGACCCAGTTTTCCTAAAATGAATCGCCTTCTAAAAGATTCAAAATATCCTCTCAACACTGATCTACCAGGATTGAGGCCATGCGACGTATCCAAGATTGGTCAATTCTGCTTCAAGAAGGGCGATCCAATTACACGAAGAGATTCGCTCGTCGAGAGTACGGTTGATATTTTTGTGCGTCCGGGCTTTCAGCATGCACGTGATGGGATGTTTGTGATTTACGAAATGGGAATAGAGATGAGTGGAACGAGCCAGTTTTATTGGCGCTTAAAACACCCACAGGGTCAGGTGGTAAACGCAACGGTTGACATTCAAGTGAGGTCGATAAATAACAGGCCAGTGGCCTTCGATGCATCGATCGTTACCGACGAAGATACATTCAAGGAAGTAAAGCTTGTTGCCAGTGATGTCGACGACGTTAGAACCCCAGCAATGTACATCACAGAATTTCCTGTGCACGGAACGCTGTATCAGTGCATCGCTGAAAGCAGCAGCTCTCCATGTCAGCTAGGCGAGAGATTCAGCAGAATCAACGAGACGGAGCCTCAATGGGCTGATGTACGTGTAGACCTGGAAGGTGCTATCGACGATGGAATCACGGCTGTCCTGCGCGTGCTAGACTTGGATGACCCAGGGGTGCAGCGGACCACCCGCAATCATGCCAATACGTCTACTGTTCTGTCGCATGGATATGGATTCGGATCGTACGATTTTGATCCCGATAAGGCAGATAATTTCAGAAAGCTATGCGGAACCCGTGGCTCAATTGCGGCTGACCTTTTGCTCAAGTCACCTATTTTCGTTACCGACATCGATTTTTTTTATCCTATTAGATCAGACACACCTTTTCGTTTTCTTGCTCAAAGAGAACGACAATTCGAACACATCTCGTATGATTATAATTCTGTTGGAAATGTGTTGCAAGATTTTGAGGTGGCAGATACAAAAGTGACCTATCAGGGACTCAATTATAAGGAGTACGAGGATGGGATTCATTTTGTAGATAGTGGCAAGTGGCGGGCGGAGCAGAGTTTTTCATTTTCGAGAGTAGATTGCGGCCAAGCCACAGGAGCTTACAATGATCAAACTTCGTGCCAAAAGACTTGGAATGGAACTGGTTACGTTCGAGGTGAGCAGCGAGCCACAATTACGGAGGAAACTGAGCGATGGTTTGAGCTTTTCAGGGGTCTACCTCACCAAGCGCAGGCTGAATATGACAGAATGAGCCCTGTGTTTGCTGACACCTTGTTTCAGACTACAAGGCTCAGAATAGAGGCATGCGGTGCAAATATGCGAGTATTTGGCGAAGAAACGCCGAACTTCCTTGAGAAAGTTCATCGCGTCAGAGTGTGGGGAGGCAAAACCCAGCGATCCAAAGGATCCGTGACTGCGCGAGATCGTCGTGTTGTGTACGTTCCTGACAATAATTATGCCGGAACGGATACATTCAAATTTCGAGTCCAGGATCATGCCGGAGGAGCGCTAAGATCGTCGTCGCAGTTTTCTCTGCAGCGACACTGGTCGCCCGTTGTAAATGTTGATATCATAGTGCGAGCCAAGAATGATTTGCCGCTCGCGACGAGTGTAGTTGCCAGTCAGGTCTTAGGGACAGCAACATCCGAGGTGGTGATTTCGACGCCTGGAGTTCATCCAGGATTGAATGGCGATGGACCACAGAAAGTGAGCACATTTGACATCGAGATTGCAAGGACGCCAGTGCGAGGTAGCGTCGTATTGAGCGATGGGCAAGCCGCGACAGCCACTCTTGTTAGTTACAATGGCATTCTCAAATATCGAACGTCGTCAATGAATGGTTGTGGGAGGCCGTACGATGAATTTGAATACAGAGTCAAAAATTCAGGCACTGGGGATAATCAATATTCGCGCACGCACAAGGTGACAATTGATGTTCGATGCAAAACAGGCTTCACATGTGATCTGCCCACGTTGCAGTGCAAGGCATGTCCGACTGGAACGTATGGAGAAGACTCTGCAATAGAATACACTTGCCATGCATGTCCTGCAGGAACATATCAAGGTGGCTCAGCTGCCAAGTCTTGCACGCCATGCCCTCCCGGATCCTTCAATCCAAAGCCCGGTGCTGAAAAATGTAAATTGTGTCCAGAAGGTACTTTCAACGCTTTGGAGAGCCAGGTTTCATGTTCAGCCTGCCCGGGAGGCACTCATGCTCCTTTTTCAGGCCTATTTGAATGTTGGGAATGCGGCTCTAAACACTGGACCCTCGCTACTGGATCATTTACCTGTAAAGACTGCCCTGTCAACACCAGGGCCAGAGTACAAGTAGCTCATGATATTTCATTCTGCGAATGCGAGCACGGCTACTATAACGTTCACGGAAAATCAGGGGTAGAGTGTCTTCCTTGTCCAGTAGGTGCATACTGCCACGGCCGCAATCTACTTCCCGTGGCTCGAACGGGGTATTGGACAAATCAGGATATTTGGACTGATGATTACGAAGACATGGAAACAGGTGACATCACTTTTGGGCATGCGCACTTTGTTCCCTGCACATTCCGGTATTTACGCGGTGTTTGCATTGGCTACCCCGAAATCGACGTTCAGCAGCAAGAGGAACGGTGTCAGTATCGCGACCATCAGGTCATACAGGGACCAGTACGCTTGGACGACTTTAGCTCTGAGGGAGTCAACTTCAACATATCTTCTTGCACTTTGCGAGATCTGAGTGTCCCTGGCGAAGAAGCGCCAGAAGGGCTTCGTTCTTGGATAATGCGGCAAGATTATACTGCAAATTCGTATTGCTCCGAGGGGTATACTGGTGTAATTTGTAGTGATTGTTCAGAGAACTTTTACCGTGGACTCACAGGATATTGTTTCAAATGCTCTTCTGTTTACAAAATTCCTGTTCTAGGGTTTGTGTTGTTCATAGTTATTGCCTTTTTGAATCTGGCTTTCTGGATTGTTATGTTTGTCACGGCATGCCATAGATCTCGGTCTATGTATATCACAATTTCCCACTTCCAGCTCGTTGCTATGCTTGCAAAAATGGGTGTCCCATGGCCTGATTACATACAGGGGCCTGTTTTTTTTTCTTCTCTTTTTAATCTTGCTATGGATGGCGCCCCTTGGGGTTGCGTGGGAGTGCGCTCTACCTTCGATGTGCGGTGGATCATGGAAATGTTTGCGCCCGTGTTCATCGTGCTTGGCATTTACGTATCTTATTATTACCAAGTGAATGAGGCACTATCAAATATCCGGGCCACTGAGGCGCAAGAAAGAGATGGCGGTGGCGAGTCGGCAGCGACACGACCCCCTGCAAAAGTATCAACAGTAAGACCAGGGACGGGAAAGTTGGGTACCGTAGCAGAGGCCCCAAATATCAATATAAACAGTGCATCAAATGCTCTGGAGGGCGCCAGTGTAACTACCAAGGATGACAGCATTGTTTCGGAGGGAGAAAATGACGGTAGTAGCTCGGAAGGTTCTGCTGTTGATGACGATGAAAAGGAGAGGCTGAGACTGGAAGCGTTGCTGGCGTCAAAGAAAAACACAAGCAGAGATGAGATCAGATTGCTGACTCCAAAAGAGATTCGCAAATTACGAGATGCTGGGATTTGGTACACGTCAATGAGTCTCAACGTGTTATTTGTCATGGCAGTTTCTACCCTACTCTTGCCCTTGAGTTGCTCTCAAGTCTCTGACACTTTGCATTACCTCGAGTGCTTTCCCGACTTTTCTTGTGGCACATCGACACATGATAACTACATTTTCTTGTCATATGTGTTCGCACTGGCGTGGGGAATTGTATTTCCTTCGATCATGGTCTATACATTGCGCAAAGCTTGGTACAACGAATTGGTCATGGACCGCCTCTTCAAGAGGCAATTTGGTTGGCTTTTTGATTGCTACGAAGCGAGATACTTTTGGTGGGAGATTGCTGTTCTCTTTCGCAAGGCCTTTATTGTGGGGGTTGCAGGCACCATCACAGATAACACGTACATTCAGCTTGTGCTCCTTATTGTGTTCTTGTCGACTCATCTTTTCTGGACGTTTTATATGAATCCACACATCCATGACCGGCACAATGTCGTGGATATTTTTCTTCAGATACAGTTTCTGATATTACTTACATTTGCATTGTCAAATCTTGTAGGAAATGACGGCATGAAAATTGTGACGTATACAACAGGCATAGTGAATGACAATGTGCGAATCAAAATTCTGGAACCCGAGCCTGATATGGACGTGATTGCCGACAAAAATATCAATTCTGATGTCATTACCAATATCAGCTTCATGGTTGTGATGATTGTAAGTGCGATCGGAAACTTATTCATGGTGCTTTACGATCTCTACGAATCGAGGGTGCACGCTCCCAAATGGGCACCCTACCTTTGGAACGCAACGTTCGGCTGTGAGCTTTGGTACTGGGACGAATTCGTGTCGAACGTCCTCTCAAATTTTGACTTGGTCTTCACGAAAATCCGAGACAGGAAAAAGGTCAAGCCTCCCACTAGACCGGCATCGCGCTGGGCCCATCGAGTAATGATGATAGATGGAGTGGCCAAGGTTGATGACTTTTCTACGCTTGAGAGCGTGGAAGCCATGCTAGCTGCCGCTGTAGCGAACACACAAGAAGAAGAGTGGGCCCGCGACAAAGAGTCTTGCAATGCGTATATTCGGTCGCTAGAAAAGCGTCTCTTTGCTTCGGAAATGTATAATTCAAAAGCAGCAAACTTGCCGATTTTGGAGCGCCAGAGAAATTTGGCCAAGAAACTTTTGGTGCAATTTTTATACGATGAATCCGGCCAGGTTTTTAGGGCCCTCTATGATCAAACCGGCCTGAATGAAGAGACAGTTTGGGACATTCAAGAACTGGATCGGCTGCGACAAGAGAAGGCCATCATCGAGGTTGGTGAAGTGGACCATCGCAAATATTTGCTCAAAGAAAATGATGAACAAAAGCGCCGTGTTGGGTCAGTTGCCTCCTGGAAGGTCAAGTATGAAGACGAAATGAAGAGGTGTCAGGTGTCCTCCCTCTCCCCCCTTTCCCCTTCCTGCTTTCTCAATTTTCCCTCCCCCCAGTGCTTAGTAGATATTTGGCAACAGGCTGAATTTCTTGGTCTGTTTGTTTGTTTTGGGTTTTGGTCTGCATATCGCTCTCTGTCTCTTTCTCTCTCTGTGCGTGTGTACGTGTGCCTGTGTGTGTGTCTACGTTTGCGTGTGCGTCTGGGTCTGCGTGTCATTACATTGCCTAGGTACTTGAAACGCAAGTCAAACAGGCAAGAGATGCCTTGTTGCTGTATCATCTAGAAGAATCGGATGACTCTGAGGACGAGAAAGAATTAGATGCGTACCTTCAAAGAAGGATCACTACGTATATTGAAAACAAGACAGTCAGAGACCTTGTGCATGAGGGCAAGTTAGAACCCACGCCCATCTTCCAATAATGATGTATTCCACACACCAACACATGCACGCGCACACACACACATACACAAACACGCACATACCCACACAGACATACATACTATATACGTCCAAATAATTATGTGCATGCGCATATACAGACAGGCACACAAAGATACAGACAGACAGACTGACAGACACAAAACATAGACAGACAAACAGACAAAAGACAGACAGGTAGATGCCTTGTGAAAAGAACATCCCATATGTGAAACATCAACAAAGAATAAAGGTATAAAATAAAAGACTTCAAGCACAAGTTTGCCTGAATCGTTTGTATATAACTCTTATGTATATATATATATATATATATATATATATATAAATATATATATATATATATATATATA
>Ga0105053_10006856_pt1 | contig 15479 bp, 17 predicted proteins | sample BON01_FD_78093 | JGI IMG/M metagenome (GOLD analysis project Ga0105053, IMG submission 78093) | Freshwater microbial communities from Lake Bonney liftoff mats and glacier meltwater in Antarctica - BON-01 | ecosystem: Environmental > Aquatic > Freshwater > Ice > Glacier meltwater | place: Lake...
CAAGACCTTCAAGGGCATCGACCGCGTAAAGGCTAATGTACCGCCAGGTGCATTGTTTGTGACCACAACGCGCGAGCCGTGGTCGTGGATCAGGTCGGCCTACGGTGAAGTTGACGGCTGGATGTCTTCGCTCGGCAACCGCGGTGGTTCCAGACGCAGTCGAGGTGGCATGGACAAAAAACAATTGGACCCTCGCGAAACCACACGCTTTTTCGCCATGTCGCGGCGCGACGAGCCGGCAAGATTCTTGACCTTTCTCGATGATATTTTCAATTTTCGATTTTCGGCAGGGGCGTCAGCCGTATTCTATGCGCGCCACGCCCATCCGCAAATCGCCCAGGTGCTAGACATGCCCTCGATCAACGCTGTTATCCGCCAAGAGTCGATGGAAGAGGACTGGATTCGTGTGCAGGACCTGCTAGGGGTGCCCACCGAGAAACGCGTGCCCATAAGGGAGGCCAATGTTGCCGGGAAGCTGAAAGTCAAGGGTGAAGACACGGGTTACAAGCGCGAGCCAGGACCAAGGCTGTGGGGCGGCGTTGCTGGGCCCCGCGCACAGAAAATGAAGCTTTTTCACAAGACCAACCTCACTGCTTTGGATAGGAGTGGGGTAGCAGTGCAAGCAGTGTGCAAGCTATTCTGGAAAGACTATGATTGTTTTCAATACGACCGGCCACAGGTCTGCAAAAACCTCAAGGCCCCGACTCCCGAGGAGGAGAACGCCACTTCTTTCTACTCAGGACACGGCGAATTCGGACCTTATGGGGACCGTTTCAAAAAGACAGGCGACTTTGCTCGCAGGAGAACGCAAAGAAGTTACCGGATCAGACCCGGATCAATTAAGCCAGAAGACCCGAGACAGAGTGGTGGGAGGAGATCACGTGACACCGACCCTCTCCTTCGTGCGAAAGACAGACAAGATAGAATTGATGCTCACAAGCGCGACCACGGCCCACGTGGTGTTGGTGGTAAAGGTAGACCTCCAGTCCCTCCTCCATGATGAAAATGAAATATGACCACAGGCATACTGTGAAGTTTCGAGCCGGAACCTGGACAAAAGCAATTGGCCACCAGTTAGGTACGTGATGGCGCGTGTGAGATTCTCACCGTAGTAGATTTCACTTTGAGGATTAGGACTCAAAGATTTGAAACTCATTGGTCGAGCTCGTATTCGGTCGCCTAGATCATTCACTAGATTTTATGCGCTGTTCGGATGTGGTCCGGGTATGTTTGTTGGTTTCGGCACCATCTAGAAATTGATGTCGCTGCGCCACAACACGTGAGGGTACAGGATTCAGTAATAGGATCAATTTCCCGGAGGTCTCAACCAAAAATCGCCAATTGAAAAGGGGGAGGGGGGGTTCTTGTTTGAGATCAGGGATAGGAAGACTGAGGAGGTAGGATCTCATAAAAATAAAGTTCAAAATACATATTTAATTACACTCCACATGGAGTATAAACATATTTCTCTTTCTCTCTTTCGGCAAAACCATGATGTTAGGTACTGTAGGAAAATGGGAACGCCTGGCGTGTATTACGTATAATAGTCGGGTGATCAGTTGAAGAGACCCCAAGATTGTACACACGAAACGCCAAGAGACTGATTACTCTAGTTGATGTGTTTTCCCGGAACGCATATTATTTATTTCTTAAATGTTGTCAGGGTGTGATTAGTTTTTGTCTAAATAGTTGACGGCTGAGAACCTCGACATCAAAATATGCCGAGCGTGCGAGATAGCGCGTACAGGAATGGTTAACAGAACAAGACAACCCCACTCGTGAAAAAAAATGTCAAAAAACCAATCAATTTGTGAGAAAAATGTCATTTTTGAACTTCCGAAAAATTTCAAGTGTGACTCAAGTCTGAGGAAGAAAAGAGGGAAAGGAAGCTGTTGGATCATTATCGTAATAAGCAATATATTGTTGGTCTGAATAATCAATTGTTACATGATAAGATCATACTGTATGAGTGTTGTCGTCCTCCCCTCCACCCGTCCCCCCTCCACAGGACCCCCACATACACCTATCCTCCTACGCCTTTTTGAACCCACCTCTTCTGTTTGACATCCCAATTTCTCCTCCCCACCAACCCCACCCGCTCCACTCCTCTGGGGTGGAGTCCCACAAAGGCTTTGGAAAGTGCCGTTTGATCTCGAAGTTGTATACAAGCTGTGATATTCACGTTAGGTGAGCTTATCTGTTCAGTTTCTAATACACGCATCTTCATCGATCTATATTTGCCTCGTCTGACGCATCTCATGATGCCCGACGCCTTTCTCATGTGCGCAGCATCAGCGTTTGAACGTGTCCTCGCGGAACCATTCTGAAAAGCCCTGCGATCTCCCGAAAGGATTCTCGCTGATTTCTGTCCCACACAAGAGACGCCCTGGTCCGTTCCGTTTTTGAGAATCCAAATTATGTTTTTGGGGCGTCCGTGCCAGTTTTGAGACTTGGAGTCACAAAGTTGTTTTGGGATGGATCCATATCATATCATATCATGGGTGACTCGGAAACTGGAAACAAAGTAAACTCTGGTGACAAATGTTAGAAGATATGGGGTATTTTTGAGATTCAAAAAGTTGGAAAAGAGATGTCAGAAAGAAAAACTACTTTCCAGGTCGCTTTGACGGATTCGCCCAGCTGCTTCTCGAAATCAGAAATTGATTTTTTATTGGATGGTGTCCGGGCATAATGAATTCCAAATTAAATGTTGTCCGGGTATAATTCATTCCAAATTTCATTCCGTTCATTCAAATTCCGCAAAACCACATCAACTACAGTAGGTCCTCTTTAGAATGGGTTCTCGCATGAAGTTAGAATGGGTTCTCGCATGGAGTGAGACGTGACCCAGAACGCAGCTCCAAACCAACGATCTCTTGTCTAACTAGAAGAGTTATACCGGGATGGATCATATATTACAAAAGGTCAAACGAACTTGAACTCTCTCGCCTCTCTCAGGCTCTCTCTACTTTAAATCAACTTGAAGCAGCTGTGATATTTCAGCTGTGATATTTCTTGCGTGTTTTTCCCTGAGCTCCGTGTCTGTGTGAGAACTTGCATTTCGTGCTGCTTGATGCGGTTCTAGGCGAGCCCTGACCATGTCCCTTGAATCTCATTCTTGCAATCAACCAGCTGCTTGTCGAGCGTTTTGATCTTGTCATCGAGAGACCCCACCCGCTTGTTTACCGTGTCCGTCGCATTGGTGAGGGACGGCAGTGGTGGTGGCGCTTCCTTCTTGCCCGAGAGATGCACTGGGGGGGGGCTGCGTCCCTGCGTTACAACGCACTTTTTGGGGGGGTCTGCGTCCCTTGCGTTGTTGTGTTACCACTTGGGTGCGCGGCAAGCGGAGGGGTTTTAGCCCCGCAGCCTCCGTGCGCCACTCGCAGTCAGCCAGAGTTTATGCGGACTCTTGTTTCCCTTGTTTGTCTTGTTTTGTTTCCTTTTTGTTTCGTTTTTTTTTACCTGCATGCACGATACCTGCCCACGGATCGTGTGTCCCAGAAACCTCATTTTTTTTTCTTTTCGAAATCAGACGAGACATCTGATTTCGAAATAAAGTGGAACAAATAAGGAGCACACAGACCTGTTCACATCAGTCGGACTCTGGTCCGACCCCTATGGCTCGCGGCGACTTGCCGCGCGCCCGAAATCTCGCACAGACACAGTCCAAGCGGTAATACCGGGGGGGGGGAACGGTCAAAACTGGACTCAAAAAAACCAGCCTTCTACAATGATTATTTTTGATGCGAACACAGCACTTGTATACATATACAGTATTTAAGACTGTGATGGACAGGAGTGCATGTGATTGATTCATGTCAAAAGATGTCAAGATGTAAAAACTCAATTTAATTGATACACTGGCAAATAAAATAACCTCAGTGTTTGGGATCCGCAATTTATCATGTTTGTATCTCATCAAAGGTGGATGTCTCCATGGAGAAGACATGGATATCGCCCGCCGCTAACTCTTCGTATAACCCCCCCCCCTACACTGCAACTTGACCAGATAGCCTTTTTTTCTTTCTTTTTCTCTTTCTTGGGTTAGCCTCTTCAGCCTCCTCCAATTTTCCTCCTCCATTTCCTCCTCCTCACGGGTCGTCTTATGTTGAGGTGACTCGTCATCAAAGGGGGCAAAAAAGGAATCGGAATAGACACTCACGACTGCGTCATTCTCAGACTCTTTTAGCACATGACGACTCATGAGGAAAACCCTCTTTCCCGATTTTTTTTTGGCAAAAAAAATGTACCATGACACATTTATCTCACCCCGAAAGACCCCATGGACCAACGCACTTCAACCCTCCCCCGAGGGGGGGGTCCTGCGTCCCTGCGTTGCAACGCACTTTTTGGGGTGAGGTTGCGTTGGTTGCCCCTACCTAGTGTGATTTTCCGGAACGGAAATTCTCCGCGGCTGGTGTCTTCTTGAGAGCCGCGGTTCTCCTTAGTCAAGCCGAAGTGCTGCCACAGAAGGTCAGTCACGGCCTGCTCTATTATAGAGGAAATTTGTGTGATATCTTCAATCTAATTATTGAACTGAACTGAATAGACCATAATGTCAGGCTAAACAGACAAAACTATAATTCGTCACCTCTGTCGGATTTGAATTGCGTGGCGAAAATTCAACATCGCGCACCATGCACGGAGTATACGGGGACGTGTTGGATTTGACAGTAACTCCTGCAGCAACACCTCCTCGCTCCAAGTCCGAAGTTTACGAGCAGGAACACGCTGTTGGCTCAGATCATGCCGAGCACAGCAGGTTGCTGTGTGTGTGTTTGTGCAGGTTGTGTGTTGCAAGGGGTTCTGTTCGCACACTTGGCAGAGGCGTGATCGTGGTATCTACAGTATTTGGGGGGGCGAAGTTTGTATTGCTTACAATTTGGTATTAGTCAACTTATAGGACCCGAAGCATGTTTTGAGATATTTGTACGAGTATTGCTCGGTTGACTAAGCAACCAAAGCTTGTACCAGATATTTTCAGTAAATCCGTCCCTTTTGTACCAAGCCGTGGGGACGCAAGCAAACGACGAAAAATCTTTTCAATCTGACCTTTTAATTTGAAAGGTATTTGGCAACGTTTGCTTGCATCCCCACGGCTTGGTTCAAAAGGGACGGATTTACTGAAAATATATGGTACAAGCTTCGGTTGCTTAGTCAACCGAGCAATACTCGTACAAATATCCCAAAACATGCTTCGGGTCCCATAATTTGACTAATACCGAAGTGTAAGCAATACAAACTTCGCCCCCCCCAAATACTATAGATACCACGATCACGCCTCTGGCAATACATTGCGTTGCGCACTTCATGCAATGACATAGAACTTGGCCTGATTGCCCTTCTGTGCCAGGCTTCTCATTTCCCTGTTTTTGACTGGTTGCTCACCAGCTTCAAATATCTTGTCCAGGGCGCGAACATATTGATTGCCACTCAGGTGTACCTGTCCATCCAGTGCGGGGCAGCTGCCGGGGGTTTTAAATAATTTTCGTTCCGGATTGATTTCTTAAATGTTGTCCGGGTGGAATTAATTTTTGTCTAAAATAGCTGCCGGCTGAAACCCTCGACAACACCAACACCAAAACGTGCCGAGCCTAAGCGTGCGCGCGCAGGAAGAGGTAAAAGACAACCCAAGTCGTGAAAAAAAGTGTTGAAACCCCAATCAATTTAGGGGGAAAAAAAATTCATCTTCCAAAAACACAAAGGTATGACTCAAGCAAGGAAAGAGAAAAAAGAAGCTGTTGGATGATTAAGATGATCGTAATGAGCAATCAACTGTTGCTCTGCGCAATCAATTGTTGCATGATAGTAAGTTCATACTGTGTGAGTGTCGTCTTCACCCCTTTTTTTTTCCGGACACGACATTTTTATTTCCGAACCCGGACGTGACCTGTTTTTTTTAGGCTAAACTGGACACTAAATATTTGATTTTTTGAGATTTTTTTTGTTTACAAAAACGGACGTGAGATGTCCGGTGTTCCACCAAAAAAAGCTGGTACGAGCAAAAAGAATCCGTATGAACTCTGGCTGATTGCCAGTGGCGCGCAGCGATTCCGGGGCTAAAGCCCCTCCGCTTGCCGCGCGCCCCTACTCAAGACATCCATGAAATTCCACGTTACCACTGATGGTTTTGTGGAAGATGACCTCCAACTTTGAAGCTAGCGATTCTATTCAAAATGCCGGCTGACGCCGGCAAATCTTTGTCATAGGAAGATTTCCGGTTCCCTTCCCGTTTCCATAACTCTGCGGGAACCCTCAGAAATTCCCTTCCCGTTCCCTTCCCATTTCTCCTCAAGGGAACGCACATCGCTGTATAGTGGTATTGCCGCAACCACCTCGTTTTGATTTTTTTTAGTTTTTAGACCTATTAAAAGTCGGAAAAGAGATCAGAAAGAAGAACTACTTTCCAGGTCGCTTTGACGGATTAGACCAGCTGATATTCATAATCAAAAATTCAATAGTCATGAAATGGTGTCTGAGCAATAGTAATTCCAAATTAAATGTTGTCTGAGCATATTTAATTGCAAATTTCATTCCGATAATCAAAACTTGAATTCAGGGAAGCCACCATGACATCAAATACAGTAGTCTGAAGATACTCCCAGGACATATGGATATGAACCGGGACAAATATGTCCCATGCGGGACATTTACGGACTCGGACAAGCCCAGAGTTTGTTACAAATGTCACAAGTGAGGAAAGTTTCAAGTTTTTGAGCGACGTGTGACATTCCTCAAAAATATCACATATGTCCAAGAGATGTCACATTTGTGACATGTTCAATGAGGATTGCGGATTATGGATTAGGGAAATTTGCGGCTAGGTCCAACCTGTTGCCAGAAAGCTCGCTGACTAGCGCGAAAAGGTGCGACATCTGTACACCCTTCAAGGCGTGTTGCCTCTCTTGCCTCTCTAGCCTATCTTTAGCAAAAATGATGCCTTATGTGAGATTGTCAAGGTTGACATCAAGTTGTCTGAGTTGAGGCCTCGGGGTTTCAGACTCAGGAAAGAGAGGAACTAACGTTAGCCTCAACAATTGTGGGCTGTCGAGTGGAAAGATTGTAGTCAATTTTGACCAACTTGAACTTGCACATTGAATTCTTCCAAAATGGACGTGTCTATGTTAACGTTACATTCGTGATTGTTGACCCAGTGACTGGAACAACTATTCTTTGTCTCTTCCGAAACGTTTTAGAGACACACTAAAAAAGTATCATTTTGTGAGATCCGTCTTCGATACGTCGCAATCGCGTATTGTTACTTTACAGTAAAACTGTACATATAGCCGTGTGTATATACTACTATCAATACGCGCATCTGATTCTAGCACTTGATGTGTAGCGCTTTCACTCGGTTTCTAGATCCCGGGGGGTTTGCAACAATTCAAATCAGTGCTGAATCGTGGGCTTTCGCTGCAGCTACCCCAGCGGGCGTCTGCTAGATTGTTTTGGCCGCGCACATCTGCTATGGACGTACAAATCTGCTAGTGGAAAAAAATACGTCCGACAGTGTTAGGTCTGTGGTGGATTTGCTATTCAAACTGGGTGCCAAAACTTGCCTCGGCTTTCAGACAGAAGGTGGGGGGTTTACCATGTCCGCTGTGGCAGCAGACTGTTTTAAGTGCATTTGTTACAGCACGCTTCAGGCAGATTTGCGCCTGATCAGGTGTTTATGTTTTTTAAAGCTATCTTCCTAGGTTTAAAAAACCTAAACACTGAAGCCTTTTGGATTCTGTGCAAAAACTGCGCCGACTGGATTTTTTGTTGTTTGTCGGCGCCTATTTTCGCTTCTGGCTATGTTACTATACAGAATAACTGTGTATATTGGCGTGTGTATATACCAATATCAACCCACGCAAATTTTAGCACTGGCACTCGGTTTCTAGGTCCCAGGGGTCTTGCTACTACTACTACTTCTTGTCACTGCTGTATCACAGGCTCTCGCTGCAGTTACCCCAGCGGCTGTCTTGTAGAGTCTGGTCCATGAGAATGGGGTTCGTCATACAGAGGTCGCAAAGTGGGGGCCCGACTTCCGTTATACAGTGGTGGGCTTAAATATACAGCTCGCATGTACCTGGGACTCCCGTTTCCGTCCGTGAAAACCTGTCAGAAAATTTCGGGACTCCTGTGAAAACTTGTAAGTTACGAAGACTCCAGTGAAATCTTATTGACATTTTGGCAGTCGTAATTATTTCAAGTCTGTTCAAACAAGATTTTTCTGCGCACCCATGAGAGAGGGGGTCCGTAGGGTCAAAAATGGGGGTACGGAATATTCCCGTACCCCCACAAATCACACAAAAACAGGATTACGGAGGAAAAACGTCCGTTTCGGTTTTGAGGGTCAAAAATGTGAAAGAAAAAAAGGAAAAGAAGAAAGGAGGAAATGAAAAACAAACAATACGTGTGAGATTGACAAAAGAAGAATTCTGATAATAAATATTAAGAGGAATGGGGTATTTTTGAGATTCGAAGCTGCACCGTGATGACTATGTAGCAAGTGCGGGCGCAGCGATGGGAAGCCCGAACTCATCTACTTGTTCCCCTGTGGCCGCTGCAGGCTGAACACTCGGCACGACAGTAGCAGGCTCTGTTGTTTCGTCTTGCAGGTACGCCGGCACCTCGGAATCTCCCATCTGCTCTCAGGAAAAAAGGCGAAATGAGGAGAATGAGCGAGCAAGATGCAGAGAAGGCATACAAATATAAAAAAATGGAGGTACCTCGGCCTCGAGAGAGAGCTGTTCATCGATGGCTGCAAGCTCGTCATCAAGGTCTCCCATATCGATTTCCTCGTCCACACCATAACTTCGCCCCAGGGCCTGTTGCTCCAGCAGCAACACATCAGAATTGCGTGCAAATCAACACTCCGTGGCATTTCACGAAGAGAAGAACACGTACCTCCTGAATCTCGTTGCTCTCTTCAAGGAGCTCAGCCATGTCGTCTAGATTATCCTCGATCTCGTCTAAAGAAACCATCTTCATTTGGCCTTTGAGCGCTGCTGTGCCGCCCTTGAGTGCGGCAGTCGTGTGTATTGCCGTTTGGACTGGTGGACCCAAAAAGTTACAGACACGTGCAACAGCCAGGACGCAGAAACGCCAGTGCATACGAGTAGCGGACAGAGATACAGAGCGGCACAGGAAGGTTTATATGCTCACTGTTTTCTGTCGCAAAGCTGGCCTGCTCCATGTTCCACGCCATACCACCCAACTGTTTGTGCAAGGAAGCCAGGTAAGGCGCATGACAAGCACGACGCACTGATTGAGAGACTCAAACGGGAACAAGATGGCTTTGCACACATGGCCGTGGCTGGAAATTGGGCACGGGCTCACCTGGTCGCGCTGCTGCTCATACATGCGCTTCTGTTTCAGGACCTGCATTGCGCGCTGCTTGATGCGGTTCTGGGCGGGACCTGGCCGCGTCGCTTTGATCTGATTCTTGTAATCAACCAGCTGCTTGTCGAGCGCCTTGATCTTGTCATCGAGAGACCCCACTCGCTTGTTTACCGTGTCTGTCGCGTCGGTGAGGGACGGCAGCGGCGGTGGCGCTTCCTTCTTGCCCCCGAAAAAACGCTTCATTGTGCTGGGCTTGAGACGTGTTGCTGGAGAGCTGTGTTGCTGGAAAGCTCGCTCGCTCTGGCTTTGGCCCTGACGAGCCAAGGGGATCTCTAAGAGCTTCGACCTAGCTCTCTCTTCCAAGGCCAAGCTGTGGACACCACAAACGAGATGGAATCACACACGAACCAACAGAACACTTTCTCTTCAGGGCTTGTTGACTCTATTGAGATCAACGGTTCTAGTGAAGTGTGATCGGAGCTGTGGAAGCCTGTTGATAAGCCAGCAGCGACGCGGGCGAGTCAGGGAGCTGCGGCGCCAGTATTATGGCGGACGTGGCAACGCCGGGTCCAGTGGCCGCAAACGGGAGCCTAAACCAGTCTGGACAGGACCCCGCGGCAACAACTGGCAAGGCAAAGCGCGAGAAGGTGCAACACGACGAGAGCAAAAGGGAGCCACTGGCGGCTGAAGAGTTCACCAAGGCCACCTTTACCGCATCGCAGAAAGTGCTGCGCGAGCAAAGGTACCTCCGCTACCTCTCTCCATTATCGCCAACCTCTCACTATATATCAGGGCTAGCAGTGCTTGCCTGCGGCTCGTGTGCGTTGGCGTTATGTGGCTTGCATTGTGTACGAGCGAGAGAGCGAGAAGAAGAAAGGTGCGTGCAATTGTCTGCCCGCGTGCTTGCACTGACGCTCACTGGGCTCGTGGAGAGGGCAGATCATTGCTGGCAAAGTTCCGTCAGGAGAATGTGGAGCTACGCTCAAAAATCGCCGATCTCTCGACTGCAGGGTTCGACGAGGACCAGGCAACTATTGGCTCTCTTGCAGCAGTCGCGCGGCTGGCTGAAGAAGCCGAAACGTTTTCAGCAAAGATTGAGGTTGAGAAACGGCGTATAAGCGAACACGAGCGTAAGCTGCGCGACTGCGACAAAGAGATCAAAGAAAAAAAAGACTTGCTTGCCAAAACTGCGACTGACACCAACCTCCGAAAGCAAGTGCTGAAGCTCAATGACAGTTTGGACCTCTCAGCTAAGCGTTTTGCTTCGGAAATCGCTGAGAATAAAAAGGCGCGTGCGGAAATTAACGAGCTGCGCCGTGAGCGCAAGCGCTTTAAGCAACTCATGTTGCAGTGCAAGAATCGACTTGTTGCCGTCGAACGCCGTGTGTCTGAGATAGTGGCCGAAGCGCAGGCTGATCTCGAGGAGCGCGCTGAGTATGGAGTGCGCATTGAAGAGCTGCAGCACAGTTCAGACACAGCACAAGAAGAATTTTATGCCCAGTGCCGCGAGTTGAAGCACGTCATCCGAGCCTTTGACATGATGGAGGACAAGCTTAGTAAAGGCGACGAATCACTGCCCTCTGTCATGGGCAACATGACGGCGGAGCAGGAAGAAGACCTGCAGAAGAAGGTGGTGAAGGGCAAGTGGCAGTTAGCCAAGGAAAAGGCCATGACAGATCTGCTCAAAGAGCAGGCTCTCAGTTTCGAAGAGGCTTTTGAAAAGCTTCAGGCAGCTACAGGATTCGCAAAAATCGAAGACTTTGTCAGCCATTTCATCCAGATCGAAGAGCTCAACTTTCACCGCTTTCAGGTACACCGACATTGGTTTGTATCGGGCATTGCGGTGTCGTGTGGTGTCGTGTGGTGTATTGTGCAGTGCGGCTGTTTGGTGTATTGGGCAGTGCGGTTTCCTGAGCACTAAAAGTCTGGTCCTGGAGGTAAAGCTGCTTGAACAGTATTGGAAACTGCAGTAAAGCTCTCTATGGCCTGCCTAGCCTAGCTGGAGCGCAAACTTGTCACACAGGCCTGCGAGGCCAGGCTTTGAGTGAGAAGCAGTGTGCGATGTGTGCGACGACGCCATGTGCTTGGACGCCAGGCGCGACTGTGCGGAGGCAGTATACGGCCTGGAGCTGATCTGCTGGATGTCGCAACGCTTTATTTGTCGCGACGCTTTATTTTCTAGCTGTGCAGCTAGTCCTTGCGTGCGCTGTGCATGGTCAATTTAACCTGACTTCTGATGTGAACATGTCTACTGCAGTATATGCACTCTCTCAACATCGATATTGAGAAGATGGAGGAGGAGATCAGACAGCTCAATGTCGAGGCCACTGTGGCTGTGGCTGAAAACAAGGGCAAGGATGACCACTGGCAGCAGGTGAAAAAATAAATAATAGATCCGAAACAACTGTTACATCCAAACGCTAGCATATGCTTCGTCTATGCCAGTTGTACAGAGAAAATTACGAGTTACCTTTACACGCTTGTATTATATAGAGTGTTGTGAGTGTTAGCCTCGAATATGGTCATGTATTACAGGGTGGAGAAGACCCATAGGATGCCTTATCTTTATAGGTTATTTTCTGCAAAAGAGCTCTATAATTAGTGGCTCCTTTGCGAAAAATGACCTGCAACTTAAGGCATCCTATGGGTCTTCGCCACCCTGTAGCCTCGAATATGTTGATGTATTATCGATGTTGTGAGCGTCAGCCTCTGATATGTTGCGTCACCTCTGAGCAGATCAAAATAAACACAATGGAGCGGGTGAAGAAGCTGTCTCTGCAAGATGCACAACTTGAGTCGGGCATTTCAGATACACAACTCCTCATCAAACGTCTCGATAATGCCGCGCGTGGCATCTGCAGGTATGTTGATATGTGCGAGGGTGCCAGGGCGGGAAAGTGGAATGCTGGGATGCGTACTCCGATCCTGGCTGCTCAGTATTCGCACGAGTGTGCTAATATGTGTGTGTTCTTGAACGATCAACTTTTTACTCGAGGCGTGCTTGCTCTTTTGTACGTGCAGGAAAATTGGAATCTCGGATCAGGAGCTGCAGACAGATGGGATGGAGGAGGATGCTGACCCCATGATGGTCGTGTGTGACATACTGGGCAAGGTTGAAAGCAAGGCAATCAATCTATCACAATATGCACACCTTCTTCGGGACCAAGGTGACGACGGGAAACGAAATATGGAGGCAGCCGAGGAGGAGCAACAAGAAATTGAAGATAAGGAAACAGGGCCTGGCGGAAAGGAGATGGCGCCCATTTACATGAAGCCACGTGCGCCGTCAGTTCGCGATGATGACGACGGTGAACATGATGAGCCCCTCTCAGCTGATTTTCTCCGCAAGGAACTGCAAGGCAAGGGAGAAGAGATGCTCCGCATTGCTCTTGCCCCTGGGGATGAGACAAAAGATGGGGGACGCGGTGATTTTGCACATCGTCGTGCCTCACGTATCAATAGCTTCAAGGCAGTCACGTCCTCTGGGACCATGAAGAAACTCAGTCCACACCCTGCTGTCCCTGCCTTAGCAACTACAAAACTGAGTAGTGCCGGTGATGGCAAAGGACAGATCTCTGGTTCCGCGAGTTCGCGTGAGGGTGCAAGAACAAGTAGGGGGCCAAGGCAAGTGGTGCCAGCTGGGAGCAAGACATCTCGGTAGTAGACATCTCGGTATGGGGTGGCTACAGTTAGTAGGATCGATAAAATTATAGGTCTCCTTTGCAAAAGAGACCTATAAAAGAGACGATATTCTGCAAAAGAGAACTATGATTTAATCGATCCTACTGACCGTAGCCACCCCATAGTAGACATCTCGGTAGTAGATTGCGACAGCAAGGGTCAGCTTAACTATGAAGAGGATGCGCTATATTCGAAAGCGAATTCTGTACAAGAAGCGAGATTGCCACCACACGACCAGTCGGACGTGGGACATGTGCAGCATGGTGTTCTTGAAGAGAAGCAGGATATAGAGCGTAAAGGGTTGCAGGTGCAGGCGAGAAAATGCTAGGGCTTCATAATGTTGAAATTAATTTCGTACTTTCCCTCTCAAGTGTGTACTCCTATTCTGTTGGCTTGATTTGCGTTTTTGGTGCCAAGCATCTCTTGAGAAAAGGAGCCCATAGCAAATGCGTCGTCGTAACTCTCACGAAGATGTGAAGCCACATACACACTATTGGACAAAGAGCACCCACGTACACGCGCACACACACCCTCTCTCGCGCACACATTAACACCCACGTGAGCGCACGAACTTACACACACTCTCTCCCACACACACATGTACACTCGCTCGCATACACGCACAAATACACACACACACGCGCTGCAGCATGCACACGTTTTCAGAGCACACACATACACATATAGGGCTCCTTCTCCTCCTCTCTCTCCTTGTCGCACTCCATTCTATCCCACAAACGAGCGCACATACACACACGCACACTCGCTCTCTGTCCCTCTCTCTCTCTCTCTCTCTCTCTCACACACACACACACTCAATCGGCACCCTCTCTAATATACACACACTCTTTCCTCTCTCTCTCTTGTAGAAATGTCAGACAATAACGAGCGTGACATGAGTAGGGCCGCAAAATACTTTCTTTTGGAACACTTTCGTTCTCTTGCTCTTCGTGAGCCTTTCTCTTGCATAAGTGTAACAGCACACACACATACATGTGTGTGTCACAGCACACGCACATACATGTGTGTTTCACAGCACACACACATACACATGAATGGCTCCTCCTCCTCTGCTCCCTCCTTGTCGCAGTCCCTCGCACTCCCTGCTATCCCACAGACGATCAACACACGCACACACACACACACACGCACACACACGTACGCACACACACACGTAAACACATGTAGACACTCTCACACGCACACACAGTAGGGTGGAATAGTCTTTGCCTCTTGTTCTTCCAGAGACTTTCGCTCGTGCATTATCAGATGTATTCCTGGATGCTTTAAGAAGCACAGCACTGCAAACACCTGCAAACACACTCGCAAAAACGCACACTCGCTCTCCGGGCTGTTCGCTCTGTCTCCGACTCTCAACACACATACTCACGCAGAAACACACACAAAAAAAAAAAACTTTCACAAAAATAGACTTGGGCCCGTCCTAAGGTGCAAAGCCAAGAGAGATACGAGTTGCGTAACTCTCGAGTACTGATCTCATCTATCTCGTCAAAGAGTGGTGACTGGGACCCCTGTGAATAAGAATAGATGAGATCAGTATTCGCATGAGATCATTACCTTACCTTAGGTAATCATCATTACCGTACCTTAGGTCTCGTCTACCTAGAGGTAGACGAGATACATGTATCTCGTCAAAGACTCGTGACTGGGACCCCTTCCTAGGTCCCCTGGAATGGGCGAGGGCGGAGATAGACCGTGCATATTAGTTGTCATTTTCTGAGCAAGTTCTGGTGTTTACAGAATCCAATACCTGAGGGTATTCGACTACATCTCGGCGTCTTGGTGCGCTACTGGAACGGCTAGGAAGAGTAAAGTTGGACGAACGCAGCGGCAAAGGGTTTCCGTGCCACATGCCCACCCAAAGAGGATCATTGACAAACTGCTCGAAAAACAGGGTAGTGTACTGAAAATGTAGGCTGCCCTCCATTTTCATCTGTAGGTCAATAGTCTTATTTGGGTGGTGTGCGGCAGCATCGGGCTGTTGCCGCCCGCCACTCGTTCATTGTCGTGTTATGAGGGAACACAGAAAGGACAGGGTTGACAAGACTGAATATTGTCAAGCTGAGATTTTCCCCTCTCATCACACGAAGGTAATCAGATGGCGCGTGGCAGCTTCGGGGCCAAAGCCCCTCGCCGCTGCGCGCCTCAATTCGCAGGGCCTGGGGTCCTATATGACTGAGTTGGAGTGTCTCGCCCATAGAAACAACAAAAGAAATAGATACAGCGGACCAATGGGTGTTGGGGTGAAGAATATCCGGGTTTGCTGGATGGCATTTGTAAATCAAGCATCCTCGGGATACCCCCCATCGGTTCCTGAATCAAAACTCTACTCTCAAAGTCTCAGAGAACGTCTGAACTTTAAAGTGGGGTGTAGACTGCACTAGGCCGAGACTAGGAATATGTATATATATACATATATATGGATATATATATATACTATATATATA
>Ga0105053_10006857_pt1 | contig 15477 bp, 14 predicted proteins | sample BON01_FD_78093 | JGI IMG/M metagenome (GOLD analysis project Ga0105053, IMG submission 78093) | Freshwater microbial communities from Lake Bonney liftoff mats and glacier meltwater in Antarctica - BON-01 | ecosystem: Environmental > Aquatic > Freshwater > Ice > Glacier meltwater | place: Lake...
AGATCTTTCCCAGACTGCAGGTCTTCTAACGCTTTATCGAAATCAAATAATTGTGCCATGTGTCGCTCCTAATATGCTTATGCATTAGTTTAAGGAATTGACACAGATTTTTGAACACCCCCGACAAATGGATACAAGTAGTTCGATCCTCGTATGTGTTCTGGCCAAAAGAAGATCGACGCTCCCAAGAGCGCCGAAGTCTCACTCGTCGGATGGTCGAACGAAGAACACCCTTACAAAAACATCGTCGCCACGCACTTCGCCAGCAGACTTTAAGAAAGCCTCTTCAAAGTCAAATGTTGACAGAAGACGAAAGAAAAATGCTCAATGACCTTAATCGACGTTTTTAAGATTTAGGATAAAGTGATTTTAACGTGTTCTGTTCAAAAATTTTTAGTGAACTGTAAACGTTGAATAACCGCCGTTCGACTTCAACCCTATTGATGGCAGTAATTTTAATTGCGTCAACGTCAGTTAATGCTACGATGCGCTATTTTGACAGTTCCAACAAAAATCAAAAGAAGCATCATTTATTTCTTGGCAATGGTTACAAACCCATTTCGCATCATCTTCACTACTAAATGACGATGAAATGACCTTCATTGCTATATTGTAATCATCGTCATGTAGGACCCAAAGTTCAAGCCAAGTTTCATGTGGTGCAAGATCACCGGCTGCACCTGCGGCAAATTCATTTTTTAGCATAATGGCAATACCGGAATTTTCTACTATGTTTTGGATATTGTGAACTAAATAACGATTTTCATTGGTGTAAAGTAATTTCATAAATTGAATGCAAGATAAAAAGAAAATAGCGATACAGACAACGCCGCTAATTTTATAATTATAATTAAAGCCCCCATTCTTGTTTTATCCTTAACTTAGCTGAAAAAAAGTTGTGAGATTGTTGTTAGCGGTCCATATTTTATGAATTGATCAACCCCAACGATATAAGAGTCAAATATACCGATGGGATTCATGTCACATCCAATTTACTACTTAGCGTAATTTCCTGCTAAATAAGTTAAGCGCCAACTGATAACCTAACTGAGCAGTTTGAGCATCATAACGACCGCCATCACCTTCATCACGCATAAACGCATGACCAGCATTGAATTCATGCCATGTATGAGTAATGTTAGTTTCACCTAACGCTTTATAAATTTTTGCAAGGCCAGCAGATGGGATATGGTTATCTTGCTTGCCCCAAATCATTAATAACTCACCTTTAATGTCATGCAAACGTTCCATGCTATGTTGACCAGAGGCATTCGGAATAATTTGCACATGTAAATCAGTAGCATAAAAGCACGCAGTAGCTTTAACTTCTGGTTGCAATGCAGCACGAAATGCCAAGTGACCGCCGATACAATAACCCATTGCACCGATATGACTGTTGCACCAGTCTTGTTGTTTAGCAAACGCAATTAATGCGACATTATCAGAGTCATAGCCTTGCACATCTTTAGCAAACTTATCCGCATTACCTTTTTCACGACCCACATCGTCATAGCCCAATACTGTGCCAATAGGGTTCAATTCATGAAACACTTCGGGCACTAAAACCGCATAACCTTGGCTAGCCATAAGCTTTGCCGCACGTTCAATCGGGCTAGTTTGTTGAAAAATTTCTGAATAAAATAAAATTGTAGGGTAGCTACCTTCGCCCACAGGACGATGAATATAGGTACGCATTACACCTGTTGGTGAGTCTAGGTCAGCGAAATGGCTTTGTACGTTCATGATAAGCTCTCAGGATTGGTTTTAACTAACGTGTTTATATCAGGATATAAAAAGGAGTTATTGTACAACTATTTATCTTATTCATCATTGGCTAGTAAATAAAGCAAACACCAAAAAGTCGACTCTGGCTGTATCAATTTCTATTTTATATATTGTCTAAATAATGATTATTCAGTGCTAATCTAGTTAAAAAATCGATATAGGGTTAATACGCTACCATAATCTCATTACGACGTAAAAAGGGCAATGTCCAAGGTGGGTTGTAGCGTGCAAGCTCTGATTTACCAGTAGCTGTAATGCCTTTACTAGTTAACCACGCGATTAAGTCAGCCGTTTTTTTAGCCGTTTTGTCTTCACTAGCAAAGCCAGTAAAACAAATCACGGCATAATTGCTTGCAGGCACTTCACGTAAAGTCACGGCAGAGTTATTAGGCTTAGGTAATGATGCTAAAGTGTATTGACTTGGCATGACAAAATGCAAGCGCCATTGCTCACCTGTTTGTTCAATAGTCACTGGCGCCGTCATACTTATTTTTTGATTATCACCTGTAGGTAAAGTGTTATTGCCAAAGATATAGTCTGCGATTAATCTAAATCCAGCACTAGATGCTTCATCCAAGGACCCTGAGACAACTGTTTCTGCCAATATCTTAGCGCCATATGTTCGTAATTCAAACGTATCTGATTTCTCTATTACTATGTATTTAGGCCCTTCAATTGCCATGACTGCACCTGCAAAAAGTGAAACGAATAGCCCAATAAATAAACGAAAAAGCATATTAGTCGTCCTTACATTACTAAGATAACTATTAAAGCTAATAGCTCAGACAAAATAAAATGGCAGGAATTTCGTAAAATTTGCACCCTCCTTTCTATCTTGTACTCAGACACTGCTTATAGATATTTTATAGGTTGAATCGTTAATAAATAATGTTATTTTGATGGCTATTGTTTTTGGCGTAAACGAGTTTTTGATGGGTTCTCACCAAATAATTGAGTGTAGTCACGTGCAAATTGTCCCGCATGCCAAAATCCCCATTGCTCTGAGATCCTTAGAATTGTCTCATTACCTTTAATGCCAGAGAGTAAAGTTCGTCTAACGGCGTTCAAACGTGAAATTCGTAAATAACGTAAAGGGCTTATCCCTAGTACGTCTTCGAAACTATATTGTAAGGTTCGACGACTGACATGAGTCAGTCCACACAACTCAGTTATCGTAATTTGTTTATCTGGATTTGATAGTAGATGTATTTTAACTTTAGCGACCACGTCTTGTCGTTTAGCTAAACTAGGTGATTCTTGACGATTAAAATCATCTTGTTGAAGAATATCTAGCATTGCCATGAGCAGCATATCTTCCTGAAGATCGCCTAATGAATGAGCATAATTTGGCTTTATAAATTCATTTAATACATATCTTAATCGGTCGAGTTTTTGACAAGGCCAATTACGCATGGGTGAGTTCAGCACCGATAGCTTAAATGCAATGTTTTGTTTTTCAGCAACTTCCATAAGTGCACTTTTATCCACCACAATTCCGTAAATATTAAATTTTTCCGGCGTGACTAATTCAAACTCTGTATTCCCCGGCCGCACCATCAATGTTTGCTCACCGACATTATGGCCATTAATACGACAGGATTTGTTATCTGCTGAAAAGCCTAACCATATTGAATCTGGACAAACATTACATTGCTGACGAACGGCTTGACTAGTGTATTCACGGAAGGCATGCACGTGGTTTAGTGATACCTCACAAATGCGGCCATAAAACGCTCCATGACTGATTTGATCATATTGTTGCTGCCAGTCTTTTAAATTATGTGCTTGTTCCTCTGCATCTGCAGCCTCAAGCATGCGCCATTTAGGGTTTCTCAGCTCCGTCTTTGGTCCATCTTGAATTTTCATATTTTCAAAGTGTTTTGAATAATTCGCCATAATTCTAACAATACATTAAATAAATAATTGAATGTTAATAATAACTTTGCCGATTTTCGATATTCAGCTGACATATTTCTCTGCTACAGTTGAGTCACTTAAAAAGCAAACTATTCCATATAGACAATCAGGGAAAATTATGCGACACGTTTATCGTTACACATTAGGTATCAAAACCTATCAATTTCGCGATTTGGCTGATTTAATGGCAAAGGCAACACCTCCACGGTCAGGAGACCGGCTGGCTGGCGTTATGGCTGAAACTGCTGAACAACGTGTCGTAGCACAGCTGTTATTGGCAGACGTTCCATTGAAAACATTTCTCACGGAGGCATTAGTTCCTTATGAAAAAGACGAGATCACTCGTCTGATCATCGATGAGCATAATGCAGAAGCTTTTGCCATCATTTCACATCTGACAGTCGGTGATTTTCGGAACTGGCTATTATCAGACGAAGCGACAAGTGAAGTGCTTGCAGAGATTAGACTAGGTATTACCCCTGAAATGGCAGCGGCGGTCAGTAAAATAATGCGTAATCAGGATTTGATTCTTGTTGCCAAAAAGTGTCGTGTTATTACGGCATTTCGAAATACTATTGGTTTACCAAACCGACTTTCGACACGATTACAGCCTAATCATCCAACAGATGATGTGAACGGTATTGCTGCAAGTATTCTCGATGGGCTGTTATATGGCAGTGGTGATGCGGTAATTGGCATCAATCCGGCTACAGATAATGTCGCCCAGGCTACGCGATTAATGAAGTTGATGGATGATATTATTTCTCGTTATGAAATTCCAACGCAATCATGTGTTTTGACTCACGTTACTAATACTATTGAATGCATAGAACATGGTGCCCCTGTCGATTTAGTTTTTCAATCTATAGGTGGTACGGAAGAAACTAATAGCAGTTTTGGTTTTAATCTAGCTATTCTTGTCGAAGCTCAACAAGCGGCTTTGTCACTTAACCGAGGCACGGTTGGTAATAATGTGATGTACTTTGAAACAGGGCAGGGTAGTTCATTATCCGCTAACGCACATCATGGTTTAGATCAACAAACCTGTGAAACGCGAGCCTATGCCGTTGCCCGTAAATTTAATCCCTTGTTGGTTAATACGGTGGTTGGCTTTATTGGTCCGGAATATTTGTTTGATGGTAAAGAAATCATCCGTGCCGGATTAGAAGATCACTTCTGTGGCAAGTTACTGGGCCTGCCGATGGGCTGTGACGTTTGTTACACCAATCATGCAGAAGCGGATCAAAATGATATGGATAACTTGTTAACATTATTGTCAGTTGCTGGCTGTACGTTTGTTATGGGCATTCCCGGTTCAGATGACATCATGCTTAATTACCAAACCACCTCATTTCATGATGCTTTATATGCACGACGTGTATTAGGACTTGGTGCTGCTCCTGAGTTTGAACACTGGTTGGAGAAAATGCAGATCATGAATAACGCAGCCAACGCGGATTTAAATCATCAATTGCCGCCAGCCTTTGCCAGAGCATTGACAGCATTACCCTCAAGAAAATAATGGGAATTTATTATGAATGATGAAAAAAAATGTCCGAAATGAATAGCTCTAAAAATGGCGTTACAGATAATACATGGCATTTACTTCGTCAATTTACAGCGGCCAGAATTAGTCTTGGCCGCAGTGGTGTCAGTATTCCTACCTCTGAGATGTTAGCTTTTCAATTGGCCCATGCCCAAGCACGAGACGCAGTGCATACACCTCTTGACTTTGAAGATTTAGAGCAAAAACTCGGCGAATTAACAATACAATTCTCTAGCCTTATTAGTGGCCAGCCAATTAGCTTACATAGTCAGGCCAGTGACCGAATGGAATATCTACAACGTCCTGATTTAGGGCGAAGTTTAAATAAAGAATCAGTAAGAAAACTTCAGGAAATAGCCTCGCAATACAGTTATAACTTATCTATTGTTGTCGCCGATGGTCTGTCAGCAACGGCTATTTATCAAAATGCCTTGCCATTTATACAATCACTAATTGAAGCGCTTCAAGCTGATGAACAATCATGGACCTTGGCTCCAATAACATTAGTTGAGCAAGGCCGCGTCGCGATTAGTGATGAAGTTGGCGAGTTATTAAACGTCGATCTGGTATTGATGTTAATTGGCGAACGACCTGGTTTAAGCTCACCTGACAGTATGGGCCTCTACTTGACTTGGGCACCCCGTGTTGGACTCAAAGATTCCAGCCGCAACTGTATTTCAAATGTACGTCCAGAAGGGCTTGCCTACTCTGCTGCCGTTCAAAAAGCTCTGTATCTATTGCGAGAATCACGTCGATTAAAACTATCAGGCGTAAACCTTAAAGACCGAAGTACGGCAATTGAGCAAGATAATACTACTGGCGACATGATTGAACAAGATAACAATTCTTCACCTATTCACTTTCTTAAGTGAATAGATTTTTCTCCACCTAATTAAATAAGGGTTGACTATGATGGCACCACATCAAGACTATCTTGCCAAACGGCAATTAAAAAAGGGGACTGCTGGTTGGATATTACTAACAGGTTTGGGCGTTTCTTACGTTATTTCTGGTGACTTTGCTGGCTGGAACTTTGGTATTGCTCAAGCTGGTTGGGGTGGATTTGCTATTGCCGCAGTATTAATGGCGATAATGTATTTGACGTTAGTATTGGCGTTGGCAGAAATGTCCGCAGCGATTCCTGCTGCTGGCGGCGGTTATAGTTTTGCTAGACAAGTTATGGGGCCGACCGGAGGATATATTACCGGGCTTGCTGTATTAATTGAATATGCTTTGGCGCCTGCCGCTATCGTTATCTTCATCGGTTCTGCTGTAGAGTCGCTGATAGGTATTAATGGGCCCTGGGTTTATGCTGCTTTTTATCTGGTCTTTATAGGGATTCATTTAGCAGGGGTAGGGGAAGCGTTAAAAGTGATGATGGTCATTAGTGCCTTAGCTGTGCTTGCAATTATTGCAACAGCCGTTGCACTTATCGGTCATTTTGATGTTAATAACCTATTCGACATTGCTGCTGCTGATGGCATGTCAGAATTCCTACCATTGGGTTGGTATGGTGTTTGGGCTTCATTACCTTTTGCAATGTGGTTATTTTTAGCAGTTGAAGGTGTCCCTTTAGCGGCTGAAGAAGCAAAAAATCCGGCGAAAGATGTACCTAAAGGCATTATCGGTGCAATGGTCTTTCTCTTGTTTTCTGCATTAATGGTTGTGGTATTGGTGCCGGGTGCCGCTGGTGCAAAATTGGTTAGTGAAAGTGCTGTGCCATTGGTTGATGCTTTGAGTTTTATAGGAATGACCTCATTGGCAACAGTAGTGAATGTTCTCGCTCTGGCTGGTTTGGTTGCTTCTTTCTTTTCAATCATTTACGGCTATAGCCGACTGGTATTTGCACTGTCACGTGCAGGTTATCTTCCTAAAGCACTGTCCGTTACCACTGGGCGTAAAGTCCCTGCAAGAGCATTGATTGTACCGGGTGTTTTAGGTTTTCTTGCTTCATTGAGCGGAGAAGGCGACTTAATGTTGGCGATGGCGGTTGTTGGTGCGACGATGTCTTATGCACTCATGGCTTTGAGTCATATTATGCTTCGAATTAAACAACCTGGGTTGAATCGCCCCTATAAAACACCGGGTGGTGTTTTCACATCAGGTATTGCATTGGTATTGTCATTAATTGCCTTAACGGGTGTGTATGCATTTGACCCACGTGCATTCTTTTACACACTTGTACTATTTGTAATCGGTGCAGCTTATTATTTTGCTTATAGCCGTCATCATCTTGTAGCAAAAACGGCGGATGAAGAATTTGCAATGTTGGCACAAGCGGAGTCTGAATTGGAATAATGACGATGATAAATATTACACCTAAAGTGGTTATAGGTTTTGTCTAAAGATGGCAGATAAGACAATTAGCTTATGTGGTTAACACCCTGTTAGATAAGCATTCCTAGTAACGAAAAATAGTCATTTTTCGAGTGAGATAACAATGAGGTTGTCTTACTCGTTTAATTTTTATAATTTGGAGGTGCATTTAATAAATAAAGTGATCACAACAATGCTTATTGCACCAACGGTCGGTGCTGCTATTTTATTATAGCGAGCCACCTGTACTTTAGGTGATAAATAAAACCCTAGAGTCATGATAACTAAGGATTTTTATGAAAGCAATGTGTCCGCTTTTCATTCATTGTCATTATAGATAGGGTGATAGTAGGCTCACTAGCGAATCCCTAAGCCTAATAGGTATAGACCTGTTTTCCAATTCCATGCGGTTCAAGCGAGTGCTTTTTGAAATTGCATCATCGAAGTGAGCTCTAATTAATGAATTTATCTTCTCTGAGAAAATTTCGATACCCACTTCATAATTAAGTCGTAAGCTACGTGGATCTAAATTTGCAGAACCAACCATGCAATATTCATGATCAATACATAATAGCTTGGAGTGGCAAAAGGGTGCAGCTTGATAAAAAATTTGGATCTTTAATTGTAAAAGTTCACTCAGCGTATTTCGATTTGCCCAATGCATATAAAACAGATTGTTCTTTTCTGGTAGTACTATGCGGACCCTCACGCCTCTTAATGCCGCAGACTGTAGTGAGGAAATTAATTCTCTACTTGGCACAAAGTAGGGCGTCATTATCTCGATACTTTCTGATGCTGTAGCAACAACGGCTTGGATGGTTAATGCCAGAAACTCCATTTCATCACCAGGGCCATCGGGAATGACTCGACATGGCGTATCGCCGTTATTCGAGGCGCTCGTCCTAATATCACTACTTAACGGTTCTCCTGTTGCCAATAACCAATCGTCATAAAATATTTTACTTAAATCAGTAACAAATGAACCATAGAATGAAAAATGAATGTCGGTAATCTTTCGAGGTTTATTCATTAACGAAGTGTTGTCATCACTGATATTCATACCACCTGCAAAGGCAACTTCATCGTCTATAATGAGCAGTTTTCTATGATTACGCATATTAATATAGATGGCAGGTGGAAACAAACTTGGCGGCATAAACTTAGCGACAGAGACATTCCCTTTAATCAATAACGCTGAAGGTTTAGGCCATGAATAAAGCTCGCCTATTCCATCAACCAGCACCCTAACGTCGACTCCACGTAATACTGCCTTCGAAAGCGCATCAATAAATGCCTTACCTATTTTGTCTGTTTTTAAAATGTAAGTTGTAAGAAGAATCCGGCTTTTAGCATGCTTAATCGATTCGAGCATGGCAGGATAAGCTTCTTCACCATTGTGAAAAATATTGATGGTATTGCCTAGAGATAGCTCTGTTCCCGTAATATGATAACCAACTGCTCGGAGGCCTTTTTCAAAGAGCCCCGTAGGTATTGTCTTTGCTAAGCCAACTTCATAGCCAATTTTGAAAAGACGACGGTTTAGATTACGAGCACGTGAGCGCACTCGGTTGATTCCAAATAAAAAGTAAGCTACAGGCCCACCAAACGGAATGAATATACAGGCCATGATCCATCCTAAGGCCGAACGAGTATCTCGTTTGTAGAGTAAGATATGATAAACACTGTAGCTTGCCGGTGCTAAGAGCACTAAGAGCAACAAATATACCGATACCTTATCCAATGCGTGATTCCTTTTAGCAACGTTATATTGAGAAGTATTTGGTTATACTACAACGATATCTCGTGTTAAATTACTTAATAAATTTTATATTAACAATATCTTAAAGATGACGTGACGGATTTGAAAGCCATCCTAATTACGTCATCCTTCTTCAAATAATATTGCATTGCTGTTTATTGATCTTGATGGGTTTAAATTAGTCAATGATACTTCTGGTCGCTAAGCGGGGGATGAGATGTTAAATCAGGTGGCTAGAAGATTGAACGTAAGCTGTGAACGACAGACAGTGTATCGAGAATCGGTGGTGATGAGATTGTTGAATTGACTAAAAAAGCCGATGCAGCCATGTACAAAATTAAGACCTCAGGAAACAACGGAATTGGTTACGCTTAGACAGTAATATACGTCCAGTTGTCTATAAATTTAGGTAGATGTTGTACGCATCAATAACGGCTATTTACTACCCCATATTCTTGCTACGGTATGATCGCTGCCTAATAATCCAACAATTACACAGACAACACCGCCGATGAAGAATATTAGAATGAGGAGGAAACCCGCTCATTGTGCTGCAGCAGGAGATTTCCTTCTGCTTTAGATACATTTCCCATCATGAATGAGTTAGATAAACACTACAAAATAGTGCTTAAATTTACTTAGTTAGCAGGTAGAGTTTCTAGGTGCTTATCGTAAACGTAAACGAGATAAGCTGCCAAAACTAGAGGGGCTTGCCACCATGATACTTTTCCGATGAATAGTCCTTTTTTCTATATTCAATAACACTTGGTAATGTATCTTCTATAAATGATTTTAATCTGATCCTCTTGATCCAAAATGTTGGTTATCAATTGCCAGCTATGAACCAGACGCAAAATTTATGCTCGCATTCGTCTATCGAGGCTGAAATCAGGATTTTGCCTTGACTAATTGCTTGAGCTCTTCGATTTGCGCTGATAAGTCTTCAATGGTGATATCGTTTTTACGCGCTTCTTCATACTCTTCGGCACGTTCCTGTTCCATCACATTTACAACAATGCCGATCAGCATATTCAGAAATGCAAAGGTATTAAGAAAGATAAAAACCAGATAAAAAATCCAGCTAAGCGGATACAGTTCCATGGTTTCATACATGACATCTGTCCAGTCCTCGAAAGTCATCACCCGGAACAAGGTAAGCATAGAAACAGCGATATCACCCCACAAAAATTCATTGACCTCTGCAAACAGGGTGGTACCAATCGCCGCAAAAATATAGACGATGATAAACATCATCAATGCAACATAACCAAGTTGTGGTAAGGCTTTAAGTAAAGAATTAAGCAGATGGCGTAACTCCGGAATCACCGACACCATCCGTAGCACACGGAAGATGCGAATAAGGCGGGCAACATAAGCAAGTTCACTGTCACTAACTGGAATCAAACTTATCGTGACGATAACCGTGTCAAACACATTCCAGCCGTTTTTGAAAAAATCCCGTCTATTGGATTCAGCCAGAAAACGGACACGGATTTCCATCACAAAAAATATAGTAATCGCGTAATCAAGCCAATCGACTAAACGTAAAATCTGGAGGGGGATTTCATAGGTTTTGACGCCCGTCACCATGGCTGAAAACAAAATAACACTGACCACGACAATTTCGAATAAACGGTTTTGTCGCAAATGCATTAGCTTGTTTTGAAAAGATAGGGGAGAGGGGACTATTGTTTGCATTAATGGCGACCAAATAGTAAATCAAATTTGCGATTATAGTCGGAATTTTTAAGAGGACAAAGCCATTTATCCCAAGGATGAGTTTAAAACCACATGCGTACTCCGAGTACGAGACTAAACTCTCAACTGAGTTCATAACGATAAAAGTCCTAGTCTCACATTATTGAGTCTACGCGGTCTGTCATACTGAAGCGAATCAGTTAGGGGAGCTGCTCAGGGCCAGACTTGATTGATTTGGCTTAAAGATTAATAAATATAATCAAATGGCTGATCAGGCTCTGGCACTATTGTGTGTATGCAATATGTGGCCTCAGTAAGCTATTGCAGCGAGCTTATGGAAAGTGTAGGTAAGGGAATAGCACTTTAATTTGTTCAGCTGATAAATTGTTCATCGTTTGAATATTGCGTTTGTAAATTTCATCTGGTGATGTCATTTTTTCAAGTGCTTTTTCCAGACTTTCTTCACGAATAATATGCAAGATCGGATAGGGAGCTCGATTGGTGAGATTTTCGACTGAATTGGTTTTGGTTTCTGCAAAGCAGTAATCGGGGTGAAAACTAGCAATTTGGAATATGCCATCCCATTCAAATGATTCCAATAATTCATCTACAAGATCTAAAAATTGATTGTAGTCATCAAATTTAACCAACATATCAGGCACTATCAATAGGCTAGTTTCGATGTGTAGTGCAGGTGTTTTACTCATAAAAGTGAGTTCTGCATATAAATCTGCCAGCAAGACTTCTTCAGTTAATGCTTGGCTTACTGTAAATCGCACTTGGTCATTTTTACGTGGTATCGCGGCAAATGGACAAAGATTGAGCCCGATAACTACGCCATCAAGCCATGTTTCTACATCAGATATTACATCATGAATAACAGTGCTCATTTAACACGCATTCCTGCTTGTGCACCGTCATCAGGGTTAAGAATAAATAAGTCTTTGCCACCAGGACCTGCCGCTAATACCATTCCTTCGGATACACCAAAGCGCATTTTTCTTGGTGCTAAATTAGCGACCATGACGGTGAGTTTGCCAATTAAGTCTTCAGGCTTATAGGCTGATTTTATGCCGGCAAACACTTGTTTTTCACCTAAGCCAATATCTAATGTCAATTTAAGTAATTTATTGGCTTCTTCAACATGTTCGGCATTAACGATTTTAGCGATACGTAAATCAATTTTGGCAAAATCATCAAAGCTGATTTCATCAGCAATCGGATCGATGTTGTTAGTTTTTTCTAATTTTAGTGCTGCGGGTTCTGTTGCCATGGTTTCTTTTGAAGCTTGTTGAATGGCTACGATTTTGTCGGTTTCAATACGTGTCATCAATGGTTTGAACGGGTTAATGTTATGATTTAATAACGGTGACGCTATATCTGACCATAATAGCGGTTCAATATTAAGAAACGCTTCTGCTTGTTCAGCCGTTGTCGGTAAAACGGGCTTTAGATAGGCGATTAAAATACGAAACAAGTTAATACCCATAGTACAAATGTCATGTACTTGTTGATCTTTACCGTCTTCTTTTGCCAGTGCCCAAGGCTTCATTTCATCAATATACTGATTGGCTTTATCGGCCAAAGCCATAATGTCACGCATTGCTTGACCAAACTCACGGTTTTCCATCTTGTTAGCAATAGTATTTGATTGATTTATAAAGTCATCAAATAAAGCTTGATCAGATAACGTGCCAGCTAATTTGCCATCAAAACGTTTGCTGATAAATCCTGCACAACGACTGGCAATATTAACGACTTTGCCGACAAGATCTGAATTGATGCGGCTTTGGAAATCTTCTAAGTTAAGATCAATATCATCAATGCCTGAACCTAATTTTGCTGCAAAATAATAACGCAGATATTCTGGATTTAAGTGATCCAGATAGGTGCGCGCTTTGATAAACGTACCGCGTGATTTAGACATTTTTTTGCCATCAACAGTTAGAAAGCCATGAGCATAGATAGCATTGGGTCGACGGAAACCTGCGCCTTGTAGCATGGCAGGCCAGAACAGAGCATGAAAGTTGATGATGTCTTTACCGATAAAATGAATCATTTCGGTGGTGCTATCGGGTCTTAGATATTCATCAAAATCAACACCGGTTCGGTCACAATAATTTTTAAAGCTAGCAAGATAACCAATCGGTGCATCTAACCAAACGTAGAAAAATTTATTGGGTGCATCGGGAATTTCAAAACCAAAATAGGGCGCATCACGTGAAATATCCCAATCTTTCAATCCACTTTCAAACCATTCATCTAATTTGTGGCTGACTTCGTCTTGTAGGTGTCCGCCGCGTGTCCATGCTTTAAGATCCTCTTCAAAATCACCTAGTTTAAAAAAGTAGTGCTCAGAATCTTTAGTGATCGGTGTTGCACCTGAAACAGCTGAAATAGGATTTTTTAATTCGGTAGCATCATAGGTAGCACCACACGCTTCACAATTATCACCATATTGATCGGCTACCCCACATTTAGGGCATTCACCTTTGATAAAACGGTCTGGCAGAAACATTTCTTTTTCAGGATCGTAAGCTTGGCTTATAGTGCGTGTTGCGATATGTCCTGCATCCCGATTGGCAAGATAAATCCGGCTGGAGAGTGCTTTGTTTTCAGGACTATGAGTACTGTGAAAGTTATCAAAATTAATGGCAAAGTCAGCAAAATCAGCTTGATGTTCTTGTTGAATATTGGCAATAAGCTGTTCAGGTGTAATACCTAGCTTTTGAGCATGCAACATGATGGGTGTCCCGTGGGCATCATCGGCACACACATAATGGCATTCATTGCCTTGCATTTTTTGAAAACGTACCCAAATATCGGTCTGAATATATTCGACTAAATGTCCTAAGTGAATTGAACCATTTGCATAGGGTAACGCGCTAGTAACAAGAATTTTTCTTTGCATGGATTAACCGGAAAATACTATAAAAGTGTGGGTGAAAGATACCAGAAATCGTTCTTTTACTCCATGATCATGTGGCTTTTCTTGAAAAAAATGACATGGCAAAGGGATATTGATAATGACTTATTGATAATAGTTAAGCTTTCGATTAGATTTAAATTGATTATCCTTGTTTATATCTAAATTAATAGAGGCATCGATGGAACTGAATTTACACGATATCCACGCTAACTCGATTGAATTGGCATTGGACAGAGCCCGTCAATATCGCTCCTTGCTCGAACCTGAAATGGCAGAGAGCATTTGCCTAGATATTCTGAATATTGATGAGGATAATCAGCAAGCCTTAGTGCTTTATATTCTTGCCTTGAGTGATCAGCTACGTCATCCTGAGAAACAAGCGCAGATCAAAGTCATTCAGCAATCCATTGAAAAGTTAGAAAGCGAATATCGCCGCCATTATTATACGGGACTGCTCAATGAGCGACAGGCGCGGTTTTTATTATCTCAACCGATGTCTCGCTCTTTCGCCTACGACTACTTAATCGAAGCTTTGCAATCTTATCAACAAGCTGAGCAACTACGACCTGAGAATAATGATGAAGCGATATTGAGGTGGAATAGTTGTATTAGAACGATTCAGAAAGAAAAAATAGAGCCTAAACGCGATGATGAAGACGTGTTAATTGATATGGAAAGCTAATCGTGAAGTTACTACAACTACAAAAAAGATCGATGGCGCTGGCAGGAATAGTGATGACGCTGTATTTGATCCTCCATATGTTAACTAATCTGAGCTTTTTTAGTGAAAGCCGATTTAGCCAATTTTATCATTGGTACAACAGTGGTCTGGTACGCTGGTTAGTGCTAGCCATTATCGTAGCATCACTGTTTATTCATATTAAAGCAGCCATTAGGATTCGTAGGGTGAATGCCAAAGCAAGAACAATTGCTTATAAAAAACACGATAAATTTCATATGCCTGCAACATTAGTGACAATAAGTATTGTGTTTTTATTTGGTTTTATTGCCGTGCATGTGTATCAAACATTATCATTTGATTCGATGAATGTATATCGCGAATTAATGATGCAATTTCAATCAGCGTGGATGATGTTGTTTTATCTCGCAGGCTTATTTGTATTGATGATGCATTTACATCATTCTTTGACCAATGTTTTACAAACCTTAGGCAAAACATCGGTGACTCATAATGGTCTAGTATTGGTTAGCTGCTTATTCTTAACCGCTGGTTTTGCGGTGATTCCGCTGTATATTTATTATGTGATGCCATGAAAGATTTTGAATTAGATAGTCATAGCCCAAAAGGCAGTTTGGAAGATCGCTGGACGCAGCATAAGTTCAACTCCAAGATTGTCAGCCCCGTTAACCGAAAGAAATATACGGTTATCGTCGTGGGCACCGGATTGGCAGGTTCAGCCGCCGCCGCATCTTTAGGGGAAATGGGCTACAACGTGAAAACCTTTTGTTTTCAAGATAGTCCGCGCCGTGCACATAGTATTGCCGCGCAAGGAGGGATTAATGGCG
>Ga0105053_10006862_pt1 | contig 15461 bp, 9 predicted proteins | sample BON01_FD_78093 | JGI IMG/M metagenome (GOLD analysis project Ga0105053, IMG submission 78093) | Freshwater microbial communities from Lake Bonney liftoff mats and glacier meltwater in Antarctica - BON-01 | ecosystem: Environmental > Aquatic > Freshwater > Ice > Glacier meltwater | place: Lake...
ACACTTGTTTATATATCTTTTAATGCGGTCTATCACACAGGGTACTGCTGGGGGTGGGCGTGTTACGCTTTGTTTTAGATGTGGGAGAGGTGTTTGGAGGTTGGTGCGTGTGGTTGGGGGGGGGGGGGGGGGGGGGGGGGGGGGGGGGGGGGGGGGGGCGAGCGGGGTAAGACGAGCCTGCGGTCGGCGTTTTTTTCTTCCGAGCGTGTCGGCAGCGTGTCGCTCGCGGAGCACGAGCGGATGCTCGACTTGATCGGGATCTGAGCAGAGATTTTGGGGGTCCCGTTGTCGTCGGCGGATGGGTTTGGCTGCGGCGTGTCGTGTGCGTCGTCGTTTACAAAACTACCTTGGGCGCGAAGTCCGGGCGGGCGGAGGCACGTGTTTTCTTTCTCGGTTTTTTTTTCACATCAGTGTAAATGAGCTCGGAGCACCCAGGGGCTGTGCCGTCGCGTGGAGGCGTTTTTGGCGCCCGAGTACCTGCGACAGGCGGGCCGGCGCCTCGTCGTCTCCGAGCGGCTGATCGGCAGCGCGCATTCGGCTCGCGCCACCCACGGCGGCGTCTCGCCCGGCCAGCTCGCGACGTTAGCCATCGAGCCTGTGTTTGCGTCGCTTCTGGGGTGTTTCCTGGCGGGCGACGGCGCCGACGCCCTGATGTGCCAACTGGGCGCCGACAAGGTGCGGGCCGTCCTCTGGGCGGCGGGGGCGACGGCGCTGAGCGGCGTGCTGGAGGGCTGGGGCCGAGCCAGCGGGCGCCGCCGGGACTTTCTTGCGGAGCCTGTCGCCGCGGCCGCGGCCGTGGGTCGCGCGCGGCTGCAAGAGGACGCGCAGTCGGGGTGGTGAGGGCTCGAATTTTATGTCTCCGTTCGTATCAAGCGCATGCGCGCAAACTTGCGCAACAGGCCCCGGAGAGCAGACGTCCAGTTGAGGTTGAGGAAATAAAACGATAAAATTGAAACTGCTCGGCAAGCGCGGCACGCTGAACGAGGGGTCGCCATCGTCACGCCGCCTGTCCTCGATGCCGTCAACTTAAACCCGGCCGAGCGCGCGCAAAACTGCTCTTCTTTAATCTTGGCGGAGTGGTTGGTTCGCCTGCTCCCGGAACTGGCGCGATCAACCGCTGGTGTTCTAAAAAGAAAATTAAACCACTTTGATTTTTATGCTGATTATATACCATGAAATTTGTAATAAATAAAAAAGGAAGAAAATGGGAAGACTCAGTGGTTTAGTGGTAAAATAGGCCCCTGCCAGAAGCGCATATACATCCTTGCATAACTCGCAGCTTACGGGCCAGCCCCGAGTTCGATTCTCGGCTGAGTCAAAAGGTGTCATACACCAGATTTTCGTTTTGTATTTTTCGCCGGCGCGAGGTTCGCCGGCGCGAGGACTGATTCTTCCCGTCTATGCTTGCACCCGCAGCACTGTCCTGCACCAGTTCGACCTTGCGGGCCGACTCACGCCACGTTTGCACATCGGACGATGTCGTTGTCGTAAGTTTTGCGCGTGGACGGCAAACCTGGTAATTCGCGTCAAAACTATCTATTTCCGTTTTCTCGACCAGACCCGCAGGCTGGCCCGTATGGTGCGCTTGGTTGCCACGAACGTTGCTTTGGTGCATAACGCACGTGTCGCTGATATTTGAGATGTCGGTGACGGTGTGGGGGAGGAACACTTACCATCGACGCGGCGGCCCGCAAGAATTACTGCTGGAGAAATTACTACTCAGGCTGTTGGCTGGGTGTTGACGTCCCCGCGCCAAAAAACGAACTTTCAAATACTTTCAAGTATACTGCTTCTCTGGGCCCTCTGTTGGCCCATTCGATCAAGCCCGCGTAAGGTCCGGAGGACTGAATCCCCCGCGCTCCTGCTTTATCGCCATGAGCGCGCTCCCGACGCGATGCAACAAGCCTTGCGCCGAAGAGTGCCCCCCCCCCCTTCGCCGCCAAGAGTTTTTTTCCTTGCGCGCGCCCGCGCAGGGCGCCAGATCAAAATAACTTGGGAAAACAGCCTCATCTTTTTCATTGCACACACGCACACGCACAAAACTAGCCTCGACGACAAAGCAGCAGGGCCTCAAGAGCACGACCAAACCTCTCCCCAAGCGGCCCCCCATCTAAAACGGCAGCCCCAGCATGCCGCCCGCGCGCTGCCGCTGCCGCCGCCGCCGCCGCCGCCGCACCTCGTCCGCGTCCATCTCGGCCTCCTCGGCCGCCAGCTCGTCCGCCTCGCTGCCGACCACCTCGCCGCCCTCGCCGCCCTCGACCGGCAGGCCCTCGAACCGCCACTGCGCGAGGCCCCCCTCCACGTGCACCACGTTTGCCGAGGTCCAGCCCAGGTCGGCGCGGCTCAGCAGCTCGTAGGCGGCCTTCAGAGAGCGCGACTCGCGGCCAAAGGCGCGCTCGGGGTCGCTGTACTTGCCGCGGCGGAAGGTGATCTCGGTCTGCATGGAGCCGCCGACCGAGCAGATGAGCAGGACGCCCTTGCCGACCCGGGTCTTGCCGCCGTCCTTGCTGTTTTTGTCGTCCATGTTGTTGGTTTTAGAGCCGCCGCCGCCGCCGCCAAAGAGGCCGCCAAACCACCCGGCGGCCGCCGCCGCCGCCGCCCCGCCGCCGCCGCCGCCTTGGCGCGAGGAGGAGGGCGGCAGAAAGGGAAACTCCTCCGCCCAGCGCGGCACGCGCTCCGTCGCGCGCATCGCGAACGCCGCCATCGCCACCTTTTTCGCCACGTCCCAGGCGCCGTTGCCCGGCTCGCCTGCGGGCCGCTCGTCCAGGTACCGGAACAGCGGCGCGCCGGCGCTCCCCTCGGCGCGCTCGGCCGCGTGCGCGTCAGGCAGCCGCACGTCCACGAGCGTCCACCCGCCCTTTTTCTGCATCGCGCGCGCCTCCTGCGCAGGGACGCTCCTGAGCCCTGCGTCCGCGAGCAGGCCGTGGCACACGGGCCAGGACATGTACTGCCCGCCCGTGAACGGGCGGATCAGGGCCTTGCTCATGTCAAAGGCCCTCCCGTCCTGCCTCTTGTCGCGCACCCACCGCAGGTTGGCCGCGTCGTACCGGAAGCCCACGCGCAGCACGCGCTCGTCCGCCGGGCCGCCATCGTTGTTGGCGGCGGCCTCGGCGGCGGCGACCTTTTGGCTGGCAGGGCGCGCGGCAGCGAGCAGTTTGTCGACCAGGCTTGGGGGCGGCGGCGCTTGCGGCGGCGTGGCCGAGGCGCGGGGGGCGGCCAGGGGGCTCCGGCGGGCAGGGCCGCGCGAGGGGGCGGCGGCGGCGTAGGCCGCGAGGCGGCGCTGGTTGGCACGGATGGCGGGCGACATCGCGCCGCGCGCGCCGCTCAAGGGCGCGCCCGCGCGGAGCATCGTGCTTTCGGTGGCGTTGCCGCTCCTGCCCTCTTTCTCGGCAGAGAGAGATGCCTTTTGGTGCGCGAGTCGCGCGCGCGCAAGAGAGGCGAGGGAGAGAATCGAATTCAGCGGGTGTATGTGTTAGCGTGAGGAGCGACCAGGGCCGATGCGCGATTGTGAAGAACAACAGATGTGGGGCGGATCTTCGTCTCTTGACACCGACGCCGCTCGCTTGCTCGCCGCCCGCTCGCCGCTGAAGCGCCCAACTCCTAGCGCCGCGCCGCCTCCTCCTCGCCGCCTCCTCCTCCTGCTGCTGCTGCTCCGCTCAGCAGCGCCCGGTCGCTGTCCATGCTCCCGCGGCTGCCGTCCAACGCGCGCGGCGACGTCGTCAGCGCAATCTCGGGCGACGAGCCGCCGCCGTTGCCGCCGTTGCCGCCCGCCGAATGTGCGCGCCCCCCCCATCGTCCCGCCGCCGCCTCCGCCTCGTCTCCCTCCCCGTCGCCCGACAAAGAGAGGCTGTCGGCGTCGTCCTCGCTGCCCAGCTCGAGCTCGAGCTCGAGCTCGAGCTCGTCCAGCAGCTCCTCGTCTTCCTCGGCCTCGCCCTCAACCTCCGGCGGCCGCCCCAACTCGAGATCACCCCCTCCTCCTCCTCCTCCTCCTTCCCCCGCCACGACGCCGCCGCCGCCCGCCGCGCCCGCCGCCGCCAGCAGTAGCAGCGCCCGCTCGCGCCGCCGCCGGTCGCGCGCCTGCCGCCGCGCCCGCCGCCCGCGCACGGCCGCGGCCAGCGCCGCCTGCGCGGCCGCCTCGTCCGCGCGCATGGTCCCCGCCAGCGTCAGGATCAGCAGGCCGCACGGCACCCAGCCCGCCACGGCGATGTTGAACGCCCGCGCGCGGCCGACGCGCCCGATCAGAAGCGCCACCGCCACGGGCCCGACGCCCTTTCCCAGGTCGTCCGTCAGGCTCTGCAGCGCCAAGGCCGCGCCCCGCACCCCGGGTGGGTTCACGTTGAGCATCACCGCGCGCAGGCAGGGGCCGGGGACCGAGGCGACGGCGCCGGCGGCCGCCGCCGCCGCCGCCACCGCGGGCACGCCCGCCGCAAGCAGGTCTGCGTTTATGAGCCACAGCACGGGCGCGATGCCGAGCAGCACCGCCGCGCCGCTGAAGGCCGCGAGGGCCTCCTTGCGCCGGTTGTACAGCCACTGCCCGCCCGCGCCGCCCACGAGCACGCCAGCGCCGCCCGCGAGGCCAAAGACGAGCAGCACCATCGTCGCCTCGCGGCCGGAGAGGCCGCGGTCCGCCGAGAGAAAGTCGTTCATGAAGGTGAGCATGACGCCCCACGGCAGGCACCCGGGCAGGCCCTGCAGCACGACCAGGGCGTTCGAGGGGACGCGCAGGACCTGGCGGGCCGAGTCGCGGGCGGAGCGCAGGGCCGAGGACAGGCGGGACAGGCGCGGCGCGCGGGCGCGGGGCGCGGCGGCCGAGGCGCCGGGCTTGCGGGCCGCGGCCGCTGCTGCTGGTGCTGTTGGTGCTGCTGCTTCTGCGGGGGGACAGCGGCGGGTTTCGGCGGCCGGGGTGGGTTTAGGTCGCTGTCGCCGGGCGCTGCTGCTGCTGCTGCTGCTGCCGTTGGCGGCATAGGGGTTGGCCGAGGCGCTGATGCGGCCGTCGGCGGCAGCGCCGTCAAAAACCGCGGGGCGAGGAGGGGGAGGGGCCGCCGACCGCGGCCGCGCCAGCGCCGGCGCCGCCGCCTTGCAGTCGGCAGGCGGGTCCTCCTCTGCCCACGCCCGCCGCTCTCTTGCTGCTGCGATGACCGTTCCCGCCACCGCCGTCGTTGTCGTTGCCGTTCCCATCGACGCCGCCGCCCCCCCCCCCCCCCCCCCCCCCCCCCCCCCCCCCCCCCCCCCCCCCCCCCCCCCCCCCCCCCCCCCCCCCCCCCCCCCCCCCCACCCCCCCCCCCCCGCCGTTCCCGTTGCCTTCCCCACCGCCCCCCCCGCCCCCCCCCCCCCCCCCCCCCCCCCCCCTCCAGCCCCTGCTCCGCCTCCAGCCCCCGCCGCGCCGCCCGCCGCCGCACCTGCTGCTCCCGCAAGGCCGCCTTCTCGAACGCGCCGCGCGGCGGCTCCGGGCACGTGGCCACCATCAAGAAGTTTAGCGCGAGCGCCGGCACCGCCGCGATCACAAACGGCGCCCGCCACCCGAGCGCGTCGGCCTGGCCCACGGTGCCCGCGAGCGCCTGGCCCGCCGCCAGCCCCGCGCCCGTCGCGATCTGCACCAGCGCCGAGGTGGCCGCGCGCCGGCGCGCGGGGAAGAGGTCGCCCAGCAGCGAGAAGACGAGCGGGAAGCAGCCGCCGACTGAGACCCCCGTCAGCGCCCGCAGCGCAAAGAAGGCTGGGAGCGTCCGCGCCCAGTACACGGCCAGGCAGGGGGCCGCCCCGATGGCGACCACCGCAAAGAGCAGGCGCACGCGCCGCACGCGGTCAGCCAGGAACCCGACCACCAGGGCCGCGGGCGCGCCCACCAGAAAGAAGCAGGCCATCAGGCCGCCGCCGAGGATAGAGTCCTTCTGCGCGTCGTCCAGGCCAAAGTCCGCGGCGGCCGCGCTCAGGTTGGGCGCAAGGAGGCTCTGGTCGGCGTACAGGAGCGAGGCCTGCAGGGCGAAGAGCACGGTCATGGCCCAGCGGCGCCTGGCCGACAGGGTCGGGTGGCGCAGCGCAGCGGCCTCGGCGGCGGCCGTCAAGGGGGCGTCGAGGGGCGCGACGGCGGCGGCGGCGGCGGCCGCGACGGCGTGCGAGGCGGCGGTGGCGCCGTGCGGGGATATCAAGAGTGGATGGTGGTGGTCGCGGTGGTCGCGGTGGTCGATGTCATTGTCGGGGGTGGTTGTTGCTGGTGTTGGTGCTGTTGTTGTTGTTGCTGTTGTCCCAACGGGCGAGGGGCGGCCGCCGCTGGGCGCTGCGCTGGAGGACACGAGCGGCTGCTGCTCCTGCTGCCGCTGCTGCTGCTGGCTGCCGTCCGCCATGGCCGCCGACGCGCTGCCCGCTGATCCCAGGCGCCGGTGAGCCCCGCCGCCGCCGCCCTTTCGTACAGGCATGGTTGGACGAGAGAGAGTGGGCGGGGGCGGCGGTGGCGTCGCGCGCCTGGCGTCGGCGTCGGCGCCTCCGTATCGCCGCGGACCTCCTCCTCCCGCGCCTAGCAGCCTCGCTCACGGGTGCGCATGCACGCAGGCGCTCGTCGGTGGTTGTCCGATGGACGCGCGGCGATTGGTGGGGTCGTCACGTCTACCGGCCTCTTCGGGGCCCTCTCCGGCGTTCCGGGAAATGAGGTTGCTGCTCGCCAGTCTCTTTCTGCGTCGCGTTCCCTCTCTCTCTCTTTGGCGCGCGCGCTTCTGCTTGCTGATAGGAGACACCGGCAAGCTCTATCGATGGCGCGACTGTCTGAAGGAGGCGCGCGCTTGTCTCAAAGCAGGGAGAAAGAGACAGAGACAGGATGGAACGCAATCGCAGCGATGTTCGTTTAATCGATGATATGATGGTGGGTCGGGCCTGGTAACTGACGCGGAACACGAGGGCGTGATGCGGCATGCGTCGTAGGAGGCGCAGTGCCTGCGCGCTTTCTTGACAAAGAGGCGAGTGCGGCGCGGCGCGCGCGACGACGAGCGCCGATCGCTCGCAGGCGCCAACGAACTACGCGCAAAATCTTCCCGCGCTGCTCCCGCAGGCAGCAACGCGCTCATCAGATGAACTCCCGCATGAAATTCGTGCCTCTGTCGTCGCGCGACGCCCTGAACCTCTGTGGAGACACCCCACCTCTCTCTCTCTCCTCTGTCACCAGCAAAATCTCCGAAACGCCCGAGGCCCCCCCAATCCGCTCAGCAGCTCGCTCGATCCAATTCGCAGCCAGCGATGCTGCGCCGCAGCGCGCGGCTGTGGCGGCCGGTCGCAAACGCGGCAGCGGCGACAGCGGGAACGCCAACGCTGGCGCTGGCGACGACGACGACTTTGACGAGGACGGTGCGCCGCCACGCCGCGTCGACGGCCGCCACCAGCCCCCCCCTGCCCCTGCGCACCGGCCGCCCCCGCCTCGTCGTCGTCGGCACGGGCTGGGGCGCCGCCTCGCTACTGCGGCGCGTCGACCCGAGGCTCTACGACCTGACGGTCATCAGCGAGCGCAACCACATGGTCTTCACGCCCTTGCTTTCTTCCGTCACGGTCGGCACGCTCAGCCCCTCGTCGGTGGCGGTGCACATCGCCGACATCCAGCCCGCCCTGAGGCAGGGGGGCGACAACCCGGCAAACGCCTTTGTGACGGCGACTGCCGTGAATGTGCTGCCGGCCCGCCGGGCGGTAGAGTGCGTCTCGGCCGACGGTTTAAAGTTTTTCGTCGAGTACGACCGCCTCGTCCTCGCCGCGGGGTCGCAGGGCAGCACCTTCGGCGTCCCGGGCGTGACGGAGCACGCGTTGCCGCTGAGAGACGTGCGGCACGCGGAGGCCATCCGCGCGCGCCTCATCCGCTCGGTGGCGCTCGCGGGCGTGCCCGGGCGCCGCTCTGCCGACGCGCAGCGCCTGCTCTCGCTGGTGATCGTGGGCGGCGGGCCCACCGGCGTCGAGCTCGCGGGCGAGGTGGCGACGCTCGTGCGGCGCGACCTCGCGCGGGTCTACCCGTCGCGCAGCCGCCGATTCAGCATCGCCCTGGTTGAGGCGCGCGAGCTCTTGGGCACGTTTGACGCCGGGCTTAGGCAGTATGCGGCGGCGCAGCTGACTAGGCGGGGCGTCACGCTGGTGCGGGGGACGGTCCGGCGCGTGACGCAACAAGGGGTCGAGCTGGCGGACGGGGCTTCTCTGCCCGCGGCCACGGTCGTCTGGTCCACGGGGGTGGGACCGACGCCCTTCACGCTGGCGCTGCCCTTTGCAAAGACGCCGATCGGGCGCCTCGCCGTCGACGGGGCGCTGCGGGCGCTGCAGGAGCCGCCCGGGTGGGACGAGGAGGCGGAGGCGGCGGCGGGCGCGAGCAGCAACACGGCCACAACGCCGCCCGCCGAGGGCGACCGCCCGCCCGCGCCCCCCGGCGCGACCTCGATCGGTTTCGACGAGGCCGAACTGCCGCGCCCCTCGCGCTGGGTGCCCGTGCCGGGAGTGTATGCGCTCGGCGACTGCTGCGCAGACGTCGACGCGCCGCTGCCCGCTTTGGCGCAGGTCGCGGAGCAGCAGGGCGCGTGGCTGGCGCGCCGGCTGAACGAGGAGGTGCGGCCCGTGGGCGCGGGCGGGGGGGCAGGAGACGTCTTTGCGTACCGCCACTTTGGCAGCATGGCGACCACGGGCGGCCTGTCGGCCATCCTGCAGCTGGACTTGCCGCGACGGCCGGGAGGAAAGGAAGGAGGGCCAGGGGCGGGCGCAGACGCTGGCGGCAGAGATGGCGCCGGCGCCGACGCGTGGCTCCCCCGCCGCCTGCGATTCAGGGGCTTTTTCTCGTGGCTGGCGTGGCGGTCGGCCTACGCGACGCGCCTGGGCAGTTTTCGCAAGCGGGCCAGCGTGCTGTTTGACTGGACGCAGACGATGCTGTTCGGGCGGGACCTGAGTCAGTGGTGACGGCAGGACGGCAGGACGACAGGACGGCCGCCGTCGCTCGGCGTCGTCGCTGTCGTCGCTCGTTCGTAGTTTCAAGACGAGCCTCTCCTCTCTCTCTCTCTCTCTTCTCTCACACGAACACAACGTAGCTGTCGATCACATCAAGGGCCTGCTTTGCAAACCGACCGCCTCACGATCGAAAGGCACAGCAGTGGGTCGCGTCTCGCACTCCTCCTCTCTCTCTTTCGCTTCGCTGCGCCCCCTCTTCCACTCGACACACGATCACGACGCGCCCCTGTCTGTCTCGATATCTGCCTGATTCACGGGCGGGTGCAGAGTCCCGCTGCGCGCCCCGTCGACCGCCGACCTCCCACCGCCGCCGGCCGCCCGCCGACCGCCGCTCGCCGCCCGCCGCGTCGCGCGTCGGCGTCGGCGTCGGCTCGCGCGCCCTCGTCGCCCTCACGCTCTTTTTTTACTCTCTTCGCTAGCCGGGCGTCAGCTCGAACGGCGTCGGCCCGCCGTCCTCTCGCCCCCGCATCGGGGTCCCCCTGCGAAGCACCTGCGCCCCGCCCCCTGCCCCCTCCCGCATCCGCCATGAGCTTCCCCCACGGCGAGGGCGGCGCCGGTCCCTCCCCGCCCGGCGGCGCCGGCGCCGGCGCCGGCGCCGGCCCCACGGCGGACGACGCCCTCGTCGTGCGCGAGTACCACGCCGCGCTCGCCCGCGCTCCGGACATGGCCGTCGCCGTCGCCGCCATCCGCGCGCTGACGGGCGTCATCTCGCGCAGCGCCGCGCGCACCATGATGGGCCTCGAGCGCGAGCTGCGGGACGCGGCGGCGGCCCTGCAGCGGCGCGACCCGACGGCCGTCTCGTTAACGGCCGGGTGCGAGCTCTTTCTGCGCTACACCACCCGCTCGACGGCGGCGCTCGAGGACGTCGAGGACTTCAGCGCGGCAAAATCCAGACTGATCGAGCGCGGCAGGAGATTCGAGCAGACGTCCGTGCGCGCGCGCGCGGCCATCGCGGACGCCGGCGCGCGGTTCGTGCGCGGCGGCGGCGCCGTGCTGACGCACGGCTACAGCCGCGCCGTGCTCGCGCTGCTGCAGCGGGCGGCGAGCGGCGGCGCGCACTTTTCCGCGGTGGTGACCGAGGGCCGGCCGGACGGCACGGGCCAGCGCATGGCGCGCGCCCTGGACGAGCTCGGCGTGCCCGTGACCCTGGTGCTGGACGCCGGCGCCGCCTACGCCATGGCCAGCCGGCGCGTCGACTTGGTGCTCGTCGGCGCCGAGGGCGTCGTCGAGAACGGCGGCGTCATCAACAAGCTCGGCACCTTTCAGGTGGCGCTGGCCGCAAAAGCCTTGAACGTGCCCGTGATGGTGGCGGCCGAATCGTTCAAGTTTTGCCGCCTGTTTCCGCTCGGGCAGCTCGACCTGCCCGTCGAGTCGAAACCGGTCGACGTGGCCGCGCTGCTGCCGCGCTCCGTCCGCGTGGACAACCCCTCGCGGGACTACACGCCGCCTCACCTGATCGACCTGCTGGTGACCGACCTGGGCACGCTGACGCCGGCGGCCGTAAGTGACGAGCTGATCCAGCTTTACGGGTAGAATCGATCGGTTGGTGGGCGGGTGGGTGGGTGGGGGGGCTTGATTTCTGGTCGTGTCGGCGATGTGCTGTCATTGCGGGGGCCATTTTGTCATGCGTTTGCCTGTCGGCGCCACGCAGGCATGCATGCACACCTCCACACCAACTCAATCTCCCCGCATCGACCTTAGACCACGCGAAGCGCCCCGTCATTTCATCTGGATCAACAACGAACGACTAACACCTCCCACTGGCGGCCGAGACGACGGCGGCGGGCGCGGGCGTGCCGGATACTTCGGTCGTCACTTGTCTCTCCTCCTCTCTCTTTTTTGCGTGCGTGCCGCGAACCCCCCCATCTCACCCACTCTCGTCACTGCTGTGTGTGAGGACGATGCAAGCCCTCAAGGCCGGCGCCTCCCGCGCGCCGTCCGCCGGCGCGGCGCGCCCTCGCGCGACCGCCCCGCCGTCGCCGCCCGCCCCGCCGCGCGCCGGCCCCGCCCCCGCCCCCGCCGCCCGCGCCCTCGCGTCCCTCGCCTCGGCCGCCCTCCTCCTGCTGTCCGCCCCCTCCCCCCCGGCCCTCGCCTTCGGCGACGGCGACCGTGAGAAGCTCGGCGAGTTCGCGGCCAGCGGCATCGTCTTCAAGGACAGCGTCGAGATCACCGCGCTGTCGGATCGCGATCTTCCCGGCGCCACCGTCTACCTCTCGGATTTCAAGAGATCGCTTTCGGACAAGCTGAGCAAGGACTTTTTCAACGAGCCCAGCCAGGCGAGCCTCTCGTGCGCGCTCGAGCAGCGCGCCGCCGCCGCCCTGGCGTCCGAGCCGACCCCCGCGCTGTCCAAGCGCCTGGGGGGGTCGGGCGGCGCCGGCGCAGAGGTTTTCGCCGAGCGCAAGGGCCTCAACTTATTTCGGGACAAGACGCTGCGCGTGCGGCGCATCTTTGACGGCGACCGCCGCACGGCCGTCTACGTGGCCTACTCGACGCGCCTGGGGACGGCCGGGGACGAGGGCGCGGTCTCGACGGGGAGATATCGCACGTCGATCTGCGTCGTGCCGTTGCCGGCGTACGCAGAGGCGCCTGCGGTGGCCGCGGAGGCCGCCGCTGCTGCTACCGCCGCACGGTGAAGAAGGGAGGGGCGTTTTTTGGGCGATGACTTCGCGGCGCGGGGGCGATGAGGCGCCCGGCTCGTTCGTCCGCGCTGAGGCGCCGGCGGGGGGGTGGCTGCCGCTGAACGAGGGAAGAGGGGGGAGGATTTGGCCCGAGGTCGCGGCGCGACGGGGCGATGAGGCGCCGGGGCGACGCCGCGTGTGTCGGCTTGGCGAGTGTAAACGGGCACACGCTGAGACCGCACACGCTCAGACCACCCGCTCTCCTTCTCGACCCCGACCACCAAGCGACGCATCCCTCCCCGAAAAACGGGCGCATCAAAACGGGAAGCCTCGTAGATTCGTACGTCTCTCTGCGGCAAGCGTCGAGCAAGCACCCCGCTCGGCCCAACGCGCGTGGATTGACCAGGCCCGCGCTCGTCGTGCGCGCGGGCGCGCACACATCCATCTCGGCCGCAAGCCAACAGCAATTGACCAAAACCCGCGACCACAAAATGGTCGAGTGTCGAGAGCAGTGAGAGAACCGAACGTCTCTCTCCCTCTCTCCCTCTCTCTCTCTCCTCTGTCCTTCCGCGGCGCCATCGCAGGGCCGACATGAAGTACCTCGACCTGGTCCCCCTGCAGAGGTGAGGAGCGCGTGGGCAGCGGAACCCCCCGCCCTGTGCGCGAGAGGCCCTTCCGGGTCGCGCCGCGCGCGCGCCTCGTCGCCGCTTGAAAAACGCGCGCCGACGGAGACACTCAAACGCGCGCTCCTCAACAGCACCCAACCACCCGACGAACAAAAAGCAAACAGGATCAACTCGTTCCTCGACTACGTCGACGCGGGCGAGTACGTCGTCTACGGCGACCTCGAGGCCTACTCGTGCAAGCTCGCCGGGCTCGACAAGAAGCTCTCGCGGTCGTTGGACGCAGAGGTCCGCGCGGGCGCCGCCGCCGCCGCCGCCAGCGCGGGCGCGTCGCCCTCCTCGGCGGCCGCGGCGCTGCAGCTGTCGCGCTCGCCCGTGGGCCCGCTCAGCGAGTCGTCCGCGCGCCGCACCCTCATCTACCTCATCCTCACGCTCAACCACATCTACCCCGACTACGACTTCTCGCTCCTGCGCGCGCACCACTTTCGGAAAGAGCGCGGCAGCGCGGCCGCGCACGAGGCGGTCGACGAGCGGCTGCGGGCGGCGGCCGACGCGTGGGCGGGCACGCCCGGCGCGGGCGACACGCCCTTCTCGGAGGCGCTGTGGCAGGCGGTGGACGAGGCGGTCGACCTCAAGGGCTGCGAGGTCTACAGCTACAGCTCCGACGGGTTTGGGCTCAGCGCGGACGAGGCTGCGGCCGCCGCCGCCGCCGCCGCCGCCGCCGCCGCTGCCGCCGACGCGGGGGGCGGCCTCCCCTCGTCGCTCGCCGCAGACGCCGCCGGGCTCCTCCCTTTCGGCCCGAGCGCCGCGGCCGCCGCCGCCGCCGCCACCTCGACTCTGGCCGGCACCTCGGCCCCCCCGCCCCGCGGCGTCAGCGCCGACGCGCTCGCCCCGTCCCGCGGAAGCGCCGGCGCCGGCGCCAGCGCGGCAGCGGCGGCAGCGGCGGCAGCCGCGGCGGCCGCGGCGGCCAACGCGGCCGCCGCCGCCGCCGCCGGCGTCGGCGACGACGACGGCGGCCCCTTCGGCGAGGGCGGCGCGGCTCTCTGGGCCTTTAACTACTTTTTTTACAACCGCAAGCTCAAGCGCATTTTGTACCTGTCGGCGCGCGCGGTGGCCAAGGGCGCGCTCGACGACGACGAGGACGACGACGAGGACGACGAGGACGACGACGAGGACGGCGGCGGCCAGGGCGGGACCGGGGCGTGGGGCGCCGGTGGGGGCGCCTTGTCGTGGGGCGGCCGGCGCGGCGGCCGGCGGCGCGGGCGCGGGCGCGGGCCCGCGGCCAGCGCCGACGACAGCAAGGCCCTGTGCAACTCGGACGACGACGGCGGCGGCGGCGGCGGCGGCGCGTCCGGCGGGAACGGCGGCGCGGACGGCCCGCCGACGTCGCGCAGGAGAGACTACGGCATGGCCAACGACCTGGAGCTGGACGACGAGTGACGATGAGGAATTTGTCAACAACATCATCATGACCAACACGCGCGCGTGCTTTTGAACCGACGACGATCAACGCCTCGCACCAACACACACACACCACTCTTCCCTGCTCCTGCGCGAGAGGATCGCCCGCCGTCGGCGCGCTCCTTCCCGCCCCCGCCCCCGCCCCCGCCCCCGCCCCCGCCCCGCTACGCACGCGCTTGCGCTTCATTTTTCCAGACGTTGACCAGCGAGGACGGGCGAACTCGCGACTGTAAACCATCCGCGCCCATCATCATAGTCCGCGCGCTGCGCCCCGCCTCGAACGCAAGGACCGTCGTCAGCCCCTACCCCTGCTGAGCCAAGGAGTCGCCGCAGGCACGGGCTCGAGCCCCCGATTCGGACGGCGCGCGCCGGCGCCAACCCCGCCGCAGCTAGCGGCGGCGGCGGCGGGTTGAACGCCCTCGCTCTCCGCAACCCTCGATCACACATCCCCTAGACCGTCCCAGCCGCACTTGTGAACTAGCTCTTCAAATACGCACTCGCACGTGCAACACAAAAGTAGAAAAGGAAAGAGAGTTCCTCCCAACCTCCCCCCCGCTCTTCCAAGGTTGACAGCACAAACGCGACGATGGGTCTCAAGGCGCTCATTCTCGTGGGCGGGTACGGTACTCGCCTGCGCCCGCTCACGCTGACCTGCCCCAAGCCCCTGGTGCCGTTCGTGAACAAGGTGAGGGCTGGGAGGAGGGGGGCGCGCCCGCAAAAAAAGGGGGGGAGAGAGGCAGTTGGAAGGGGGGAGGGACAGCAGCACCGAAAGAAAAACTCACCCGCCGCCCAAAAGAATCCCCCCACCCCCCCACATCACACGACCCGCAACCGCCCCGCGCGCACCACAGCCCATGATTGTGCACCAGATTGAGGTGAGGACAGGCGCTCGGCGCGGATCGGCACGAAGGAAGGAGAGAAGGAGGGGGGGGGAGAGTTTTTCCCTTTTTGGCAGGAGAAACTCTCACTGACGCGCCCCCCTACGTGTCACCACCAAAACACACACACACAAACACACCACCCCCCGACGGACGACAGGCGCTCGTGGCCGCGGGCGTGACCGAGGTCGTGCTGGCGATCAACTACCAGCCCGAGGTGCGATTCCTTCTAGTTTTTCGTCGCCGTCGCCGTCGCCGTCGCCGTCCGGTCTCGCGCGCGCGCGGCGCGGCGACACTGCGCGCGCGAGAGAGAGAGAGGAGAGCGACGGAAACCTCACGCGACACAAAATAAGCACCAACAATTACCACCACCACCAATACAAAAAAAGGTCATGATGGCCTTCATCGACACCTGGGCCGAGAAGCTCGGCGTCAAGATCATCTGCAGCCAGGAGACCGAGCCCATGGGCACGGCCGGCCCGCTGGCGCTGGCGCGCGCCCTGCTGGACGACGGGTCGGGCTCGCCCTTCTTCGTGCTCAACAGCGACGTGGTGTGCCTCTACCCGTTGAAGGACATGCTCGAGTTCCACGTCGCGCGCGGGGCCGAGGCCACGCTGCTGGTCACCAAGGTCGAGGACCCCTCGAAGTACGGGGTGGTGGTGATCGACGAGGCGACCGGCGCCGTCGAGCGCTTCGTGGAGAAGCCAAAGGAGTTTGCGGGGGACAAGATCAACGCGGGCATCTACGTGCTCTCGACCAAGGTGAGGGAGAGATGAGGGGAGGGGGAGGGAGGGAGGGACGGACAACGGACGGACGACGGCGGGATTGTCCTTCTTTGGGTCGGTCGGTCGGTCGGTCGGTCGGTCGGTCGGTCGGTCGGTCGGTCGGTCGGTCGGTCGGTCGGTCGGTCGGTCGGTCGGTCGGTC
>Ga0105053_10006867_pt1 | contig 15455 bp, 11 predicted proteins | sample BON01_FD_78093 | JGI IMG/M metagenome (GOLD analysis project Ga0105053, IMG submission 78093) | Freshwater microbial communities from Lake Bonney liftoff mats and glacier meltwater in Antarctica - BON-01 | ecosystem: Environmental > Aquatic > Freshwater > Ice > Glacier meltwater | place: Lake...
AGTCGGTCCTGGGGTGCCTCCTTGTCCTTGAAAAGTGCCGCGTCTGTAGTTGCTCCTGGTCTAACTGCCAATCTAACGCCAAGTATTTTTTTTCAAAAAAAAAATACTTGTTTTTTTCAACAAAAATGGATATTTTTTTTAAAACTACTAGTAGTGGATAAAAGCCATCAAGTGCTAATTTCTTAATAAAGAAGAGTATCTTGTTGAAAGAAAAGAGCCTGAATTATTTAAAAAATCAAAAGACTTGGGCCATTGGGTCAAACACTCATATCCTTGGATTGCCGATACTTATTCCAAACAATCAGGAGGCATTATTTCCTGTACGTGTTTCGAAGAAAGTCTTGGAAATCGTTGCAGGAACATAAAACATTTACTTTTTATTAATTAAAAAGAGAATTCTCTACCGTTTGCTAATTACTCCAGCTTTAAGAATATCTAACTTCTTTGTCTGGGCAAACTTTTGAATCGCACTCCATACCCGATGCTGTTCAATTCCATCCTGTGACCTAGTTTGCTTTTTAAGAGGACAAAGCAACACGTTCCATGTCATCAAATGAGGCGCAAGCTTCGCGTCGTCAAAATACAAATGCAGACCTTGGCAATTAGCAAATATAAGGGCCGGATCGCTCTTCCATATCTTCCAATCTTTGAACTGCCAAGTAGGCCCCATCGTAAACACTGCAACCACCCGTTCCCAGTCTTCAGTTCTGAACCGTTTTATTGAGTCGACAACTTTGAAACGAACAACTCCATGTTCGCCTATCGCTTTCTCCACCGACACAAATTCGGGTTTAACAGGATCCTGAATGATCAGCGACGATTTAAAGACATATAAGGCAACTTACTCTTTCACGGACAGCGTCAGAATGTTCGAATATTCCGTTTTCCAAAAAGTTCTTAACGTTGTAAAGATTCAAAGGTGCCGTGAAGGTAGCTGGAACAATAATGATCGGGCCTCCGGCAGCACTCCCTGACGAGACCTTAACTCCAACTGCCTTAAGCATCTCTTTTTGCACTTGTATTGTTTTCTGCTTTTTAGTCTCTCGGTCCAGTTTCAAGGCATCTCCAAATCGATGCGAGCTCAATAAAACAGTGTTGCGATCGTAGTGGGAACTCTCCCGTTTCTTGATTCGTTTGATGAGTTGCTGGACCGGAGAGATTTCCGACTCTGATTGTTTGCTAAACATAGTTCAGAAAAACAATTCCTCATTTCAGACATACTTACCTAGCAAGAGGTGCAGGTTGTGCAAGCTTCTTGGATTCCTTCTCACCTTTTTCGACACGATCGGCTTCAATCTTATCACACCATTCCGAAATACCAGTCAGGAACTCTACAACGTCTTTTCTGTCTTTGAATTTAACCTTTTGCTCACTTCGAGCAGCCTTCATGTACTTGGGGATATCGGTTTTACCAGCCACTGTGAATTCCATAAAGCGAGCAAGAGACCCAACACTGAAGTATCCATCCTCAGACGACTTAAAAGGCGTTAATTGGCTTTTGAGGTAAAGAACGCCATTCAATTTTAGATTGTCTCCTGCGTCTTCTACGGGGATTCCCTCCACCAGACATTTTCGAAGCCCCATAAGAGATTCGGAACTAGGCACCTCACTCATCGTATAACCTCCCACAAAAAAACAAAATTATTGTTGCCAAAGTCAAAACAAAAAAAAATTAGCATTTGATGGCTTTTATCCACTACTAATAGTGATCTAAAAAATCGATTTTCGTTGTGTTTTAAATAAAAAAAATTCAAAACTGGTTACGAAAGTTTAAGTTACAGTTGCTCATTCGCCTCTGATATGGCATCCAAAGCACGGCCAAGTGCCAATCTAGACCTTTGAAGTGCTGATTTAACTCGTGGAGATGAAAGGTCATTCAAATGAATATCATCAGATTCTCTATTGCCTTCATTGGTCAGTGTCATGACCTTTTCGTAAAGCCTTCTTTCTTCTTCTCTCAGTTCATGCATCGCTGCGAGTTTCATGTCAGCAGAGTCTAGACGACTCACAACTGCCGACATCGCGTCAGCTAATTTTTTATTCTGGAACTTCAATTCAGAATTTGTTGCATTTTGAGATTCCGAATCATTTAGACCTGACTCCAACTCCGTGCTTTTGATATCCAACAAACCTGAAAGTTTTCTTACAGTTTCTTCCAACTCTGCATTTTGATTCTGGATTCGCTCTTGTCGTTTTGTAGAAACTTCCTCCAAATTTGAAAATTTATCCAGCATTAATTTCATATCCATTTGCATGGATTTGATAACTGCCTCCTTATTGGATAATGAACCATACACGTCCTCCAACGTCGTTTGTGCTAGAACTAACTGATTTTTCAAAACTTGAACTTCGTCATTCTTCTGTTTCAAATCAGCTGACATTGTCGTCGTTATTGCTCTTGAAAGGTTCAACTCTTCCTGGAAACTGCTCAAACGAGTTTCCATTGAATTACGTTCACTATTGTATTGCGTCGTAGTTAATTGAAGCGTTTTTAATAACTTCTTCTTCTCCCCAGTGACTATTTTCAGCTTGCTCTTTAACGCCGCGGTTTCAGTTAGGGGATCATGTGATTTATCATGATGACGCATCAGCAGACGTTCGTATAGCTCTAACTGCCGCGCATGAGAAAAATTAGCGATGTTCTTAGTTTCCTGTAATAAAATAATCTCGACTTTCATCTCATCCCGCTGGTATTGTTCCCCTTCCGCTTGTTTCCGAAGTAGAAAAATTTCGTCTTCCTGTCTCAATAGCTTCTCCTCAAACTGCCTTTCCATATTAATCATCGAATCATTCATACCTTTTTCACATTGAACCAATGTATCTACTACTTGCGGTTTCGTATCCGCCAATTCTAGTTGTTCTAGCAGTGCGTCTTCAAGCAAAGAGTACTTTTCTTTCAATTCATCAAATTCCTTGTTCTTCAATTTCAAGCCACTTCCCAGTGAATTTGTTTGACTCGTTAGTTGAGTATTTAATGTCTCTGCGCTCAATACTGCTACAGCAAGCCGTTCGATTTCTGCTTGCCGCCATTTGAGTTTTTTCTCCAGTTCAAAAATCCGTTTCTCACAATCGCTTTTAGTGTTTTCCAATGCCAAATTCAGCTGTTCCGCAAGAAATCGCTGATCCACTGTGATGTTAGGCGTTGCTTGTAAGGAAACGGACATAGATCTGCGACCAAACAGCAGCGAATTAATGCTCTCGTTTACGTTCGAGGCGTCAGGTCCAATATTGATGATGAGTGATACCTTCGACCTCCCTGACAAACTGTCCTGTAAAAGCCGAGTAAGCTTAGAGTCTCTCCATGGAACGAAGTTATCTGGATCTGATTTCGTGGATGCAACATCGTCGCCTCCGTTTCCACTAAGTGCGGCAATAACATTTCCGAGAGCAGATAAGGATCGATTGATAGATTTAGCTTCCTCCAATTGGAGTCCTTCTGGATGCGTTTTACTCGCCCGCTCGGACCCAGCCAAGTCCACGCATGTCAGTTTCGCCTTCAAAGTCCGATTAATCCCTATACCCCATTTGTTCTCACCGTCATCTGGGTCATAGGCAATTGTTTTACTCCCTTCGTGTTGTGTCAATTGAATTGAAAACACAGAGTGGGAGCGGGACGACTTGCTATTCATAGAGGTATGCGACACCACTTTATTTCGATCTCCTTTTGCAAGAAGATTCAGAACTTGCGATACCGACGTGACTCGATGTTCTGTTAAACCTTCGACCTGATGCGACCAAAAACCGTCGCTACCCTCGACACGCTTCACTGCGAGATTCGATTTGCTAGGGAACAGCAAATCTTGAATATGAGAATCCAAATATATCTGGTAATATGTAACATGAACTGCATAGGAGAATTTATCCGTTGATTTAGTCCTTGCCCTGTCCACTTTTGCATCTAGTTCGTCAAATAAATTTTGAGCTGCTCTTGGGATCAGACCAAAACTGCTGTTGGTCATCATTTCCTTGCTTTTCGTGTTTTGGGAATTCAAAATTCTTGAATGTTCTTCAGGCACCGCCGGTCCGAATGTAGTGAAGGTCTTTCCAGCTCCAGTTTGACCATATGCAATAAGACAAGAGTTGATTCCAAGCATAACTGAGTGCAACAAAGGGAGCATTACCTTGCCAAATACATTTTCTTGACTTGAATCTGGCCCGAACACGTGGTCCATTTGAAACGATTTACGTTTGGCTTTTTCCGGAGTCCGAGAAAGTTTCGACGATGGAGGAAGCCAGGCAACGACATTAGTGTCTGAATCTATTTGAAGCGCTGGGCGAAGATTAACATGATGGCCTATTTCTCCTGATAATGGAGGCCTTACTCTGCAGCAGACCATCACTCGCTCGCCCTCCATACTACTCCAACCTAACTAACCGTAAAAAGCCCCCCACATGGTCTTCAAAAATCGGTTTTAAACAAAATTTGAATCTTTTCCTCCAAAACCAGGAACGAAAGTGGCATCATAAAATATAGCTTAGAATGTCAATATTAGGTCAGGAGTGAAGAATGGTTTATCATTCTTAGCTCGTTGCCCCCAAAAGTTAAAAATTAATGAGTATGTGAATACTATTAGAGCGTTCGAATGATGATTTGCTGAGGCAATCTATCCCAACTACACGCTTGAGTGCTGAAACTATTCGGCGGCCCAACTGAACCGTTGTTTCAGCGTCGATGTATATTTCACTGAACACTGGGTCAGCCGCGCTGTTAGTTTACATCCCGGTACAAGATAGGATATTTGAATCGTGATTTCAAATGTTTTCTTACTTTCGTCCTAGAAACACCGGAGATTTAAAACACGTTGAATCCTTCATTCTTCATGATGAAATCTGCAATTAAATTTTTAAATACTACGAGTCGTCTCTAATCTCTTATAAAAAAACAAGAGAACGAGCATCTTGTTGAAACAAAGTAGACAACAAAATTAAGCGTGTTCATCAAGGAAGGCAAGCCAGAATTTTTTAAATCTTTCAAGAACTTTTTCCATTTGTTCTTCTGGAGGGAGAAATGTGGTTCGAATGTGCGCAGTATTCTCACGCTGCCCGAATCCGGATCCAGGGACTAGATTTCAAATTAATTTTAAATGCAACACATGAAAACAAGAACTTACCAACCACAAGGCCAGTGGCCTCCAGAAGCTCCAGTGAAAACGCTACATCAGGAACTTTGCCATCTTCAGCACATGCTTCAAGAAATTTCGCGGGCAAACTCAATTCAGGAAATGCATACATGGCCCCTTCAATTGGATTGCATCGTATACCAGGAAGAGAGTTTAAGGTTTTTTCCAAACTTTGAGCTCTGCGCTTAAGTGACTGGAACACCGCCGTGGTTTCCTTTACATACAGCTCATAAGAAACGTCTCCTTTTTTCGGAGGATTTACCATAAGACCAACTGCGAGTTGTCCAGGTACGTTGGAGCATAATTTGATCGAGGCTAATTTGTATATCTGGTCTTTCACAAGCTGATCAAAGCCCAGATATTCTGCATATCCTCCTCGTAGGCCACATTCGCCAACCACCCCTTTGGAGGTACTGTGAAACGAAGCTAGCTGAAAATTGTTGGAGACCTCTCCATCAATCGACAAGATGCCCACTTTACCTAAGATACTTCGAAAAGATATGAATGGCACATCGGGTCGATAAACATTGGTTTGATAAACTTCATCCGCCATCAAAACAATGTTTTCACGGGCACAGAACTTAACAATTTGAATCATCGTTTCTTCAGAGAGCAAGGAACCTGTTGGATTACCAGGATTGATCACAACTAGTCCACGAACCGTTTTACCAGCTGATCTAGCAGCCACCAAGGACTTCTCCAACTCGTTCATGTCAAGGTCCCAGCCGGGTTCTTCTGCCATGTAGTACCCTTGGAAGTACCCTCCAAAGAGACTGATCAATGCAGAGTATAATGGATACTGGGGAAGCGGCACAAGTATCGCATCATCCGATGATCGAATCATGACACTGAGTAACGCAGAGACCCCGTCAGAGGCCCCGGCGGCAAGGAAGATGTTTTCCTTCCATGACTTGAAGCCGTCATCTCTGTTGGTAATAAATTCTGCAACTTCTTCTCTAACCATCGTCACTCCTTGGCTTTCACTATACGCCCCAACGGATTTGATCTCAGAAAGATAAGCACTAGCTCTGGCAACTGCATCATGAGGAAATATATCCGGGTAGTCTGCGAGAGAGGGGTTCATGACTAAAGACAACACTTGTCTCGTGAACGTAATGGGTTTCTGACCCAGTGATTGTGGATTGCCAATATTGCATTTGACAATCTGGTCAAAAGGATACTTGTGGTCGCCATTCTTCAGTTCTTCTTCGATTTTCAATGCACGAACCAAAATGGGACCTCGCACAGCATATTCTGTCTGGATAACAGCATCTTTAACAGTGCCAATGGTCAGCTGTGCTTGCCCGCCACATTCTTCTTTGGCAGCCACGGAGAAAACAACACAACAAAACAGGAATCCTACCTTCATCGTATGGTCGAGACCAATACCGGTATTTGTGTATTAGTACCTGCTAGTACGAAATTGAGAACCGTTTCGTTATGTCGAGGCGAGATGCTTGGGGGACAGCTCCTTTTAAAACGTCTCAGACATTTCACAAAGGAGACAGAATAGATATTAAAAAAACAAAGTCTTCTCTTCCGGATTCACCCAAAGATGAAGGCATTCGCCTTCGTGATGAACTATTAGCCCTGGTTGATCCTCTCAACGCCAATCCGAATTGCTCGTTGGCTATTCATAACCGACATAGATCTGTTGGAAAAGAGGCAGCAATGTATGCAAAGTATATGCACGATAACTCATATCCAGAGAATAATCAGATTGAGGAAGACAGCATGGTGGAAAGCGTCACTTTACAACGAATGTTTGCGGTTTCCGATGATCTTATATTTAAATCAGCTGAAGCTGGCGATGTAGCTACTATAAAGAAAATGATTCGTCGTGGATATAATTGCAATGTTCGTGGGTTTAATGGCGAGACTCCGTTGCATCTTGCTTGTAGGAAAGGTCATCTTGTGGTGGCGAAACTTCTTCTGAACACCGGAGCAGATGTTCACGTCGCCAATAACGCCAATGAGACAGCAGTGCACTTTGCAGCGTATGGCGGTCATGACAAAATTATTAATCTGCTTCTTTTGCATGACGCTGATCCAAATAGTTGCAACGGTTTCGGTGAATCCCCCACTTTTTTCGCATGCAGGAAAGGATTCACGATGTCCATATATGTGCTCTTGGCCCACGGTGCGGACCTTTCTATTTGCGACAACTTCGGAGAAACGGCAATTGATCAAACAGAATCCAATAGCTTGAAACGACAACTACAGCATGCATCCAAATTGCACTTCTCTAGTACTTGGACGAGACTGCCACAAAAGGCGATGCACCTGCTGTGTGGTTTTTTGAATTCCCGTGATTGCTTCAGCTTACAAATAACTTGTGTATTGTGGAAATCCTATATTGATGCTATTCCGAAGCGGATTGCGACACTTAGACCGATGACGTCCCCATATTTTGCATACAACAGTCCGCGCGATCCTCCAAAACCCCGTCCTAAAACAAGTCGTATTGTCAGACCTGATTCAGATATACAATTCTTTTGAATAATTTATTATAATTTAGAATTAGTTTACACCATATTTCGCGCGGAAAACAGCTGGTGGCTGACAAAGAAGCTGATGAAAATAATTCAGCGTTTCTTGTTGCAAATTTATTTTGTTTTTTGAGCGGATAGCACGAACTGCAGATCCTCCAACTGATCCAGCAGACAGTGCGGAATATATATTGCATTCGTCAATAAACCGATGGAACATTTCTTTTCGACGTCTAATACACGATTCAGACAATCCAGCTGATTTTGTACGTAGGAATAATGCAACGAATTTAAGGCTTGAATCTCCTACTGAAAGTGAAGGATGTTTGAATCGATGCGAGCCGAGAACTTCTAGTGCGTCGCAGAGAACGCCGCTAAGAGTCTTCTCCAGGTATTCAGATTGAAACCCCATATCTAGCAGCTGACGAGGACTGATCGGCTGGTCTCGTAAACGACTGTCCAGCTTCTCAGCTAAAGCTGCGTACTGGCTAGGATCCGATTGGAATTTTTTCAAACGGATTTCATCTGCAAAACGAAATAACCCAGACTCAAACACTACAACGTGACCTGCGACCCCCAATTGTAACTTTTGATCGTTATTGAAACTCACCAGGCAATGTCCGCTTGCTTCTTTTTGAAGATCATCCAGTGCTGCTGCCAACAAATCACCGCCAAACAATTGGACAGCGGAGCAAATAGATGGCGGACTTGCTTTATCAGAGATGCACACGGCTGCTTCCAGTTCCCGTGCAATATCCTGGCGCATATTCCACGGAGTTTGTGACGAAGAAATGTACGCAATTTTGGCTCGTTTTACTAGAGAGAGCTCGAAAATCGACTCTTCCTCGCCTATGAAGTCAGGTTTTTGAAAATGAAAGAATATATCCGGTAGTATTCCAGACTCTTCCAAGCAAAAGACCAACTTTTCATTGAGTGGGAACCCGGTAATCACCCAGCCTTGATCAACAACATGCTGGTTCACAAAATGTTGGATGCACAGTGACAGTACCTGAACGTTGATTGCATCTGTAGCATTACTTAAAGAATCTTTTACCAACTCGGAAATGGATGAGGCTTTACCAGAATGTGTATCCACCGACTCCTTTGCGTAATCCATGGCATCCTGTACTGAAAATACCAGATATCCTCGTTGAGTTTGAAAATACTCTGTTATGTCATCAGGGCATGAGGATGTAATAGCACAAGTTAAACCGCTTCGTTTCTTCTCTGGGAACTCAAGCGATGAGCAATAAAGATGAGGATTTGTTTTGAATACGTTGGCACATGTTGTGGATGACGGTTGATACAGTCTTCCATTATATACAATGGGATCCATTTGTTGAAATCCTTTCACTAGACGGTTTTGATGCATGCTGGCTACTGGGCAGTAAGGACCCATGGGAACGTCGTGAACGAGCCCATGGTCGATCATCCAATGAGCCGTAACTTTGTTGACAGTTATCGCGCGATGGGAATCAATGGCAGCATGTTTAATGGATTGAGTTACTCTCGCTTTGATAAATCGTAGGGGATGTGCCAGACCACTAGCACCATCCATATTCACAACAACACTAACACACTTGATGGACTCATCGGCTATCTCGACTAGCCGATTTGAGATTTCCGATCTAGCTGCGTGCACTTCTAAGATTCGCTGTTCAAACTCTTCTTTTGCATTCGCTTCTAGTTGCTCAAGTTCTTCGGGGGTTGAAAGAACTGGTTCATCCGCGTCGTCTGGCTCGACTACTGGTTCTGGAGCAGTAAATACAAATTCATCCATGGATCTGGACAATGTAGTCTCTGATTGGGTTTGCAGCTGGATAACCAGTGAGGGTTGAATATATTTTTCATGCAGTAACAAATGAATCTGGTTCTCATTTTCAAAAGGGCATTCAAGAATAACACCGTTCCAGGTTTCATTGTCTTCTAAAATAGCTGATATGGCGTCCATTCGAACAACATCGGGGTCTTCTTTAACTATTTCATCCACTAGTTCATCCTTTATTTCAGTATCCTGTGCTGCATCAGTCTCTCCTTCAGCTTCGTTATCATTACTATCCGACTCTAAAGGAGGAGTTACTGATCGAAACTTCTCTGATTGGGCCTCTACTTCGTTTTTATGCTTCTTTGCTTCTAAATATGATTCGATATCGGCCTCAGTTATGATTTTGTAACCCAGTTGTTCTCCAACTTGTTTGGACACAGTGCTGTTGCCAGACTTCGAAGGTCCTTGTACAACAACCACATCCTTGCATTTACCGTAAGATGGAACCACATACTCCGATGTCAATGTTGCGAATTTTTCTTTACATTCTTCACTAGCAAACACAAAAACGGAACCATTAACATACTCAAACAACTCCATGTTGCCCTTGACCTTCTTCTTTTGATCTTTTAACATCACTGGACAAAATTCACCACTCCATCCGAACAATTCCATTTGGGCTTCTTCTGGTGCACTCCAAAGGTGGTCTACATTTTCTGAAACCACATCCAGCACGTCTAAAATTTTCGCCATAGAATCAGATCCCGACACCATTTGGTAGGCGATATTCAATTCAGTGCACTTATTCGTCCATGTTTGCAGACTTTGGAGCTCATTTGTGCCTTCTTCGCTTTGATTTCCTTCCCACAAAACAACGATTCGCGGAGTGTCGACATGCTCAGGAGCAGCTAGCAGCAATTCGGGCGACATGGAGCAATCAGCACTCCATAACCATTGATCTTTTTTCTTTGGGTAGTTGACATTCTCCTGCGCTGAATCGCATTTTGATATTTTCCAATGAGGATTCTGGATGATCAAGTTGGAATGCAGTTGCATCAGCTCGATTGTGTCTACATTTTGGTCATGCACAATTATAACTTTACCCGGAGTTTGCACAGGTGCTTGTATGAATGATAATGGCCATGCGACAAACTGGTCAAGTGCAATTGGGTCCTTGCAAAGATATACTCGACCTTGAAACATTGCCGAGAATTGAGGCGAACCAGCGAGGTTGGTTACGGGACAAATGGTTCCCCACTTTTCACTAAGAAAGCGGCGCCGATAGGAAAGAGGCACCTGAACGATATCTAGTTCTTGTTCTTCGTCCATTTCAATTTCATCTGTGTTTTCTGATGGTGCAATGTTAAACAGAACCTGTTCCAACGATGATACGCTCGTTTCTTCATTAGGAATTATAGGAATGGCTTGATTGAATGTGGGAGATACAAGCGCTGGTCTACGAATGTCGTATGTTGTCTGTGCATCTGTCAATCGAAGTAGAATTTGTTTTGTCATTCTTTCAAGTGATTGAGTTGCGCTTACCCTGATGGTATGTGTTTCATGCCCACCCACTAAAACACTAGCTGCGTCTTTTTGATATTGAATCTTGGCTCGCAAAGTATTGGAACACTCACTATATACAGGAACCAATGAGTTAAGATCCAGGGCTTGAAAGTCGTCTTCGTCGCTGAGCTCTTCATCGCCTTTCGTCTCTTCTTTCGTTTCCTCTTCGCCATCATCTTGTTTTGCTATCTTTTCAAGTGCTATTGCATCTACCAGCGCTTTTAGTTGTGCACCAGTGTAAACATCGCCTGTTTTCGGGTTTGAACGAAGGGCCAATGATCTCTCGACTAAGTCATCATCGTCTGCGTCAAGCATCACGAAATGCACCGGTGATAGTTTGTCACTTTCAAATACTTTGTTCAACACCTGTTCATCGTCGTGGTGTCCGTCAAGCACGTATCCACTCCCACTGCGAACGGCCTTCACTAAGTCTTCATACATGAACTCACCTGCATTTATGTATCTGCACCCCAATTGCTCCGCTAGGAACCTCGACAGTGAGGTTTTGCCTGATTGTTGAGGACCAAAGACCCAAAATCGAGGGGCTATAAAATGTTCTACCAACTCTGTTGTTCGCTTGACATCAGGTTCAACAATTTCGTCGGGGAACTGTTGTATTTTGCTCAACAGCTTTTCTTTGCAACCTCTAGCTTTTCTCGATTTAGGGAAATGAAGCGCAAACCGATTTACCAGGAGAGATTCTAGTGAATAATCAGCGAACACTACTGGATATTGAGTGCTCCACAATATCAGGTGGTCGTCGCGATTCGCGCGATCATCAATTGACGACGGTACACCGAGGACGTCGGCAACGGGTGATAAGACATCCCTCACAACGGCGTAACTATCGGCCAAATCATATCCTCCGGGCATGATGTAAGCCGCTATTAGAGCTGTTTCATCTTCCTCGCTTACTATCGGCGCTACAAATGGGACATATCTCTTCTTGATGGACGTTTTCAGTTGGTATTCCACCTGCTTAGAAAAAGGTACTGCAATCATCATTGGCTATTAACTCAGTTAGCAACTGACTTTAATATTCACTTCGAGATTGTAAAACTTACCTTTAGAGCGACTTCAGATCCGGCTACCTGAATGGTGGTTCGACTAATTCGAACCTTCAAGCCTATCAAGAAGGCAGAGATATGGTCGTCACTATCCGTATTACAGAAAAGCTGAGCGAGACGTAGCATCCACTTTTCAAACTTGCTTATATCCATGTCTTCATAACAGTTGCAGCTTGCTTTCGCTACAACATCCGCTTGGTCGTCGGTGCAACCAGCTATCAGACACTTTCCAATCCTTACGACCAGACCCAAAAGCGTCTCAGCTTCCAATGTTCCGTGACTGCTCTTAGGAAGCATTCGCCATATCTCCATTGTAGCACTCGTCTGCATCTAAATTAACTTTTATCCGTTCTGTTACTATTTGAGCGCGACGAAGAAGGCGCGGAGTAAAAAAAAGGTCCGTTATTTTTATATTCTATGCAGCGAAACGACAAAATCCCTTCTCTGATCGTTTCGTTTATTCTTATTGGATATTCGTGATTATATCATCAGCTGTTGTTTCAAGTTCGACTTCTAGATTGCAGTTTAGTGACGGGTGCTCATTGGAATGATGGAGCAGAAATATAACGAGGAGGAAAAATCCAATGCTGGTGTGAAGTCTTCCAATAATTCCAGCAAGTTAAATACCATTGTAAGTAATACCTTATATTTTTAAAAACAATAAAGTTAAAATTGAATCCAAAGCTTCGGAAGCGCGAAAACGGAGATGTCATTGCGAATCTGTATCCGTATTACCAATCGAAAATTAGATATGGATTAGAAGAGTTTTGTGAGAGATACGCCAGCGAATTTGATCCAGAAGACGATGAAAATAAATTGTCCTACTGGGACGTATTCAAGAAATTTGAAATTTTGTTTGAAGGGTATCTTGAGGAATTCATCATCGATCAGCAGCTGAACAAAAAGGAATTCTATGCTGATTTAGAGGAAGCTTGTAACAATGTAAGTTTGTTTTAGCTTATTGATATATTTATGATCTTAAATACGCTATTAGCCAGAAGGTAAATCACATATTTTAGTGAAATTGGTGGTCGCACAAACAGACTATGAGTTCTTTGTGAAGATTATGAAGGATAAAGCCCGCGAGGAAGAACATAGTGGCACTAAATCAAAACATAAATAGAATTTTTTACTTAATCATTGGTTGAGAGAAGAGAAAGGATTAAGGAAAGACCTCATCGGGTCCTCGAAGCGATGCTACTCCCGCGCCACCACAAATGTCTCCGGTAGCGCCACAGCAAATAGCCAGTCCTCTTTCTTCTTATACGAGCTTTTGGTCTTGGATTTTGAACAGCGGTGTTAGAATGAGCACGCCTTGTTCGGTGATTGCGGTTGGGTTCATTTGCATTCCTCGTTCGAACAACCATCATGTTATATCCTAAATAAACTTTTGATCCTATGAAAACAATGCAACATTTTAGTTCTACAGGAGATGTAACAATGTGGGTAGTTAATTAAGGTAGAGTTAAGGCACGGTTCAAAATTGAGGTTTGAATATGATTTGTATTCTTCAATAGCCCCCCCGCATCAGGATCCATATCGTTTAGGTAGAAGCTTGAGGACGTGAGATGAAGAAAAAGGTATTGCTGATGGGGAAGAGTGGGTCAGGGAAGACATCCATGCGATCTATTATATTCGCTAATTATTTAGCACGAGATACGCTTCGTCTAGGGCCTACTTTGGATGTTGAGCACTCCCATGTTCGGTTCCTTGGGAATTTGGTACTGAACCTATGGGATTGTGGTGGTCAAGACGCTTTCTACGAGAATTATTTTGTAAGTACTTTGAATGTTTTTTAAAAAATCTCATTCTTTGCTCTATAGGAAAGTCAAAGAGATCACATATTCACCAACGTCGCGCTGTTGATATACGTATTCGATATTGAAAGCGCTCAAACGGAGGTACGTACTCTTTATCTCTCTCTATCCTATTCCTCTTACATGCTCCGTAGAAGGACTTGGCGTACTATGAAGGATGTCTCGAGGCCATCACCCAGAACTCTGAAAACGCAAATATCTTTGTCCTGATCCACAAAATGGACCTTGTCCAGGACCCGATTGAAAGACAAAAAGTTTTTGAGGAGAGGCAAGCTGTTGTACTTAGCCGTTCAGCAGGATTGAAAGCCAGGTGCTTTGGGACTTCGATTTGGGACGAGACCCTCTACAAAGCATGGTCTGCCATTGTGTACTCACTGATACCCGATATGGAAGTCCTTGAAGGCCATTTGAACGAACTGTGCTCAGCTTGTGATGCTGATGAAGTCGTTTTATTCGAGCATGCGACATTTCTTGTTATATCACATGCCACGAGGAAAGTTCATGGAGACGTACATCGGTTTGAGAAAATAAGCAACATCATCAAACAATTCAAGTTGAGCTGTGGCAAATCAATGGCACAGTTTCGGGCTATGGAGGTGAAGAATTCAAATTTCACTGCCTACATTGATGTCTTCACTCCCAATACATATATAATGGTAATAGTTTCGGAGCCGGAAATTCATCCTGCCGTCATACACCACAACTTGAAAAACGCTCTCACCAATTTTGATTCGACTTTAAGACTCTAATTTTAGTTTATGGTTTTACAAATTGTTTCCCGGCCCACACACGACCGGAGATGCATACTACTATGGTGCCGGCGAGCAATCCGCTCACTGCGTAATCTGGTCCTTGGTCCATCAGTGCAACAACAGGAGAGACTGTAGGATGAATCATGGTCGGCGTCATGGATGATGGGTTTGCAGAAGGAGTGTCAGTGGGACGCGGTGATTTGTTTGCCACCGGAGCGGCGCTGCATTTCCGAACCTGAGGGAATCTAAAGTCGTCCATGCACAAGTTCGTATTAATAACATCGATATCCATGCTCAGTGAAATATCTTTTGAAAGTGTTAGCAGACCATTAAAATCCCCATCTAAAGTTAACACAGAAAGGTGAGATGCGTCAACAGGTGATACTTCGCCACTCATATTGGTTTCTGATATCCAAAGTGAAGTTATATTCCGAGGGAGTGGCCCAAGATTCCCTTTCATGTTTGGAAGGCCTTTCAGGTACATTATTCCGAGAATTTTAAAATCGGTCCAGTCGAAATCTTGGAAATCAAACGAATCATTGGTGGAGACGTCTTCGAGGTGAATTGTTTGAACTATGCTTTTGTCTAGTGCCTCAAAAAGATCTCTAAAATTTGGGACATCGACACTCTGGAGACGTATAAAATACGCTTCCGGGAAATCTACTTCACTTGGTAATCGCCCCCCGACAAACTTCACCCAAGCGACGGTTTTCACATATTTTGAAAAAAATGGCAAATGTGAAGCATCAAAACCGTTGCATTCAATAGTACGCAAATAAAAATTTCGCTTGACAACCTCTTCATTCCACTCCGATACCGATATAAATTTTTGACTTTCCTCGTGAAGATCGATAAATGTCACCTCACAAAATGGCACTTCTG
>Ga0105053_10006875_pt1 | contig 15444 bp, 15 predicted proteins | sample BON01_FD_78093 | JGI IMG/M metagenome (GOLD analysis project Ga0105053, IMG submission 78093) | Freshwater microbial communities from Lake Bonney liftoff mats and glacier meltwater in Antarctica - BON-01 | ecosystem: Environmental > Aquatic > Freshwater > Ice > Glacier meltwater | place: Lake...
CCTCGCGGCAGCGTTCGCCGATGCCACAGAAAATACTCACCCCCTGCTGGTGGCCGATCATGTTATGGATCATTTCGGTGAGCAGCACGGTTTTGCCGACGCCAGCCCCGCCAAACAGTCCCGCTTTACCGCCTCGCTCCAAGGGCACCAAGACGTCGATCACCTTGATTCCTGTTTCAAAAATCTCCGACTGGGTCGAGCGTTCGACGAGCGGAGGCGGCGCCTTGTGCACCGACCGCCACGGCATCTCCGGTAGCACGGGTTCACGGTCGATAGTATTGCCAAAAACATCGAACATGCGCGAGAGAATCGCTTTGCCCACGGGGACTTTCAGGGCTCCGCCCGAGTCCTTCACCGCCATGCCACGAGCGAGGCCTTGCGTCGGAGTCAGTGCAATCCCGCGCACGTGTCGGGCATCGCGCTGTGCGAGCACCTCGATCACGATTCGATCCTGCTCGCCTGCGTGCAGCACCGAATAGATCGGAGGCAGTCGCGTATCGAAACGGATATCCACCACACTGCCGCGCACTGCGACTACCGTTCCGTTGGCCAAGGACGTCGCCTTCATTTCAGGCGACTCCATTTCTCATGCCAGATCTCCGGCCGGTTGTCGTCATGAAGTTTAAGAGCATTGGCGTTCACGATGACTTAGCCTTCAACTCGGTCGCTTTCTCAAAGTGTTCGAGCAATTCACTTGGCTCGGTCTTCGCGAGATTGGAAGCGAGAACCTGACGAATTTTGCCCCGAGTTTTCGGTTCCAACGCGTCGAACAGTTGTTGATGAATCGGTGCACTGACTGCGAGCAGGCAAGCCGTCACCTCCCCGTCCGCCAGCAGCTCGTCGATGGTTTCCGCCAACCGCTGGATCAGCCGATGCTCTTGTTCGCCCTCTTGATGTAAGTTTTCGCCGGCAGATAGATCGCCAGGTGTGCCCCCGGCGCCGCCTCCGCGGGGAAAACGCCCCGCCTGATCGGATACCTGATCCGAAAGTTTTTCATGGGCTTCCACCGGCTTTAGTTCGGCGATCAATTGCAAGTGGGGCTGGTGGCCTTGCGAAGCCTTGATCTGGCGATAGGCGCGGAGGAGGCCGAGGTCGGCCGCGATGATAAGTGTCGAGTTCATAAATTGGTGCGTTTTGGTTTCAGCTGTTGGCATTAAATTATTGTGGGGCCGTCAGCACAGGAGGGGCGCTTGGCTTGCCAGTTGCGCCGCGATAGTGGGCTGCTTCCGAGGACAGGGCCGCGTTGACCATAATCATCTCACTGACGTTCTCGAGCGTCAGCAAACCAACCATCCGTCCGTGTGACATGACTGGCATCGTAGAGCATGGCCGACTGTGCATGGATTCAACGACGCTCTTCAACGGAGCCTCCTCGTCCACGTTCTCGCAATCGTGGCACATACTGTCTTTCACCACAGTATCTTGTCCCCCCGCGGACAGAGCCTTAACCAGATCGTTGCGGCGAAGCATGCCAGCCGGCTGTCCGTTCGTCATAACGGGAAAATCCTGCTGTGACCCGGCGAGTAATTCAGTCACGGCCTGGGCCAGGGTGTCCTGCGGCGTGAGGGTGCGGTAGCGCGTCATCATCGCATCGCGCACACGCAAACCGGCCAACGCCGATTGCATTTCCACCATAGAGGATTCGGCCTGCGCCCCCAAATACACGAAGATGCCGATCAAAATAAGAAACGGATTGTAGAGGAAACCAAACACGACGAACAGGACAGCCATGCCCTGCCCTACATTGGCGGCGATAACCGTAGCACGTCGGCGACTCAAACGCAGGGCCAACAGTGCCCGTAAGATTCGCCCGCCATCCATCGGAAAAGCCGGCAAGAGATTGAAGGCAGCGAGAACCAGATTCAGCACGATCAGTCTCTGCCAGAAAGATCCGCCATTTGCCCCGATCTGCTCCATCGAGGAAAAACCGACGGTCGCCGCCAACCCTAGAGTCAGCACGATAGCGATAACCACGTTGACCGCTGGTCCGGCTAGCGTGACCCAAAGTTCCTGCAGCGGTTTCTCCGGCATCTTCTCCAAACGCGCGAGACCCCCGATGGGCAGCAAGGTGATGTCGCGAGTTTTGATGCCGTAGCGACGCGCCATCAAGGCGTGCCCCAGCTCGTGCAGAACCACACATCCGAACAACGCGACGATGAAGACGACGCCCTGCAGCGTGGCATCCAAGTTGTGGGTGGCGCGCCAGTAGTGGACCCCGAAAAAGACGAGTAACAGCACAAACGTGAAGTGCACATACAGGTCGATACCGAGCAATTTACCGAGTTTAAGAGACCATTTCATGAAGAATTTTTTAATGGACTTTCATCCAGCCACTTTCGCGCGTCGAAGACGGCAGTATGATCGAAATAGCGGACCTTCGCATTCGTGAATGGCATACAGAACGTCGCCATACCTTCCTGCCATTTCTTCTCACCGACCACCGCCAGACGATCCATGTCGCTGAAGTGATGCATGGCGAATTTAGTGTCCGCCCAGAGTGCTCCGGCCGTCCATCCGTTAAACCCCGTCAGATCAAACAGCACGTGAAGTTTCCCGTGTTCCCGGACAAGGCGTTCGAACTCGGGCACGAAGTGGTCGTAATCCGCGACAACCAGTTTCCCAGTGACATTAACCACGAGCAGTTTCCCGCAGTTTTCTTCCTTAAGTTGAATGGGCATATTGGTTTCCTTTTATGTTAGAGGTGTGCTTTGGAGTTTAGTTTACACCCAAAACCCGCCCAGTCCTATGGGGTCGAACCCTACTACGGGTGCGGTGACTTATCTGAACAGATTATAAAGATTGCGGAACGAACCCCTTTCAGTTCCCAGTAAAGTTTCCTAGGAAATCAGTCGAAACGGACAGGCGTGAACTCGTAATTTCCGAGACGAAGCGGGAGGGTGACAACTAGGAGTGTCGCGAAGTGTATTAGGCAAAGAAGCCATGCCAGCCGTGTCATTAGGGATATCCGCAAGGCACTATGCGGATATTTAAATGGAGCCCCTCCGGCCTCCGTGCGTTTCATGACAATTCGTTGAGAGCTGGAGGTCTTACCCTGGCTATATCAACCAGCCTTCAATTTGTTTTTGATCAGGAATCGGGCCTGAATGCACCAACACACTATCCACAACAATGGCTGGAGTCGTCATGACTCCGTAGCTCATGATGACTTCTGGACTGGTTTCCTTCACCACGTTCACGGACGCTCCGCAATCGGCGGCAACCGACTGAATCAATTCCGCAACTTTGATGCACTTGGCGCAACCGCTCCCTAAAATTTTAATCTCTTTCATATGTGTGTTTTTTAATTTTAGCCCATGGCATTCAGAGTCCATCCCACCACGGTAAAGGATGCCAGGAGGAGCACGAAGAGCGTTGCGAGCAACCTCCAGGTCATGACCTGCTTTAGCAGAATGAATTCCGGAAAACTTGCGGCTACCGTGCTCATGCAAAATGCCAAGGTCGTTCCAAGCGGTAAGCCTTTCGCAATCAAACTTTCCATGACGGGGATAACGCCGGTCGCATTTGAGTAGAGTGGAATACCGAGAAGAACTGCGGCGGGGACCGACCACCATTGTCCGCTTCCGAGATTTCCTTCGATCCATGAAGTCGGAACAAAACCGTGGAGAGCTGCGCCGAGACCCACGCCGATAAAAATCCATTTCCAGACTCGGCTCAAAATATCGAGCAGCTCTCGTTTGGCGAAGTCATGCCGACCTCGAAACGAAAGAGTCGGTTTATCTGTCTCCTGCTTGTCGATGGGTTTGGCCGTTTGATAGGCCTTCAGGGCAAAGGGTTGCAGCATTTTTTCTGCACGAATGAGATCGAGAAAAACCCCGCCCGCGATTCCAACTGCCATGCCCACCAAAACATAGATCATGGTAATTTCCCATCCCACCAGGCCCAATAAAAGCAGCACCGCGACTTCATTAATCAGTGGCGAAGTCAGGAGGAATGACATCGTGATTCCGACGGGAATCCCCGCCGAGGTGAAGCCCAGAAAAACAGGGATACTTGAGCAGGAGCAAAAGGGTGTGATAGCCCCAAATGTCGATCCCATGAAATAACCGATGAATCGGTTCTTACCGGCCAGATAATCCCGTATCCTTTCAACATTCAACGAGGCGCGAATCAGCGCTATGCAGTAAATCATTACCACCAAGAGGAAGAAAATCTTGGTCGTGTCCTCGATGAAAAATTGAACGGCACCACCCAGCTTCGAACCCGGCACCAAGCCAAACACGGTATAGGCGAGCCAATCGGCAAATTTCGTAAAAATAGTCAGCATGTCATTTCTCCTTCCCACGGACATGGGAGCTGTTGTCAGCTATATCAGATCGCCAAGGACAGGGTGAAATTTGTTGATTGAGGAATGGATCCCCAAGGCATGTGGCGGTTCAGGGTATCGTGCAGCCTAATAGTCTAGGCCTCGCACAGACTTTCGCCTATGGGGTATCCACCCCGCGATTTCCATTACGGATTCTGTCCCGGACCGTCGGCGAGTCCAAGTGAATGACAAGTCTGCCATAGCTGCATCCCAATGAGAGGAACCCGTGGAAACCAATAAGCATCATCCCGCTCAAGGTGTGAGATTCCCATGCTTTGACCCCAAAAATAATTTCAAGTCGGAGACGATCCACCGATGCCATACGAATGTGCCAGTTAGGTGTAATCGATTTCGCCACTGATTCGATCATCGGCCACCAGATACTGCAGAAGGTCGGTGCCGCCGACGCTAAGGAAGTCCGCGAAAGCGCACCGATAGATTAAAGGCGTAGCCTGTTTGTCTTTTGTCTCGCGATCCGAATTTATCGAAAACGCACCAGTAAAAATCCGGTCGCCCACAGTCGCGGTGCGTTGATGGTAAGTGAGCAGACACTCATCGTAGCCGCTGAAATACTGCACGGTGAGATAGGTCGCGAAATCCCTATCATAATTCACAAGTGGATCGATTTCGGGGACCGGAGCGGTCACACCTCCGGCGACGGGGGCTTTTTCAGTGAACGGAAAGCAGCAACGGTCACGACAATCCAAAATAACGATCGTAGGGTCATCGCGCCAATCGTGCGCATTTCGTAGGTCCCGCCACCCAGCACATGAACACCGAACGCACCGAAGACAATAAGGATTGAGGCCGCAACAAAGAGTGAGGCATTGTCGGCCCAGTTCCTGCGCGCGAGTAGCGCGCTCCGGTCAGCATATAAACGAAGCCGGTGAGAAAGTTGAACCACAGCACAAAAGGAACGGCGTGGCCCACCGCCGCGCGCATTGGTGGGGATGTTCATAGCAGGTGAAGAATAATGTCATGCAGAACGGAGATGAAACGCATGAGCGAAATAGTGACAGAGTCAGGGTTTGGACTTGGGGAGCGGACGCCAATTCTGGTGGTCAAAATATTTCGGATATTCGGCCAACGCATGAGCCAGCTTCATGACACCTTCGTCGGACGAAGGGTTCGCGGCGACCTGGGCCGCTCCGGCCATGAGTTAGGTGATCAGGACGTGCAGGTTCTCGTCGGCCGCTGGTTCGAGCTGACAATTTTGAATGAGATAAGTCACGTTTTCCTGCACGGCGTCCGCCAGAACTTTGGCCTGTTCCTGATTGAGGTTGAGGTGGGCAGGATCAGCCATGGGCAGGATCAGCCAGTGAGGGCGCGACCGCGTCGCGGATGCGCTGCATGCCGAGGCGCAAGGGCTCGTCGTTCTTCCAACGTTGGCCGTCATTGAGCGACAACACAGCCGCTGCTTGGTCGCCATGGCCATGGCCAAGCGTCGGCCGGAAGTGAGTCCATGCGGCAGAGCCAATGATGACCAGGGCAGTGGCGATGAGGCCGGCGATGATCGACGGGCGTAATTTTGAGACGGGTGGTTTCATAGGGAATCACTAGGTGCGATATCATCCAGCCACTTTCGGGCGGCGGCGGCGGTAGTATGATCGAAATAACGGACGGTCGCTTTCGTAAATGGCATGCAGAACGTCGCCAAGTGTTGCTGCCATTTATTGTCGCCGACCATGGCCAAGCGCTCGATATCGGTAATATGTTTGAGATCGAACTTGATGTCCTGCCAAAAAGCCGCCGCGTCCCAGCCGTGAAAACCCATCATATCAAACAACACACGCAATTTTCCGTGTTGCCGGAAAAGGTGTTCAAACTCGGGCACAAACTGCTCGTAATCCGTGACGACCAGTTTCCCACTGACGTGAATCATGAGCATTTTTCCGCTGTTTTCTTGCTTAAGTTGAATGGGCATTGGTGACTTCTGGATCGGATGGAGTTTATCGCCCTCGCGGCGATCGGTTGAATTGCGAAGCCATCAAATATAAGTGGGGTTAACCGTTCATTTCCGAGACAGAGTAAACCTCCGGCCAGCGTTATCCTATGGGGTGTTAACCTGCTTCCAAATTGAGGATGCCGAACGGGTTTATCAGAGCGGCAAAACACCGACCATGCGCGGGTAATCCCCGCGGCAGCGTTCGGTGACACAATCAAGTAGGTTTATACCCCATAGTTGACTACCCGGCGATCACGTAAACTGGGTAGTGTAGAGACGTCGACCGCAGCGCCGATACAACGCGCGGACTGACTGACCCTGCCAACCCTCTCCATGATCACACTCGCCCAACTCACCGGTGCACATCGAAGCACCTACCGCCGGATTCTGCAAGAACCCGCCTACACCAACCTGAACAGGTCAGTCAATTGACTGGGGGGATCATTCGCGGATTCGTCGATTGCGAAAGTGAGCTGCCGCCCAATTTTGAAATGCATATTCATTACGGAGATTCCGCCAACACTCCGGGGCAACTTCGGGTTCAATATCTCGTGTGGTTATAATCCCAGATCTTCTACCAATATTACTATGAAAGCTTCAGATTTATTTATCCAGTGTCTTGAAAACGAAGGTGTTGAATATATATTCGGCGTGCCGGGTGAGGAAAACCTCGATTTTCTCGACTCCCTCTCCCGCTCTAACATCAAGCTGATTCTCACCCGCCACGAACAGGCCGCTGGCTTTATGGCCGCCACCATTGGTCGACTCACAGGCAAAGCAGGCGTCTGCCTATCCACCTTGGGGCCTGGCGCCACCAATTTCATGACATCCGCGGCCTACGCTCAGTTGGGTGGCATGCCGATGCTCATGATCACGGGGCAGAAACCCATCAAGACCAGCAAGCAGGGCCGCTTCCAGATCGTCGATGTGGTCAATATGATGGATCCCGTCACCAAAACGACCCGCCAGATCGCCAGCGGCTCGGCCATCCCTTCCGCCGTCCGCAACGCCTTCGCCCGTGCCACAGAGGAGCGCCCCGGTGCCGCCCATCTCGAGCTGCCGGAAGACATCGCCCGCGAGGAGGTTGACGCCACGCCTATTCCTGCCAGCTCCTACCGCCGTCCCGTGGTCGAGGGAAAAGCCATCGCCCTCGCCTGCGACATGTTCCGTGCCAGCCAACGGCCTATCCTGCTCATTGGGGCCGCCGCGAACCGCACCATGACCGCCAGCATGCTGCGCGCATTTGTGGAGAAACAGGGCATCCCCTTCGCCACCACCCAGATGGGCAAGGGCGTGCTCGACGAGACTCATCCACTCTTTCTTGGCAATGCCGCCCTCTCTTCGGGGGACTTCCCACACCGTGCCCTTGAGACCGCCGACCTGATCCTCAATGTCGGACACGATGTGGTGGAAAAACCTCCCTTCATGATGAACACCGGCCCGCGCAAGGTCATCCACGTCAACTTCATCCCCGCCGAGATCGACCCCGTTTACTTTCCCCAGGCCGGCCTCGTCGGCGACATCGCCAACAGCATCTGGCAGCTCAACGAAGCGCTCGAACCCCAGCCACAGTGGGATTTCACCGCTTACCACAAGGTCGCCGCCGCCCTCCGCGAGCACACCTGCCGCGGCATCGAGGACCAGCGCTTTCCCATGCTCCCGCAGCATCTCGTCCACTTGGTGCGCGGAATCATGCCCGACGACGGCATCATCGCGCTCGACAACGGTGTCTATAAAATCTGGTTCGCCCGCAACTATCCCGCCCGACAATCCAACACCGTTCTGCTCGACAATGCGCTCGCGACCATGGGGGCCGGCCTGCCTTCCGCCATGGCCGCCAAGCTCGTGCACCCCGACCGCCGCGTCCTGGCCATCTGCGGCGATGGTGGCTTCATGATGAATTCTCAGGAAATGGAGACTGCCGTCCGCCTCGGCCTCGACCTGGTCGTCCTCGTCCTCAACGAGGCCTCCTATGGCATGATCCGCTGGAAACAAGCCGACATGGGATTCGAGGACTTCGGCCTGAAATTTGGCAACCCCGACTTCGTGAAATACGCCGAAAGCTACGGTGCCACCGGTCACCGCATCGAGCGCTCCGAAGACTTCGCCCCCATACTGGAACGAGCCTTCGCTTCCGGCGGCGTCCACCTCATCGATCTGCCCGTCGATTATTCTCAAAACGGCCCCGACATCTTCGATGAGATTCCACGGGAAAGTGCCGCGTTGGATCTCGGCTGACCATGCCGCCGAGCTTTTTTCACCCATACCGAAGTCCTCAACCTTCCTTCCATTTTTATCATGACCCTCAAAGACACCTACCCATGCTACCTCGCCAACAAACCGCATCAGCCAAACTCCGACCTCGAAGTTACTGACAAATATAGCGGCAAAGTCGTCACCCGCGTCGCTCTGGCTGATCCGGACATGATTGATCGCGCCATCGCCGCCGCCGTCGAGGCCGCCGCGCCCCTGCAACTCATGGCAGCCTATGAGCGCCGCGCCATTCTTGACCACTGCGTCCGACGCTTCCGCGAGCGCGAGGAAGAACTCGCCCAGACCCTCCGCATCGAAGCCGGCAAACCGATCAAGGACAGCCGAGGAGAAGTGGCTCGCCTCATCGATACCTTTCAGATCGCGGCTGACGAATCCGTCCGGCCTCACGGCGAAATGCTCGAGTTGGAAATCGGAGAACGCACCCGCGGCTACCGTGGCTGGACGAAACGCGTCCCGATCGGCCCATGCTCCTTCATTTCACCTTTTAATTTCCCCCTCAACCTCGCCGCGCACAAGATCGCCCCCGCAATCGCGACCGGCTGCCCTTTCGTTCTCAAGCCCGCCAGCAAAACTCCACTCGGTGCACTCCTCATTGGGGAAGTTCTCGCCGAAACTGACCTTCCGCCCGGCGCTTTTTCCATCCTCCCCTGCTCGCGCGACGGCGCGGATCTCTTCACCATCGACGAGCGATTGAAGCTCCTCAGTTTCACCGGATCTCCCGACATTGGCTGGAAACTCAAATCCCAGGCCGGAAAGAAAAAAGTCATTCTCGAACTCGGTGGAAATGCCGCCTGCATCATCGATGAAGGGGCCGACCTAACTGATGCCGTCTCCCGCATCGTCACCGGTGCCTTCTATCAATCTGGGCAAAGCTGCATCTCCGTGCAGCGCATCCTCGTCCACGAATCACTCGCCGCCGAATTCGAGCAGCGAATCGTCGCCGCCACTCGGGAACTAAAGTCGGGCGACCCCGCCGACGAAGACACCTTTATCGGACCGATGATCGCGGAGAGCGAGGCGGAACGGCTCGAAGACTGGATTCGCCAGGCCACCGAAGGCGGTGCCAAACTTCTCTGCGGAGGAAAACGCACTGGCACGCTGCTCGAGGCTACTTTGCTGAAAAATGTTGCCCACGACCAGCCGCTCTTCCGTGAGGAAGCGTTCGGTCCCGTTGCGGTGATCGATACGTTTCGCGATTTTGATGAAGCCTTGCGGATGACCAATGACAGCGACTTCGGCATCCACGCCGGTGTATTCACCCCCTCGATCAACCACGCCATGCGCGCTTGGGACGAACTGGAAGTGGGAGGTGTGCTTATCAACGAAATGCCCAGTTGGCGCGTCGACAACCTACCCTACGGCGGGGTCAAGGACAGCGGCCTCGGCCGCGAAGGCATTCGCTATGCGATGGAAGACATGACGGAAATCCGCTCTCTCGTCATCCGCGATTCGAGCCACTGAGCGAACTCCAATTTCTATCATCAACCCTATGCCCCTCCCTTTCTCCCCTCAACAGCGCCCATGCCAAAAGCAAATTCCTAGCAATATAAATTAATGGAGCTATTTTACATTCTAATCGTTCTCCTTGTCGTCACGAGAAGCTGCGGGGAATTAGCAAAACGCCTTCACCAACCTGAGCTGGTCGGTCAATTAACCGGCGGGATCATTCTCGGTGTCGTCGTAAACCATTTTTCCGGAAGCTTTCCGATCCTTTCTGAACTAACCGATAACGAGGTATTTCGATCATTCACGAATCTCGGAATCTTCTTTCTCATGCTGCTTGGTGGACTGGAGATGCATCCTCGAGAATTGGGTAAAGCATCCTACAAAGCCTTCTGGATTGCGCTGGCAGGATTGATCATCCCACTGCTCGCGGGTGCCGGGCTTGGCTGGATTTTCATCCCGGATTCGGAATGGAAAATCACTCAGGTTCTCTTTGTCGGAACGACTCTCGCGATTACTGCGATACCTGTGGCGGTCAAGGTGCTACAAGATCTTGATTTACTGAAAACGAAACTGGGACAAATCATTGTTTCAGCGGCTCTGTTCGATGACATTTTCGGACTCATACTTCTCGGCCTTTTGACCGGTCTTTTGAAGAGTGGCGAAATCCCTGGAGCCATCGGATTTTCTCTACTGCTGCTCAAAGTCGTGGCCTTTCTTGGAATCGCATCCGCCCTTGGACAATGGGTCATTCCGTTTCTCGCCAAACGGCTCAAAAAATGGTGGATCGAAGAATTGGAATTCACGATGCTTCTACTGGTTGGATTGGGCTTCGCTCTACTTGCCGAAGCTTTTGGCCTGCATTTCATTCTCGGAGTCTTCCTCGCGGGACTGTTTTTCAACAAACGCACTAGTGGAACAAAAGTTTACGAAGATGTGGAAGGTAAAGTGACTGCCATTAGTTCGGGATTTTTCGCTCCCTTGTTTTTTGCATCAATTGGCTTACATCTCGATATTTCGGCCATTTGGAACATTCCCTTGTTCGTGGTGCTTCTTACCTTGATTGCTATCACCACAAAATTCGTTGGCGCAGGATTTGCGGCCCGGGCGCTAGGCATGACAAACCGCGAATCCGCCGGCATTGGAGTCGCCATGAGTGCGAGAGGAGCGGTCGAGCTGATCATCGCAGGAATCGCGATGGAAGCCGGACTCTTTTCAAAACCGGTGCCGGTTCCCGAGATCGTTGAGAACCTCTTCTCGGCAGTCGTGCTGATGGCGGTTGCAACCACTCTATTTATGCCCATCGGCTTACGCTGGACACTTGGTATTAATGGTTCGAAAAACTAACTATTTCTAATGAGAATATGAATTTTATTTCATCCCCAAAACGTCTATGGATTTAAAAATATTTGTGTAATTGGTTAATGTTTGGGGACCAGGAAAAGATGACATGGGAGTAGTTCCAGACAGTGAGGATTGGCTAGGAATTCCTCCTCATTAATTCCCCCATCGTTCAATCGCTCGGTCACTTCCCGAGGCAATGTTATGAGATGAAATCGCGTTCCAGAGCGAGATTACCGGAACAACCGGATGGTGCGGATCGTGGCCCAGGATACTGAGTGACGCCGGACCGAGTTGAAAGGGCTGCCCTTCACGCACTCGCAGACCGATCCAACGAACGGACAGGACGCAGGCAAAATGACCGTGAGTAAACAGCGCGATATTTCCCGTGAGTTTGCGTAGACGGGCGATCAAACGGTCCGCACGATCAGAAATCTGGGCGGGGGTTTCCCCCTTCGGACCACCGTCGTGGAAGAGATTCCAATCGGGACGCGGTCGCAAAATCTCCCTGAAACTCAATCCTTCATAGTTGCCGTAATCCCACTCCGCCAGGTCCGGTTCGATTTCCGCGACCACGTCTGGGATCGCCAGCTCGCATGTTCGCCGAGCGCGACGGCGCGGACTGGTCAGCACGCGAGAAAACGAAATGCCCCGAAGGCGTCGCGTAAGTTCCCTCGCCTCTCCCTCACCCCGAGCGGTCAGAGAAATGTCCGTGCCCCCGGTGTGCTCCCCGGAGAGCGACCACTTCGTTTCGCCGTGTCGAATAAGATGGAGGCACAGAGGCGAGGTGCTCGTTGTCATGAGCCGGTCGCTTCCGTTGCTGCAGAATATTCACCACGGCGCGCCGCCTGGTTACAGTGGGCACGATGATTCAGAGCCTTCTGTGCCGCCACCACATTGGCCTCTTTGCCCTGCCAAATCTCTAAAGCGGGTTGCTGAATGGCGCGACCAAACGAAAAAGAAAGGGCCCAAGGCAATTGTGATTTGAATCGAAAATTCATCAGATTCAGACGCGCGGAGGCCAGCTCAGCGATTTGACCGCCGGACAAGAACGCGATTCCAGGAACTGCAGCGGGGATAGTTCGGAACAGACATTTCACCGTGGCATTGGTCACTTCGTCTACCGATACCTGCTGCGGAGATTTCAATCCGGGCAGCACCATATTCGGTTTCAGGATGATGCCCTCCAACAGGACGCGTTGTCGATTGAGTTGAACGAAAACTTCTCGAAAAGCTTCCTCGGAGACTATAAAGCAACGCTCCAAGCTATGGTCTCCATCCATGAGAACTTCTGGCTCAACGATGGGGACGAGTCCTACCTCCTGACACAATGCGGCATAGCGAGCCAGTGCATGCGCATTGGCCTCAATAGCGCTACTGCTTGGAAGGTCGTCACCGATCACAACCACCGCGCGCCACTTGGCGAACCGTGCGCCCATTTGAAAATACTCCGCCAAGCGCTCACGCAAACCATCCAGACCTTCCGTGACTTTTTCACCGAGATGTCCCGCGAGGGCCTTGGCCCCAGCGTCCACTTTTATCCCGGGAATGATGCCTGCGTCGGTGAGCACTTTTACAAACGGAATGCCATCTTTTGTCTGCTGGCGGATCGTCTCATCAAAGAGAATCGCGCCGCTGATGGACTCGCCGAGGCTAGGCGTCGTGATGAGCAATTCGCGATAAGCGCGCCGAACCTCCACTGTCTGCGGGATACCATGCTCTGCGAAGCGTTTATTACAGGTCGGTAGGCTTTCATCTATCGCGAGTAGCCCCTTGTCGTCGGCGACCAGTGTCTTTGCGGTGTCGATCAGTAGTTGTATATTCATTTTGAATCACTCCATTTCCAGTTTCGTATTTCCGGCATGTCTTCGCCGTGTTGATCGATGTATTCCTTATGCTCGATCAGCTTGTCACGGAGAGACTGTAGCACATAGGCCGCGCTGTGCCCAAGGGAAGGCACCCGGTTGATCACCTCGGCGACGAGATGAAAGCGGTCGAGCTCGTTCAGCACCACCATGTCAAACGGAGTCGTGGTCGTGCCTTCCTCATTGAATCCGCGCACGTGAATATTGTCGTGGTTGGTTCGACGGTAAGTGAGCCGATGAATCAGCGTGGGATAGCCATGATGAGCAAAAATGACCGGCTTGTCCTTGGTGAAGATCACGTCGAATTCCTTGTCGCTCATCCCGTGTGGGTGCTCATCCGGAGGCTGGAGCTTCAGCAAGTCGACCACGTTGATCACTCGGACTTTCAGTTCGGGAAACTGTCGACGCATGATATCGACAGCCGCCAAGGTTTCGAGCGTTGGCACATCACCACAGCACGCCATAACTACATCCGGCTCTCTCCCTTCATCGTTGCTGGCCCACGGCCATATGCCGATACCGGCGGTGCAATGTTTGACGGCGGCAGCCATGTCGAGCCACTGCGGTGCAGGCTGCTTGCCGGCTATGATCACGTTCACGTAATTGCGGCTGCGCAGACAGTGCGACGTTACCGAGAGCAACGTGTTGGCATCCGGCGGAAGATACACCCGCACGACTCCGGCTTTCTTGTTAGCTACAAGATCGATAAAACCGGGATCCTGATGGCTGAAGCCATTGTGATCCTGGCGCCACACGTGCGACGACAAAAGATAGTTGAGCGAGGCGATAGGACGACGCCACGGAATATTGCCGACCACATCCAGCCACTTCGCGTGCTGATTGAACATCGAATCCACGATGTGAATAAAGGCTTCGTAGCTGGAGAAAAAGCCATGTCGACCAGTGAGCAGGTAACCTTCCAGCCAGCCTTCGCATTGGTGTTCACTTAACATTTCCATCACACGGCCATCCGGAGCCACGTGATCATCACCGGGAAGAATCTCAGCAGTCGAGCAACGATCCGTCACTTCAAACACCGCGTTCCAGCGGTTCGAACTGGTTTCGTCGGGACTGAAGACGCGAAAGTTGGTCGGATTACCCTTGATCACATCGCGGATAAATTCGCCCTGCGTGCGCGTGGCCTCACTGATGATCGCGCCGGGCCGGGAAACTTCCACGGCATAATCACGGAAGTCCGGCATTTGAAGATCCCTCAACAGCAGACCGCCATTGGCTTGTGGATTGGCACTCATCCGGCGTTCGCCTCGTGGGGCGAGCTCGGCCCACTTGGAAAGCAACTTGCCGGACTCATCAAATAATTCCTCAGGACGATAGCTCTTCATCCATTCTTCCAGGATTTTAACATGACCTAAATGACTCATGTCGCCCATCGGCACTTGGTGTGAGCGATACGTGCCTTCGGTGAGTTTACCCTCTACTTCCTTCGGACCGGTCCAGCCCTTCGGGGAACGGAAGATGATCATCGGCCAGCTCGGGCGAGTCTTGAATCCGTGAGTGCGCGCCTCTTGCTGAATGCGCCGAATATCGGCGGTCACTTCATCGATAGTGGCTGCCATGAGCTCGTGCATCTTGTCGGGATCGTCTCCCTCAACGAAATGCGGCGTGTAGCCATAGCCGCGAAAAAGCGATTCTAACTCATCATGCGGGATGCGCGCCAGCACGGTGGGTCCGGCGATCTTGTAGCCGTTCAAATGCAGGATGGGCAGCACTGCGCCGTCATGCACCGGATTGAGAAATTTATTCGAGTGCCAGCTCGTGGCGAGCGGGCCGGTCTCCGCTTCCCCGTCGCCGACGACGCAAGCCGCAATCAAATCGGGATTATCAAACACGGCCCCGAAGGCGTGCGACAGCGCATAACCCAACTCGCCACCCTCATGTATGGAGCCCGGGGTTTCCGGCGCAACGTGACTAGGAATGCCTCCGGGGAAGGAAAACTGTTTAAACAGGCGCTGCATGCCATCCGTATCTTGCGAGATATTCGGATACACTTCGCTGTAGACTCCTTCAAGGTAGGAGTTCGCCACCAAAGCGGGACCGCCATGGCCGGGTCCCGTCACATAGATAACGTCGAGATCGTGCTCCTTGATGACGCGATTCAGATGGACGTAGATGAAGTTCAGCCCAGGCGTCGTGCCCCAATGTCCAAGCAATCGTGGCTTAATATGAGACAGCTTCAGCGGCTCCTTAAGCAGAGGATTATCGAAGAGATAAATCTGGCCGACTGACAGGTA
>Ga0105053_10006876_pt1 | contig 15443 bp, 13 predicted proteins | sample BON01_FD_78093 | JGI IMG/M metagenome (GOLD analysis project Ga0105053, IMG submission 78093) | Freshwater microbial communities from Lake Bonney liftoff mats and glacier meltwater in Antarctica - BON-01 | ecosystem: Environmental > Aquatic > Freshwater > Ice > Glacier meltwater | place: Lake...
AGCCCGGAGCTGAAGAAGGCGCTGGAGGCGATGTTCGAGAAGGCCGAGGCCGACGAGGGTATCAGCGTCGTGGTGCTGCGTTCGGAGGGGCGCAGTTTCTGCGTCGGCTATGACATCGGCGGCGGCGGCGAGGACGAACCGCGCGACGCGCTGGTCTGGCACAAGCTGCTGCGCGAGAGCCTGGAATTCGAGATGACGCCCTGGAACATGAGCAAGCCGGTGATCGCCTCGGTCCAGGGCCATGCCCTGGGCGGGGGCTGCGAGCTGGCCATGTTCTGCGACATGACGGTGTGCGCCGACAACGCCCTGTTCGGCGAACCCGAGGTGCGTTTTTCCGCCGTCGGCCCGGCCATGGTCATGCCCTGGATGATCGGCTTCAAGAAGGCGCGCGAGCTGATCTATTTCGGCGATATGATCGATGCCGCCGGCGCCCTGGAGCTGGGCATGGTCAACCGCGTCGTGCCCGCCGCGGAGCTGCAGGAGGCGACGCTGAAGTTCGCCCGCCGCCTGGCCATGGTTTCGCCCGAGGCGCTGGTCAGTTCTAAGATCGCGATCAACCGCGGCGCCGACGCCGCGGGGTTCACCTCCGCCATGCGCGCGGGCATGGATGCGCTGACCCCGCTTTATGCCGGAACCACCGAATACGGCGAGAAATTCAAGGAAATCACCCGCACGGAGGGCCTCAAGGCCGCTCTCAACTGGCGCAAGGCGCACTTTGCCGAATAGCGGCGCTCAACGCTCGCGATAGAGGATCATGCCGGCATGGTGAAGGACGTCGTCGACGAAGTCGCCATCGGCAGTGAAGCCGGTGTCGTCGACATAGTCGATGTGGCTGCCGGTCACAGTGTAACTTCCCTGATAGGCGCTCACCTTGTCGTCTCTCTGTTCGTCATAGCGGCCGTCGGGCAGTAGTTCGTGGCGGATGTGGCCGTCGGGCCGTGACCCACATGCCGACAAACGGGTGCTGTGCCATGCGACGGATTCCAGTGCTGTTGGACGCGGGCACGGCGGTGCCCGGCACACGTATGCATCGCCGGCAGGACGCTCGTACAATCGTCAATGGGCATGGCGCGATCACCAAACGGAATGGAACCGATGGACCTGGCGCATGGCAACATCGACCTGAAACGCCTGCGCACCTTCGTCGCCGTCGTCGATGAGGGCGGATTCGCGCGCGCGGCTGTACACCTGGCGCTGGCCCAGCCTGCGGTTTCCCGCCGGATCAAGGAGCTCGAGGAACGCATCGGCTGCGCCCTGATCGAACGCGGGCGCGCCGGCGTCGCGACCACGCCGGCAGGTGCGCGCCTGCTGGAAGGCGCACGCATTCTGCTCGGCGATGCCGCAAGGCTCGAAGCCGAGGTGCGTGCGCTGGCGCGCGGCGAGCGCGGCAGGCTGGCCGTGGGCTTCAACGAGACCGTGTCCTGGGGCAGCATCATTCCGGCTTCGGCGGCGGCGTTCCGTGCGCGTTATCCCGACGTCGCCATGGTGCCGGAACCGATGCGTTCGCTGCCCCAGATCAAGGCCCTGCACGGCGGCGGGCTCGACGCCGGATTCCTCTTTCATCGCGACGCGGACGATGCCGCGCTCGACGGCATGATCGTGATGGAGGACACCCTGCTGCTTGCCCTGCCGCCCGGATCGCCCTGGGCGCTACACCCGCCCTTGCGCCTGACCGATCTGCGCGGTGAAACCTTCGTCTGGATACCGCGCGAGGTCGCACCAGGCTATCACGACCGTGTGCTGGCCCATTGCCGCAACGCCGGGCTGGAGCTGCATGTCGTGCAGGAAGCCATGGACGGCTCGGCCCTGTTGGGGCTGGTCGCCGAGGGCATGGGCATGAGTTTCGTGCCCGCTGCGGCCCGGCCGCGATGCCCCCGTGAGGTCACCCTTGTCCCGGTCGGCGACCTCGACATCGTCCTGCGCCTGGAACTGGTCTGGCGGCGCGACAACGCCAGCCAGTCCCTCGCCCGATTCCGCGAAATGGTGGCCGAAGCTCCTGCAAGGCCATCTGGAACGGCTTACGGCGCCGCAATTTCTGTCACTATGTGACGACGACACGCAATTCTTGACAACAGTTGCCTCTCCACCAGACAATTTGATGGTGACGCCGACGAAGAAGAACCGGTCCCAGCCGGCATGCGGCACGCCAGATCGACGCCAGACAGCGGCCGCCAACGAGCCGCGCCGGCGCAGTACTTGGGGAGAGACCGGGGGCGTGATCAGGGCACCCAGATCTTGCGCGATCCAGACGTCCGAGGCCGCCTTGGCCGGGCCTGTCGCCTTCGCGTCCATCGGTTATCCGCGCCGCCGCCAGACGGCGACGGCACCCTACCGTTCGCGCCTACCGTTCGCGGTCGACCAGCACATGCGGCCGACTGTGCCGCCGTGCCGGGGGCAAGACCGCGTCGCAACTCACGTCTCATCCAGAGGAGAGGAATGCCATGACCACCCGTAACAGGAAGAATGCCGTGACCGGAGCCGGTCACAACCGTCGCTCGATTCTCAAGGGCGCCGGCGGCCTTGCCGCTGTCGGTGCGGCCAGCACCTTCGGTTTCCCCGCGATCGCCCAGTCCAAGCCCGAACAGCTTGTCATCGCCTCGGGCGGCGGCGCGCTCGACGAAGCCTACAAGGTCGCCTATTTCGACACCTTCACTGAAAAAACCGGCATCAAGATCCTCACCGCGCCCTATGCCGGCCTGGCCAAGATCAAGTCGATGATCGAGGCCGACAACATCGATCTCGACGTGCTCAACATCGATGCCGCCGAGGCCCCGGTCGCTGGCAACAACGGCTGGCTCGAGCCGATCGACTGGAGCCTGTCCGACCGCGCCTCCGTCATTCCCCAGGCAGCCAAGGACGACCACGTCTATGCCGAGGTCGCGGCCAAGGTCATGGCCTGGAACACCGACAGCTACGGCGGCAACCCGCCGGAGAACTGGACCTCGATGTGGGATGTCGAGGGCCGGCCGGGCATCCGCAGCCTGTGGAAGCAGGCCTTCCAGACCATGGAAGTCGCGCTGATGGGCGACGGCGTGGCCAAGGATGCGCTCTATCCCATCGATGTCGACCGGGCGCTTGCCGCACTCGACAAGCTGGGCGACGACCTGATCTGGTGGGAGTCGGGCGGCCAGTCGGCGCAGTTCCTGATCGACGGCGAAAGCGACATCGGCTCGACCTGGAACGGTCGCGTCTATCAGCCCCAGGTCGATGGCGCTCCGGTGAACTACACCTTCAACGATGCGCTGTTCGTCTCGGGCGCCTGGTGCATCGTCAAGGGCACGCCCAACTCGAAGTGGTCCCAGGAGTTCATCGCCCACACGCTCGATCCCGAGCTGCAGGCGGTCTACGCCATGCAGATCCCCTACGGCCCGGTCGTGCCGGCCGCCCTGCAGTACATCCCCGCCGAGCGGCTGCCGCTGCTGCCGAGCTCGGAGGAGAACATCGGCAAGGGCGTGTGGTCGGACTTCGACTTCTGGGCCGAACACGGCGAAGGGGTGATCAACCGCTTCAACGAGTGGCTGCTCTCCTGAGCGCACGCCACAGGACACGGCAGCACACCGCGCGATGACCTCGCACGAAACAGACCTGCGCAGGGCCACGGGCCGGATATGGAGTCCGGCCCGTGGCTACTTCGTGATCCTGTCGCTGCCCGTGATCTTCCTGACGGTCTTTTTCGTCTGGCCCCTTGCCGGCGTCGTGCTGCGCAGCTTCGAAGGCGGCGAGGGGATGTTCTTCCAGTACCTCACCGTCTTCGAGCGCTCGTCCTACCTCAAGGTCCTGGGCTACACGCTCCAGGTCGCCACCACCGTGACCGTGCTCTGCCTGCTGATCGCCTATCCCGTGGCAGCGCTTGTCGCGCGCCTCCGGGGGAGCTGGCTGCAGATCGCCTTCGCGCTGATCCTGGTGCCGTTCTGGACCAGCACCGTGATCCGCACCTATGCCTGGATGGTGCTGTTCCAGCGCAAGGGCGTGATCAACGACGCGCTGCTGAACCTGGGCGTCATCGAAGCGCCGCTGCGCTTCATGCATAACAACATCGGCGTCCACATCGGCATGGTCCACATCATGCTGCCCTTCATGCTGCTGCCGCTGATCAGCGCCTTCCGCAACATCGACCCGACCTACATGCGCGCCGCCGGCGTCTTGGGCGCCAACCCGATCCGCGCCTTCTGGCACGTCTATCTGCCGCTCTCGATGCCCGGCGTCAGCGCCGGCGTGGCGCTGGTCTTCATCACCTCGCTGGGTTTTTTCATCACGCCCGCCCTGCTGGGCGGCGCCAAGAACATGATGGTCGCGGTGCTGATCGAACAGCAGGTGTCGATCACTGTGAACTGGGAGCTGGCCAGCGCGCTGGCCACGATCCTGCTGCTCGTCACCGCCTGCCTCTACATCGTCTATGACCGGGTCTCGCGCAGGGCCGGCGGCGGCGGGGTGCTCGACTGATGACCTGGAACAGTTCGGGGCGCCTTGCCCGCATTTTCGTCGTCGCCTTCACCGTGGCGGTGCTGATCTATCTGATCATGCCGACCTTCGTGATCGTGCCGCTGAGCTTCTCGTCCAAGTCCTACCTCTCCTTCCCGCCGCCGGGCTGGTCGCTGCAGTGGTACCAGACGATGATGGAACGCCACGACTACCCCCAGGCGTTCTGGAACAGCATCAAGATCGGCGTGCCGGTCGCCCTGCTATCGACGACCCTTGGTACCCTGGCGGCGCTGGGCGTCGTGCGCGGCCGCTTCTTCGGGGCGCGCCCGATGTCGGCAGTGGTGATCGCGCCGCTCATGCTGCCCCAGATCATCCTGGCGATCGGTCTCTACCCGATCATGGCCAAGTTCGGCCTGGCCGGCAGTTATCCCGGCGTCGTCATCGGCCACACCGTGATCTGCATTCCGCTGGTCTTCATCACGGTCGCGGCCTCGCTGAAAAACTATCACCCGGCCTATGAATACGCCGCGATGACGCTGGGCGCGGGCTGGTGGTCGACCTTCTGGCACGTCACCTTCCCGATGATCCGGGTCGGCGTCATCGTCGGCGGCATCCTTGCCTTCACCTTCTCCTTCGACGAGCTGATCATCGCCCTGTTCCTGACCAGCCCCGAGACCCGCACCCTGCCGCGCCTGCTGTGGGAGGACCTGCGGCAATACGTCACACCGATCATTGCGGCGGCAACGACGCTGGTGCTGTGCATCTCCTTTATCCTGTTCGGCGCCGTCGCCCTGTTGCAGCGCCGTCTTTCCAAGGCAACCAAGTCATGAGCGGCCAAGGCGCAAAAATCGAATACGTCGATGTCTCCAAGCGGTACGGCGCGGTCGAGGCTCTGCGGCCGACCAGCCTGACGATCGAGGCCGGCGAGTTCTTCTCGATCATCGGCCCCAGCGGCTCGGGCAAGACGACCCTGCTTGGCGTCACCGCAGGCTACGTGCCGCCCACGACCGGCCAGATCATCATCGACGGGCGCAACGTGGTCGGCGAACCGCCGTTCCAGCGCAACATCGGCATGGTCTTCCAGAACTACGCCCTGTTCCCCCACATGACGGTGGCCGAAAACATCGGTTTCCCCCTGCGCATGCGCAAGACGCCCAAGGCCGAGGTTGCCGAGCGCGTGAAGAAGATGCTGGCGCTGGTCCAGCTCGAGAACATGGCGCAGCGCAAGCCCGGCCAGCTTTCGGGCGGTCAGCAGCAGCGCATCGCACTGGCCCGCGCCGCGGTCTATGACCCGCTGATGCTGCTGATGGACGAGCCGCTTTCGGCACTCGACAAGAACCTGCGCGAGGCGATGCAGGACGAGGTCAAGCAGTTCCAGACCGTGCTCGGTTCCACCGTACTCTACGTCACCCACGACCAGGCCGAAGCCGCGGCGATGTCGGACCGCATCGCGATCATGAACCATGGCCGCATCGTCCAGATCGGCTCGCCGCGCGATCTCTACGAACACCCCGTCGCGCGTTTTGTCGCCAGTTTCCTGGGTGAGGCCAACATCTTCGACATCGACAAGGTCGCGCCCCACGCATCGGGTTCGACCATCGCGACCCGGCACGGCTTCTCGCTGGTCTCGGCCATCGCGAGCGGCCACGAGGGCCAGTGCATCTGCGTGCGCCCGGAAGCGGTGATGCTGAACGCCAGCCGGCCCGACCATGACAACGTCATCGAGGGCCGCATCGTCGATGCCACCTATACCGCCGGCAGCCTGCGCTATCGCGTGCAACTGGCGCCCGAGGTCATCATCACCCAGCGCACGCCCTCGGTGCGCGGCATCGAGATGTTCGCCGAGGGTGCGACGGTGTTTGCTTCCTGGCGCGCCGAAGACACGCTTCTGGTCGCCGACGACTGAACCACGGGCAACCTGCCCCCAAGGAGCTGATGCATGGAACTGGGCCTCTTTTCCCTCATGCCGCTGCGCGACACCAAGCGCCCGGCCGCCGCGATCTACGAGGACACCATTGGGCTGGTGAAGGACGCCGAGGCCGGCGGCTTCGACATCGCCTGGTTCGCCGAGCATCATTTCGGCAACTACAGCATGTGCCCCTCGCCGCTGATGATGGCCAGCCACTGCGCCGGCGTGACCAGCAGGATCGCGCTGGGCGCGGCTGTTCTGGTGACACCGCTCTACCATCCCATGCGCGTGATCCAGGAACTGGGCATGCTCGACATCCTGAGCGGCGGGCGCGCCGTGATCGGCCTGGGTTCGGGCTACCAGGGGTACGAATTCGACCGCTATGGCGTCGACCTGAAGGCCAACTGGGCGATCACCCACGAGTTCATGGACATCCTGGAAATGGCCCTCGACACCGGCCAGGTGACCTACCACGGCAAGCACTTCGACATCCCCGAGACGCCCATCGGCGTGCGCATGATGCAGGAGAGCCCGCGCGTCTATATCGCCGGCAACGAACCACGTTACCTGGAGCGTTCGGCCAAACGCGGCTACACGCCGATTGCCACCGTCGGCGGCCAGCCTGTGGAGGTCATGCTGAAGGTCAAGACCCACGTCGCCGAGCAGTTCCGCAAGGCGGGCTGGCAGGGCGCCGACGTGCCCTTCGGCATGCAGCGGAGCGTCTTTGTCACCGACGATCCGGCCGAGGCGCTTTATGCCGCCGAACAATCGCTCTACACCGCACGTCTGGTGATGGCGTTCCGCGGCAATTACGAGAAACTCGACGGCTTCGAACTGCTGCCCCAGCCCTATGAGGGCGAACCCACGCCCGAGCAGATCATGAACATCCTGCCGATGGGCAATGCGCAGACCTGCGCTGAACGCATCGTCGCCGAACTCAAGGCTGTGCGCCCGACCCACTACAGTTGCTTCATGCAGTCGGGCGGCCTGGAGGGCACAGCCAGCCGGCGCTCCATGGAGCGTTTCGTGCGCGATGTCCTGCCCATGGTCGAGGCCGAAGTCGGCGACCTCAAGGCCTTCGGCCCCGATCTCGGGCAGATGGCCGCGCAATAGACCGTCCGCAGGAGGCGACCGTCGGCCCGTCCATGGCAAGCTATCAGGTGATCGACACCCATACCGCCGGACATCCCACCCGCGCCATCCTGGGCGGCCTGCCGCCGGTGCACGGCGAGAGCGTGCGCGCCCGGCGTGACGATTTCCGCAACCGGCTCGATCACCTGCGGCCGCAACTGCTGCACGAACCGCGCGGCCATGCCGCCATGGTTGGCGCCATCCTGACCGAAAGCAGCAGGGCCGATTTCGGCGCCTTCTTCATTTCCTCCTACGTCTATCTGGACATGTGCGGCCACGCGACCATCGGCCTTGCCCGCACGCTGGTCGCCAGCGGCCAGGTGGCGCTGGACGAGGAGGCCACCAGCTTCACGCTGGAGACACCCGCAGGCGTCGTCACCGTGGCGGTGAGTCGCGCCCGGGACGGGGCGGTGACCGCATCGATCCGCAACGTGCCTGCCCGCCTCGAGGTGCCGGCCATGACCGTGGCGGTGGTTGGTTTGGGCAGCATCGATCTTCAGGTCGCCTATTGCGGCGGTCGTTTCGCCCTGGTGGATGCCGCCGCACTGGGCCTGACGCTCGAACCCGACCGTGCCGGTGAACTCTGCCGCAAGGCCGTGGCGATCAAGGAAGCGGTCAACGCCGAGCTGCCCGAATCCGCAGGCTCGGTGCTGTTCTACCGCGACCTCGCCCGTGGCCAGGCACAGCATCTTGTCGTGCTGGAGGCGCACAAGTTCGACCGCTCGCCCTGCGGCACGGGCACCAGCGCGCGGCTTGCGGCCCTGCACGCCGCCGGCGCGCTGGAGGTCGGCGAGACCTTCATGGCGCAGGGGATTCTCGGCACCCGCTATATCTGCAGCATCGAGGAAACCCTGGATGAGGCGTCCGGGCAGGCGGTCATCCCGCGCATAGCCGGCGAAGCCTTCCTCAGCGCGTACTCCACGCTGGTGGTCGAGGATGCCGATCCGCTGGCCGCCGGTTTCCTGTGCAGGTGAGGCCATGACCTACGACCATGTCATCGTCGGCGGCGGTTCGGCCGGCGCCGTGCTTGCCAACCGGCTTTCGGCCGACCCGACCCGCCGCGTGCTGCTGCTGGAGGCAGGCGCCGACACGCCGCCGGGCCAGGTGCCCGCAGCGGTGCTCGACGCCTATCCCAGCGTCGCCTACTTCAACAGCGCCTGGCACTGGCGCGACCTGCGCGTCGACTACGAAATGCTGCGCGGCAACCGGCCCTTCGTTTCCCGCCGCTACGAGCAGGCGCGCCTGATGGGTGGCGGCTCCAGCATCAACGGCATGATGGCGATCCGCGGCAATCCTTCCGACTACGACGAATGGGCCGCGCGCGGCGCAAAGGGCTGGTCCTTCGAGGAGGTGCTGCCCTACTTCAGGCGCTGCGAGACCGATCTGGACTACGACGGCCCTCTGCACGGCAAGGAAGGTCCCTTCCCGATCCGGCGCATCCGCGAGCCCGGCTGGCCGGGGTTCGCAAAGGCCGCGCGCAAGGCGATGCTGGCCGAGGGTTTCGCCGAACTGGAAGACCACAACGCGGAATTCGGCGACGGCCTCTTCCCCATGGCGATCAACAACCGTCCGGACGGCGCGCCCGACGGCACGCGTGTCTCCACCGCCATCGCCTATCTCGACGAGAGGACGCGGGCGCGGCCCAATCTGGAGATATGGCCCCACTGCATGGTCGAGCGTGTGACCTTCGAGGGGCGCCGCGCCACCGGCGTCGACATCGTGCGCGACGGGGTGCGCCAGAACGTCGCCGCCCGTGATGTCGTGCTCTCCTGCGGCGCCTTCCACAGCCCGGCCATGCTGATGCGATCGGGCATCGGACCGGGCCGCCATCTGGCCGACATGGGCATCGATGTCGTGGCCGACCGGGTTGGTGTCGGCCAGGGCCTGCAGGACCATCCCACCTGCACGCTGATCGGCCATGTGCAGCGGCGCTGGCGCATGCCGGCCGGTATGCGACGGCACATCCACATGGGCCTGCGTTATTCATCGGGCCGTGACGACTGCCCGGACGGCGACATGTTCCTGATCGCCAACAACCGGGGCGGCTGGCATCCCCTGGGCCATCTGCTGGCGGGCCTCGTGATCGTCGTCAACAAGCCCTATTCGGAGGGCGAGGTTAAGCTGGCTTCGGCGCAGCCCGACGCAGAGCCGGAGGTCCACTTCAACCAGTTTTCCGACGAGCGCGACCTCGACCGCCTGGTCGATGCCGTGCGCCTGTCCTACCGGCTGATGATGCGGCCGGAGGTGCAGCAGGGTGTGATCGGCATGTTCCCCTCGACCTTCAGCGAGAAGGCGCGCGATCTGGCCGTGGTCAACAGCTCCAACTGGCTGCAGACCAAGGCCGCCGCGCTGATGCTCGATTTTCCGCCGACCCGGCGCTGGATGATGGGGCGCCACGTCAGCCCCGGCATCGACATCCACAACCTGATCAACGACCCCGCCGCACTGACCGACTGGGTGCGCGAAAAGGCCTGCGGCAGCTGGCATGCAAGCTGCACCAACCGCATGGGCGATGCCGGCGATACGCGCGCGGTGGTCGATCCCGGCTGCGCCGTGATCGGCGTCGAGGGCCTGCATGTCGCCGATGCCTCGGTCATGCCCTGCGTGCCCAGCGCCAACACCAACCTGCCCACCATCATGGTCGCCGAAAAAGCCTCGGACGCCATCCTGGGGCTTGGATAAAACGATGCCGGCGTCCACGGCGCGGCCAACAACAAGGAGGACGACATGATCGAGAACAGGATCAGGACCATCTGGGGCAAGGGCGAGACCGTCTTCAACGGCTGGATCGCCTGCCCCAGCAGCGTCAACGCCGAGGTCATGGCCCGCCAGGACTGGGACAGTGTCTGCATCGACCTGCAGCATGGCCTGATCGACTATTCCGATGCGGTCGTCATGCTCCAGGCGATCACCCAGACCGACACGACGCCGCTGGCGCGTTGCCCGTGGAACGAGCCGGTGATGATCCAGAAGCTGCTCGACGCCGGCGCCATGGGCATCATCTGCCCCATGATCAACAGCCGCGAGGAAGCCGAGCGTTTCATCGGTGCCTGCCGTTATCACCCCGACGGCTACCGCAGCGTCGGCCCGATCCGCGCGGCGATGTACGCGGGCGCCGACTACATCGTGAAGGCCAACGAGACGGTGCTGGCCATCGCCATGATCGAGACCTCCCAGGCGGTCGACAGGCTCGACGAGATCCTGACCACGCCCGGACTGGACGGCATCTTCGTCGGTCCCTCCGACCTTTCGGTCAGTCTGGGCCATGCCGCCGGCTTCGATCCGGAATTCCCCAAGGTGATGAAGGCGATCGAACACATCGCCGAACGCTGCCAGCACCACGGCATTCCCGCGGGCATCCACACCGGCTCGGTCGCCTACGCCAGCACGATGCAGAAGCTGGGCTACCGTTTCATCACGATCCTCTCGGACCTGCGCCTGATCCAGTGGTCAGCGGCCAATACGATCAAGGCGCTGCGCGCGGGAGCGCCCGCCGACAATGCTCCCTGACAGGACGGGGTTGTCTGAAGGCGCTCCCACGGGCGGCCCGGTCACCATCATCGGGGCCGGCATCGTCGGCATCTGCACGGCAAGCTGGCTGATCCGCGAAGGCCACGACGTGACGGTGATCGACGAGGACGAGCCAGGAAACCGCTGCTCCTTCGGCAATGCCGGGGGCATCTGCCCGGGATCGGTGGTGCCGCTGGGCATGCCCGGCATGCTGAAGAAGGTGCCGGGCTGGCTTGCCGATCCGCAGGGGCCGCTGTTTGTACGCCTGGCACACCTGCCGGCCGCCCTGCCCTGGCTGCTGCGTTTCATCGCGGCGGGCAGCCGCGACCGGATACCGGCGATCTCGGCGGCGCTGGCGGCGCTGCACAGCGAGACCATCCTGCGCTACCGCGATCTTGTCGCCTGGGCCGGCTGCCCCGAACTGCTGGTCGAGCGCGGCCAGCTCTTTCTCTACGAAAGCAAGGCGGAACTGGACGGCGACGGCTTCGGCCTGGCCCTGCGGCGGCAGGCCGGCGTCGACATCCGCATCCTGGACCGCGACGAGCTTCGCCAACTTGAACCGGCGCTGGCGCCGCGTTTCGAACATGCGGTGTTCCTGCCCGATCAGGCCCAGTGCCTCAATCCGCACCGGCTGGTGCAGGAACTGGCCGCGAAGTTTGTTGGAGAGGGCGGCAGGATCGAACGCGCCAGGGTCGAGCGACTGGAGGCCGGGGAAGGCCGCATCGACGCCATCGTGACCGATCAGGGGGACCGCCGCATCGAGACGCTGGTGATCGCGGCAGGCGCCTGGTCGGCGCGGTTGCTCAGGACGGCGGGCATCCGCATTCCGCTGGAGGCCGAGCGGGGTTACCACGTCACCGTCGCCGATCCCGACCACGCGCCGCGCATCCAGGCCATGTGGGCCAGGCGCAAGTTCGTCGTGACACCCCAGGAGGGCGGCCTGCGTTTTGCCGGCACCGACGAATTCGCCGGTCTCGACGCCGCCCCCGACATGCGCCGGGCACAAAGGCTGCTGGAACAGGGCCGTGAACTGATCCCCGGGCTGGATGCCGAACGGCACACCCAGTGGATGGGCCACCGCCCCGGAACACCCGACAGCCTGCCGGTGCTGGGCCGCGACAGCCGCTACGCCAACCTGCTGCACGCCTTCGGCCACGGCCATACCGGCCTGATGGGAGCTTCGGTCTCCGGCCACGTCATTGCCGATCTGGTCGCCGGACGCCGGCCGGAACTGGATCTGGCCCCCTATCGGCCGGAGCGGTTCTGACAACCAAGGTGGTCGGGTTCCCACGTGTTCCTGCGACATGAACACTTATGCCATGCCCGCGCTTTGCCTCCCCTCTCCCCTACGAGGGAGAGGGTTGCGCAGCCTTGGCACGGCCCTTGGCCGTGCTTAGGCGAAGCTGGGTGAGGGGGCCTCGCAACACGCACATAAGTCATATCCGCGCTGCCGCGCTTAAGACCCCTCACCCCACCCTCTCCCTCAAGGGGGGGAAGAGGCAAACCGGACGCCCTGCCTTCAGGTCGAGCGCTGGTAGGCCAGCGAGACCGCCTGGGCGGTCTTGAGCAGGACGTCGGCGAGTTCTCGTTCGGTGCGGGCGAGCGAGAATTCCTTGATGTCGACGGTGATCGCCACGGCGGCGATCGGCTGGCCGGCATAGTCGAACACAGGCGCGCCCAGGCACACCGCACGAGGGTGGCAGGCGCGGTCGGTGATGGCGTAGCCGGTCTCGCGGGTTCGCGCCAGCGCCTGCAGGATCGCTTCGGTTTCGGTCACCGTGTAGTCGGTCACCTTGTTCCGCGGGCCGGCATCGAGCAGGGCAAAGGCGCTGCGGGGGGCCATGTGGGCAAGAATCGCCAGCCCCGTGGGCGAGCAGAAGGCAGGCTCGCGCACGCCGACCGAAGGCCCCTTGACCAGCGACAGCTTCTGGCGCGAACCGGTCATCGAAAGCAGGACGACACAATCGGTTTCGCTGAGGACACAGAGCTCAAACTGGTGGCCGCTCTCCTGGGCGACATTCTGCAGCACGGGATAGGCGCAGGCGACCAGCGGATCGTTGCCCAGGTAGGCAACCGACCAGGCCAGCACCTTGGCCGAGAGACGGTAGCGGCGTGAGCGGGCGTCCTGCTGCAGGTAACCGGCGCTGACCAGCGTGGTGAGCAGGCGTCGCGCGCCGCTGATCTCCAGCCCGGTCATCTTGACGATTTCGGTCAGCGAGAGTTCGCGATGCCCCGCATCGAAACTCTCCATGACCTGAAGCCCCTTGAGCAGGGTCCGTGCGAGTGTGGCACCGCCACCCTCGCCGCTGCTGCGCAGCGCATCCAACGTGTCACTCAAGCAAGCCTCCCGGCATCCGGCGCCGCTTTTGGGCAATCGCGTCCGCACTGTCCAGCACCGGAACTTCGATTGTCGATATTTGACAACTATAGTGACTATTTGTTGCCGATGCCACCATGCGGTTGTAGCGTTTTGGTCGGACTCGCCGCCATCCGGGCGGGCGGTCCAGCGATCAGCAGCCGGCGCCAAGACCGGGATCGACGCCCAGGGAGCAGACCCGTTATGCGTTTGTCGACGTCCGACCGTGCCGAAGCCTTTCTTTCGGGGAATCGCCCCTGGTCCTCCGGGCTGCTGATCGACGTCGGCTCGACCTTCACCAAGATCATGGTCATCAATGGCGCCGGTGCTGTCCTGGGCCGGGCCGAGTCCTCGACCACCATCGACAACGACGTCATGGACGGTGTCGCCGCGGCCATCGGCCATCTGCCCGAAGCGCTGCAGGGGCCCTGGGACTGGGCGCTGGCCTCCTCCAGCGCGGCCGGCGGTTTGCGCATGGCCTCGGTCGGGCTGACCGAAACCCTTTCGGGCCGCGCCGGTTCGCTTGCCGCCTTCGGCGCGGGCGGCAAGGTCGTGGCCACCGCCCATGGTTTCCTCGATGACGCCGCCATCGCCGCGATCGATGCCGAGCGCCCGCATCTGGTGCTGCTGGCCGGTGGCCTGGACGGCGGCAACAGCACCGCACTGATTCACAACGCAGAACAACTGGCGCGCCTCTCCACGCCCCACGGCTACATCGTGGCCGGCAATGCCGCCGCCGCCGAGGAGGCCGCCGACAGGCTGCGCGACGGCAGCCGGGACGTGCGCGTGGTCGACAACGTTTTCCCCCGCGCCGGCGAGATCGCAATCATGGCGACGCGCGACACGGTGCGTGATCTGTTCCTGCGCCACATCACCAAGGCCAAGGGTCTGGAAGGCATGATGGCGACCTTCCAGACCGATTGCGAACCCACGCCCCTGGCGGTGAGCCTGGCGCTGGCCCACCTTCCAGGCAGCGGCGGCCCGGTGGTCTTCGTCGACCTGGGCGGGGCGACGACCGACGTGCATTCGCTGGGCGGCGTGCGCCCGGACCAGCGCGCGGTCGAGATCCCCGAGCCGGAAATCATGCGGTCGGTGGAAGGCGACCTGGGCATGCGCTGGGGCGCACCGGGTACGGTAGCCTCGATGACCGGCGCTTCCCGCGCGCTCGTCGAATCCCGCCTTTCCTGCAACCTCGAGGACGAAGCGCGCAGGCGGCGCGACGATCCGGCCTTCCTTCCCGCCAACGACCACGATCGCGCGGTCGACCGGGCGCTGGCGCAGGCTGCCGTCGCCATCGCCATCGAGCGCCATGCCGGCAAGGTCGTGGTGCGCCACCGGCCCTGGGGCGACCGCTACCAGGTGACCGGCAAGGACCTGCGCCCGACCCGCGTCGTCGTGGGCATCGGCGGCGCCCTGCGCCATGGTGCCGAGCCGGTCGGCCTGATCGCCGACGCCATCGCCGGCATCGACGGCGCCCAGGTGCCGCGCAACCCGGCCATCGCCATCGACCAGACCTACGCGCTCTACGCAACCGGGCTGATCGCCCGCCACGCACCCGCACTGGCGCGCAAGCTGGCAGCAGGCACGCTGCAGCTCGACGTCAGTCCGCAAGCCACCCCGGAGGTTCAAGCGTCATGACCAATCTTGCTTCCTACCTGCCCCAGGATTGTCCCGACGGCCGCGCCCTGCTCGCTGAGGGCCGCGAGATCGCCAAGGACGTCACCATGGGGGTCTCCCTGTTGTGCGAACAGCACGGTGTGCGCTCCGAGGTGGCGTACAAGAAGAAGATGGTCGAGGAAGGCCGCCTGATGACCTCCCTCAACATCGGCATGCAGACCTGGGCCGAGACGGCGCGGGCTCTGGAATACATCGCCGAGGAATCAGCCAAGCGCGGCTTCCGCGTCGACCGCTACCAGATGCAGATGGACCGCCGCATGGGCCTGCCCCAGGACATGTGGGAAAAGGCGGCCAAGGAAACCGGGCCGATGCTGCTGACCAAGCAGGACTGGTGGGAGACAGCGCATTGCGCACCCATCCAGCCGCAGCTCGGCGACATGATGATCGGCTCCCCCATGTCGGTCTCCAACGCCCGCAACGCGCTGGAGTCGGGCGTCA
>Ga0105053_10006879_pt1 | contig 15440 bp, 14 predicted proteins | sample BON01_FD_78093 | JGI IMG/M metagenome (GOLD analysis project Ga0105053, IMG submission 78093) | Freshwater microbial communities from Lake Bonney liftoff mats and glacier meltwater in Antarctica - BON-01 | ecosystem: Environmental > Aquatic > Freshwater > Ice > Glacier meltwater | place: Lake...
CACGCACACTCACGCTCATACCACACACACAAACACACACACACGCACACACACACACACACATGCCATGCCACACGAACCGCCAATTCACTGCACACACACTCTCACACACACACAAACAAACGCACACACGCACACATGCACACACGCCATGACACACGAATCACCAATACAATGCACATCCTCACACACGCAGACACGCACACATGCCATGACGCACGAACCACCACAAGAATTCACACCCACCCACACACACACACACACACACAAACGCACACACGCACACACGCCATAACACGAGAACTGCCAATACAATGCACACACTCGCACTCGTCTAAACATCCATCTACCTTTGCTGTGCTCACCAAACATCACATCGTCGGCACCAAAATGAACCCAATCTTTTCCTGACTGTCCAAACATCTCGGAAATATCATAAACAGCAACACAATTTGTCAGATCAGCCAAAATACACCCAACCTACACCCAAAAACCCTGCAACTGAAACCCTGAACACTAAACTAAATTGTCAGATCAAAAAAGATACCAACAGCCGCCGTCTTGTGGGAGATCTGCTCTTTGGCAAAAGTGTAAGTATTCTTGCTACTGCAACTTGTAAAGTCTCCTGAATCATTTCAAAAGAATCTTGTATTGTGTGGGACGAATAAATACTGACACCGACATCCTCAAGACTCGACGATGCAAATTCGTGTGTTCTCCATGAAAAAATTCTGAACACGAGCAAATATTTCAGGTGCCTGTTACAAAGTTATCCCTAGAGAAAACACTTGGTGCCAGCAGTTGTGACGAAAGGAGCTAGGCGCATGTTTTGTTCGTCTTCTGTGTACCTAAATTGAATAAATTGTTTGTAATATTTACGCTGATTCAGACACATTTTACCTATATCTCGATTGTACAAATAGCACACTTGGCTTGCTGCATCAAAGACGGCAACCGTTTCCAGCCTGAGACGATCATTACCTTTTTCGATCGTAAATCGAAGCCACGCAAGCTGTCAAGTTTCGTTTGTATATTCAATCGAATCAATTATTTGTACGCACAGACAAAACATTCAAGAGAATACAAACACAGAGCACACACGGCAAGCGGAGACCGCACCTGTGGAGCGCGCGCAAACTATGTCCGAGTCTGGAAGCGGATGGGAGCAAAATGTAGGATGTTGATAGCAGGTCTAGAGAAGGCACCAGCACGACAACAGGCAAGGGGCAGAGCCACCAGACCTCAATTGGGGGCGGGGGGTCTTAGCATCAGGGACGGTAGGTACAGGAAACACACCAGACAACACGGGTTTGGAGAGCGCACTTCATAAGCGCGCGCAGACTCAGTCTGGTTCTTGATATGATAGAGTCATTGAAACACCCAGACACGAATGACTAACAATGCAAACTAATGAGAATAAGGAATCTACTCTATAGGTGCGACGAAAGACTCGGAAGCGCCAACCTGTGTTTCTGTTTCTTTTGTACAGTTCATCTTCTCAACTGTTACTTAGTTTGATTAATCTAAAAGTGGGGACTCAGTGGGGAGTCACGGTGTCAGGTCTGGTGCTCCCGAAGAGCAAGCCGAGGAACACTCACCCATGATTGAGAATCACCGACGTACTGCTTCGTCCTGCCCCCACCAAGCTGTGCCCAAGAGAGCCTGGGGTGGCCTAGCCTTCGCCCATCACCTTGACCAAGTTGCTAGCTACAGATCCCCTCCACTTCCTTCTCGACGGCATCAAGAAAGTAACGCCTTGACAATTAGGGAAATTGCTCTGACAGCTCCCTGTTTGGGAAGGTCCAAACTTTGTTTAGCCTCATTGGTGAAGGTTTGATTGATATTGCTTCATTCCGTCATTTGAAGTAGTCTAGCAGCTCTATTTACTCGAATCTTGCTAAATTTGAGATCTCGGTGTGCCACCATTTGTTTTCATATATGTTTGTGGGTATGTGAGGCATTTGCCTCTAAACAAAAGGCTGCCTCCGCCCCTTCCAACCAGGTGATGATAATTGCTTTTATTATCACTCTTGGAGAAATAATTTAGTAGTTGCGTTTGGAACTCTTTCGTCTTTATTTACTTAGCTTCACATGGTGAGTGGTGTTTTTTGCGTTGCTTGTCCTTTTGCAGGTGATGACAACTGAAAAACATTCATGTCGATCTAGCATTATCAGTATGAGGTCCTACGTTCCTCAGTACCCACGCTCCTCTACCCCCTTAAACCCATCCCCCTCCCCTTTTCTTTTTTCTTTTTTCTCCCTCCCCCCCTTTTCTCTCATTTTCCTCCTTTTTCTTTTGCTCTTTTTCTTTTTGTCCTTTGGCTTTTCTTTTCTTTCTTTCTTTCCTGACCCCCACCTCTTTTTCTTTTCCTTTTTTCCTTTTTTTCCCTACTCTTTCTACTTTTGTGTGTGTGTGTGTGTGTGTGTGTATCTTCGCATGTATGTGCGTGCGTATTTGGCAATTCCATGTGTGTCGGCCAATGATAACGTCAAGCATATAAAATCAAATATTAGATATGCGTGCCCCTGTGCTTGGTTTGCACCACCCCTCCTCGTGTACGCTACTCGTACACATGTGTGAGAGTATATATGTCTACATATGTGCATGTGTAAATGTGTAAGGTAATTGGGTGATTAGGCAGGGTTGGGTTTTGTTCAAAAAAATGTGCGTATTCACTGGAATCCAGTTTACAGAGCATTTCATCGAATTCTATCTTGTGGAAACGAATCAATTGTTCGGTAGTAATTCAAACGCGATCTTGACGCGGCAAATCTGCGGCAAGCGCTCGAGCAGGGTTGCGGGAAGCAAACGCCGAGCGCTAGCATTTTGTTTTCCCGTACGAATTTGGTATATGCTCTCAATATCGAAATGCAGACGAGAGTCGGATCTAGGTCTGTGCATGAGTTCACTACTTGCAAAGAGAATGCCACCGCGCAGTGCTGACTTCGGACGAATTCTGCGGCCAAAAACACGTTTTTAAATCGGAAGTCGGCACTGCGCAGCGGCATTCTCTTTGCAAGTACCAAACTCATGCACAGACCTAAATTCGAGTCTCCTCTACATTTTGATATCAAGAACACATGCCAAATTCGTATGGAAAAACAAAATGCTAGCGCTCGGCGTTTGCTTTCCACAACCCTGCTCGAGTGCTGGCCGCATGTTTGCCGTGTCAACATCCCGTTTGAATCAATAAGGACCAATTCAATCGTTTCCAGAAAGACCAACTCGATGAAATGCTTTTGTAAACTGAATTCCAGCGAATTCACACGTTCGTTCAAACAAAACCCAACCCTGCCTTCAACAGAAAACAACGTAAGACAAAAATGACAGATGTGAACAATGTCGGTGCAATATTAAAGTAGGAATGATGAAACACAAGTTCATGGTGACGTAAAACGAGGAGATTGCGACAATGTTTCAGCCACTTGAAAAGAAAACTCAAATACGTAAGATACAATAAATGTGTCGGTCTTCCAGACTCTAGAGGGATCTTTGATTGTACTTCGCAGTGTCACCCTGATTCCACTTTCGTTCGATCGCCCCTACTTTGTCACTTTGTGAGTGCGTGTTCCTCCTTATAGTTCTGCACATACATTTACACATTGTGCCTAATGTTATTCCTCGATCCATATATGTTTGGCCTCGCGAGTCCTTGCACTTGCTAAAGAAAAGAGACGATCAACCGATCGTGCCCTTCACATACCTGTGTCGCATGATCGGCGAAGAGTCTGTCTTTTTCTGCATCTTGTACATCAAGCTTTTTGAGCTTGGTGTAAAAGTCGATTTCTACGACGGATCTGCGGTTGCCTACTACAAAGTTGATTTGCTCAAATACACACGTTGGGGCAACTACTCTGAGAGCACCAATGATACTCTGGTGTTGCTGATTCGCAGTGCAGCAAACATCTCCTCAGAATCTTTGGCCCCGAATTAATTCATGAATTATAACCGCACAAAGCGCGGGTTCATAATCGCGGTTTTTTTTTTTTGCGGCGCCAGCGAAATTCTGAAAACTTCACGTCAGTAGCGTGTCGGAGAGAGCATTTCCGGGGTTTTTGGGCGATTTTTTTTGTTGCTGAACTCTCTCAAAAAAGGAAATGTTTAAATATACAATAATTCACTCGCTTCTGGTTAACTGATGTCGTCTCTGCGTCGAGTCACGCGCTCTGACGTGTCCTTTCAAACAAAGTAATCTGAGTGCTTGGTCACTGTTGAGTTAACATGCCACACATACACACCTCTGAGTGAGACTCTCTGTTTTGTCAAAGCTGTTTGCTCTCCACCGTCAAGAAGTCACGTGAACCACTATAATGTAGTGGTTCCAGCGAGGGGCTGTCGATCATTAGGTCGTTGGTTTGATTCCGTCTGCCGGCCGTCACATGTTACACAGTTTTTGTGGTTTATTTGATTAAAGGTAGGGACTGTTAATCCCTAACATGTCGGTTCAATTCCGGGTCACGCCTCACCAATGAGGCCGAACGAACGTTGGACCTGCGCAGACACGGAGCCGCCAGGGCTTGCCCCTGGTTGTTAACGGCGTCAGTTGCTGGGTCTGTTTGAAGAGGAAGAGGAGGGGTCAAGTATAGCCAGCGGCGGATTTATAGTGAAGTTTGAGGAACCGGCCACCCCACTGAGGTTGTCTGAGGGAGGACAGGGTGAGGAGGTATGCCGGCGATTCTGAGAACGAAACGTGGGTGCGTGCCCCCTTGGCTCGCGTGAGGAAACCCCGGGACCGTGATGATTTTCCAATAATAAAGCATTGATGATTCATGATTGCTTTTATTACTTGAAACAGTAATTTAGTACCCTTGCTCGAAGGTCTATGTAGCTCAAATCCATATAGATTTGAGTTCTCGGTTTTCTGGGTTTTTGCAGAACATACACACTGTCACGCCGAGTAACTCGGATGATTCAATAGAAGTGCGTCTCTTCAACGATTTCGTTTAATTCACACGAGGTCGTTGTGAGTTATGGTCACTAGGTATTTGAATTCGGACCATTTTCGATAGGAATAAATCGGTAAACTTAAAAAGACACTGAAATCAGATGCCCCACAAACAAGATTGTATATAACAAAAAGTGCCGCAGGCAATATTTTTTTGCCGAAAATTGCGCCGTAGGCAAGACTCATCACAGTAAATGGGCCGCAGACAAGATTTTTTGTGAAAAAATGCACTGCAGGCAAGACTCATCAAAAAATTTGCGCCGCAGGCAAGATTTATCTCACCGAATCCTGATGGTCAGTACCTTATTTTTAAATTGATGAATTAATTAATTCATGAATTGATGGTCAGAATCTTCTTTCTTTAATTTATTCATTAATTAGCAAATAGAGCTTCAAGCAAAGCTACTAAACTATTTCTTAGGAAGTAATAAAAGCAACATCAATCAATGAATCGATTCATTAATTGAGCTCGGGCCGGCCCAGAGTACGTTTTTTTTGCACCCACTGCTCATTCGCTTCTTCTTCTTTCACTTCTAGGAACCGCTCGTCCCTGTCTATTAATCGTTTGAATTCTAACATATGTACGATCTGCAGAGCCTCGTTGGTTACACCAGCATCCGGTTGCCTGCCCTAGACATAAGCTATGAAAAAGGACTCAAACATACGATTTGAGCCCGTGAATCATTACGGAATGCCATAGCTGGGCCTGTTAACCATTACAGAATGCCAAAACTCATCGATCACGTGAGACACCAAAATGGTAGCAATTGGTTTGCTTTCGAGCCCGCTGGGGCTTGCCCATTTACGTTTTGTTTCTAAATCAGAAATGCACCGCTGGGTTGAAACATTCTACAATTTTTTCCTTCTTTTTAAGGCGTTGGTTTGCAAATTTAAAAAGGCAACCCAAGGCATGGTTGGGCATTTTTCGAAACGACGCGGATTCTCAGTGAAATCCAGTTTACAAAGCTTTTCATCGAATTCGTTTTTGTGGAAACGTTTGATACATGAGAAAGCGTACACACAGTGCTCTTGACAATCAAATCAACTGCTCTTGACAATCAAATCAACGATGACGATCAACAGAAATATTTTGCTTGTTGGGGCTTTGGATATTGTAGCTAATAAGCTTATAACACAATCAAGAAGGTGCTGCTTATGAGCAAACACAAAATCACATCACCCGTGGTTGAACAAATCAATTTCAAGTGAATCCCGTTTCCCCAAAAGCAAGTCCATGGGCCCGGACCCGGGGTCAGAATTTAGTACGAATGGTTCTGTTCCCATGGATTTTTTTTCCAAATATCACCCGGCAATTTTTCCCCTCAGGGCCCCTTAGTGAACCCTCTCCTTAGGGGTACGCAATGCACCTACCTTAATCACTCTCTTTCTTTCTTTTGTTCTGAAAACCCAACTTATTGTCGGATCAAAGAGACTGTCCCTAACTGTTTTATACATATGTAATGGTGCACCTGCTTTCTTTCTTGCGTGGCGGACACCCAACTTAATGTCTGGACCGTGACTAAGCGGGTGGTGAGCACCCGGCTAATCACGTAGGACCCAAGACTTGATCTGTCCCAGACTGTTGCCGACCTAGTGTATTGTCGACCCGCAGCGGAAAGGAGGGGGAGAGAGGGAAGGCGGGGGGAGAAAGAAAGGACGAGAGGCTGCATGCGAAGAAAATGGAGAGGGAGGAGGAGAGACAGAGCGAAAGAGACGGGGCGCGCGACGGCGAGAGGCATGTGTGAGAGACAGGGCGCATGAGCGCGAGGACAGAAGCGTTGGAAATTGCGGGGGAAGGGAGGCACGAGAGCACGGGATTGTTGCAAAAGAAGAAAAAGGGAGAGTGTGTTGTCAGATGCCGAGAGTGAGAGAGCGGAGGACTAATACGAGTGCGAGGCGAGCATACAAAATGGGCATGACGTGCCCCGAGGTCGCGAGCCTCTCGGGTACAGTGCTACAGTACCCATCAAGAAAAGCCTGGTGTGAGTAACTTGCAAGAAACTTTCTTTCTTTCTTTTTTTGGTATTGAAAACCCGATCAATGACTCAGAACCCAAGAGGTTGTCCAGGACCGTTGCCCACCTACTTATGATGGTAGATATGTTTGTTTTATGGTCCGCCAAAGGCGCATTGCCGAAGAGTATCTCAGTCCCAATTTTGACGAGCAATGCTTGGAGGACACTAGGCTTATTTGGTGCCTTTCCTACTCTAGTGGGGGGGCACCATTGATCCTGGGGCGCTACGTTTCTTGGTAGTTGAGGAGATTAATTGTGGGAATTGGTTAGCCCGAGAATACATGCCAGCCCACCAACATTGTGAACTGTTTTACCCACTTCCAGGGGACTCGCAGGGTCGGCCCTAAAATTAGGTCGGCCCCGGTCCTCCGGTGCGGGACGGTTTCTTGGGTCCTAAGTGGTTAATCGGGTACTCACCACCGGCTTAGTCCAGTGATTAGGTTGGGTCTTAGAGCCCAAAGAAAGAAAAAAAAAACGCTGAATACCCGCAGCGGGTTTATCAATATAAGTAGGCGGGCAGAGGTCGGGGACAGTCTTTTGAGTCCTGAGCGATTAATTGGATGTTCACAACCCACTTAGTCCAGTGATTAAGTTGATTTCCACATCCTTGACCTACGAAATAAAGAAAGAAAGAACCCACTGTGACTGAATTGAAGTCAGATGCAGGATGTGAATGGTTTCGTTAAATCAAGCCAGTGTGAGCTTGCCTCGCAATTGTTTGGAGACTTGTGACTCGCGTTTGAGTGCTTGAACACCAAGTCAGTCATCACGGTGGGCTTTTGAGTCAACTTTCTTTCTTTCCTTCATGGCAAATACCCGACTTAATCACTGGTCTAAATGGATGGTGAACACCCGATGATTAATCACGTGGGACCCCAGCTGATGTCCCGGGCCGTTGCTGAACTCATTTTTGGCTGACCCGTTAATTGGGTAAAAACAGCCTGCAATATTTCTGGGCTGGCCGCCTGCATCCTCGTGCTATTCGAGCTGATTCAAGTTTTTGTTTTTGGTTGGTTAAGCTGACACACTGCTGACCCTCCTGAGAATTTAGGAACGTATACGAGTAGTGCGCAGTAACTTTGAATAATTTGACCGTTGAGTTCCTGGCATGAATTAACAGGTGACCTCTACTCCAAAGTTCCGAAGACCACGACATAACTTTTAATGCACGGTACCATTACAATCGGGCGCTACGTTCCTTGGTAGCTAATCAGACTTGATCCTTAGGACTTGTTAGCCCGAGGAATCGGCGAGGACACAGGCCAGCCCTAACATTGTAGACTGTTTTTACCCACTGACACTTCTGCCATTATAAGTAGGTGGCAAGCCAGGCGGGCACGGTCCGTGACAATCTGTTGGGTCTTGAGTGATTGATTGCAAGAGGGGTTTCACCACCCAAAAACTTCAGAAGGAGAAAAAGTTCCTGCTCGGATATGTTCGTTGCTTGAGTACAAGGCATTTCATCGAATTCATTTTTGAGGAGACAAACCAATGTGTCGGTAGTAATCAAAACGGGATTATAAGGAGGTGCCTAGCCAGGTGAGCACGGTCTGAAACAGTCTGTTGGGTCTTGATTGGATAATTGCAACAGGGGTTTCACCACACAATAAAGAAGGAAAAAAAGTAACTGAACGGATATGTCCGTTGCGTAAGTACAAGGCATTTCATCGATTTCGTTTTTGTTGAAACGAACCAATAGGTCGGTAGGAACCTAAACGGAATCTCGAAGCGGCACACCTGCGGCCAGCGCTCGAGCACGGCTGCGGACAGCAAACGCCGAGCGCTAGCATGTTTTTCCCCATACAAATTTGCTATATGTTCCTAGTTGGAGAGTCAGATCTAGATCTGTTCGTAACTCTCACTTGCCAAAAGAATGCCATCACGCGGTGGCGACTTCCGGTTATAAAACGTGTTTGGCCGCAAAGTTTGTCAGATTTCGCTGATGCGTGGTCACCAGTGGCATTCTTTTTGCAAGTACCGAAGTTGTGTACATACCTAGATCTGACTCTCGTCTACATTTTGGTATCGCAAACAATGGCAAATTCGCATGGAAAAATATAATGCTAGCGCTCGTTGTTTGCATTATGCAGACATGCTCGAGCGCTGGCCACATGTTTGCCACGTCAAGATCACGTGTATATCAGTGCGAACGAATTGTTTGTTTTCACAACAACAAATTCAATGCAATGCCTTGTAAATTGGATTCCACTGAGAATCTGCGTTCGAAAAATACCCAACCCTACCTGAAAGGCACAGTAAGATGGTGTGTGTTGCGTTGATTTATGAAAACCACACTGGGATGTCACGGGCCCAGGACGTCCCCACAAGCGAGCCAAGGGGAACAAACCCATGCTTGATTATCGCCGTTATACCACCTCGCCCTGTCCCCCTTCAGAGAGCCTGGGGCAAACTAACTCTCGCCCATTGTCTTTATTACGTGGCTAGCTATACAGATCTGATCCTCTTCTTCAGGCTCTTCGAATGGACCCAGCAACTAACGCTGTTGACAACCAGGGGCAAGCCCTGGCAGCTCCATATCTGGGCAAGTCCAAAGTTCGTCGAGCCTCATAGGTGAGGGCCCTGGGTAATGGTAAGATTTCTTGGTATTGGGGTCCCAAGGTTTGCGAAATCTTCTACTTCCCACGACACAACCAAAGCTGCTTGTTCAAAAAACAAAAGGGAAAAAACAAGGAGGAGAAGGACCCGCCCCGACAGAAGTCGAGGACCCACTGGCAGTTTGAAGCGTTTGAGAACTACTAAACGTGACAACTTGAATGCGCCTGTTGACCCCGCAGTATCCACATCTTGTTCTGCGTTCTTTCTTTCTTTCTTTCTTTCTTTGGTGACGAAGCACTATCTCAATCACAGGAAACCACGGGACCGTAACGATTCCCCAATATCAGTTCAACAAAACAAATCAACACACACTGAAGTAAGTGGGTGGTAAGGAACCCAATTAATCACGTAGGACCCAAGAGACTGTCCCGGACTGCTGCCGGCCTAGTTTTTGACCGACCCACCAGTGAGTACTACTTCAAAATAGTATATACAATGTATGTGAGCTGGCATGTATCCTCAGGCTAACAAGCTCCAACAATCAAGTTCCCTAACTACCAAGGAACGTAGCGCCCAATCATAATGGTGCCCCCCCACTAGGATAGGTAAGCCACGATAGGTCTAAGGTGTCACGGTCCTCCAAGCAGAGCCTGTCAAGATTGTGAGCTAGATGCCCTTCTAGCGATGCGCTTTCCGGAAAACCCTTAAACAATCGCCTTGGCAGCAGATCATAGACCAGCCCACTCAGGCTTGATACAGAGTGACCTAGATGACACAAGTATAGAAACACCAAGCTGGATTCATAGGGTCAGGTGGGTTGCGTTTCTTTCTTTCTTTGGTGGCGAATACCCAAGACTAAATGGGTGATGAAGACCCCATGAATCCTGTAGGACCAAGAGACTGTCCCGGACCGTTGCCGCCGGCCCGGCGGCGGCACCGGGCCGACCCAGTTTGTTGCCTACCCTCCTTGTGTTCTGATTTGTTTATGAAAGCTGCCACAATCCGCCAAATGTTTGTTTTCTTTCTTTCTTTCTTGGGCGTTGAATACCCAACTTAATCACTCGACTAAGGCCGAACGTTAACACTCTCACTTCGCTTGTCTCAACTTCGATTGACTCATTTATGTTTCGTACTCTTCTTTGAGCAACCAAGATTACTCAATGCCGAACGCCAGCACAACCATCTTGGAAATCCCCAACTTTCTTTGTTTATGACCGTAACAAGTTGACCCTAACAAGTTCCAACTTGGCAAACCTAACAAGTCGACCCTAACAAGTTTCAGAGTGTTGTACGCATTTTCCTCAATTATTAGTATGGACAAGGAAACAAAAACCGAGGTTGGGACTGAAGTTGGGGAAGGAATTAAAAAGAATCCCACACAAATATGGCCATATTTGTGTGGGATCCCTCAGAACTCCTTTCTCAACTAGCCCCCGATACGCGGCCGTTACATCTACTAAAAATGATTTACCATACTAAAAGAAGTTTGGACAAGCAAAGTGAGAGGGATAACGTTCGGCCTAAGCGGGTGGAGGAATTTCTTTCTTTTTTTCCTTCTGTCTAGGGTGGCAAATACCCAACTTAATTGCTAGACCAAGCGGATGGTGCGCATCCGATCAATCACGTAGGACCCAAGAACCGTCCTGGACTGTTTTGTTTGTTTGTTTGTTTGTTTGTGTAAAACCGTGACCCAAAAGTCCTTACTTCGCCTCCCGCCCTGGGCTCAAAGTAAAACCCCTGGGAGTGTATCCACTCGGGCAGCGTAGCTCTTCCTGCGGTCCTACCACAGGTACACCACCGCCCAGAATCACTCTACGTACCAACTAAGGTAAACACTCTACAAGTTGATGGGTTGGCTCGCATTTCTGGACTTACGCAAGCTCAATCACGTGACACACGCATCATCAGCCACCGAATAGCGTCCCGAGAGAACATGAAAGAGGGAGGGGGCAACCCTGGGTTAGAAAAAGTGGCCTCCCGACAACAAAGCAAAACTAACACCTAGACCATATGGACTCATGTACCGGGTTCGGGGGAATTGTTGATACATCATCATCATATTTTCAGCAAAACAGGCACAGCATGTACACACAGCAAGTCAGGTATGGTAGCGTACCTTGATGGTGTCCACACTGGCGGTGTATGTATCTTCATCATACTTATATGTGTCACAAATATAACGTCGAACATACATCTGAACAATGCAACCTAAACCGTTTGAAGAGTGGATCCAAAAGGGACACCAACGAGACACCAACCTGTGCGGTGCCTGTGCACGCCCCACAGACGAAGCGCTCTTTGGTGAGGGGAGGAGGGGGTTACAACCAAGGCTCTTTTGTAAACTTGGCCAAAGCGTGTGGGGGTTGGGTGTTTGCAGGTGTTAATGCAGTGGGTTGAGTGGATGTGGAATAGACTCATGCTGTGCGCGCCCTTCATGAAGAAGCGAAAGCACAACCTAGAGCCGACATATTTGCAGAAAATGATGTATTGGAAGGTGCGGGTGTGTGGGAGGTGGGAGGACAGACATGTCTATGAGGTACAGTTGTGTGGGCGGGAGGGAGGTTAGAGTGAAGTGTGGTTGCATGCAAGGGTGTTGTGTGGGTGCGAGGCTGGGTGTGAGGTCTTGGTAAAGCATGGTGTAGGTAGCGGGGATCACGAAGAACAACAGAGTCGGCGCTGCCACGCGCCACTCTTAGGTGTCGCCGCCGCCCGCCCATGTTCTAGAGGGGGGGACCCCCCTAAATGGTCGTGGCCTGGGGAAGAGGGCACGGGGGATGTTGGTCCAGAGGGTAGTAGGGGAGGGGCATGGGCGTGGGGAGAATAGCCCCGATGCTAAACTAGTTCTTTTTTTCTTGGTGAGCACTCGATAAACCCCGCAGGACCCAAGAAACTGTCCCGGACCGTTACCGACCAAGTTTGAGGCCAACCTGCTTCAGCGTGCCCGCGGGTAAAACAGTTCACAATGTTTGTGGGCTGGCACGCATCCTCGGGCTACAAGATCCCAACAATCAAGCCACCCAAACTTGTCAGACAGTGACTACCAAGGGACGCAGCGCCCGAGGAATGGTGTCCAAGCACCAGATTACCCCGGTGTCCTCCAAGCAGTGCTCTTGAAAATTGTGACCGAGATACTCTTCTAGCAATGCGCATTTGGGATGAGCCTTTGACCAACTCTTAAGAGCAGATCGCAGACCAACCCACTAAAAGCACAGAAACCTAAACCACACATGTACAGAATAGTTTAAGGCCAACCTGATTTGTTTGTTTGTTTCTTGGGTGTGTATAGTGTGTTGCTTTGTTTCATTGACCCGAGGGTGAGGAGGATTTCAATATCTCCCCCGGTTCCCTTCCTTCTCATCTTCGTGTGTGTTTGCCAAGGTCAAAACGATTTGATCGTAAGAAACACCACCGCCCGGTGGTGGGTTCTTTGAGAGTAGAGTTTTATTTCAAAACTGATAGTGGGTGTCCAAAGGGCACGGGGATTACTTTATTCACCCTGGCAAACCCTGGGAATCCCCTCCGCTATTTCACCCCTCAGTCAGCTCTACCAGTCTATGCCCTCGCTCATTCGAGGGGACCTAGGAAGAGTTCCCAGTCGCCAGTCTCATGTACTTGAACATAGAGACACGTATGGACAGGCCAAAGTCTGCAGTAAGGGTCATCAGGGGAGTAGCGAAGATAGTCCATACCAGCCGTCTTTTTGTGGGCAAGTTCTTGCTTGTACGGAATCCACTACTGCAGAGTAGTTCTGGCATGTACGGAATCTGCTACCGCAGAATATTTGACTATGTCTCAGTGTCTTAGGGCGCTACTAGGGCCGGCTTGGGAGAGTGAAGTTTAGACGTCCTCAGATGTAATAAAAAAGACCAGCGCACATATCACTCCCACATGTTTGTTGGGTGGTTTTCCAATACACACAAGGAAGGGGAAACCCCTGGAAAACGACCGAGGACTTTTTTTCCTTTCATCTCAGGACTTTTGTCAATGTTTTCATCATTACTTCTTCTTCGATTGTTTGTTTGTTTGTTGTTATAAAACCCAAAAATCCCTACTTTGCCTCCCGCCCTTGGAGGGAAGTAAAACCCATGGGAGTATATCCACCCGGACCGCGTAGCTACCCCTGACGTTCCTACCGAAGGTACAACACCGCCCGGAGACACTCTACGTGCCAACTGAGGTTAACACTCTACAAGCTAACGGGTTGGCTCGCATCTCTGGACTTACACAAGCCCTACACAAGTCGCATCTTCAGCCACCGAATAGCGTCCCGCGATGCCATGTCTGATGCCCTTAAGCACTCACACTCAAGGCTGTCTCGTGTCTTAAGCGCCAACACTCAAGGTAGTCAGGGTGAACGAAAAGGGGGAGGGGGAAACCCATCAACGATTTTGTAGTCAGAAAAAGTGGCCTCCCGCCAACAAAGCAAAATCAACTAATGCAAAACTACACACGGACGGGGGGGTTCAGATTTAATTAGGCCAATATTAACTCAAAAAGCCTACCGTGACAACCGACTTGACTTTTTTGTTTTTGTTTTTGTTATGCCGCCACACAGTTGGCCCTTCAATTTGTGCAGTAATAGGGAAGTCTGGAAGCGCCTGGCCGAATCGAACGGCACTCTCGCAATGGACCTTGAATTTGTAGACATACGCACACGCATATATACAAACAAGAGAGGAATAGAACAAAACTCACATGTAGAAACGCGCAACATGTATGACTGACAACCATACGAAACAGGAATTGATTTTTTTTTTCCATTGCATCTTCGTAATCTTATTTTAGATTTTGAAATCTCAATGTTTATTTTATGTGTTTGAATTATTATGATTATTTTATTGGTTTTTTTTTTTTTAATGTGTTTGTATTTCATTGTTAATTTTATTCAATTTTGGTACGAGGTGTATGATCAAGACTATGTACACACGAATAGACACCGTGAAATGGGTACACATTCAAATTTGTCTTGAGGAATACTGTATGGAACAGAACGCAAACCAAATATAGTTTTATGACCCGCCCAAGAATGACGAAATCGCACGTCAAACGCCACGAACCGAAGTTTTGAGAGATGGTTAATATGGTTATAGCACTAACGATCTCTCAAAACTGAAATTACTTACATTACTGGTAGAGAAAAGTTAGTCTAATATATGTGTACATTTGAATTTAAATATACAAGTAACTAAAATATTGCACTATTGGCTCTTATCATTGGACTTATTCCGTTTCTGTGAAACATATTTTACTACACATCCGCGGTTCGTGGCCATTTCTCCATTTTTGGGCGGTGGACCGTGACTTCGCGTTGTGTACCCCGGTGGAGAGGCCACCCTCAGGGGGCCCGAGGGAAGATTTTGGCCGGATGATTCTCGAAAAAAAATCTTCCGTGGGGGACTGGGAAGATTTAGGCAACGCTGTCGGCAGATGCTTGTGTAGGTGAGGCGTTGGAACGTACGATGACCCTTGTACACTAGAAAAAGTTTTGGACAGCGCCTTTATGCATGAGTAAGGTCTTTTTTGTTTTTTAGAGTAATGGTTTTAGTTTTTTGGTTTGCAATGCCACCACACAGCTAGCGACTCAAACGCATACAAGTGGTGCGCAGTAATAAGGTAGCCCGGAAGCGCCTGACCGAATCGAACGGCACTCCCGCAATGGACCTCGGACCTGTTTTTGGTTTTTGGTTTGTGGTTTGTTATGCCACCACACAGCTAGCAACTCAATTACCTCAGAGACGCATACAAGTGGACCTATGAATATTGATTGATCTTTCTTTCTTTTCTTTCTTTCGTGGGTTTCCAAGACCCAACCTAATCACTGGACTAAGCGGATGGCGAACACCCGATTAGCCACTTAGGACCCAAGAACCTGTCCCGGACCGGAGGACCGGAGCATTACCTAGTTTATGGTAGACCCAATCAGA
>Ga0105053_10006880_pt1 | contig 15438 bp, 15 predicted proteins | sample BON01_FD_78093 | JGI IMG/M metagenome (GOLD analysis project Ga0105053, IMG submission 78093) | Freshwater microbial communities from Lake Bonney liftoff mats and glacier meltwater in Antarctica - BON-01 | ecosystem: Environmental > Aquatic > Freshwater > Ice > Glacier meltwater | place: Lake...
CCAAAAAAAACCCCCCGGCGGCCCCCCCACCGGGGGGGTCCCCCCCCCCCCTTCCCCCGCGGGCGCGCGGGGGGGGGCCCCCGCGGGGGGGCCCCTTACCCCCCCCGTGGCCGGGGGGGGGGGGGGGGGGCGGGCACGTTGTGCTCGTCCAACAGGGGCGGCATCGTGTCGTCGCTGTCGTCGCCGAGGTCCCAGGGGTCCTCGAGCAGCGGGGGTAACGCGTCGTCCTCGGGTGGCGCGGGTGTTTGGGTGCGTGGGTCGAGGAATGGAGCATCCGCCGGGGCGCCGCCACTGGACAGTCGGCCGGGGGGCGACATGCGAGTCGGGTCCGGGGCCCGAGAGGGCTCACTGTCAAGTACCCGCATGCTGCAACTGGGGGGTCTCCTGGGGAAACTGAGCGCAGAGGGGGGGTGGGTGAACCCCAGAAGAGCACGGTGGTCAAGCCCGTGATGGCCACGCTGTTGCACATGGACGAGCCGGCTGACGACGCGCATGTGGCAGACATCCGCACCGGCACACCCGTAACCCATTGCTCCCTGTGGCTGACCAGCAGGGGGAGAAGTTGCACCCAACCGCAAGCGGAGGCCAGTCCAAGTCCAGGGCGATGGAAACGCGGTTGGCCTGGGTAGGGCTCCACACCGAATCCGCAGCCCTCTTCGCCGAATCCACCGCGGGTTAACCCCACCTTTGCACGCAGTCGGCGCTCGGTGTCGATGGCCCCAAGCGCCCCCGCGCCGGGCGTGGCTCGCGGCTCAACCTACTCTTCGTCCAGATGGGCAGGACTATCGAGACGGACTGCTCGATTTGCCTCGAGTCGCTCGCGCAAGACGCCGGGCGGCCGGCGGTGGCTGTGGCTGTGGCGGTGGCGGCGGCGTGTTGGTGCTGATCTGCAACCACCAGTTCCACGCCGGCTGCGTCCTGGCTTGGCAGAAGACGACCCCGAAGATCCCGTGTCCCATTTGCAAGCAGTGAACCCGTGGCCGCGGCGCCGACTGGACCTGTCGCTCGTTCCCCGTGCCCCCGAGGCGGAGCTCGCCGTCTGGCCGCTCCGTTGCGTGTCACGATCGACCGAGGTTTCCCCTTCTGGGGGTGCGTGACCGGCTCCGCTCGTGACACGCTGCGCTCGGGGCTCGATGCGCTCGTGGCTCGCTGTGCTCACGGCGCGCTCCGCTCGTGGCTCGCTTCGCTCCTGGCTCGCTGCGCGCGTGGCTCGCTCCGCGCGTGCGCTGAGCTCGCTGCGCTCTGGACTCTGTCGCTGTGTGTGTTGAGCTCGCTTCGCTCTGGGCTTGGTCGCTGCATGCGCTCCCCTGTGGACTCGGTCGATGCGCATGGGCGGTGCCCACTTGGAGAACCCCCACCCCTAACCACGTGAACGGCCCCTTGGGACGGCTCCGAGGCTCAGTCCGTGACCCCAGCTGCCAGGGGGGCCGGGCCGCGTGCCTGCGCGACAGGGCCGCGCCCATGTGCGCCCATGGAGGCGGCGATCGCCGCAACGTTGCGCGGCCGGGTCTGGCCGGGTAGGGCGCCCAGCCGCAAGTAGCGGAACGCGGCGCTGAACGCGCTGGGCACGCGGTAGTCGTCGGCCGTGCCCTCGATGGCGTCCTCGGCCATGGCCGAGGTGTGCACCACGCGGGTTGAGTAGTCGTCCACCCGCCCGCTGAGCAGTGCGCCGTCGCCGTCGAACGACTGGCCGATTAGCCCGTGTGGCCAGACGGCGAGCTCGGCCTCGGGAACGCGGGGCACGAGCGACAGGTCCAGTCGGTGCCGCGGGCCCTCGAGGTGGCCAAACACGAGCTGCGGCGTGACCGAGACGCGCCACTCGGGCAGCTCGACCGTCAGCGACGAGTAGCCGCGTGTCAGGTTGGCGGCGCCGCACGAGCGGCGCGTTTTGAAGTGCATGGCCTTGGCCCGCTCGTCGGGATCGGAGCCGCACGTCAGGTTGACGGCGTGCCAGCCAAAGTTGTTGTCGCCCACCTCGGCGGCCCAGAACGAGGCGTTGAGCCAGCGCTGCGCGGGGGCGTCGTGCCAGGCAAGGTGCACCTCGGTGAGGAAGGAGCCGTGCACGGTGCTGCCCTTGAGCTCGAACGTGGCCAACAACGTGCGCACGTTGACGAGCAGGTCCTGTGTGCTGAGCAGGTTGAAGTAGCAGTCCTCGCACCCGCGGAAGTCGGCCGTGCCCCCGTGCGCGAACGCGAGGTGCGGGTCGCCAGTGGAGCTCGCTCCGGACGCCAGGTGGGGCGCACACAGCGACCGCTCGAGCTCGGCCGCGTCGGCCACGAGATAGGCAGCCACTGGGTCCCAGTCGTCGGTTTGCGCCTTCCACGAGTGGTGGATGCGGCAGGCGCGGCCAAAGCCAGGGCCGCCCGACACCGCATCGGAGGCCATGCGCGAGGCTTTGAACATCCTCGCAAAGTTGGTCACCAACGACACGTTCCACATCTCGAGCTCCTGCGCAAACGCCGTGTTGGCGTAAAACATGTTATTCATGTTGGTCACGGACGACGTGTCCCATACGAGCGGCTGGTTGAAACTGTTGGCACTCCCAAACATGTAACCCATGTCGGTCACGGACGACGTGTCCCATACGAGCGGCTGGTGGAAAGCGCCGGCCTTGTTAAACATGGAATCCATGTCGGTCACGGACAACGTATCCCACACGAGCGGCTGGTTGAAAGCAAAGGCAGAGTAAAACATGCCACGCATGTCAGTCAAGGACGACGTGTCCCATACGAGCGGATAGTTGAAATTGGTCAATATGAACATACCTGACATGCTGGTCACGGACGACGTGTCCCATGCGAGTGGCTGGTTGAAATCGCTGGCAGTGTTAAACATTACTGCCATGCTGGTCACGGACGACGTGTTCCATACGAGCGGCTGGTTGAAACGATGGGCATCCATAAACATTTGAGTCATGTCGGTCACGGACGACATGTCCCATACGAGCGGCTGGTTGAAAGCGTCGGCCCAATGAAACATAAACGCCATGGTGGTCACGGACGACGTGTCCCATACGAGCGGCTGGTTGAAGGAAGTGGCATAATCAAACATCCACAACGCGTTGGTCCACTTGCCCATGGAGCCCAGCCCTTCGAGTGAGATGGGTGAGTTGAAATGGTTGGCAGTCGAAAACATCCCTTCGGTGCTCACGACGTTTCCAAGCCCCGTCAATGCTACGGATTGGTTGAACTGGCCGTCGGCAAACGTGAAATCGAGGTTGGTGGCACTGGCCATCTCAAATGTGGCCGCATCGGGTGGCGCCCGGCCACGGAAGAGGCCGGCGACGTTGTCTGCCGTGCGGAAGAAGGGGGCGGCGCTCAGGTCCCAGCACGGCCCGGCCTCGGCGGCGCCAGTCGCCAGCATCTCGGCGTGGTTCAGGTTGACGTAGAGCGCATTGGGTGGGCAGAGGAGCTTGGTGTCGTAGCCGCCCCCTGGCAGCATGGGCGGGTAGGGCGGCGGCGGTGGCCCGGCCGCGGCGGCCACGGCGACAAGACAGAGGAGCCTCAGAAGGGTTGTGTACATTACGAGGCGAGTGGGCGGGTGTTGCAGTGGCTTGATATACCATCGAGAAAAAGCTGCACGTGGTGTCGTCCCAAGGGGCGCCATGGGCGCGCGCCCATTGCAGCAGCGCGTGGTGGCCGCCACCGGCAGCGCCCCCGCAGGTCCTTGCGTCCCATGGCTCGCGTGAACCCGTCCGATCCCGCGAGGCTCGTCGCCCTCGCCGCCCTGGTCGCCCTCGCCGCCCTCGTCGCCCTCTGGGGCCGTTGGAGGGTGCACAACCGGCGCGCCTGGTGACTGGTGGCGCTGTCGCCGACAGCGCTGTCGCTGATAGTGCGGTCGGTGGCCCGTCGCGCTGTTCAGGACGCGGCGTCGCGATGCCGCCTTCTCACTGGGGCAGCGACTAGAACGGGGGTTGGGGCTGGACGACAGGCGCGGTCCGGTGAACACGCCGCACTATGCCCATGTGCAGTCCCTGCCGCACTGTGCCCATGTGCCGTCCCTGCCGATGCGGCGCAGCGCCGGGTTAATGGCTAACCCAAGTTTTTCGAAACTGGACCCGGCAAAGCAATCGTCTTTGAGCACGTGGACCCGAGGGCACAGCACTCCTGGTCGCACCCGCACCCTGGGTCGTGCCCGCCCACCCGCCCCCTCTGGCCGCTTGGGCCCAGGCGCGCGCGGCCGTGCCTTGGGTTGCGCCTGGATGCGCTCGCTGCGCTCGCTGCGCTCGCTACGCTCGGCGCTCGGCCAGTCCTGGGCGTGCCCCACTCGAGTCTAGTCCACAACTCTAGCTCCTGGCAGCACACGCACCCGTGCCCCTGGGTCACGCACACACTCCTGGTCGCACGCGCACCCCTGGTCGCTCAGGCGCGCGCCCCCATGCCTTGGGTTGCACCTGGCTGTGCTCGCTGTGCTCGCTGCGTTCGGTGCTTGGCCAGTCATTGGCGCGCCCCACTCGAGTCTAGTCCACAACTCTAGCTCCTGGCCGCACATGCACCCGTGCCCCTGGGTCGTGCACGCACATCCGCACCCCTGGCTGCGCGCGTGGCCGTGCCTTGGGTTGCGCCTGGCTGCGCTCGCTGCGCTCGCTACGATCGGCGCTCCCTTCAGGGCCAGTCCTGGGCGTGCCCCTCGGGTTAAGGGTTAACCCGAGCGAGCGAAGCGAGCGAAGCGAGCGAGGCGAGCGGAGCGAGTTGAGCGAGTGGAGCGAGCTCTGCGGGGTAACCATTAACCCGAGCGAAGCGAGCGAAGCGAGCGAAGCGAGCGAAGCGAGCGAAGCGAGCGAAGCGAACAGCGTTCTGTGGGAACCCGAATTAGAACGCAGACCTGCCCCTGAAATAGAAAGCAACCCCACACAGAAGGTGTCGCGTCGACTTTTCCCAACCGAGTCCAGGTCCGCTCTGCCCGCATTGCCCGCTAGGCGCTGGGTCGCTGGGTCACTGGGTCGCTGGGGCGCTGGGGCGCTGGAGCACTGGGGCGCTGGAGCACTGAGGCACTGGTGGCTGGCCACTGGGCGCGGTGTGCTGGTTGCTGGTCGCTGGTCACTGGTCGCTGGGTGTTGGGCGCTGGGTTGCACCGCGGCGCGCGTCGCTCTTGGGTGCCCCTGACCCCCCCCCGCCTTTCCCCACCCTTGGCCAGGCCCCCGCCGCGCAGTGCAGATGGCCGAGAACAAGCGCCATCGTGAGAAGCGCGCCATGGAGGGCGAGGTGACCTCCTCGAATGCCACCAGCGGCGATGCCGATGCCATGGCCGAGGCCGCTCGCGGGGATGAGGGCGAGAGCGTTACCGAGGTCGAGGGCGAGGGCGAGTTCGAGTCGGACGGGTCCGAGTCGGACGGGTCCGAGTCGGACGGGTCCGAGTCGGACGGGTCCGAGTCGGACGGCGAGGGCGCGAAGAAGCCCTGTATCAAGCCGCCCTCGGAGGTGGAGTGCCAGGTCGAGGAGTCCAAGTCCCGGGTCAAGATGCCCCCGTCCCAGCGCAAGGACGAGTCCGAGGACGAGGGCGCGACGAAGCCTTGGATCAAGCCTCCCTCGGAGGTGGAGTCCGAGGTCGAGGAGGCGTCCAAGTCGGTCCCGGTGGTGTCCAAGTCCCAGCGCACGGACGAGTCGGATGGCGAGGGCGCGAAGCAGCCGGTGGAGTCCCAGGCCGAGGAGGCGTCCCAGCCGGTCGTCAAGGTGCCCAAGTCGAAGCGCAAGGATGAGTCCGATGGCGAGGCCGCGAAGCAGCCTTGGGCAAAGCCGCCCTCGGAGGTGGAGTCTCATGTCGAGGAGTCCAAGTCCACGGCCCAGTCGGTGTCCAAGTCGAAGCGCAAGGACGAGTCCGATGGCGAGGGCGCGAAGCAGCCTTGGGCCAAGCCGCCCTCGGAGGTGGCGCCCCAGGAGGATTCCAAGTCCGCGGTCTATGCGGCGTCCAAGTCGAAGCGCAAGGACGAGTCCGATGGCGAGGGCGCGAAGAAGCCTTTTAGGAATCCGCCCTCGGTGGTGGCTTCCCCGGTGGAGTCCAAGTCCACGGTCCAGGCGGCGTCCAAGTCGAAGCGCAAGGACGAGTCCGAGTGCGAGGGCGCGAAGAAGCCTTGTAGGCAGCCGCCCTCGGCGGTGGCTTCCCCGGTGGAGTCCAAGTCGCCGGTCCAGGCGGTGTCGACGCCGCAGCGCAAGGACGAGTCCGAGGGCGAGGGCGCGAAGAAGCCTTGGATCAAGCCGCCCTCGGCGGTGTCATCCCAGGAGTCCAAGTCAACGGTCGATGCGGTGTCGGCGTCCCATCGCAAGGACGAGTCCGAGGGCGAGGGCGCGAAGAAGCCTTGGACCAAGCCGCCCTCGGCGGTGGCGTCGCAGGAGTCCAAGTCCACGGTGCAGGCGGTGTCCAAGTCGAAGCGCAGGGAGGGTTCCGCGGGCGCTCGCGCGCCGAATGCTGGTTCGGCGTCGGTGTCTGGTCGGTCGGGTCCATCGGGTCGGTCGGCTCCGTCGGCTCCGTCGGCTCGGTCGGCTCGGTCGCCGCCGGCTCCATCGGCTCCATCTCTGTCGGCTGGGTCGGCTCTGTCTGCGTCGGCTCGGTCGCCGCCGGCTCAATCGGCTCCATCGGCTCCATCGGCTCCGTCGGCTCCGTCGGCTCCGTCGGCTTCGGCTGCGTCGGCTCCGTCTGCGTCGGCTCGGTCGGCTCCGTCTGCGTCGGCTCGGTCGCCGCCGGTTCCATCTGCTCCATCGGCTGCGTCGGCTGCGTCGGCTGCGTCGGCGTCGGCTCCATCGGCTCCATCGGCTCCGTCGGCGTCGGCTCCATCGGCTCCGTCTGCGTCGGCTCCATCGGCTGCGTCGGCTGTGTCGGCTGCGTCGGCTGTGTCGGCTGCGTCGGCTGCGTCGGCTGCGTCGGCTGCGTCGGCTGCGTCGGCTCCATCGGCGTCGGCTCCGTCGGCGTCGGCTCCGTCGGCGTCGGTGCCGTCGGCCGGCGAGGCCAAGCCGCGCTCGCGCAATCTAAAGTGGCGCCTGTCCGAGGCGACTCGTCAGTTGTCCGAGGGCCGGGCTGAGTCGAGGGCGACCTTTTTGGAGCTGCAGCGGTGCCAGGAGCAGCTGGTTGCGATGTCGATGCGCTGGGCAGAGGCAATGAAGGCGGCGTCGGCTAGCCGCGGGCCAGGCAACTAGCCCTGCCCCGGCGCGGCATCTGGCGGTGCGGGTGTGCTGGAGTTCCTGGGGAACGCTCCGAGTGGGGTGAGGTACGCTCCCGGTGGAAGCCGTTGCGTTGGGGTGTGATCCGGTCGATGGTTGGTCGGGAGTGCTAGCGAGGCTTGTAGCGAGCGGGTGCTGTGCTGTGGTGTGGTGCTGAGGTTTGGTGTGGTTGGTGGTGTGTGGTTGTTGGTGTGTCGGTCGCGCCGCGTTGGGTGGTTGTTGGGTCGCGTGGCGGGCGCCCCGCGGCACGCCATGGGAAGCCCACTGGGAAGCGGTCCATTGGCCGTGTGTGCGAGTTTCCGGTTGCGCCTGGCTGTGGCTGGCTGCGCTCGGCGCTCGGTGCGTCCTGGTTGCCCCCTCCCCCCCCCTCGAGTCTTGTCCACAGCTCTAGCTCGTGGCCGCCCCGGCGCCCGTGCCCGTGGGTCGTGCCCGGCCAGCGGGCCGCTCGGTCGGCTTGGGCCGAGGCGCGCTCGGCTGTGGCTTTGGTTGCGCCTGGCTGCGCTGGCTGCGCTGGCTGCACCTGGCTGCGCTCGGCGCTCGATCCGTCCTGGTCGCGCCCCACTCGAGTCTAGTCGCCACTTCTGGCTCCTGGCCGCACACGCGTGCCCCTGTGTCGCGCACGCACTCCTGGTCGCCCCGCCCCCCTGGTCGCTCAGGCCCGTCGCGCCCGCGCCTTGGGTTGCACCTGGCTGCGCTGGCTGGGCTGGCTGCGCTGGCTACGCTTGGCGCTCGGCGGGTCCTGGGTGCACCCCACTCGAGTCTTGTCTGCAACTCCAGCTCCTAGCCGCACATGCACTCGTGCCCCTGGGTCGTGCACGCACCCCCCGCAGCTCTAGCCGCGCGCGGCGCCGTGCCTTGGGTTTGCGCCTGGCTGCGCCTGGCTACGTCTGGCTGCGCTCGCTGTGCTCGCTGCGCTCGCTCCGCTCGGCGCTCGGCCAGTCCTTGGCGCGCCAACCTCGAGTCGAGTTCACAACTCTAGCTCCTGGCCCCACATGCAGCCGTGCCCCTGGGGCGCACCCAGGACTGCCAGAGCGCCGAGCGGAGCGAGCGCAACCAGGCGCAGCCAGGCGCGACCCAAGACACGGCTGCGCGCGCCTGGGCCAATGCGGCCAGGGGGGCGGGGGGGGCGTGCACGACCCAGGGGCACGGGTGCGTGTGCGGACAGGAGCTAGAGTTGTGGACTAGACTCGAGAGGGGCGCGCCAAGGACTCGCCGAGCGCCGAGCAAAGCGAGCGCAGCCAGCGCAGCCAGGCGCACCCCAAGGCACGGCGCCGCGCGCGGCTAGAGCTGCGGGGGGTGCGTGCACCACCCAGGGGCACGTGTGCATGTGCGGCCAGGAGCTAGAGTTGTGGACTCGACTCGAGGGGGGTGCGCCAAGGACTGGCCGAGCGCCGAGCGGAGCCAGCGCAGCCAGCGCAGCCAGGCGCAACCCAAGGCACGGCGCCGCGCGCGGCTAGAGCTGCGGGGGGTGCGTGCACCACCCAGGGGCACGGCTGCATGTGCGGCCAGTAGCTAGAGTTGTGGACTCGACTCGAGGGGGGCGCGCCAAGGACTGGCCAGGCGCCGAGCGGAGCCAGCGCAGCCAGCGCAGCCAGCGAACCCCAAGGCACGGCGCCGCGCGCGGCTAGAGCTGCGGGGGGTGCGTGCACGACTCAGGGGCACGGCTGCATGTGCGGCCAGGAGCTAGAGTTGTGGACTCGACTCGAGGGGGGCGCGCCAAGGACTCGCCGGGCGCCGAGCGGAGCCAGCGCAGCCAGCGCAGCCAGGCGCAACCCAAGGCACGGCGCAGCACGCGGCTAGAGCTGCGGGGGGTGCGTGCACGACCCAACTCGAGTCTTGTCCACACCTCTAGCTCCTGGCCGCACGTGCGCCCGTGCCCATGGGTTGTGCACGCCCAGTCGTGGTCCCACCCGACCTCCTTGCCGCTGGGTCCCAGGCGTGGGCGACTGTGTCTGGTGTTGCAGCTGGCTGCGCTCGCTTTGGGTGCAGCGCGCGCAGCCGTGCCTTGGGCTGCGTCTGGCTGCGCTCGTTGCACCCGCTACGCTCGGCACTCGGGCAGCGAAGCGAGCAAAGCGAGCGAAGCGAGCGAAGCGAGCGAAGCAAAAAAAGCGAAAAGCGTCCAGTGGGACCCCAAATTAGAAAGCAACCCCAACAGAGCGAAGCAAAATGCGTCCAGTGGGACCCCGAATTAGAACACAACCCCCACAGAAGGTGCCGCGTTGACTGTTCCAAGCCGAGTCCAGGTCCTCGCTGCCCACCTTGCCCGCTGGGTCGCTGGGTCGCTGGGTCGCTGGGGCGATGGGGCGATGGGTCGCTGGGGCGATGGGGCGCTGGTCGTTGGTCGCTGGCCGCTGGGCGCGGTGTGCTGGTTGCTGGTCGCTGGTCACTGGTCGCTGGGTGTTGGGCGCTGGGTTACACCTCGGCGCGCGTTGCTCTTGGATGCCCCTGAGCCCCCCCCCCCTCTCCCGTTCCCCACCCTTGGCCAGGCCCCCGCGCGCGGTGCAGATGGCCAAGAACAAGCGCCATCGTGAGAAGCGCGCCGTGGCGGACGAGGTGGCCTCCTCCAATGCCACCAGCGGCGATGCCGATGCCATGGCCGAGGGCGCTCGCGAGGACGAGGGCGAGAGCGTTACCGAGTGCGAGGGCGAGGGCGAAGACAAGGGCGAGGCCGAAGTCTTGATTGACGTCGAGTTCGATTCGGGGGACGAGTTGGCTGGCGAGGGTGCGAAGAAGCCTTGTACCAAGCCGTCGTCGGAAGTAGAGTCCAAGGTCGAGAAGTCCAAGTCGAACGTCAAGGGGTCCAAGTCCAAGCGCAAGGAGCCGTCCGATGTGGATGGCGCCAAGTGTACCAAGCTGGCCTTGGCGGCGGAGTCCCAGGTCGAGGAGTCCAAGTCCGTCGTCAAGGGGTCCAAGTCGAAGCGCAAGGGCGATTCCACGGGCGATGGCGCGAAGAAGCCTTGTCTGAAGCCGCCCTCTGAGGTGGAGTCCCAGGAGGAGGAGTCTAAGTCGGAGAAGGCCGCTTCCAAGTTGTCATCGGTGACGGTGTCCGCGTCGGCAACAGCGTCGGCTGCGGCCCCGGTGGCTCCGGTGGCTCCAGTGGCTCCAGTGGCTCCAGTGGCTCCAGTGGCTCCAGTGGCTCCGGTTGCTCCAGTGGCTCTGGTGGCTCCAGTGGCTCCGGTGGCTCCAGTGGCTCCGGTGGCTCAGTGGCTCCAGTGGCTCCGGCGTCGTCGTCGGGTCCGGTGACTCCGTCGTCGTCATCGCGGTCGGCCGAGGCCAAGCCGCGGGTGCGCGGTCTGAAGTGGCGCCTGGCCGAGGCGAATCGTCAGTTGTCCGAGGTGCAGCTGGAGTCGATCGAGACGTTCTTGGAGTTGCAGCGGTGCCAGCGGAGCCTGGTTGCGATGACGCGGTGCTGGGCAGAGGTGTTGAACCCAGCTGCGGCTAGCCGCGGGCCAGGCAACTAGCCCCGGAACGGGCCAGGCAACTCGCGCGGCGCCGGGCTGTTGCAGTGGCTCGGGAGTGCGACCGATGGTGGTAGCGATCGGTCGGGTGTGTTGGGTTACGCTTGTGTGGTTAGGTCCGGTGGACGTGACTCGAACCTTGGCACTGGCCCCAGCACCTGCCCGTGCGACAGCACGGCGCGCGCGCGAGGTGCTAGTTCACACCCCTGGGTGCGCCCAGCGCGCTGCCCCGGGCCTCGAGCCTTCGCACTGGCCCCAGCACCCGCGCGTGCGACCGCACGGCGCGCGCACAAGGGGCTGCTTCACACCCCTGGGTGCGCCCAGCGCGCTGCCCCGGGCCTCGAGCCTTGGCACTGGCCCCAGCACCCGCACGTGCGACCGCACGGCGCGCGCACAAGGGGCTGGTTCACACCCCTGGGTGCGCCCAGCACCCTCCCCCGAGACGGGGCCCTTGGCACTGGCCCCATCACCCGCGCGTGCGACAGCACGGCGCGCGCGCGAGGTGCTAGTTCACACCTCTAGTTGCGCCCAGCACGGTCCCCCGAGCCTCGGGCCATGGGGCCAGAAGTCTCGATCCCGGCTGCGGCTACCCGCGTCCCTGGCAACTCGCGGTGCCCTGGGGTTGTGCAGTGGCTCGGGTCGAGGCGGATAGCGGTGGGTTGGGTGTGTGCTGGGTATTGTTGCGCGGTTGTGTGTTGTGTTGTGTGGCCCCGTGGCCGTCTTGGTGTGGTGTGTGTTGTGTGCTTCTTGTGGAGCGCAGTGTGGCTGTTGGGGCGCCTCGCGTTGTGCCTGTGGTTGTGTGGCTGTGGACCGCGCGTGCTTGTGTGTTGTGGGGCCCCCGCCGCGTCGGTGTGCACGCGCTCGCCGCGCTCGCTGCGCGCTCGCTGCGCGCTCGCTGCGCGCTCGCTGCACACTCGCTGCGCTCGGCCAGTGCCTCGGTGCTAGATCCCAACTCTAGGCCTCTAGGCCGCACAGCACGCTCCACCGAGACTGGAACCTCGACACGGCCCACACCAGCCGCACGTGCTACAGCGCGGCGCGCGCGCAGGTTGACAACTCTAGGCTGCGGAGTGCGCCCAGCACGGTCCCCCGAGCCTCGACCCTTGGCACTGGCCCCAGCACCCGTACATGCCACACCACGGCGCGCGCCAAGGGGCTGGTTCACACCTCTAGTTGCGCAGAGCACGCTCCACCGAGCCTGGCCCCTTGGGCACTGCCCCCACCTGCCGCACGTGCTACAGCACGGCGCGCGCCGTCGGCCGGCCCACACCCCCTAGGCCACGCGCGCCGCGCCCCAAGGCGCATGGATGCCGCGGAGTGCGTGGTGGCTTCGGGTTCTGCCGCCCCCTCCCCCCCCCCAGGCCCAGCCAGTCCCAGTCTCCAGCCGAGCCAGACGGAGACCGAGGCCCAGCCAAAGACTCCTCCGGATCCCCAGCCCCATGGAGGTCGAGGCAACCCCGTTTGCGGGAAGCGCGCCGTGGCTCAGAGGTCGAAAAAGTGGTGTAGGCTGGTGGGGCCGCGGTTGGTCGAGTCGTATTTTTTTAACCCTGCGAGCGGGCGGGGTGCGTCGGGTCGGGTCGGGGCGCGGCGTTGCGCGCGGCGCCTTGCGGGCGCGGGCTGCACCGTGCGCGGCAAGGGAGGGGGGGGGGGCGCACCGGTGGACGTGGGTGCCGGCTTCCAAAAGACAAAGTACTTCTGTCCGCCTCGGCGAAAGCAGACCTGGAGCTTGAAGCCCAGGATGATTCCCGTGTAGGGTTGGGTGGTGGCGTCGATGACGGCTCTGAAGAAGACGTAGGTGAGCTCGGCGTCGTGGTTGACGAGCGCGGCTGCGGCAATGGTGTCGGCCGGCACAGTGTCGTGGACCGTGGTGGGGTCGAGTTGGGCCGCTGGGGCCGGTGGGGCCGATGAGGCCGCTGGGGCCGGTGGGGGCGGCGGTGGGGGCGGCGGTGGCGTGGCAAGTGGGCCAGGCGGGCCGGGCGGGCCGGGCGGGCCGGGTGGGCCGGGCGAACCGGGCGGCGTGGCGGGCGGGGCGTTGGGGACAGGGGCGGGTGGGCCGGTTGACGCGGCGGGCGCAGGCGCGGGCGCGGGCGTGACCGGAGCCGGAGCCGCGTCGAGCACCTCGTGGGCGAGGAGAAGGGAGTCGGTGACGTCCTCGAGTCTATTGCGGCCAGAACCAGAGCCAGAGCTTGAGCCAGAGCTTGAGCCAAAGCTTGAGCCAGAGCTCGAGTCAGAGCTTGAGCCAGCGCTGGAGCCAGAGCTCGAGTCTGAGCTTGAGCCAGCGCTCGAGCCAGAGCTTGAGCCAGCGCTGGAGCCAGCGTCAGAGCCATCGCCAGAGTCCGAGTCCGAGTCCATGCCATCGCCAGAGTCCGAGTCCGAGTCCAAGTCCGAGTCCTTGGAGCCCTTGGCGCCGTCCTGGGAGCCCTTGGAGCGTTCGGCGCCGTCCCTGGGGTCCTTGGAGCGCTCGGCGCCGTCCTTGGAGCCCTTGGAGCCCTTGGAGCGCTCGGCGCCGTCCTCGGGGCCATTGGAGCCCTTGGAGCGCTCGGCGCCGTCCTTGGAGCCATTGGAGCGCTCGGCGCCGTCCTTGGAGCCCTTGGAGCGCTCGACGCCGTCCTTGGAGCCCTTGGAGCGCTCGGCGCCGTCCTTGGAGCCCTTGGCGAGCTCGGCGCCGCCCTTGGAGCCCTTGGAATGCTCGGCGCCGTCCTTGGAGCCCTTGGAGCGCTTGGCGCCGTCCTAGGAGCCAGAGCTTGAACCAGAGCTTGAGCCAGAGCTTGAGCCAGAGCTTGAGCCAGAGCTCGAGCCATCGCCATCGCCATCGCCATCGCCATCGCCATCGCCATCGCCAGAGGCCGAGCCATCGCCATGGCCAGAGGCCGAGCCATCGCCATGGCCAGAGGCCGAGCCATCGCCATGGCCAGCGTCCGAGTTCGAGTCCGAGTCGATGCCAGAGGCCGAGCCATCGCCATCGCCATCGCCAGTGTCCGAGTCCGAGTCCTTGGAGCGCTCGGCGCCGTCCTTGGAGCCCTTGGAGCGCTCGGCGCCGTCCTTGGAGCCCTTGGAGCCCTCGGTGCCGTCCTCGGGGCCCTTGGAGCGCTCGGCGCCGTCCTGGGAGCCGGAGTCGGAGCAAGAGCCGGAGCCAGAGCCGGAGCCGGAGCCGGAGCCGGAGCCGGAGCCGGAGCCGGAGCCGGAGCCGGAGCCAGAGCCGGAGCTGGAGCCGGAGCTGGAGCCCGAGCTGGAGCCGGAGCCGTCGGTGGACTTCTGTCGCTTGAGCCGCTGCTGGGCCTCGGCGCCGGCACCTTCCCGCTCCACCGGCTGCATCGCGCCGATCCCCATCTCGCTCTGCCCCTTAACGATGCCCTGGTGGCGCTTGGCGGCCCTCGCGTCGTTGCCGGGGATGCACGGCTTCATTGTCGGCGGACCTGAAGCCGGAGGGCGGGGTGCGGCCTGGCGGTCAAGTCCACCCGGAGCAGTTCGGTTGCGCGGGCGCCCCGGCGGCTGGGGCGGTGAACCCGGCGGGGCGGCCACTGGGGCCGGGGCGGCGGCGGGGCGCACCGGTGCCGACGGCTGTCTGGCGTCTGGCAAAGTTGGCGCAAGTGGCAAGGCAACGCGACCGCCGATCTATTTTTGACCCCCCCCCGGCGAGGGGTTTCTTATACCCAACAGCGTACCCCGCCGAATCCCACTGGGGGTTGCGACTGCTGGGGGAGCTGGCCGCTCTCACCCCCACCCAACCGCCGGCCGCGCTGTGGCCACCCCCTCCCCCCCGGGGTTAGCCGGTTCCAGTGGCTGGGAACTGGCACCTGGCGTCGCGCGCCGCGCGCACGCAACCCAGCGCGCGCGACACGCCGAGCCGGTGCGCACGCGCGGTCCAGGGGTACGGGACACGCGCGACACACCGGGCTGCACCTGTTGCGGTCGGCGGAGGCACACACGCGCGACACGCGGAGCCTGCACGGCTGCACCCGGCCGGGGGAGTCGACCCGTGCGGGCATCGAGCCGGTGCGTCGCGCGCGCGCCGGGTGCACGGGCGGGGAACGGACGACTGACCTCGACTCGACTGGATGGAACCGAAGGGAACTGGAAGAGAACGGAACGGAACGGAACGGGACCCAAGGCCAGCAGAACGGGCTCGGTGTGCCGCGCGCCCTCGTGGGTGTGAGGGGAGAGGGGAACACGTTGGGCAGGTCGCGCGAGCTAGGGTGCACGGTGGGCACGGACGGGGGGGGTGGCTGTTCCTGTGAAACGGTGCTGTGAATTGGTTCCGCCCGTCGTTACCGAACTAGATGTTGAAGTTGCGAAGATCGCCATGGCCGATTCCAGACGCGCGCAGCGCGCGGCTGCGTTCGTTGTGCCCCTGGGAGCCGAGTCGGGCGACGAGGCCTGGGATCTCGCGCAAGCGGCCCGTGAGGATGCGGCCGATTCGGACTACGGCAAACGCAAGCGACCGCGCCGCATTCGCGGGGTTAACCCGGCCCCGAGCTCGAGCTCGGGCGATGGATCGCGTTCGCGCCCGGCGCAGGCGGCGGCTCGGGCGGCGGCTCGGGCGGCGGCGCAGGCGGCGGCTCGGGCGGCGGCGCAGGCGGCGGCTCGGGCGGCGGCACAGGAGGCAGCGCAGGCGGCGGCACCGGACCAGGCCCTTTGGGCAGCCTACAACGAGTCGGACTACGCCGACCCGGCACCAGAGCCTACCGTGGCAAGTGGGCGCATTGCAGAGGAGCGACGAGCCGTCACCCAGCACACCGGCTGGCTGCGCGCCCGGTGCACCTCGGGCGAGCTCACCTCCCTGCCCCAAGCGCAACTGGACGAGTTCCGCGAAGCCTTGGTGCAGG
>Ga0105053_10006881_pt1 | contig 15438 bp, 13 predicted proteins | sample BON01_FD_78093 | JGI IMG/M metagenome (GOLD analysis project Ga0105053, IMG submission 78093) | Freshwater microbial communities from Lake Bonney liftoff mats and glacier meltwater in Antarctica - BON-01 | ecosystem: Environmental > Aquatic > Freshwater > Ice > Glacier meltwater | place: Lake...
CTGCACATACCCTGCACATCCCCCGCACATACCCTGATTGCCCGATAGCGTCCAACTGACATTGGTTGTCGATCGATATGGCTCCATCGAATTCTGACGGAGCCATACCGCAGTGCTTTCTTGTTTTCTCTTTTCTATACAGTTTTTTTTTTTAAAACCCCTCTCTCTGAAAGGGGGGATCATGGGGGAGGGGGGAGCCATACCGACGGGCAGGCTCGAACCGTAAAAAAGTGCTATCGGGCAATGAGGGTATTTGGAGGGTATGTGGAGGGTATCACGGGTTGGGTTTAATCGGGGATAATGGGCATAATGGGCATACACCCATTCCTTTGTTGCGGTAAATGCTATCAAAGGAGCGGCATCAAACCGCGACAGATCCACCCTGGTTCCTTATTCGGTCAAACAAGAAACCAATTGGTTTGCTTCGTGCGGTTGCCCGTTGACCAGCCAATTGCACAAGCATACTTTCACTTTGCAGTCTTATGCAAAGTGCCTGACAGCAAAATTTGATACCCCCGCCGCAAGCCCATTGGCATGACTCGGCGCTAATGCAGCAATATTGATTTTATTTTAGGAGCCCCGATGCCATTCCCATTATTTCACCGCGCCGCTTTTGCTGCTGCAATTTGCCTGGCGCCAACTGTTTCGCTCGCACAAGAGGTATTTGGCACCATAAACGCCACCCTCGACGGCGCTGAGCGCAGTTGGTTTTTGACGTCGCAAGACAATGAAAGTCAGACCTTTGGCTTGACCATAGCCATCGCGAATTTGCAATCCTTCAGCTTATGGGGTCAGCCAAATGCCGAAAGTGTCAAAACATTCGATGACACGCTTTTGCTAAGTTTCGATGTGATGTCTGTTGGTGGACAAGTGATTCCGCTGAATATTTCGCTTATATATCTGGCGGATGGATGGACATCCGGTTGGTTGGCTGACGAGGCTGACAACATCGTTTTTACCCTAAAAACATTGGAGCAGAGCGATGACGGCGTTTTGGTTGAGGGTCGTTTTGAGGCCCTTGCCTATTATCGTGAGCCGCTTTCAAGCGGGGAGGTAGATACGTCGCGGGAGATGCAGATCAACGGCAGTTTCAGCGCAACTTTGCCGTCTTTTACCCTACAGGAACGGTAACAAACCGTAAGCTATGCGCGCCGGACTGTAGGATTTGGTGGACACAAACGGCTAGTTCATCGGCGCGCCGCCCTCGGCCTTGCGTTTTGCAACATAAGCATCGAGTGCCTCGAGGATCGCCGGGTCCATCGGCGGTTGCACATATTCCTTTAATAGCTGCTTCCAAACTTGATTGGCGCGCGCGCGCGCGTCAACGCCACCATTTTCCAACCATTGCCCGTAATTGTCCCAGTTTGAAACCATGGGCGAATAGAATGCCGTCTCATAGCGGCGCATCGTATGATCGGCCCCAAAAAAATGCCCGCCGGGGCCAACATCACGGATGGCATCTACGGCCATAGTCGCCTCGGTCACCACAATTGGCTCAAAATAGGCAGCCATCATTTGCAGCATCTCGGCATCTATGATCAGCTTTTCGAAGCTGGCGGTCAGCCCGCCATGCATCCAGCCCGCCGCATGGTTTATCAGATGCGCACCACCCATCATTGACCCCCATAATGACATTTGGGATTCATAGGCGGCCTGCGCGTCAACCTCATTGGCGGCCGTCACGTTGGATGACCGAAATGGCACACCGATAAATCGCGCCAACTGGCCCGAGGCTTGCGCCGCCTTGGTGTATTCTGGCGTACCAAAGGCGGGCGCGCCGGAGCGCATGTCAACATTTGAGGTAAAACCCCCATACATAACAGGCACGCCGGGGCGCACGATTTGGGTGAGCACGATCCCAGCAATCGCCTCGGCATGTTGTTGCACCAAGGCCCCCGCCAGCGTAACGGGCGACATGGCACCCGACAGCGTAAACGGTGTTATAGCCACAACCTGCCCATAATACGCCATGGCCATTAATCCTTCGGCCATCGGCACATCAAGCTGAAGCGGTGAGTTTGTGTTGATGATGCCCAGCAGCATTGGCATGTCTTTCAGGCCATCTAGCGTTGTGCCCATCGAAATAGCGGCCATTTCCAGCCCATCCATTGTGCGGGCATGGCCAAGGGTTTGGGTCTGCCAGCTTTTATCAAGCAGGGTGATTTGCGCATGATAAATATCGAGATGGCGGGTATTTGCGGGCAGGTCCAACGGTTCAAACGGGCCGCCGCCTTCTTGGTGCAAAATGTTGAGCGACTGAATTATACGAATATAGTCACACATTTCGGCATAGGTGCCGTTGCGCTTTCCTTTGTCATTATCCATCACATAAGCGGGGCCACCGACGGCCCCGAAAATCAGATCATCTTCCCCAACATAGAGATTAAGGGCCGGGTTACGCGCTGCAAGCCGAAAGGTTTTGGGCACAGATTTTAGGTGTTCGGCGATCATATCGGCGTCAAGCTGCACCATGTCCTCGCCCACAATCCTGGCCCCTGCCTTGGCAAACAGCGCGCGGGCGGGGGCGTGAAGCACCTTCATGCCAATTTCGGCCAGCACGCGCAGCGCGCTGTTATGGATCGCTTCAACCTCATCGGCGCTAATCACCTCAATCGGTGCGTAGGGGCGGCGCAACCGTGCAAAGGGTGATTGGGTTATGCCACCCATAACGCGGGTAGCGCGGGCGCGTTTGCGTTTGGCTGGGGGCGGGCTCATTCTGCGGCCTCTGGGATGTCGCGCGTGGAGAACGGTGCATCGCGGCGCGGGGTTATGGCGGCTTGTGATCGGCCTAAGCTTTGTGCAGTTTTATGCGCCTGATAGACCGCATGCGCAATGGCCCCCGGTGCAAGCGCATCGCCCGTTAGGTGCAGTGAAAACGGCGTTTCCGACGTCGATAGTTCTTCATGCAGCGCGCTGCCCCCGGCGCGCTGGCCAACAATAACCAGCGATTTCGCGGCAATCTGTTGTCGCGCGCCGCTAAAGATTTGCGCCAGTTCCAGTGTTTCACCATCAAACCCGGTGACGATTTCTAATGTCCGATAAGCGATGCCGCGCTTGGCCAAGGCCGCATGAATATGGGGCTGCTCATTGGTCATGAAGGTCCAAGCCGCGGCGGCCCCGGCGGTGGTGATATAGGTCACGCCTAGCCCCTTGGCCGCCAAATCCTCGGCGACGGCCGTGCCAAGATAGTAATTATCAAAATCAAACACAGCGACGGGGCCTTCGGGGATTGCGCCTGCGGCAAGGTCGTCTGGCGTATAAATTCGTGGCGCATCCAGCCCCGGCATCGGCAACTCGTTGGCACCACACAGGTTGGTGGTCCAGCTTGCGCCGGTCGCTATCACCACATGCGCGGCGCCAAAATCGCGGATATCTTGCACGCTCAAGCTACTTGCTGGGTAGAGTGAAACGTTTGGCAATTTACGCAACTGGCCGAGTCGGTAATCGGCCACGCGCATCCATTGCCCCATGCCCGGCAGCGCGGTCTCATAAAGCAACCGACCACCAAAATCATCCCGCGCTTCGGCCAAGGCCACATCATAGCCGCGACGCGCCAAAGTAAGGGCGGATTCCAACCCTGCCGGACCACCACCCACCACAAGCACCTGACCCGCACCATCGCGCGTTACCTTTTCAGGGTGCCAGCCGCGCCGCCATTCCTCACCTGCTGTGGGGTTTTGCGTGCAGCGCACCCAAACACCATCATGCCACGACGAAATGCAGATATTGCAGCCGATACATTCACGAATATCCTCTTCGCGGCCCTCATCAATTTTATTCGGCAAGAATGGGTCGGCAATTGAAGGCCGCGCACCACCTATGAAATCAAGCACGCCGCGTTTCACCATGCCAACCATCGTGTCGGGCGATGTAAAACGGCCGACACCGACGACCGGCTTATCGGTCACCGATTTCATGAAGTCGATCACCGGCTCATGGCTGCCTTCGGCGGTAAAACGCGATGGCGAGCAATCATAGGCGGAATAGTCCATTTTTACGTCAAACAGGTCCGGCGCGTCTTTCAACAGCCCGATCACCTCATGCGCCTCGCTTTCGGCAACCTCGGAGGGCCGCGCGCGTAATTCTTGCATGGATATTCGCAGGGCAACGGCGCAGCGCCCATGCGTTGCCTCGCGCACGGTATCAATCAACTCATCCACCAAACGCACGCGGTTTTGAACCGAACCGCCATAGGCGTCGGTGCGGTGGTTATAATCGCTGAGCAAAAATTGGTAGGGTAGATAGCCCATGCCCGCATAGACATAAAGGATGTCAAAGCCTGCGCGCTCAGCCATCACAGCCGCATCAGCATGCCAGCGGATCAGATCGCGGATATCGCCTGCATCCATAACCTTGGGGCGCTGGGCCGACATAAACCCGACATGCGTGGCCATCCACGGCACGCCGGACGGTGAGAGGGGGGCGATGCGGCTGGTCCGGTTCACCGCCGCCGCGCCACCATGCCAAAGCTCGACGCCCGCCAAGGCACCATGTTCATGAACGGCCTCGGTCATCACCGCATGGCTGCGCACATCTGATTCGTCCCATAAGGTTGCAAAGGGGAAGGGTGAATCATCTGATGATGGGTCAACCGAACAGGCCCCGGTGCAAATCGTGCCCCAGCCGCCCTCGGCCTTCATACCACGAAAAGCGGCGCGCACATGCGGGGCGGCATTGGTCATCCCACTGGCATGCGGCACCTGAAAAAACCGGTTCTTCGCTGTTTTTGGCCCAATCTTTACGGGCTCGAATAGTGTATCATAACGGGGATTGCGGGGCACTGTCATTGCTCCTTGTTGAATGGTCATATCATAAGGCGAGAATAGCCATCCCGTCAAGCTGGCTATAAACGCATTAAGCCTGAAATTTTATGTTGCAGACGACCGCTTGTGTTGTATCGTTGTTCAACAAGGAGGAGTCGATGGCTGAACTTCGGACCGATTTTCCATATTCCGTTAAGGTGGTTGAAAATATTTTCGTGCCACTGGCGGATGGAACGCGCCTTGCTGCAAAGCTGTGGCTGCCTGAAGGCGCGGGAAACGTGCCCGCGATTTTGGAATACCTACCTTACCGCAAACGCGACGGGACGCGCTATCGCGACCAAGGCATGCATATGTATCTGGCCGGGCATGGTTATGCCTGCATCCGGCTTGATATTCGCGGCACCGGTGATAGCGACGGGCTGATTGACGACGAATATACCGTGCAAGAACAGCTTGACGGTTGTGAGGCGATTGCCTGGCTGGCCGAACAAGACTGGTGCGACGGCCAAGTCAGCATGATCGGTATTTCATGGGGCGGGTTTAACGGGCTGCAAATCGCGGCGCGCCAGCCTGCCGCGCTCAAAACCATTATCACCGTCGGCTCAACCGATGATCGGTATGCCACCGATATCCATTGGGTTGGTGGCTGCTTGTCCAAGGATAATTTCGACTGGTCCTCGACCATGTTCGCACATAATGACCTGCCACCTGACCCGGCGATTGTGGGCGACCGCTGGCGCGACATGTGGTTGGAACGGATGGAACACCAGCGCCCGTGGATTTTAGATTGGCTCGCCCATCAGCGCCGCGATGAATTTTGGAAACAAGGCTCGGTTTGCGAAGATTTCTCGGCCATCAAAATTCCGGTTTATGCGGTGTCGGGCTGGGCGGATAATTACTCAGAAACCGTGCCGCGCCTATTGGCCGGCCTTAGCGGCCCACGCCTTGGCCTAGTTGGCCCTTGGGCGCATTCCTACCCCTATGATGTAGCCGTAAAACCCGCAATTGGCTGGCTGCAAGAGGTGCTACGCTGGTGTGATCATTGGATGAAGGGGCTTGATACCGGCATTATGGATGAGCCGATGTATCGCGTTTGGATGCAGGATTCCGTGCCGCCATCAACATGTTATTACGAACGTTCTGGCCGCTGGGTGGGTGAAGATAGTTGGCCCTCGCCCCGAATCGAGCCACGCAAAATGCCGCTGAATGCGGGGATGGCTTTGGGTGGCACAGCCCTCAAAGGCACGGTGTCGATCTGCTCACCGGTTTGGGTTGGGCTGAATTCTGGCGAGGTTGGACGCTACGGCGAAGATGCCGATTGGCCCGGCGATCAGCGTGAGGATGATGGTGGCAGTTTGGTGTTCATATCTGAGCCATTGACCGAGCCGGTTGAAATTCTGGGCGCGCCGCTTATTCATCTGCGGTTTTCCAGCGACAAGCCGCAGGCGCTGGTGGCAGCAAGGCTTAGCGACATTCTGCCCGATGGCCGCTCCTGCCGCGTCGGCGTTGGCCTGCTGAACCTCACCCATCGTGATAGCCACGAACATGCAACTCCGCTTGAACCGGGCAAAACCTATGAGACGGTTGTTGAAATGGACGATATCGCCCATCACTTCCCCGCCGGGCATCGGATGGCTGTGGCGCTGTCTACAACCTATTACCCGCTGGTCTGGCCGTCACCGGAACTGGCCACGCTGACGGTTGCTTGTGGAGACTCGTGGCTTGAACTTCCTGTGCGGCCCCAGCGCGCTGAGGATGCAAATTTGCGCGCCTTCGATCCGCCCGAGGAGGCGCAGGACACGCCCGTCATCTCTCATCCTATGCCCGAAACGACAAAACGTAGCATAAGCCGTGATTTGCTAAGCGGGCATATGGTGGTTGATTTTCCACGCTGGAATTATTCCAAGGAAATGCCCGATATTGAGCAAACCCATACATCCACCGGCATCTGCCGCCACGAAATCACCGATGGTGACCCGCTTTCGGCTGTGACCTTCACCGATAACCACGTGGAAATTATCCGCAAGGATGCCACGATAACCCATCATTCAACCGGCACGCTCACCTGCGATGCCAGCCATTTCATTGTGAAAATGCAATTGCGCATCGCCGAGAATGGGGCCGAGATTTTTGCCCGTGATTGGCATGAAAGGATTCCCCGTGACATGGTTTAAGGACATCTGATGCTGGCCTATGCCATCAAACGCATTCTTCTGGCGATTGTGATCCTCATCGTGGTCATGCTGGGGATGTTCACGATGGTATTTGTCATCCCCGGCGACCCGGCCTCGGTGGCGCTAGGGCCGCGCGCCACGCCGGAATTGAAGGCGCTACTCATTGCACGCATGGGGCTAGACCAACCACTGGGCGCGCAGATCGTGCATTTTTTTAGCAGCGTGTTGCACGGCGATTTGGGCATTGATGTATGGTCGCAGCGCCCCGTGCTTGACGTGATCCTCGAAGTCTTTCCGCAGACATTACTTTTAGGCGTTGTCTCACTCAGTTGGGCGCTTGTGGGTGGGGTGGCGCTTGGCTGCCTGGCGGTGGTCTGGCGTGATACGATTGCGGATCGGGTGCTCGGTGTATTGTCGGTCAGCATGATATCGGTGCCATCCTTTGTTATCGCGCTTTACTCATTGCTGATTTTTTCTGTCTGGCTTGGCTGGCTTCCGGCCATTGGTGCGGGCGAGAAGGGTGATTTTGGCAGTCAGTTTCGCGCGCTTATCCTGCCATCATTCGCCATCGGCATAACTTGGGTCGGCTATCTGGCCCGGCTGGTGCGTGCGTCTATGTTGGAGGTGATGTCGGCCAACCACATCCGCACCGCCCGCGCCTTTGGCTTGCCCGAGGGGCGGGTCATTATGCGCTATGCCCTGCGCATCGCCATTGTCCCGACGATTGCGATTATTGCCATCGGCTTTGGCTCGATCCTGTCCAGCGCGGTATTTGTTGAAACGGTATTTTCGCGCCCCGGCATTGGCACGCTGATCACCGGGGCGGTGGAAAAACGCAACTATCCGGTGGTTATGGGCACGGTTTTATTCATGACGGCGTTCTATTTGCTGGTCGTCACATCGGCCGACCTGCTGATCGCCAAACTCGACCCAAGGGTGCGCGATGTCCTTCGAGGGTGAGGCCAGCTTAGCCGAGGCGCTGCCGCCCAAACGGCGGACGGCCTGGCGCGCGCTGCGCCGTGATCCGATGGGGATGACCGGGGCTGTGCTGGTTGGCACCTTTGTTTTTTTGGCGTTGCTGGCACCGTGGATTGCACCCTATGACCCGGCCAAAATAGATGTGCTGAATAAGTTTCAATCGCCAGATTGGAACCACCTACTTGGAACCGACCATCTAGGCCGTGATTTGCTATCGCGTATCATATGGGGCGCGCGGGTGGCGCTTGGGATTGCCATTACCGCTACAGGGGTGGCGGGGGCCATCGGTCTTATACTGGGGCTGATCGCGGGGTTCGGCCCGCGCTGGCTTGATGCTATACTTGTGCTACTGTTTGACAGTTTTTCATCGCTGCCAATGATTATGTTTGCGTTGGCGATTATCACCGTGCTGGGGCCGGGCACACAAACGCTAATACTGGTGATCGTGATCATATCAATCCCCGGCTATGCACGGTTGATCCGTGCGCAAACGCTATCACTGCGCATGGCCGATTATATTCAGGCTGAACGCGCGATCGGGGCCTCATCCGCGCGGATCATCCTGCGCCATTTGCTGCCGAATGTCGTGGGGCCGCTGGTCATTTTGCTGAGCATGGATATTCCGGTGGTGATCATGCTGGAAGCGGGGCTCAGCTATCTGGGTTTTGGCGTCAAGCCGCCGACGCCGTCTTGGGGCAATATCCTATATGACGGCTATACCTCGCTGCGCGCCGCGCCCAATATGGTCATTGTGGCGGGTGCGCCGCTGGTTCTTTGTACGATTGGGTTCACCTTTCTGGGCGAAGGGTTGCGTGACGCACTAGACCCTAAGCTTAAATTGCGGGTGCGCCGATGAGCGTTCCCCTGCTTGCCATTCGTGACCTAACGGTCCGCTATCAAAGCAATGATGGCGCGGTTGAGGCGTTGCGTGGCGTGTCGATGCGGGCCGAGGCGGGCGAGGTTGTTGGCATCGTTGGTGAAAGCGGCTGTGGCAAGTCAACGCTTGTGGCCGCGTTAATCGCGCTATTGGCGGCCAACGCCGAAATTTCCGCTGGCACGGTTGAATTGCAAGGGCGCGATATTTTACGACGAACTGCGGCTGAAAAACGGGCGTTGCGTGGTGCTGAAATCGCGATGGTGTTTCAAGATTCCATGACAGCCTTTAGCCCGGTGCTGACACTTGGCACGCAATTGGTCGACTTTCAGCACAACCTGCCCAACCTGACCCGGCAAGATAAACTAGCCCGGGCTAAAACGATGCTGGCCAAGGTTGGTATTGCCGACCCAGCCCTCTGCCTTGGCCGCTTTCCGCATCAGCTGTCAGGTGGTATGCGCCAGCGCGCGGCGGTGGCTGCTGCGCTGCTTATGTCACCCCAAGTGCTGGTAGCGGATGAGCCGACGACCGCGCTTGATGTGACAATGGAAGCGCAAATCTTGCATCTGCTGCGCAGTTTGCGCGCTGAAATCAACGGCACGATCCTGATTGTCACCCATCATCTGGGCGTGATTGGTGAATTGTGTGACAGGGTTTATGTAATGTATGCTGGCGAGGTAGTGGAGGAAGCGACGGTCGATGACCTTTACCACGCCCCGCGCCACCCCTATACCCGCGCGTTAATTGACTGTGATCCGGCGCATCTGGCAACGCGCACCGCCGTTTTGCCCACAATCCCCGGTCGCCCACCTAGCCTAGTTTCCCCACCCAAGGGCTGTGCCTTTGCGCCGCGCTGCACCCTTGCCGATGCGCAATGCCATTCCATACGCCCCCCGCGCGTGCATATCTCACCAAGCCAAGCTGCGCTATGCCACAAGGTGGCATTATGAGTGCGCTGTTTGAGATTGATAACATGGTGGTGGATTTACCGCTGGACCGCGGGCTGCTGGCCGCTTTCGGGGCCGCGCGCCGCCGCCTTAACATTCTGACCGGGGTCAGCCTGTCCATTGGGCACGGCGAAATGGTTGGGCTTGTGGGTGAAAGCGGGTCAGGCAAAACCACACTGGCGCTGGCCATGCTGGGGCTAACGCCAATTTCTGGCGGTCGGCTGGTGTTTGATGGGCAGGTGCTGGATTCCGCGCGCGCTTTTGGGGCCTTGCGCCGCAGTACGGCGATGATGTTCCAAGACCCGGTCGCCTCGCTGAGCCCGCGGATGTCAGTTGGGGCGCTGCTCTACGAGCCATTCATCATTCATGGCCTCAAGCCCGCTAACCGCCGCGACAAAATTGTTGCCCTTCTCGAACAGGTTGGCCTACCGCCGGAAATTGCTTCACGTTTCCCGCATGAGCTATCAGGCGGGCAGGCGCGGCGGGTTTGCGTAGCGCGTGCGCTGGCCTTGGAACCAAAGCTGGTTGTCGCGGATGAGCCGACGGCGGGGCTTGATGTCTCGGTTCAGGGTGAAGTGCTGAACCTGATGACCGAACTGAAAACACGGCTTGGCCTGTCATTGCTGATCATCTCACATAACCTTGCCATGGTGCGCCATGTCACCGACCGGGTGGCCATCCTTTATCTTGGGCGCTTGGTGGAATCCGGCCCTACAGCGCAGGTATTTGCAAACCCACGCCACCCCTACACCGCCAGCCTAATCGCCGCTGAACCACAGCCTGACCCGCGCAAACGCAGCCAAAATTTGGCGGTGATGGGCGAGATTCCAAGCTTGTTTGACCGCCCCCAAGGCTGTGAATTCCATACCCGCTGCGCCTTTGCGCAAGCGAAATGCCGCACGACCGCGCCTGAATTGCGCAAAACCGGCGAGAGGCAGGTGCGCTGCCATTTCGCCGAAACATTGGACCTTAACAACAGGAGAGTAACCCATGGAATGGAGCACTAATAGACGAGGACTTCTTAAAATTGGTGGGGCAGCCCTAGCAGGCTTGGCCCTTGGCCCCCGCATCGCTTGGGCCCAAGACGGTGATACATTGCGCCTGCGCCTCACCGGCGATTTTCAGGTGCTGGACCCATATGGCATGATCGGCGAGCTTGACGAGATTATCCCGCGCTGTACCACCGTAAGCCTTGTGCGGATGGGCGATATGCGCGCCGGTAATGAAATTACGAATTACGCCGCCGAAACACTGGATTGGCAAAGCCCGACGGCCATTGCCTTTACCCTGCGCGAAGGGCTGAACTGGACCGAAGGTTACGGGCCGGTTACCGCCGAAGATGTCAAATATTCGTTTGAGCGGATTGGCGGATCTGACAGCGCATGGGCCTACCAGTTTGAAATGCTGGACCATGTTGAGGTGGTTGATGACCGCTCGGGCATTATCCATCTGACGCAGCCCTTTGCACCCTTCATCCCCATCGCCCTGCCGTTTTATGGTGGCCACATTGTTTGCAAAGCCGCGACCGAGGCGGCTGGCGGTAGTTTCACCACCAAAATGCCTGCCGAATGCGGCCCCTATATGATGGAAAGCTGGCAGCAGAACCAACGCGTAACGCTGGTGGCCAACCCCGATTGGATGGGTGAGCCGCAGGTATTCAAAAAGATTGAGTTCTACATCGTTCCCGATGATCAATCCGCGCTGCTCGCCTATGAGGCTGACGCCTTTGACATGACCCGCTTTGGCGTGACCTCGCTGGAAAACCTGCGCGCAAATTTGCCAGCTGGTGCCACGTTGATTGAAGCACCATCCACGACCTACACATGGATGACCATCAATATAAACGCGCCAACCTTGCAAGACCCACGCGTGCGCGAGGCGATTCAATATGCTTATGACAGCGATACGGTGCTGGCTGGGGCCTATGATAACGCGGTCACACGCTCGTCTGGGGTCATTCCACCCACATCGCAATTTGCCCGCGCCAGCAACACCATCGCCACGCGCGATGTTGAAAAGGCGCGTGCATTATTGGCCGAGGCGGGTGTGCCCGACCTGACGCTAACGCTGCATGCGCTGAATGACAGTTCCTCACAAACCATCGCCCAGATCATTCAGGCCACAATGGGCGAGGCGGGAATTACCATCAATATCGAACCGGTTGACGAGGCGAGCTATTGGTCGCTCGGCGATAAAACGGCAGGTGATGACTGGCTGAATATCGAACTGGTCTTGATGTCATTTGCAGGCGGCACCGACCCGACCGAAAACCTCGTTTGGTTCCGGCCCGATCAGATTGGCGTTTATAACTGGTCATTCTTTGACAGCGCCGAATACGAGGAACTGTATCTCGCAGCTGTAGCCGAAACCGATACCGCAGCACGGAAGGTTATTTTCAATCGGATGGAGGATCTGATGGAAAGTTCCGGCGGATTTGTGTTCATCTGCTTTGAGCCCTATCTTGCGATACATGACAGTAACCTCACGCCAACAATCCTCTCGGATGGCCACCCAGACCCAACCCGGTTCGGCAAAGCCTAACCCAAGCGGGGCGCCCAATTTTGGGGCGCCCCAACCTATGAGTGATATGGACAATACCAACGATCTTCCGCGGTTTCGCCGCTATACCGCCGCGCAGCGCCGTGAAATGCTGATTGATGCCGGCCTTGCCTGCTTGGCCAAGGGCGGGATAACCGGATTCACGATTGATAAAATATGTGCCGAGGCTGCGGCGTCGCGCGGATTGATCACCCATCATTTCAAATCAAAACAAGGGTTGCTGCTTGCTGTTTATGCCGCCGCCTATGACCGGATGTTGGGGCTGGCTGCACCTGGCCGCGTTATTGATGCCAATCTGGTGGATATGATCGAAGTGCTGCTTTCGGACGCGCTCACTGGGCCAGACACGCTACGGGCCTGGTTGGCGCTTTGGGGCGAAGTGGCCAATAACCCCGAGCTTCGCGATGAACATCGCAAATACTATAACTATTACCATGACCGCGTGATCGTTGGCATCCGCCGGGCCGCCGCCGGGCGCGCATTGGCAATTGATGAAGGCGCGCTGGCGATTTTGTTCATCAGCCTGATTGATGGGCTTTGGTTGCAACGCTGCATCGACCCTGAACGCCTATCAAGCCATGCTGTGCGCGACGCCAGCTATAGTTTACTAGAGCCCTATCTTGGTAATATTCGGCCAAAAGATAGCGTTTAAAGCCTATTATTCCAAAACCGGCTTCGCGATCAGGGGCTTGTTCCCATGTTCCCATCACACCCGACTGCGCAATAAATGCCTTTTACTGCGGGTTTGATTGTGGGCTAATCATCACATCGGGCAATGGAGCGATTACCGCATATCGGTGAAGAAGGCGCTTACTGCAACGCTTATAGGCGCCCTTCAAGCCACTGTCAGCCATTGGAGATGATCGTGTAATTATGATTTTTGTGGGCAGCGGTAATGATTCCGAAACCTGCGCTGCCAGCGTGGCGTTTACAACCTCATAGGGCAAAAACATGTCCTGAGACTATCGGGAGCGTTCGCGCCGAAATCTGCCCTAAAATAAGGGCAGGCTTTTGGGTAACAGCGCCCTGCGCTGGCTTGCCCTTTTCGCTATACTCCTATGCCGTCTCATTTACCGGTTTCATCAGCGTCATTGCGGTCTCTTTACGCTCGCTATAGCGCTCGACAAGGTAACCTGCTGTCGCGCAGGTCAGCGGCGTAAATTTCACCAATTCCTCCATCAAATCAACCATGCGGTCGTAATAGGGTGATGGTTTCATGCGACCAGCCTCATCAAATTCATGAAATTCTTTCGCGGTTGAAGATTGATTTGGGATCGTTATTAGGCGCATCCAGCGACCCAAAATTCGAAGCTGGTTTACAGCGTTAAAACTTTGCGAGCCGCCGCAAACTTGCATGACTGCAAGCGTTTTACCTTGGGTTGGGCGCACAGCAACCAGTGATAACGGGATCCAATCAATTTGCGCTTTCATAACACCCGTCATCGCGCCGTGGCGTTCGGGTGAGCACCAGACCATGCCTTCAGACCAGCTGACCAGATCACGCAATTCTTGCACCTTTGGATGGGCGGCTGTGTCGTCATCGGGCAACGGCAAGCCACCGGGGTTAAACGTTTTGGTTTCGGCGCCAAACCGAGTTAACACGCGCGCGGCTTCCTCGGTCGTCAACCTACTAAATGAGCGCTCGCGCAATGACCCATACAGAAGCAAAATGCGGGGCGGGTGCGCAGGTCGAGGCGCTATAAACAGCCGGTATTCATCTACGGCGTGGCAATATTCATCGGCGATATTTGGTGTATCAGTCATGTTCGGTTCTTTCGATATTCGGATAATGCGGCGGCAAACACGTTCATCCCGTCTACACACAGCACGATCTGATGGAACTTGAGGGTTAGAACCGCGCGGCGGTTGATCGCCTCGTCAAAGTCAAAGACCACAGCCACCAGTTTTATCCTTCAACAACCAATGAAAAAACCAAGTTGCAAGCGTAGCGGCGAGCAATTGCACGCCGATAAAGGCCAGCACATCGCTTGGTGCGATCCCGGCAAATGTGTTTGAAAATCCGCGTGCAATTGTAACTGCGGGGTTGGTAAAGGATGTGGAGGACGTGAACCAGTAAGCCGCCGTGATATAAAGCCCGACCGCCATAGGCACTGCGGTTGGCCGCGCCTTTATGCACGCAAGGATCGTGCCGACCAAGCCAAAGGTCGCCACAAAATTACCCACCCATTGCCCAACGCCACTGCGAATGGTGGTCGATGGAACAATCAGCGGATGCTCAAACATGACATGCGCCGCCAGCACGCCGAGAATGCCGCCACATACCTGTGCAAGCACATATCACACGGTGTCACGCGCAGAAATTTCGCGCCGAAGCGCAAAGCTAAGCGTTACCGCCGGATTGAAATGTGCACATGAAATCGGTCCAAATATTGTGAAGAGAACCACAAGTATCGCACCCGTTGGAATTGTGTTGCCCAGCAATGTGATCGCAACATTCCCATCGGCCAAACGCTCGGCCATGATGCCCGAACCAATGACCGTTGCCAAAAGGGAAAATGTGCCTAGCCATTCGGCCATCAGCCGCCGTTCTAATGTCATGTCTGATCCCCGATTAGGGTGGCAAAACGGGTGCTATCAATGTGCCCGCCAGTAATAAATGTGGCAATCGTTCGGCCTTTAATTTCCGCTTTGCCGCTTAGAATTGCTGCAAGCCCATCCACCGCCCCCGGTTCAGCTACTATTTTGAAATGTTCAAACGCAAAGCGCATCGCAACGCGGACTTTGGCATCAGTTGCGACAACGCCACCCGCCGATAAATAGCTCAGCGTTACACCCTCGACATTTTGACCCAGCGAATAGCGCTGGGTGGTGGGGTCAGCCGCTTCGATATCCAGCCCCCAGCCGGTCATCGCGCGCAACTGCTCGGCAATATGCGCAAACGGACGGCGCAACAGATTTGACCACGACTTTGGGCGGTCCGGTTTTGCCATGACGATTTCTGTCGGCGCTTGGCTATAGGGTGGCAGATCTTTGGGGTGGTCGCGTTGCATATTGATCCTACGGTAATCCTCATTTATAGCGCTAAGGGATTCACACATCTTTTAGGGCATCACCGTAAGCGATTGCGTTGAACTGCTGGAGGCCGTTTCCGCGTGTGATTGGGCCGGGTGGTCTTGAAGACC
>Ga0105053_10006882_pt1 | contig 15437 bp, 11 predicted proteins | sample BON01_FD_78093 | JGI IMG/M metagenome (GOLD analysis project Ga0105053, IMG submission 78093) | Freshwater microbial communities from Lake Bonney liftoff mats and glacier meltwater in Antarctica - BON-01 | ecosystem: Environmental > Aquatic > Freshwater > Ice > Glacier meltwater | place: Lake...
GCAAACGCGTTCCATGAAGTAGCTACTAAAGTATTTAAAAATACTTTATACATTGATGTTCCTCTCTCTGTATCACCAAAATGATCTCGCATACCTACCAAATATGTCTGCAATAGTATCCTCCTCGTTTCTCTGGCTAGATAAAAAAAATTCAAGGGCAGAAGCTAGTCCAAATTTCCTGGTGCTTCAATTTCAAGTCTTAGATCAAAACCTAACTTAATTATTCGTAACGCTGATTGGGAGATTTTTTGATATCGACAAAGAACAAATGATCCCTCTGAACCAAACTGATGCCTCGCACTCCGAACTCCAGTGCCTTCTTCGCAACTGCTGGGTTGGCTCATACACCCAGTTCTTTAACTTCATTCGCCTATCACAGAATGGTTGCGTAATCCTTCGAAACTTTATCATCAACATCCGATAATTTCCGAGAAACACTTCTCCCGTGGACTCGTCAAGTGTAATTCAGTCGCCTTGTTTGATTGAAAAGTCACCTATCCAACAATCTTTCGTGTGATGACCGTCATATCCATCATGAAGAAAAAACAGATAACCGTGATTACCATCATGAAGAAAAAGCAATGTCAAACATCCGGCTGCACCAAATTTTCCCATACCTCTGACAACCACTGCCGGATGCGAAGTCATTTAACATCGCGCTTGAAATATTAGATTAGGGGGACTACACTATTGTTAGTATTTGATTTTTGTACCTGATGACACATTCATTCGGTGAGCTGGTGTCTCGATTTGGGGTTGATGTTGCAGCAGGATCGGTTGCAGGGGTGGCAGTTACCCCTATAATATCAGCGGTGGACCGTGCGTTAGCGGAAAATGCCAGTGGAAAAGCCTCGTTGTGGCCCAGTTTCTTCAAATCACTGCGGGAGTACGGCAAGAATCCTATCGCATACCTTAGAGGGCCACAATTTGTTTATATATGGCTAAGTAAGTTGATAGCTTGCGGCTAGTATGTTTACTAATTAAATTGAAGTCTATGGTGGAACCTATATTGCTGCAAACGTTGTAGAAACTGTTTGTGCTGTAAAGAAAGTCGATCCATCTTTACCTAAATGGGTAATTACGAGTGCAACCAATACATCCACTTGTATAGTTAAAGACAGGGCATTTGCACAGTTATTTGGTACCTCTGTACCTTCTAAAGTTCCATTAGGAGCTTACGCGGCTTGGCTAACGAGAGATTTGACTTCCATGGGAGTATTTTTCACATTACCTCCAATTGTGGGAGGCTATCTTGCAAAATATACTGGTGACGAGCAATCCGGGTATTATGCTGCTCAACTTGCCTTGCCTCTATTGCTACAAACCATAACAACTCCCATTCATCTCCTTGGATATGATATTTACAACAACCCAAATAGTTCTCTCGGTGATCGATTGAGATTCATGTTCAAAAAGGATTATGTGAAAAATGTATCGATAAGAATGCTGAGGATGGCCCCGCCTTGGTCGTTAGGTACTATTGGAAATAGAGAACTACGTTCTGGAGGAATAGGATTTTTTGGCATGAATCAATTGGTCCATTCAGCCCCAGTCTATCATGTATCTGGTTAGATCACATACAAGAACTTTGTCTCTGAAGAACATGGTAAATCTTTTGAGTCTGATCAATTGTTAATTTTAATTAAAACCAAAAACCATCGGAAATTACTCAACAAGGTCGTCACATTAAACGTATTTATTAAATAATAAGCTAACTAGTTGGGTAGATATGGCTTAAAAAGATATTGAATTCTATGGTTGGGCCTCGCGTGATCCAGAAGTGAACTGCTCGCAGTCCACTTCAGATGATCTCAAGTCTCATCCCCGAGGCTCATGCCCAGTTACTATTCTTCATGCCACTACCCCAGCGTTTCCTCGTAGCGTCAGTCGATTCAAGACTGCTTCGTACTTTTTCATGTTTCCCGCTCTCCCCATAGGTATCGCTTGAAGGTATTCTGGTTCTACACTCCTCCTGCATGTCCAGCATTGGCAGCTGTTCAGCATGCACAGTTGCAGCTGTTCAGCATCACTGGTTTCATGTACGGTTATGAAATGGTTGTTCATTGACATTCAATTATTCTGTAGTGTGCCATCGAGTCTTTCCGGCCCAAATTGGATGTGTTCACTTTTCGAAATCAACATCCTCGAAGAACATCCTCTCAAACCACGTGCTCTTAGCGATGTTTTATAGTAAATCCTAGCACAACTTTTATCTGAATTACTATATCTTTTTCATACGTTGATCAAAAACTTAACGAACATGGGATGGAAAACAGGATATTTGCGAGCTGTCAATTCAGTACGCAACGCTTTCACGTCCAGTAAATTGGAGCACTGGCAAGACCCATCAGTGGTGTATGTCAATACAATAGATCACCACACTCCTCTTCGGCTTCTCGACGAAACCAGAGATGTCTTCAACAGCGTCCGCGAACCTAAAGGCGAGACTGGTCATTCGATATTCATCGCTCATTCTGACAATCCAATTCAGTGCAGATTCAAACTGTACCCGGATCCATTTAGTGTGCCAGTGGCAACAGCAACGGTGGACTCCGAATACGACGCGGATTGGGAACTCACTCCTCTCCCAAGTAATTGGCAAATGGTGTCCAAGGGAGATATTCCAATATATACCAACTTTTCCTTTCCATGGAAGCGAGGTAGTGGATTATCTACAAGTGTTCCAAGGACCAATAACCCTACTGGTTGCTATAGAGTGCCGTTTACTGTTCCGAAAGAATGGTTGAAAGACTCGCATGATATATTCCTTATTCTACACGGGGCAGGATCTGGGGTTGATATTTTCATCAATTCTATCAGAGTAGCTTATGGTCAAGATAGCATGACAGAAACAGAAACGTGCATCAGCACTGCTGACTTAAAGGAAGGGGAGAACTTGTTGACAATGATTGTGTACCGATGGACTGATGGTAGTTACTTTGAAGATCAGGATCAGTGGTGGTTAAGTGGGGTATTTCGAGATATAGAATTGCAATGCCGGCCTAAAGCTGGTGGTATTCTAGACTACATCGTCAATACAGATATGCAAGACAACAAAGGAGTTGTGTCTCTGACTGTTAAAACAATACCAGGAGGAACGTACTTGCGGGCAGAGATATTAGATGCAGGGAAAAAAGTAGTTGCTTCAGTTTCAGAACTTGCATTAGACTCTGAGCAAGTTTCTATCGATCTCAATGTGCCGTCGCCAATATGTTGGAACACACAATCACCTTACTTGTACACTCTCGCTTTGACAGTTACTGATGAAAACGGAGGTGTGGTCCAGGTGGAAGGGTGTCAAGTAGGTATTCGAGTGGTGAAAATCATAGATGGGCAAATTTGTGTCAATAACGAACCGATTCTTGTCTGTGGGGTCAATCGTCACGAGTGGAATCCTGTTGGAGGGAAAGTAATGACCGAGGAGCTCATGCAACAGGATATTAAACTGATGAAACAATTAAACTTCAACGCCGTTCGAAATTGCCATTATCCAAACGTACACCGTTGGTACGAACTGTGTGACCAATATGGAATGTTCGTAGTTGACGAGGCTAATATTGAGACTCATGGGTTTACAAAAGCGGCTCATATTAGCATCTTGCAATGCAACCCTCGATGGACGCAGACTTATATGACCCGTATTCAAGCGATGGTGAAGCGATCCCGCAACCACGCATGCATTATCGGTTGGTCGCTTGGGAATGAATCTGGATGCGGACCAAATATGAAGCTATGTGCTGATTGGATTCGTGAAACAGATCCTTCACGACCAGTGCAGTACGAAGGAGGCAGTTACAATGGTGATTCCCCAATGCTACTCGGAGATGGTCGGGACCCATATTGCACTGATATCATCTGTCCCATGTATGATGGTCCTTTGGATATTGCCAATGTCATTGAAGCTGAAAAACCTAGGATTCGTCCTCTCGTTCTATGCGAATACGCTCATGCGATGGGTAATAGTTCTGGTGGCTTACATTTGTATTTCAAATTGTTTCGGTCTAAAGACCATCCTTTGTTACAAGGAGGTTTCATTTGGGATTTCGTTGATCAAGGACTTTCTCTTCCAGACCACAACGATGGCCATTGGGGCTATGGTGGAGATTTTGGATCCGAAAGTGGTGCTGACGATAAAACCTTCTGTATTAACGGCATGGTCTTTCCTGATCGAACTCCTCATCCTGGATGCTTTGAAGCAAAGTACCTCCAGCAGCCGATCACCTTCTTATTTGATGGGACCAAAAATTCGCGAAAGAGTGGAGATAATTACAGAGTCAACATTGAATTGTTTAGTCATTGCCCACCACTGGCAGAGCTAGATTTCTCATGGGACATTCGTTCGTCCGTTGCTCAAGGAACTATTTCGAATGGAAACTGCAAAGTAAATAAACTGACTTCCAGAACATTCGAGTTGGAGCTTGTGAAAGCACTGGCAGAAGCGAGAGCCATTTCTGATAAGGACCAGACGAGCGGTTTGTTTTTACGAGTTCTTGCTCGCTTCAAAGGGGAAACCGCATGGGCAGAGAAAGGCCATATCTTAGCGGAAGAAATGTTCGAATTACAAAATGATGGTTTGGGAGTACCTTTTGACGTGCCCTTACCTACATCTGGAATGGACATTGTTTCTTTGTCTGAAGACGTCATAGCTATTGAAACTCGCACGTATAGAGCTGTGTTCAACAAGAAAAATGGTCATTTGTTATCGTTTTTACCTTCGTCAGATATCCAGGAATTGCAACGTCCTGAAGGAATGCTCAAATCTTCGTTCTTTCGAGCTCCTATTGACAATGACATGGGAGGAGCTGAAGCCATGCTTCCTTATGCTGCTATGAGAGCGATTGCCAGCAAAATGAAACAGGAGGTTATTTCATACAATGGACAGTGGCACAAATTGGGACTCGACCAACTGATATCAAAAACAACATCTGTAAACGTCGACGTTCAAAACACGAAAGGCGGTGAAAAAGCCATACTATCGGTTGAACAAGAATTCTGTCACAACAAGTCGGTTCGATTCAAAACTCATACTTGTTATTCGTTTCATAGCACCTCACTTTCAGTAGATGTGTCGGTGGAAGCAAGTAACAGCACGCTTAGTGGTACCATGTCAATTCCAAGGATCGGCACAGAAATTGTTTTGCCTGGTCATTATGAGCAAGTGCGATATCTCGGTTGCGGTCCTTTTGAATGCTACCCTGACAGGAAAGCAGGTGCTAAAATGGGTGTCTACACAGAGTCTAACGTAGACGACATGCATGTACCTTACATATGGCCAGGAGAGTGTGGTGGAAGATCTGATTGTCAGTGGGTAGAAATGCGTTCAAAGCAGTCCAAAAAAGCTATTCGTATAGAATATGCAATGCCCGAGAATTTTGAAGTACGCGAGGAATATTTTCCCGGAATGGATTTAAGCGAATCTGAACCAGCACCTGCAGCAAGACCTTCTGGCATGCGTGGCGCCCAATTCAATGCAAGTAGATACACTGTTGAAGAATTGCAAGCAGCTAAACATCAGTACGAACTCCCAAATGTCAATGGCGACACTCCTATAAAGCTCCATATTGATACTGCTCACATGGGAATCGGAGGAGATGTTTCATGGATGCCAAGACTACATAAACAATACCGAGTTCACGCGAAAACATGGGATTACAGAATTCGTTTATCCGTCACAGATTAAATACGGTATATATTTTTGAATTACTTTCACTCTTTGAATATGCGCCGTACGCTGGTTGATTCGGCAAAAAGTTGTTTGTCAATATCCTCCAGTAGTTTTGCAATTCTAGCATTGCGAATGTGGACCACCATATCCCTACACATCTTACCCCGATATGCGGCTTGTATGTCAGTAGCAGAAGCGTTTTCGTGATCCTGCTTGTCTCTGAGCTTGAGTTGGTATACCGCGTTCGCGCTTTTCCTTCTGACCATTTTTTGAATATTGGTTGCCGCCCGTTTTTTATGTCTGGTTTCTTTAAGTCCGGAGACCCTTTTACTGGCATTTGATTGTCGGGCCTTGGATTGAATGATAGTAGCTGCTCGTACTGATTTGTGCTGCTTGTCTTGTTTGCGTTGACATCGTCCGCGAAATAGCGATTGCAGAAGAGTCGCCGAGCTTCTTCGTTGCTCGGACCGAGCATGTTCTTTAATCTTTTCATCCTCCAATTCTGCCGCTCTTTTATCGGCTAATTCCTGCTGGTGCTTTCTTTGCATTTTAACTCCCCGAAATTTAGACTGAATTGTTACCGCAGATGATGATTGTTTGCGGCAAATGTTTTTGACTTTACATCGATCAAGATGGCCTCGCACTCGACTTTGAATAACATTGGTAGACTTCTCCCTTCGAATATGAGTCAATTTTTCTTTCGCTATTTTAGACCGGAGTTGATTCTGTAACTTTATGGCTGCGGTTTGTTTCTCAACGATGCGAGTCATGTGATTCCTGATTTCCTGAACAAATTTGCGGTCCAAATACTTTCGAACATGTGATTGAATCAGAACCGCGCACGCACTTACATACTCAACATCCCTGGCTTTGGATTTGCTTCGTTCCAAATGACCGCGAAACCGGGACTGAATGGACAATGAAGCACGGTTTTCTATTTGTGACTGCTGATACATTTTCGCCACTTTAAAAGTCTTACGTGCCATAAAATTTTGAAATGCACTCTGAACTTTTATCGCGGAAATATACTTCAAATAGGAATCCTCTCTCTTTTTGGCTCCACTATTCATTTTCCTTTTCTTGGAGGAGATCGAATTCAATATTTTCCCGGTTAGTTTCTGTAATAATAAGAGCTGCCGTTTCAGGTTATCATCAATAGTTGTCTGGTTCCTTGTACGTGCTTGTTTGTTTTCCAATACATCACCCTTTCGTTGATGGTGTCCCCTGTATACAGCCTGCACTTTCTGTGCTGCCCAAGTTTCAATCTTGAGCCGCATTTCACGCTCACTGTGCAAACGATCATAAAACGTTTTTCGTTCAACAAATAACATCCGACAAAGTTTATTCGATGTCACGCCGCCTAGCTTTTTGCTTTTCTTTCGCTTGAGCGTTTTATACATGCTTCCGTTTTGTTGATCTAAGTCCCGATCTAATATCACAGAAGTCACTGTTGACATAACATCCGAGTGAGTACTTCTGTTGGTCCACACGTAGCTCATCCGAAGGGATCCCCTGTATATGCTACCGTCGCACATCAATTGGATTCAACGGATTTCTTCAACAATGTGGGGGCCTACACGCGCATGGGAATCTTGAAATAAAGTCCTAATATGGCGTCTCCTCCAAAACCGTGGGAATCGGAGGGTTGTCCAGCAACACAACCTGTATCTACAGTAGACGGAGGGGCCATGAATGCAATCAGTAATGTAGGTGGATCTAACAATCAGCAATATGGAAACCAGTACGGTGGGACTCAATATGGAGGTGGTTCAATGAATGGGATGGGAAGTCAATATGGGAGTTCAATGAATGGGATGGGGAGTCAATATGGTGCAAGCGGAGGCTATGGAAGTTCGTATGGAAGTTCATATGGAGGTGGCTATGGTGGATCTGGTTATGGATCCAGTTACGGTGGAAGGATGGGTGGAATGTATGGTGGAGGTAGCATGCACGGCGGGGGCGGAGGAATGTATGGTGGAGGTGGAATGTATGGTGGTGGAGGCGGAATGTATGGTGGCGGAGGCGGAATGTATGGTGGTGGTATGGGAATGAATCCAATGATGGGAATGGGTGACATGGGATGGCTATCAGGTCTACAACAGACAGTAGGTTCATTGGGCCAAATGTCAGAATTACTGGGTATGAATGCAGAAGCAATGCAATATGCTTTTGGCGCGTTTGCTCATTTCCTTGAACGAATAGGCGGTGCTGCTCATGAGGTAGTTGGATTTTTCACTGGTGCTCCTCCTGTTGCAATGATAGATCCTCAAACTGGACAACCTATGCCGCTACCATCTCCCGAAGAAATCAATAAAGAAAGGAAAAAGAGACTCAAGAATTGGTTTATTGGGCTGTTTTTCTTATATTTTGGTTATCGTATCGTAAAATACTTGATTGCTAGAAAATTGGCCGGAAAAACTCCAAACCAATCTTTAATGTCGCGAGAATGGGATCAGCTTGTGTCACCTAATGACAACCAATACGGCATGAATAATAATCCCATGTACAATTCAATGAGTCCTTATGGTGGATATGACAGCAATCCATATGGTTCGTACGGTTCTTCTCCTCCATTGTATGGTGGGTCTATGTACGGAGGTAATTCTATGTACAATAGCAATTCTATGTACAACTCACCCCCTAGACGAAACAATATGCCACTGTCGGATGACCTCGATGACATATTCAAGTAGATTAGTTTGTAAATACCGTCGCTGTTGTGTGCATTAGTTAATTATAATGATATTGTATCTTTCACTTCAAAAGGTGGCAGGCCACTACTGCCTTCGAAAAATCTAATAATATTCAGATTCAATTTCGGGATTGTCTCGAAAATAAAAAAAAGTCAGTTTTTGATGGAGACCGAGATACTAGGTGATGAACACCGAAAGTATTTTCTCTCTTTCTTAGCGACTGTGCCTTCAGCTTATTCGTCACTAGATACAAGCAGACTGCTTATGGTGTATTTTGCCTGTTCTGCTCTTGATATCCTTCAAACAGACATCCCCAACAAGGAAGAAGTTATTGAGTTTGTGTACTCCAATCAAATCGATGAAGGTGGAGGCTTCATTGGGAGCAGTTTTAGTGGAGCTTCAAAATACCGGTTCTCGCATGTTACTATGACCTATTGTGCTATCCTGACTCTGGTCCTTTTGGGAGATGACCTGTCACGAGTAAATAAAGTCTCTATCGTTAATGGATTGAAACATCTGCAACAAGATGATGGGTGTTTTCAAGCTGTTGAATTTGGAACGGAGAGTGATATGCGATTCATGTACTCTGCTTGCGGTGTCTCTTTCTTGCTTCAAGATTGGTCTGGAATTAACGTAGACAAAGCAACCGAGTTCATTTTGTCATCGATGCGTTTTGACGGGGGATTTGGCATTTTACCTGATCAAGAAAGCCATTGCGGGGCAATATATACTGCTGTGTCTTCACTGGTGTTGCTTGGAAGGCTTGATCAGTGTGACGAACTTGACCGCGAGTATCTCATCAAATTTCTTGTAAACAGACAAATTCATGGATTCAATGGCAGGATTAATAAAGTTCCTGACTCGTGCTACACTTTTTGGGCTGGAGGGGCTCTTCAGGGCCTTGGTCTCCAAGATCTAATGGATATTTCGAGTACCAGACGTTTTCTACTTGAGTGCCAATTTACTCGCGGTGGTTTCTCGAAAGTACCGCATGCGTATCCGGATATATTACATGCTTATTGCAGCGTCGCAGGACTCAGCTTGTTGCACGAGAAAGGATTGGCTCCTATTGAATCGGTTGTTGGACTTACTTGCCGCGCATTTCAAACCTGGTTGCAAGGTAATCCGAATCCGATTTCTGGTTCAGATACTATTTTTCAAGGAGTCGAACAACTTACTTAATATTTTGAATTTACGCGATACGGTTTTCAGGAAAAAGAAAGTCTGGTACGCATGTTTAAAATAAACTATATTTAGAGCAACAGTGACCAAATGGGTCTTGCTATACGCAAAGCGGCAAAACTATACTTCACCTTTCCGTTTCCTTTACGCTCTGCTTGACTCTCCATAGCACGAAGAAAGTTCTCCGAAACAAAGGCATTTGCAAGATCAATAGACTCTTGTTCATTCACCTGCTTCAATCGCAATCTCTCCTCCGCAGTCCGTTTTCGATGGATGCCATTCTTCTCAACATATTCTTCAGCTAGCTTCACAGCAGCATCTTGGAGCTCCACATCGCCATTCACATCATCTGAATCGGAAACAGTGATTGAACTAATCATCCCATGCTCCAGGGCTTCAGTCACTTGAAGTTTATGGCCGTCAATAAGCATCTTTTTGGCCATTTCCTCGCCAAATATTTCTGGAAACAGAACTGAGCTGCATCCTTCCGGGACTAATCCGAGACTTTGAAACGGAGTGTGGAAAGTTGCGTGTTGATTTGCGACAATACCATCACATAACGTGGCAGTGGTCACAGCTGCACCAACAGCCGGACCGTTAATAGCCGCGAATATGGGCTTAGGAAAGTCAATAAAGGTATCAAATAACGCCTGATTTTGAGTCTTGATGATTCCAACCAATGTCTTGGGGTTCATTGGTTTCAATACTGCCGAGAGATCAACACCAGCACAATAGTATTTACCAGTGCCTGTCACTACGACAGCTTTGACCGAAGGATCACTGGCTGCTTCTGCCAAGGCGACAGACTTCTCTTTCATCATGCGTTGCGACCATGCGTTTAACTTCTTCGGGTTGTTGAAACGGATTACGCAAATCCCACAGCGAAGGCTTATATCAAGTAGTCCCATTTTCAAAGCAACAATTTTGATGGAAGACAGGTAGACCCTATATTTTGAATCCACATGTTGAATATTAATTAGCTGATGATCCTTTTTGCGAATATAAAATATACGCCCCTCTTTTTTAAAACTAGGGTTTGGCTCTTCCGGCATTGTAGATTGTAGAATGAATCTACATCTGTACGGTAGTAACAACATTTGTGTGTGTTTTCAATTAGAGGTGGTGAAAAATGATGGGGGGGACGCATGGCCATTTTCAAAATGAAGATCGAACTGGAAGTTCATGGAACGAGTGATGAGATGGAAGTGGGGCACGAAGGACTGGCGTACTATAAGTCCAATTCCAAAGCCGATTCTCTCCTCTATCTTGCCAAGGTAAGTAGCGGTATTCCTGATGTAAAAATCTAAACATAAAGCAGGTTTTGAAAAAGGACAAGTTCCAATCGAAGTGGAAATACTATATTCACTACCAAGGATGGAAAAAATCCGTACGTAAATATGAATGTTTCTTTGATAATAGAGTTTATTAGTTGTAGCAAGATGAATGGGTGGACAATCTCTTACCAATAACGCCAGGCACTTTAGAATTACAAAAACAATTAATAGAAGAAGCTCAAAAACGAAGCTCAGAGTTGAAACGCAAGCGAGCAACCGATAAATTGAATGGAAAGAAGAATGCTTCAACCGTCGAGGTAGAGGAAACAATTACCCCATTAACGCTACGCTTCAATCCTGCTATTCAAAGCTCAATCATAGAAGATTTCGAAAATATCTCCAAACATAAAATGCTTCCGTGGTTACCAAGAGACCCATCTATTGATCACATGTTGACGGATTATCTAGACTTTGTTTCCAACTCCAAGAAAAGGACCTGCAAGGTACCCATTAAAACAGTTTCACAAATACTTTGGGGTATTCGGATTATGTTCAATAGGTCGTTGGGATCCCACCTTTTATATGACTTTGAACGGTTACAGCACAATGCCATGGCTGAGGCCAATCCTGATAACGAAGAAGACTGGTTCTTTGTACCTAATGATGTTCACGGCCCAATTGAGGAATCGAATAGTAAAAAAATGTATGAGATTTATGGGTCGGAGCACCTCCTGCGTCTCTTTATCCGACTTCCTGAACTGCTTAGTAGTAGGCATATTTTGCTAGAGTACGAGACTGCCACTCTTGCAGAAGTAATTCACGAAGTCCTCGACTTTGTGGCCAAGCATCAGAAAATGTACCTACATAACGCATGCGTCCTTCCTAGCCATCATTATCTTCAAGTTTTTCAAGACTATATATAATCAATTATTGAATAAGAAAGAAAATGGGCTATATTTTGAGAACCAGGTTTGGTTGACCATTTCGAAATGTTTTTCAATGGTCTACCCAACTATAAATACGCGATTGAGTCGCCTCGTGATGAGGTTGCAACACATGCTGCTCGCTGTGGCATTTGTGGTATTGGCAGTGTATTTAATCATGTGGTCGATACTATGGCGAATGACTACTGGAGGGTCGGCTGTTGAATCAACTTTGACAAACAGTTTTCCTACTCTCGAAAAACCATCGCTAAAACCTTCACAAGCCGAACCAGAAATTCGTTCTACAACTATTCGGCATTCCACCATTCGCAGTGTTTCTGGGTTATTTCGTTCGCTCCAAGGATATCTTATTGATGGCGATGCACAGAGAGATGGTCCGAGTGCTGCGACAGATGAGCTTGTTCTTGTCGTACTAGGATACGGTGAATTCACCGAGTCGGCTGCTCCTAAGGATACGAAGTATTTGTTTGTCCCGAATGACCTCAAGTGTATCGTACAACTTGGTGACAAAATAATAACCATCCCAGCCAAGCTACACACCGACGGAACTGCGTTTCAAGGGTTAAAGAACCAGCATGGGTCACTTCGGTTTCCAGGCGAACGACTTGTGTGGATATCTTGTGCGTTAGGCCCATTATCAAGTTTTGAAAATACTGGTGCGCATGGCACGATGGCAGGTAGTGTCCGAGTTATGAACGATGAATTCGACACCACCGCAGTCCCCATGGAATGGTTTTTAAGCCAGTCTTCGAATGTACAATCTTATTCACTGGTAGAATGCTCTGCCCCCATTCATCACGTAACTGGGACTAAATGGCTCATAGAATGGATTGAGTATCACAAAGCATTTGGATTCGACCATGTCCATTTGTATATGCATGACTTACCTGATTCTTCGAGACAAGTTATTAGCTATTATATAAAGGAAGGTTTCGTGACGTATCATGATTGGTCAGGGATACCTGCGAATGTTGGGGTTGGAAAAGTGAATATTGTGAATTGGGAACACGGACAACGCGCGGCAAGAAATGATTGCTATTTACGAAATAGGGGCATTGCATCCTATATAGCATTTTCGGATATTGATGAATTGTGGTCCTATGCAGACCATGATACTACTTTTTCAGCTGGATTGTCTTTTAATAAAAAGGTAGAATCGCGAAACACGGTAGCTGAAAAGCTGGTCTATTGGTTTGAATCACAAAACAACTATCCTCAGCGAATTGGATTCTTGTTCAAGTCTGTTACAGTTCCTCCAGTGGCGGCAAGCGCCTTTGTTGATGCTGCAGTAGGTCACGGGTGGGATGCAAAAGGACGGCGAGTTTATTTGAACAATGATCAAGGCACCATTGTAGGAAAATTGCAATTCGCCGAAGCAGCCTGTGAAGCCCCTTACAATTGCGGAGCCTATCATCGTGGGCGGCAAAAATACATGCTGAAAACAGGACATGGTACATTGAACTTATATGCTCCTTTGTTCTATCATGCTGTCAATGAAGACTACGCAGGTATTGCGAACAAGCATATGCATCAAGTACCTGTCAACATAGGTTACATTCGACACCACGCTGGTCATTTCAAACATTCTCGACTTGGTGGCTTGTATCCTTTGAATCGAAAACATCTACCATTGCATCCTGTTTTAGTCTCCCGTATCGCCCGACGGATACATACGTTACCTTTGAATTCCATGTATATTGAATCCGCCCCTGAAAAATTTCTTGAGTTGGATAGCGTGAATGATCCTTGGCGATTTGCCAAATCTAGTGATGATTCTATTCAAGCCAAGATGCGACACGGTATAGAGTTGTCACAAGTTAAGGCCCTGGCAGAGAAAGCGAAGCGATCAATGATGACATTCGATCAGTTTGGAGGTCGATTGAATAACCAGTTGTTGAGTTTTGACTGGGCATTTAGAGTTGCGAAAGCTGTTGGTCGCAGTTTATTCGTAAAAACCAAAGATTTGAAGACTGAATTTTGGATAGGGTGGCCTTCTACAAAAGAAGAAGAGCTGCACGATACAAGTATGTGGGAAATGGTCCTTTTGAGACGAAATTTCGACTTCATAATGGACTACGAAGAGGATGTTGTTTCTTCGTATCCAATATTGGAGCGCCCATATCAAGAGCTGGACCCGAAATGCGTATGGACGGATGAGTTGGTATCTCAAAATCCAGAGTTTAAACAAGTAGCTCATTGGGCTGCCTATGTCTCAAAATTTCCCGAATGCTCTGAAAGAATTCATTTTGCAAGTAAAAATGGGCTCATACATTCATATAGGACGGACACTAATAAGTTCGGAGTTAGCTATTATGATTTCTGGTCAGCGATGCGCCCCAGCAAATACCTTAATGATCTTGTGAGTAAATTCATTTCATCGAATTTGGGAACTGCGAAAATATCTCTCGGTATGCATGTTCGTTCTCACAATAGCTACGGGGCAGTAAATGTTAAAAAGGCCTATAACTCCTGCATGCGGCTCGCCCTTAAACCTCTAGATCATGCCACGCGCTACCAGATAGCTAGAACCACCTGTTGTAAGTCTGAGACTCCTGTTTCCCCCGATCCTGCTTTTATCTGGTTGAAAGACTCTGAAAACCTTGGAGAAATATTCTATAAAACTCGCCACTTGGACAAAATGTGCAACATATCGGTTCAGAATATCATCGAGGCTGCAGATTTCACCACAAAAACCACGAAAACAAAAACCTTCCAGTACTTCCTCGCGACGGACCACGAGAATAAAGCCGTGGATAAGCTGGTGATGGATCATGGAGGAATCAACTTTGCATACGACTCAGAGAAAGTGTTTCAAGGTGACCCTAAATTGCAAAAATACCCGAATGAAGGCCGATCGCAGATGAAGAGAAGAAATGGAATTCAAGGTGTTCTCATAGATATGCTCATTTTGAGTAAAACTGACGTATTTTTTGGAAACCCAGGATCCACATTATCTCAAGTAGTTTGCTTTTGGCGATTTGCCAATAACAAGGACTTGCTCACTACCGAGCTTTCCAACATATGCGGTCTCATATTGCTTGCAACAGGATCGAGTACTTGCGATGACATTTCATGTACATCATGAACCACAAATATTTTGTACTGATTAATTTAAAAACCCTGCATATTAGGAGAGTAAGACGTATTCGGTAGGTGGAGTGACGTAAATAACTTCTCGTCGTCGGTAACAAATGCAGGTAAATACTTTGGCAACACAATAAGCAAGAAAAAACGCGAGAAAGAACGGAATCAACAACATATAAGCGTGTATTTGACATTTACCAACATGCATATCTACAATTTGTCCCAAGAAAGAGGTCTCCCATTTGCCCCACTCAGTATTGCAATACATGGTAACGGGGCAGCTGCAGTTATTGAATGTATAGTCTATTGGCTGTCCTAAGATAGAAGTACTCAATGAACAGTAGTACCCGTGACTCCAGCCCATCTTTTTTGGACTGAAATCTATATCGACGCCTCCAATATCAACAATATAATCATCATAAATGAAAGGACAGGTGCCTTCAAAATCAGGCTCTTCTGCGGCACCATTCAGCATGAGGCTTGCGTAAACGAACACAGACAATAATTTCATTGTGCTTTTCCGGCTTGTGAGTTCGTTGTATGCGACTTGTTTCGCGCGACCAATCTGAGGAAAGTCCCCCGTCATTCCTACGAC
>Ga0105053_10006892_pt1 | contig 15426 bp, 12 predicted proteins | sample BON01_FD_78093 | JGI IMG/M metagenome (GOLD analysis project Ga0105053, IMG submission 78093) | Freshwater microbial communities from Lake Bonney liftoff mats and glacier meltwater in Antarctica - BON-01 | ecosystem: Environmental > Aquatic > Freshwater > Ice > Glacier meltwater | place: Lake...
AAAAAAAAAAAAAAACGGCGAATCTCGATGTTCAGTCGTATTTTCGATCCTGTGAAAGTGCTCTCGAGGTTGATTGGTGGGCGCCAAAGCTACTCTACATCAATTACTGGACGCCAACCGCACACTAAATATATTGATGGAATTTTGAAAGCAATCTTCTTCCGGAAAGATGCAGTTTTAATCGGGCTGCTCGATGACAAAACTCGAATCTCAGTAGATAATGCTTGTGGTGACCTCTTGCCTGTTGTTGGAACGAGGGTTCAAATAAGAGGTACAAAAACACACTCGCCAAAATATGGGGCTACGTTTAAAGGCAGTTTAGTGCCCTCCCATATTTTGGACGACCTCGAAACAGATGACGCATATGAAATGAAATGTCTAAAGCATCTATTGATATCTTTTGAAGGCGTAGGGATTGTTTCGGTTAAGAAATTTGAATCCTATGTTCTTACAAGTAGTGTGTGCGTTAAAGATTTGTTGGTACCTGGTGTTGAATTACCCTCGGCTATGCAGCTATGTTCACGAGCTAAGAAAACGATTGAGAGTGGCCTAGCCGGCGATTACACACGCGCTTTTGACTTTGTGTGCAGATCTAGACTCGGTTTTAATGTTTTTCTTACTCTTCTTCATGAATCTGAGATAAGTCCATGTATGAAATTATATTCGATGTCAACACCCACGAAACTCATCAAACTCATCGAGAAGGAGTCACCCTACATACTCCTGGAATGGTACGATCAAAAGAAAATATCTTCCTGTCCTTCGTTTGAGTATATTGATCGTGCTTGTAAACGGCTTGGTGTTTCTAGGATACATCCACGAAGAGTTCAGGCAGCGGTAAATGTGATCCTTTTTGAAATAAGGAATGGAGGCCATACTGCTCAACTTCGCAGTCAATTTGAACAAAATATACATGCCCGTTTCCCAGAGATGAGGGAAGCTGATTTTTCAGAGTACTGTACGTATCACGAAAATTTACAAGGTGAAACGTATGTCAGCACTAATAACCAATTTAAAACCGAAAGTGACATCAGTCATTTTCTGTCTCTTCTGCATTCACGAGGCACGAATAAGATGTCTTACGTGCGTCCTGTGGGCTTATCGCTAACCGATGAGCAACAGGAATGTGTAGAGAAAGCAATCTCAAGCCGATTGTCGACTCTGAGTGGTGCGGCAGGTACTGGCAAGACCCATACACTAAATGCGATGGTGTTGGAGTTTCATCGTATGGGGAAATCAGTTACGCTGTTGGCACCTACTGGAAAAGCCGCGCGGGTGTTGCAGAATAAAACAAGTAAGTTATTCCATTGGAAAGAATCAGTCGTATAAAATTATCAAAGAGTGTGTTGCGGACACGATACATATGTTTTTACACAGGTATGAAAATAGCGAGAAAGATATTTCAACTCAGGTATACATATTGGATGAATGTTCCATGATATCTGTTGGGTTGGCAAGATCTCTTTTCAGGGTTCTTGGTGAAAATAACCCACAGCATGTTATTATGTGTGGAGATCCGAATCAATTGCCATCAATTGAACCCGGAAATTTGTTTGCCGATATTCTTTCTCATCGGCGATTCACTCATAATAAAGTCACCAAAGTACTCCGTACTGAAGGAGTGCAAATAATCAACGCAAGTAACAATGCCAAGGATTCTCTGCCGATACCCTTGATTGACTTTCCACCCTCCAAAAATAGCAACTTGGTTTACTTTAGAGTCGAAGATTCAGAAAAATTGCAAGATGTTCTGGTTAAGCAGGTCCTTCCTTTTATCAAGTCGAAGAATTTTAATTTAATTGAAGATGTTCAAATATGCTCATGGGAAAACAAAACTGTGGATTTTTTAAACGTGGTGCTACAGAATGCGTTGAATCCTAATTGGAAATTAAAACCAGTTGGCGAGCACCAGTTTGGTTTGGGAGACAGAGTTATTCAAACCGTGAATGACAGAGATGTTGGAATCATGAATGGAGAATCTGGTGTAATCGTGGATGACTCGGACATTAAAATAGGAGAGGACGATAAGGGGCTACCGAAACAAACTGAATACATGACTGTACTGGTAGGAGAAGAAGAAATTATTGTTCCTGTTGAAGATACATCCTTTAAGCTAGGATATGCTATTACCATTCACAAATCACAAGGGAGTGGATTCCCAGTAGTAGTTGTGCCTGTCATGCGCAAGTCAGGCAGACAAATGGATCGAAGTCTTCTATACACTGCGATGACACGAGCAGCCAAGATGTTAATATTCATAGGATGTGACCAAGAGGCAAATCTATGTATTCAGCGGGTGGCAGAACGTAGAGTAACGAATCTCCAAGATTTATTGAATCGGGACCACGCCTAATTCTAATTTTTTTGAGATTTTTTTTTGTACAAGAAGATGAGGGTATGTACGTACAACGTGCTCAGTCCTCGTCTGTGTAGTCCAAGTTATTTTTCTCATTGTCGTCCAAGTGATTGCAATGAGTCCGTGCGTCTGCCTAGAGTATTGAGCAAAATCAAGCAGGAGATGGATCTTGACTCAGTTATATGTCTGCAAGAAGTATCCCACTTATGGCAAGGAAAGTTCCTTGAACTGTTTAGTCAGCACGATTACATATATGTACATAGCGCATATGGAGGGTCGTTTAATGGATATATGGGAGTTGGAATTGCTTATCCAAAGAATCTATACGATATGGAAAAGTGCCATATCCAGCGAATCGCTGATACCAAGTCTGGAGGATACACTCAGAATACAACAGTTGCAGTACATTCCATATTTGAAACAGTTTTTAATTGGTTCAAGAAAACAGCAGGGATTCAATCTACTCACGAAGATCCTTGGACATATTCTCAAAAAAGGTCCAATAACGCAGTGATGCTGAAATTACTCTCCAAGCAACAAAAGCGTTCCATCTGGATATGCACTTACCACATGCCTTGTGCGTTTTTCAACCCTCCAGTTATGACTATTCATTTATCTTTGCTGTTCAAGTATGCTACACGATTAAGCGGGGGCGACCCGTTAATCATCGCTGGAGATTTTAATGTGCTCCCTAATTCAGGTTTTTATTCTTTGGCGACAAGTGGCGACTTCGGGTCGGAAGAGGAACGTCGGATATGCGCTCCTAGTAAACCAGCTTTCGAAGGAGATTCGTGGAGTTTTAAATTAGATACCCCGATGCAAAGTGCATACGCAGTTGTTGATGGGGAGGAGCCTAATTTCACCAACTTTGCACGGACCAAGACCATGAATGATGGTTCCTTTATTGAGACATTGGACTACTTGTTTTTTAACTCATTGAAAGTCAAATCTGTTGAAAAATTGCCCTCCAGAGAGGCCTTTGGAAATATACAATCGTTTCCTACTGAATCAGAACCTTCGGATCATATCAAAATTGCAGCGGAATTCGAATTTTTAAAAAATTAATCAAAAGCATTGAAGTTGCATACAATACTTTTGGTTTGCTGCATACAAAGTTTTTAAAATTCTATTGAGTACAAGAGTGTTTGAAGTTATCCAGGAGCGAACCAGGGTGCAAATGCAAAGTTTCCTGGCAGTGAATTTTTCAATATGACATTAAAATTCACTTTGGAATCGGGTGTAAGCTCACTTTGAGCCAACTGTTCCATTTAAATCTTCAGTAATAGAAGTACAGAACCCTCGACTCCACCCTTTACCAGTCAACTCCATTTCAACTATAGTTTCAACTCGGAAGAATTTGAACATGATGAGAAATTCAAATAAGTTTATCCTCCTCCAGGTCTTATTTAGTCTTTTTAATAAATCGATGAGTTTGAAGAATTTTATCTTCGAAATATTTTTGGATTAGATGCTTGTTAATTTGGGGTTGACTGGTCAAGACGTGTCGGATGAACTGTTGGGTAAACAGGGACCTTTTTCTGAAGAGTTTGTGGAGCATGATGCTGCTGATTGGTCACACTGTGGTCGACATCTATGTGTCTTACCTGGGGAGTACGCAATCGCAAACAAAGAGGAATACGATGCAATGGGATGTTGTCATCTAGAGAATAGCATTGCAGTGATCATCACTTGTGCTTCAAACAAAGCGGCTATAGCTAATGTCGGTAAGGATGGATTTTCAAAAGTAATAGGAGACATGGTCATTGGCATACAAGGTGAAGGCGGGAAAGCGACCAGAAGGGGGGCTCCGCAGTTGGAACTCTTTATGGTAGGAGGTGCTCATACAGAGGCCATCTTTTCTGTTCTCTTGACGCAGTTCCATGAAAGCAACTTTCGGTTTGCTGTTAGATTGGCTTGCGTTGGGCCGTTGAATGAAGGAGGCTATCATGGGGTCTCCACCCATGCGGGAAAAACACTAATTAATGGGGTGGCGTTGGATTTGAATTCTCGGGAAGTCCGTCCATTGGAGTACGGTTCGTGGTTTTCTAATGAACCTGCAATTGCATTGCGGCTAGCACGATATATATTTAATGCAGCAGGTAATCAACCTATGGTAGCACTGCAGGAAGCTTCAGTAGTAATTCCCAAATTTCAATTCTGTCAACTTGACAATCAGGCGATGGCACTGTTGTTATGGTTTAGCTATAATGAGCCGTTAAAGCTTTGGCGGACATTTTACAGTGGAGATTCTTTGATACATGAAGAACTTTTGACTCAATTTTCTTCTGAGTGCAGGAAGGCTTTGCTGCTTATAAGTCGCCATAATGAAAGTGTTTTTAAGGGGAAAGATTATTTCATTGTTAAGAGGCAATCAGATGGTTCCTGGAATGATAAGGATATACGGATATTGGATCCGATATGTGATACTTCCCATCCCCTTTCGTTATTAACTTCTTTTTCATCCTATGTCTCATTAGGGAAACAAATAGGCAAATCCTAGTAAGGTCGGTCAAAATTCAAAAAAATTCAAAATTACCAATAAAAATGGAACTCGACCATAGTATTCTTTTGAGGCGGACCACTATAAAGGTTTCAAGAAAGCCAAGTAGCCGAATAACAAATGTAATAAACAAGGAGGTATTTCCCAAAGCTGCATGTGCTTTATATAAATTCAATACCATCATTCCAGGCGATTTGTGCTTTTTAAAAGGAGACTTGATCACGGTAACAAGGCGTGTTGACGAGCTTTGGTTGGAAGGATACGTTGCTGGTTTTGGAAACCATTGCGGGATTTTGCCTGAATGCTACATTGAACTATTGACAAATAATGAAAATCACCGAGTTTGCAAAGCGTTGTATACGTTTCGAGGGGGCGAACAAGGTGACTTAAGTTTTGAAAAGGGCCAAGAATTAATGGTACTCAATCAAATTAATAGCGAGTGGCTTTATGGCCATACCATCAAGGCGCCAGGTTCACTGGGAATTTTCCCATCGAGATATGTATCGTAATTGATTTATAATAGTGTTTTTTTATCGTTCGTCATTGTACTATATGCCCCAGATATATATGTTAAGCCTGTGACACTAATTCCATACTGACTTCTGCTGTTTACTTTGCATTATATTTCTGCCAGTCGGTACAAAGTTTGCAGATATGTGTTGCGTTCAGTGTATTATTAAATGCAATTCCAATTCAGAATTCGTCATCCACACAAAAAGTGATCTGACACGAAATTTTTTTATGCTAATCGGTCAGCATCTCAGGAATAGCCTCTAGTAATTAACAACCCGTATCCAATATCGGTCTTCTTTGCAGTGCGATTGATTCTAGGCATGACCTAGGTACAGTACCAATAGCCATGACTTGTCTAAGAAACAACTTCGTCCTGTAGAGAGTATTAAACAACCTTATTTTCTGAACCACTGTAGCAGAAAATGAGAAGCCTTCAACTAACGCATCTGGTTTGCGCATGCACTTTTTAAATTAAATAGTAAAATTTGAAAATTCTTCGCTATGATTTAATTAAAATGTGCATACCATCGTAACGTTTGATTTGAGATCCCTCATCAAATTCTCATATTCTTCAAGTTGTCTCTGGAGGCTTTGAGTCAGTGTTGATTCAGGATCCGAATTCTTCAAAAGTTGTCGATACTTTTCTATTTTGATTTCTAGCTCATTTTTCGACAGAACGTATTCTTCGTAAAATAATTCATGCTCGATTTCGACATCTTCAATATCAGCATAGGAATCGGAAGTGGCTGGTGATTCATCAGGAAAATTCAAATTTCTTTTGCGATTTGTACTAAGAGGGAGTCCTCTCATGATACCCTCTCTGGCCAACCCCCAGGTGTCATTAGCGGGAACATCTTCGTCAACAAATTTCTTAGATGGATCTTTGTACCTTTCAATCATCAATTGCGCCCTCTGAACCACACATAGAACCGCCATCCCTGCTAATACGAGCAAGGAGATTACTAATTGTACGAGTCCCCATCTATCAGCTTCATCTTGTGGGAGCTCCACGGTTGCAAATACCAGCAAAAGTACAGTATTGCAAACGTATGCTAATGCCACTATCAGCGCAATAGTATTCTGGATTTGGTGCTGATATGGCATAAGCGCCAGCAATAGGAGAAAATATACAACCGCAGAAAACAGAAAGACTGCTGCTTGAATGGGAGAGGGTCGTCGAATTGAGGCAAGAAATAATGCGCGTATCCACACAGTGAGTATTCTAGCTACCCAAAAGTATCGCATATTATACTTCCAATCTTGAACAAGACACCGATATATGAAGAAACTGTCCGATTTACTCTTCACGTGTTGGTGGTAACTGTGAGTTACTCGAATGCCAAAATACAACCAAATAAACACAACTAAAACCACAAGAACTGCAATAGATAAATAGATGACTTGGGAATCCATTCCAATATTATACAAATAGAACTGGTATACGGTAACAATCGCAATAGGATAGGAGCAATAGTAAACTATCCTAATGAACAATTCTTTTGTGAAACGAAGGACCATATCAGGTTTCCCCAGTTTTGATAGTCTTTTCTTTTTGATAGATCTGATAGCCACCACCAAAGCGTACAGAGCAACGCAACACATATACACGATAAACACCCCGATAAGCGTGTAGATGAAGAGCATGTTGGGACTCACCCCTATAGTTTTACAAAACAACTCTACAGCTGAAGATTCTTCTTCGATCAATCTCCGTCTCGTATCTGCTCCTGTAAAAAACAGCATGTTCACCCAGTGCAAGGACGTGGCAAAGCTATAGTAATTCTCTGGGACATAGGGAAGATCCATCATGGCAGTAGATGATACGAAAGAAGCGAACGAAATCACTTCTGCCAACCCGCTACTAGCAGGTCCAGCTCCACCTAACACAGCTGTACTAAGCGCATATGTTCCAATTGCAATTGCTACTAACGTGGTAGCAGATATTTCAGCTATTTGTTGACCTGTAGATGCGCGAGGTTTGTCCAAAAAAACAGATGGCAGGGCTTCCGTACTTGGAGATGTACTTGGTGATGTACTTGGTGATGAGCTTGGTGAAGTACTTGGAGATGTACTTGGAGATGTACTTGGTGATGTACTTGGCGACGTACTTGGTGATGAGCTCGGTGAAGTACTTGGAGATGTACTTGGAGATGTACTTGGTGATGTACTTGGGGATGAGCTTGGTGCTAAACTAGGCGAACTACTTGGAGACACACTAGGAGCTATACTAGGGGATACGCTTGGAACTTCACTAGGAGATACAGTTGGAGATATTGAAGGCGATACAGTTGGAAAAAAACTTGGACGAGAAGTGGGTCGTTTTGTTGGACTTCTGGATGGGCGTCGTGTTGGAAAAGTGGTTGGAAATCTTGAAGGACGCGGAGTTGGGATTCCTGTTGTTGGATGCTCTGTAGGATTTCTGGAAGGAAGACTAGTTGTAGGAGCCACAGAATCTTTTAAAGTAGGAGATGATGTAGTCGGGGCTTTGGAAGTGCATGTAATATCTTCCTTAAGTTTGCGGTAAATTTCAGTGTTGTTAACGAATACGTCGAAACTCTTTTGCGGTTCAGTTGTAATGACACTCATGTCAGCAAAGAGCTCTAGAATGGCAGATGCGATTGGTACATAAATCAATCGAATCATGGGGTTGGAAGCCAATAGTTCTGCAGCTGCCTTTCTGGTTCGAGTTCTACCAGCGGTCCCTCCACTAGGTCTTCCGTCAGTGAACAACACGACGTACTTTGTCCGATTTAGATCATCATCATATAAATATTCTTCTTGACTTGTTTTGGCCTGAAGTAAGGCTCGATCGATGTTGGTATCAGCTCCAGGGTAGTAACCAAGCCTTTCCATTTGTGTTAACACATGTGACGTATTGGTTGTCAATTTGACACTTCTTTTTATAGCTGTTGTGAAAGTACAGAAACCAGAGATAAAATCACCTGGTCCATCATACCCTTTCGATATATCCTCCAGCAGAGTTGCTGCAAATGATGTAAGTTTAAGAAAATTGGATTTCCCTACAGAAGAAGAAGTATCCAGAATAAAATAGATGGATCTAGCGTCTTGCCAACACCTAGTTCCATCAGGATTAATTGTGAATGTGTCAACTATATGGAAGAGCAGAATGCTCAATAATATAGATAGTCTCATTTCAAATTTGGTAACTTTTTAAAACAAATATTATGAAGTGGGACAATTTTACTATTGTATGAATCCGTAAGAATGGACTAGGAGAGAAAGAGACGCAATTGCTTTTTTTCAGGTAGGTCAAAAAAAAATTCGTTTTTTATTTTTGCAATAAAGATTTTTATTTTTAAAACTACTAGTTTTTATGAAGATGCGGGTTTTCATTGCGAATCGAGGTGAGATTGCCGTACGAATTATTCGCACATGTAGATCGATTGGATACCAAACGGTCGTAGTATGTTCAAGAGATGATGCTAACTGCTTACACGGACGGCTTGCCGACGTGGTAGTGGTGCTCGACCAAGTTGGCGCTGCTGCTTTTCTAAACCAAGAAGCTTTAATTCAAGTGGCATTGGATAATCAATGCAATTTACTCCATCCTGGATATGGTTTTCTTTCAGAGAATGCTGAATTTGCCAGTAAAGTTGGAGATGCAGGACTAATCTTTGTTGGTCCTGGGAAGGACACCTTAAAACTTTTGGGGGATAAAAAACGAAGTCGTTTTCTTGCTTCGGAATTTGGAATTCCTGTTCTGCCTGGTATTTCTTCCAATGTAACTGAGGGCAACGTTTTCATATTTTTAAATGAAATGCAACAAAAGGGGTTTTCATCAATAATTGTGAAAGCCACCAATGGTGGAGGAGGGAAAGGTATGAGGCGAATTCAGAATGCAGAGAATATAAAAGAGTCTCTGGAAGCTTGTTTATCTGAATCACGTGATTTATATAACAGCGAAGACCTTATTGCAGAAGCTTATTTAGATCGTGCGAAACATGTGGAAGTTCAAATTGTGCGAGATCATTTAGAGAACGTGGTAACCTTAGGGGAACGAGAATGCAGCATTCAACGACAGCACCAAAAAGTAGTGGAATGGACACCATGTCCTAGTTTATCTCCTGCTACACGCCAATGTCTTCTGGACGCATCTGTTGCTCTAGCTCATGGAAGCAAGCTTGTAGGGGTGTGTACTTTTGAATATCTGGTTCACGGAGACCAATGGTATTTCATGGAGGCTAATCCTCGACTACAAGTAGAGCATACTGTCACTGAGGAAGTCTGGCGGGTTGATTTAGTAGAAACCCAGCTGTCTATAGCTCTGGGAGGCACGATAGACTGTAATGTATCTCCAAAAGGCTATGCAATTCAAATCCGGATCAACTCCACTACAGCGGGTAAGATTACAAGACTTGATGTTCCTACTGGAATTCGCGTTGAAACTAGTTGTTATGTAGGGTTTGAAACGAACCCACGATTCGACTCGTTATTGTGCAAACTAATCGTATGGGGGGACACGTGGGAAAGGGCCGTTGGAAATACGGTTACAGCGATAGACAGTTTTCATATATCGGGTGTTCAGTGCAATGTTGATTTCGCTAGGCAAGTATTGTCGCATCCTGTGTTTCTTGAGAACAAACTTGTTGACACACATTTTCTGAGCGAGTCGACCTCTTTTTTAACAAAAGTTGATGGTTTTAAAGCTCCTATGCAAGGAGAAGTGACCAGTGTGTTTGTCAAGAAAGGTGACTCTGTGGCTTCCGGACAGAAACTTATTACGTTGAATGCGTTTAAGATGGAGCATGCTGTGTTGGCGTTGTATGCAGGAATAGTGGAATTGGTGCATGTTCGAGCTGGACAGGTTGTGAACGAAGGAGACCTCCTGTTGCAAGTTCAAGAAAGTGCAGATGGGTCATCAGAAATTTTCGATGTACCAATGATTGATTTAAATACTTACACTCGAGACGATTTGGAGCACGTGAAAGAAAGGCACGCATTACTATTGGATACTGCTCGGAAAGATGTGATACAAAAGAAACGGCACGCGCTAGGAAGACTCTCTGCTCGCGAGTGTCTTGATGTTTTGATAGACCATGATACCTTTCTTGAATATGGTGGACTTGCTATTGCACAGCAGCAGCATCGGCGTACAATTGATGATCTTATTGTGAACACTCCTGCAGATGGAGTGATAGGAGGGTTCGGATCAGTTGATGGAACCTCTTGCATGGTATTTTCTTACGATTATATGGTGCTCGCAGGCACACAAGGAGTACGTGGCCATTTCAAATTAGATCGCCTATTTGAATTGGGCAAACTTCTCCCTTGTATTTGCCTCACCGAAGGAGGCGGCGGTCGTCCAGGGGATCTCGCAGATTTTAGTTCTGGAGGATTGGCGGTACCTGCTTTTCATTTGTGGGCAAATGTGAGTAACGTGAAAATCGGAATAGCCCAAGGATATAATTTCGCTGGGAATGCCATGTTACTTGGAATGTGCGATGTCATCATAGCTACTCGTGGGTCATTCATTGGACTTGGCGGTCCAGCCATGATTGAGGGTGCAGGATTAGGAAAGGTTCATGCAACAATGATAGGACCCTCGGAAGAACATTTCAGCAGAGGGAGTGTTCATATGCTGGCAATAGATGATGAAGATGCCATGAAACAAGCAAAGAGAGTTTTGGGAATCTTTCAAACGAATGTTTTGGAATATACTTTTGTGGACCAGCGACTTTTGCGAACTATTTTTCCAGAGATTCGTGTGCAGCCATACGATATGCTCCATTTGATCCGTTCCCTTGCCGATTGTGACTCTGTGATTGATTGGTCCGCAGGTTTTGGGAAAGGTATGATATGTGCGTTCTGTCGCGTTGAAGGTAGACCCTTGGGGGTGATAGGGAATCAGCCAATGCATGGTGGTGGTGTGATAGGGCGTGATGAAGCTGAGAAAGCAACCCAGTTTCTCTCTCTGTGCAATCGTTTCCGTATCTCGGTGCTTAGTCTGTGCGACACCCCTGGGTTCATAGTGGGTCCAGAATATGAAAAAACCGGAACTGTGAAATGGTGCAGTGCTTTTTTCAACATGGCCTCTACCATGAAAGTCCCGTTGTTTTCCATAGTGTGTCGCAAGAGTTATGGGTTGGGAGCAATGGCCATGTGTTTTGGAAGCCAGAAAATTCCAATGTTTGTTGTGAGCTTTCCAACTGGAGAGTTTGGTGGAATGGGAATGGAGGGGGCTGTTAGACTTGGTTTTAGAAAAGAGTTGGAGGCTATTGAAGACGTGGTCGAACGCGAGGAAATGTATGGGTCACTACTAGCCGCAGCCTACTCGAAAGGAAGTGCTATGAATTTAGCTCAGGGATTTGAAATCGATGATGTTATAGATCCTGCACAGTCTCGATTTTGGATTTCTCGTTCAATGCAAATAAGTAAACTTTAAAAGTTTTGAAACAGGATTCTAAACATTCTGGTTTTAAAAATATTATTTTCGCTTTTTTGTTTTTTTGTAACAACAGAACAGAACAAACAGATGATAATTAAAATTTAAACCCCCCCCCAAATGGATCAACCTACAACAACTATTAAACTTTTGAAATTCGAAATATGGCGACATAATATCTCTGAAATAATATTCGAACATTGAAGATGAGGAACTCTTAAAATTTGTTCTGAGAAGCGAGACCACATCAAACCTGAAAGACAAACTATTGTCAAAAGATGGTACAACGACCATAAACGACCTTCAAAAACTATAAGTGCTTGTAAATCAACCACATATTGAACTATGTGTTCTGCAAAGCTATCAAAAAACGATATACATCCATTGGAAAGCCCTGAATATAACTTTGTCAACGAGGAACTCTTAAAAATTTGTTTTGAAAAGCGAGATCCCAGTGTTTTTTTAACACAACAAAAAAGTTTTTTAAAGCACTACTAGTAGTGGATTTTTTTTAGGCATTCTAGGAAAGAATGTTCGCAAGTTTATTGGATCAATACTCTAAAGAACTCGGTGAGTTTGTCAGCACCGTGAGAGAGGATACGGTATCAGCGCTTGAAACAGCCAAGAAGAAGCTTTTAAGTGAGGAGGAGGAGGAGGAGGAGGAGGATGAGCATGATGACTCAATAGAGTCCATTATGCAGACCAAGCAACTGGGTGGTGCGTATTCGGACTTTTACTCCTCTGTGGATCTATCCTCTCAAGATTTAGACGAGTTGAGGACCAAGTATTCTGAACTTCTAGCGACCTTTGTCCCCGGGCAATTGGCTGAGGAAGAGTTTTTTTGTCGAGTACTTTATTTTCAGCATTTGGAAAGACGAGCTCGTCTTTTGGCTGGCACCCCTTCAATGAATGAAGATGACGAAGATCTTTCATGGGGGGATGATGATGATGAGGACGATGGCTCAATTCTATCGGAACCTGATCTGAAAACACAAGTTGAAGAGTTGAAAAAGCAGTTGTTGCAAGTTACGGAATCAGAAAAGGCTTTAAAAAAGCAGGTGGAAGAGTTGAAAAAACAATTATCTATGGTTTAGGAATCAGAATCGTCGTCGGTTGTATTATTATTTGTATATTCGTTTAGAAATTTGTTGAGAATCTTTTTGTGTCCTAAAAGCGTGACTCCTATTTTGGCATATTCTTGGTCTGTAATCCCGACTTTGGACCAAAATGAAAGTCTAGTATATCCTGCTGCAATGAATGCAGAGACATATTGTTTCAATCCGACAGTGTCAGTGAGCCAAGAAGTTAATTCATTCACCTCATCTTCATCTACCATCGACGTAGGCAAGTGAACTAGCTGAAATTGTTGTATAACATTTGCCACACTTTGGTTGTGTGCAGCTTGAGCTAAGGATAACGCAGTATTTCCTTGATTATCAGGTTCAATGACAAACTCTAAGGATGAGTTTCGAATATGATCTAATATGGTTTCCACAGTTGCTCGATATCCTTCCATGGCGGCATAGTGAAGTGGCAGTTGTCCATGAGAGTCCTTTGCGTTCAGTCTCGCATTATTATGCAGCAACACTTGTACTACTTCCTCGCATCCGAGTGAGCATGCAATGTGTAACGCTGTGTGTAAGTGCTCACGACTGGTGCTTTCTGTATTCGCACCGGAGGCTAGCAAAGCAGCAACTGCCTTTGCGTCTTTTGCCGCGCTTGCAATATGCAATGCATTCCATCCGTGAATAGTATCTATAGGTGCATCAATATGCGGAAGTCTCTCCAAACATCCTTTCACGTCGTTTCCGCTGTTCGCATGATATAGCAGTTCGCCTACTGCCTGTTCCATTTTTTTGTTAGACGAAATTTCTAAAGCAAGCAGTAGGACACGATGAGTTTTTTGGAGCAGAATGGAACCAATCCAACCGTAGATCCAGAATTAAAACAGCTTGTTGAACACCTGTCAAAGCAAAAGGTTACAGTAAGAGTGGAGAAAGATCCTGTCGTTACTACGGCGTACGTACTTAAGAAGAAAGTCAAGTATGCGTTGAGTTGTGAGTTTGACTCGGACACCTTCACTGCCGTTCGCTCGTACAAAGAGTTTACTAGGCTACAATACTGCATCCAGAATCGATTTACTGGGTCCCTGATCCCCCCGCTACCACTTGTACATTCGGACAAATCGACCTTGATTGAAGGCATTCAGCATTTCATGACAGATGTTGCCAGAAATCCGTTAATTCGTAACGATTCCGCCTTCATTGACTTTTGTCAAAATGGTTCTTTGAAATTCAAAAATGAACAAATTTTAAATGCCAGTAGCCAAGGGATTGAAGTGTGGGACCAGATAACGAACGCAGTTCCGCTTCCAATCAACAGTTGTGATAAAACGGTATTAGAAATTTCAAAGGAGATCTCGTCACTTGCTCACATGTATAAAACAGTCAGGGGTGATATGAAAAATCTTCATCTTCATTTGAAAAAACAAGCGTCAGAACACAAGGTGGCGAGTTCGTTGTACACCAAGTGGCTCGGTAAGGAGGGAAATGATTATAGAGAGCTGTTTGGGAACATAACAGACCCCAACAATGAATGGAACATCAACTTGAAGACTGTAAATATGCCCACACTTGTGGACAACATGAAAAAAGTTGCTGATTCCCGTGTCGATACGCTACTAAAAGAGTCAGTGAGGGTTTTGGAGGAGAGCCAGCATCTGTTGTTATTTGAATTGGGGTATTTAAAGCAGCTCTCTCAATTGGCCGACATTGCCAAGCGCCTGTTAAAGAAAAACAAAGCCGCAATGAAGCAGTTAACCTCATTGAAGAATGAATTGAAGCTTGTAGAGGAGAATTCAGAAAAGTACGTTCAAGTAAAATCCAAGGTCGATGGATTGGAAGCCATCAGTCGGAGCAAACAAGAGGTTTTAAAGGTCAAACTTGGTGCATTTATATTTGAAGCTGATCGTTATCGATTTGATCGCACTCAAAGAGCTTCCTCCATGTTTGCTGTTCTTTTGAATGCTGAATTGGATGATATGCTGAAAGCAGCTGAAACTTGCAGGACATCCCTGGCACAAACTCCTCGTGAAATTATAGCTGTCAGTCATTTGGTGTCAATAGGTTCTCTGTTGAAGCCAGCCTCAAGCTATACAGTTTCTCATGATTTCGAAGCCATGCACGATGATGAAATAAGTGTGAAGGAAGGCGAAGAGGTCACGATTGTAGCGGAGTCTCCTACTGATGATCAATGGGTAGCTGTTCTCACTATGAGTGGTGCTCAAGGTTTGGTACCCAAGAATTATCTCTTTGGCGGCAAGGGAGAGGCTTCTTTACAAGTAGCGTTGTAAGTTTTTAAACTATCAAAGTAATTTTTAGATTTTTACATACATTGGAAATACAATTGGAAATCAGGGATCTCATAATGCTGCTGATTTTCTCACGGATAGCTATCGGGTTATTTCCTATCAACAACGGTATCCTGTTTTTTGAGAAAGTAGCTAATGATGGCTCCTACAGGTTGTATGCGAAGTGGTATTTTAAAACTAAAATTTTACGATTTAAATTGTGAAAAAAAGCATAAACAAATATCCTTTCAACACAAAAAAAAAAAAAAAAAAAAAAAAAAAAAAAAAAAAAAAAAAAAAAGAAG
>Ga0105053_10006895_pt1 | contig 15425 bp, 6 predicted proteins | sample BON01_FD_78093 | JGI IMG/M metagenome (GOLD analysis project Ga0105053, IMG submission 78093) | Freshwater microbial communities from Lake Bonney liftoff mats and glacier meltwater in Antarctica - BON-01 | ecosystem: Environmental > Aquatic > Freshwater > Ice > Glacier meltwater | place: Lake...
AACCCTAAACCCTAAGCCTTAACCCAACCTGAAACCTAAAACCTAACCCCTAAACCCTAAACCCATATCTGGGGCTGACAAGGACCTTTTTTTGCAAACCGTGAGGTAAAAAGGGTGGCGCCGGTCGGTGGCGCACGTCGGCCTGTGAGATCTTAGGTGTCATTCAGATACCGATGATTATGGGTGAGGCGAAAAGGGAATGCGCTTTGAGATTGAATTGTCGAATTTTGCGCTCGCTACTTCGCGGGAGAGGCGCGTCTAGGCGGTCGCCAGGCAGCGCTTTTGTGTGAAAGTCTCTAGCGCCTCACGCGCGCGAACGGGTTGGCCGAGCCGCCCGCCGCGCGCCGTGCGGGCGCGAGCATGGAAGCGGCAGCGCCACCCGCCGCCGACGACCCCGCGCCTGCCCCACCGGCGGCCGCTGTTTTGTTGCCGCCGCCGTGGAAGCGCACGGCAAACGCAGCGACCGCCGCGGCCGACGAGGGCAAAGGCGCGCCGGGCTGCTGCTGCTGCTGCTGCTGCTGGTCGCTGCCGCCCGCGCCGCCGTCCTCGTCGTCGTCTCCTCCACCGCCATGGCCACCGACCCCATCATCATCGTCGTCATCACCACCATCGTCGTCGTCGTCGTCGGCCTCCATCGCCGCCGACGCGCCGCCAACGCCGCCAACGCCGCCGCCAACGCCCGCCCCCGAAGCACTGCCGCGCTGCCTGAAACGCCGCTGCCGCTGCCGCTGCTGCACCGCCTCCTCGAGCTGCGCGCGGCGCGCCTCCAGGTAGGCCGCCACGCGGTCGGCCAGCGCCGCCGCCCCGCGCTGGTGCGCCGCCAGCCGCAGCGCGCCCTCGACTGACCGGTCCAGCGCCAGCGCGCCGACCAGCTCCAGCGCGCGCGCCAGGCGGCCGCCCTTGAGCGCGGCGTGGAACAGGCGCAGGCCGGCCTTGTCCGAGGCGGCGCGCGCGGCGGCGGCGCGCGGATCGTCCGCGCCCCCGCCAGCAGCGGCAGCGGCAGCGGCAGCGGCGGCGACGTCGGCCACGACGCCCGGGTCGCTGCCCACGGCGGCGGCCGCGGCCGTGCCGCGCGCGCGGCAGGCGAGCCGCGCGCGCAGCCACTCGTCCTCGACGGCCGCGGGCGCGCCGTCCGCGGGCGCCGACGGCACCGACAGCGGGAGCGCAGTGAGCACGGGCTTTGGCACGACCGGCGGGCCGCACTGGGCGCGCGCGTCGCGGCACACGACGCACAGCAGCTGCGTCGAGGAGACCGACACGGGCCAGACGGTGGCGGGCGAGACGCCAAACAGGAGCGTCGACGACGCCCCGATGGCCCCGATGCCGCCGCCGCCGCCGCCGCCGTCGTCCCTGTCGTCGTCGCCGCCGCCGCCCCCGGCCAGCAGCTCCTGCTGCTCCCGCTGCTGCCGCAGCGCGGCCTCGGCGACCGCGGGCGACGCCGCGTCAAAGACCGGCGTCCACGCCTCGACGGCAGCCAGGCCCGCGCACGGCTTGACGCGCAGGACGCCCGCCGTGTCGTAGGCGGCGAGCAGGCCCTCGGGCTCGCTGAAGCCGAGCCAGCGCAGCGAGGCGCCCGGGCTGAGCGGCAGGCGGCACGGCGCGCCCTGGGCGGCGGCGGCCGACCCGCCCACGCCGCCGCCCACGCCCACCAGCCCGCCTTCGCGCACGCGCGCCACCCACACGCTCAGGCGCTGCGTGCCGTCGTAGCCCGACCCGGTGCCCTGCTCCGGCGGCCCCTCGGCCCACGCCACGGCCAGGCGGTCGCCCTCCCCCTCGTCCTCCTGGCCGCCGTCCTTGTCGCCGCCGCCGTCCTGGCCGCCGCCGCCGCCGCTCGCGGCGAGCGCGACGACGTCCCCGGGCAGCGCCGAGACGGCCAGCTGCCGGCCCGCGAGCGAGTAGACGCGCAGCAGGCGGCGCGACGTGGCCACCGCCACCCACGACGCGCCGACGGCCAGGCAGCGCGGCGCCTCGCCCGCGTCGGGCAGCGCCGCCGACCAGTCCGACCCCGCCGCCCACGCGCCAAAGGGGCGGAACAGCAGCATGGCCGGCTGCCGCTGCTGGCCGCCTTGGTCGTCTTGTTGGCCATCGGCGCCGCCACCGCCGCCGCCCGAGGACGAGGAGGGTGGCGACGCGTAGGCGACGCCGCGTGCGCCCAGCGCGGCCAGCGTGACGCCGTAGTAGTCGGTCAGCACGGGACAGCGCGCGCGCCCGGCGCTGGCGGCGTCGTGGAAGGCGACCTCGAGCGCCTGGGCCCTGGGGAGCAAGGCCGCGCCCGCTCCGTGCTCGCCGCCGGCGCCGTCGGTCCCCCCGCCGGCCTGGCGGGCGCTCTCCAGCGGCCGCGCGACGACGCACCCGGCGCCCGTGTACGCGAGGAAGCGGGGCAGGCGCGAGGGGTCGGCGTTGGCGGAGGGGTGGCTTTTGGTGGTGGTGGCGTACAGGGCGGCATCGGCGGCCGAGGGCTTGGTGGCGCCGGGCTGCACAGGGGCCTGCACCGCGCGGCCGGAGGGTTTCGGGGCGGCGGCGCCTCCGCGGCCGCGGGAGCGGCGGTGCGGGCGGCGCCGGCCGACGCGCGTCTGCTCGTCGTCCTCCTCCTCGCCTCCCTCGTCCTCGTCCTCCTCCTCCTCCTCCTCGTCCGCGCTCGCGCCGGCGCGCGGGCGCTTGCCGCGGTCGTGGCGCCGAGGGTCGGCGCCGCGCTTGCTGGCCTCGCCCGCGCCCCCCCCGTCGCTGTCGTCGTCGTCGTCCTCCCCCTCCCCGTCGTCGTCGCCGCCGCCGCTGCTGGCGGTCGCGCCCGTCGAGCGGCCGCGCCGCCGCTTGTCGCGCCGCCTGCCCTTCTTGTCCTTGCCGCCGGCGCCGCCGTCCGTCTCGCCCGTGCCGTCCTCGGTGTCCGCGTTGTCCGCGTCGCCGCCGCGGCGGCCGCTCTTGTCGGCCTCGCGAAGGAGCTCGTCCACGGAGCGCCAGGGGCTCGGCAGCGCGGCCGCCGCCGCCCTTTTGCCGCCCGCGGACGACGACGGCGACGACGACGAGACGACGCCGCGCCACACGGCCACGCCGCCGCACGCGCCCGAGATGGCCAGGCAGTCGGCCGAGGGGTGCCACGCGAGGCGCGTCACGCGCAGCGACCCTCCCGCCGCCACGACGCGCGCCGTCCGCACCAGGGCGCCGCCGTCGCCGCCGCCACCCCTGCCGCCGCCGCCGGTGCCCCCCTCAAACCCGTTGACGCGCCACACGGCCACGCGCCCGTCCTCGCCGCTGGCGCTCGCGCAGTAGAGGCCGTTGGGCGAGAAGGACAGCGCGGTCACGGCGGCGCCGTGCGCGCGTGGGTGCGCCAGGTAGGCGACGGTCCTCCATGACAGCCGCTCGATCAGCGCCACGTCGGCGTCGTCGCCCGGCGCGGCCAGCAGCGCGCCGCCGTCCGGGTGCCAGTCGAGGCACTGCCCTGCCGCCCTGTCGCTTTGGGCGGCAAGGGCGGCGGCGGCGGCGGCGGCGGCGGCGGCGGCGGGAGGGGGCGGCGGCGGCATCGGCGGCGGCAAGCCGACGCGTTTGCGCGCAACCTGCTTGCCGTCGGCGGCGTCCCACACAGCCACGCTGCCGTCGCGCAGGCACGCCGCCGCGTACCGGCCGTCCGGGTCGATGGCGAGCGAGCACACGTAGCCGTCGCCGACCACCGAGCGGAAGGCGCGGGCGCGGGCGCAGCGCGCGGCGCCGCCGTCCTCCTCGTCCGCGGCGGCGTGGCCGTCGCCGTCCTCGCCGCCCTCGTCGGGACCCGGCAGGGCCACCAGCTTGACGGTCGGATCGTCCCCGCCGAGCGCGAGCAGCATGGGCGGAGGCGCGCCAGGCTCGGCGCTGCCGCCGCCGGCAACGCCGGGCGCGGCCGAGGGGCAGAGCGCGGCGGCGCGCACAGGCAGCATCTGGCGGCCGGCCGTGCCGACGGGCTCGAGCGTCGACGTGGACAGGAGCTGGGTGTTTTTAGAGGTGGTTGAGATTGTAAGTAGGTTAAGGGGGGCGTTGTGATTGATTGGGGCGGGAGGGCGGGGGAGAGAAGAGGGACAGGCGGCGGGCGTTGTGAGCGCGCGCTGCAAGCGCCAAGCGGGGCACCAACGGTCGGCCGTCGGAAAAGGGGCCCTGCGGCCCAGCAGCAGCAGCTGGCGCCCCCGAATCACCCCAAGCTCCCTCCTTTGCCGTCGGCACACAACCCTCACCTTGACGTACTGGTCCTGGCACGCGACGAGCGTGCGGCCGTCCGCCGACGCCGCCAGGAAGCTAAGCGCGGGCGACGCCTCGCTGCCCCCGCCGTTGCCGCCGCCGCCGCCGAGCGAGGCCGACGCGGCCGCGGCGCCGGACAGAGGGCGGCAGCCGGCGCCCGCGGTGCCCGCGCCGTTGGGGTCGGCCACGGCGTGCGCCTGGACGCGCCCGTCCTGAGTGGCCGACACGAGCTGCCACGCGCCGCCGCGGCGCACCCACGCGCACCAGGCGGGTCCCGAGGAGGAAGGAGCAGACGGCAGTCCTTTTTCAAAAAAATTGATCGGCATCGGCGCAGCATTGTCGCGGTCCCCGCCACGCGCCTTTTTCGTGTCGCCGGCGCCGGTCACCTCCGTGGCCACGGATCGGGGCTCGGCGCTGGCGCCTCGCGACATTGACATTGTGATGGGGGGAGGGGGGAGCTCGCGACTGAAGTTTTTTTGAATCTGTGTCGTTCGATGTGTGCGCAGTGGTTTGGGCCGTGTGGTTGCCGCCTTACAGCCCAGGAGCTCTCCAAGAATGAAGGGGACACGCTTGTAGAGCGTTGCCGCGCCCGCCAAACATTAGATATCGGCGGCTGATCCGCCGCGTTCGCCGCCGCCGTTGCCCCCTTCTTGCTGCTCCTCCTGCACCTGCTCCTCGTCCTCCTCGCGAGCGGGCGGCGCAGCAAAAACCACCGCCGCGCGGGGAGGGTGCCGGGAGGGCAGCAACAAGCCCGGGCCCTCGACCTCGGCCGCCAAGGCCCAGCGCGCGGCCTCGCTCATGTCGCCCGACCAGGCCGCGGCCATGCAACTGCCGGCGGCGTCAGCTACCGTGACGGCGGCGGCGGCGGTCGTGGCGGACGCCGCCGAGGAAGCACGAGGGGCCGAGCCAAAGGCGGCGGCGCGCGCGAGCAACAGCGCCGCGGGCAGGACGACAGCGACGGCCACGGCGCCCGCCGCGGCGCGCACCATGACGCTCCCGAGCGTCAGCAGCGCGCCCGCCAGGCCCGAGCGCGCGGGGCGGCGGCGCGACGACAGCACGAGCGCGGCGGCGAGCGGCGCGCGCGCGCGGCACGGGCCCAGCTGCGCCGCGGCATCGTCGAGCAGGGCGAGCAGCGCGAACGCGCGCGCGGGAGAGAGCGACGCGGCCACCACTGGAGCGGCGGCGGGCGAGGAGGAGGAGGAGGGGGGGGCGGCGGCGGCGGCGGCGACGAGCAGCTCGACCGCCGCTCCCGTGGCCGCGGCCACCGCGGGCGACGCGCGCCGGAAGCGGGGCAGCGACGCCGCCGAGGGCAAGGATGAGGGCGGGGACGGCGAGGAGGAGGAGGAGGAGGGCGCCGCCGCGCCGGCGGGCCCCGCTGCGGGCGACAGCGCCTCGGCCAGCGACGCCGCCAGGGCGCCCAGGGCCCGCGGGGGCACCGCGACGCGCACGCTGGCGGCGGCGGCGGCGGTGGCGGCGCCCTCCCCCGTCGGCGCGTCATCGGGCCGGGGCGCCGTCGAGCGGCCGCCGCCGCCGCCCGCCCGCTCTCCGTCCTGCTGTCCCAGGAATCCCGCGTCCGAGGCGGCCGGCGGCGGCGGCGGCGGCTTGACGATCAGCTCGGCGCCGCCGTCGGGCGGCGGCCACGGATCCTCGCTGGGCGGCAGCAGGCGCGACCAGGCCGCCGGCGCCTCGCGGAAGAAGGCGGCCTCGGGCACGCGCGGCAGGCCCTCCTCCGGGTCGGACAGCGCGCGGCGCAGGTAGAGCGGCGCAGGCGTGGACGCGGCCGCGCGGCGCGCCCTGGCAAGCTCGGACGCCGACGATGCTGCCGACGACGCGGCCGCCCCGTTATCGTCGCCGCCGCCCCCTGATGCTGCTGCGCCGCCGCCGCCGACGCCCCGCACGACGACGGCGGCGCGGCGCAGCAGGCGGCCGTGCTCGGGCGAGCTGACCGCCACGCGCGCCTCGGCCTCGAGCGGGTCGGCAGGCGGGGGCGCGTTGGCTAGCAGGGCGCGCGCCAGGGGGCACGCGTCGTAGTCGGCGCCGGCGCCGGCGCCGCCGCCTCCCGCCGCCGGGTCGGGGCGCCGGCCGGCGCGGCCGGCGGCTGCGTGGCCCGGGTCGGCAGAGGCCGGCGGCACCAGCGGCGGCGACAGCAAGAGCGCGTCCAGCAGGGCGGCGCGGTGCATGCGGCGCAGAGCCGCCAGCACCTCGGCGTCCACGCCCACGCCCTCGCCACCGTCGTCGCCATCGTCGCCGCCCCTCCCGACGAGGTAGCCTCCTCGCCGCCCGGTCCCGGCCTCCGCCGCCGCCGCCGCGACCGCCGCCCGGAGCCGCGCCTCGCGCGACGCCACGGCCGCCGCGCACACGTCCGCCGCGGCCGCGCGCAGGGCGACCGCCTCCTCGCCCGCGCGCGGCCCGCCGCCGCCATAGGCGCAGTGCGCGGCCGACCCGGCCGCGGCGCCCGGCCTCGCGCTGAAGAAGGAGACGCACCCCGGGCGGCCGGCGCCCCGCTCGGCCACGCCGGCGGCAAACGCGGCCGCGGCCAGGTAAAACCTCTCCTCGGCGCTCCACGGTGGCCCCGCCCCCGGCCCGCCCCCCTCCCCTTGCCGCGACGACAGGGACGGCGGCGACGGCCACGGCGGCGACGACGCGGACTCGCCGTCAGAGGCCGCCGCCTCGGCCAAGAGGGCCGACAGGGTCGCCGCGTCGAGAGACGAGAGCGAGGAGGACGCCGCCGCCGCCGCCGCCGCCGCCGCCGCCGCCGCCGCCGCTTGCTCCATCGCCGCGAGCGCCGCGCACCGGGCTCCCTGCGAGGGACCGGGGGAGGGGGCAGACAGGCGCGGGCGCCCCGCCCGCGCGCCCCCCTCCTGATGCGCCGCGGACGCCGACCACCACGGCACGTGCGACCCGGGCAGCAGCAGCAGGGCGCGCAGGCGCGCGTAGGCGCTGCCCCGCCGCAGCGCGCAGCCCGCCCAGAGGAGCTGTGCCTCGAGGCGCGCGGGCAGCGGCGGCCGGCGGCGGCTCGCGCGCAGGCGCTCGGGCTCGGGGGAGGAGAACAGGGAGGAGGGGGGGAAAGGAGGCGCCCCCTGCTGCTGCTGCTGCTGATGCCGCAACAAGAGCAGCCTCTCGCGCGCGGCCCACACCGCCCGGTCGACGGCGGCGCGCTGCCCGTCCCGTGCCGGCAGCAGGGCGGCCGCCAGCGCGCCGAGCGCGGGCGAGGGCAGTGCCTCGAGCGCCGCGCCCGCGGCGCCGCCGCCGCCCCCGCCCGCCCCCTGCTGCTCCCGCGCGGCCCGCCGCACGGCCGCGACCTCCTCGGGCCTCAGGAGCGTGTGGTGCGCCCCCCCGGGCGGGGAAAGGGCCGCGGCCCACTCGACGGCGGCCGACAGCAGGCCGCCCCGCCGCGCTAGGCGCTCCTGCCACAGCGCCAGCGCGGCCGCCCGGGCGGCGTGCGGCGGCAGCAGCGGCGGGAGCGGGAGCGGGAGGGGATCAGGTGGAGGCGACTGGGTTGCTGAGCCGCCGCCGCCGTCGACAGAGGCGGCGGCGGCGGGGAAGCCGAGCTCGGGGGGGGCTTGCGCGGGGCCCCACGCGCTGCCGCGGAGCGTGAGGGTCCCCGCCGAGTTGTCCCACGTGCGCCGGACCTCGACCGACAGGATCGGTGGGGGGGGCGGGGGCGGGGGCGGCAATGGCGGCGGCGGCGGGTTCGGCGGCCTTGTTGGCGCTGGTGCGGGGGCGGAGCGGGCGGCGGCGACGGCGCCGCCGCTTTTGGGCAGGCCGCGCACGTCCAGGCGTCCCGCGGCCGCCTCCTCGCGCAGCACCTCGGCGATCATGGCGGTCACGTCGTCGCTGCCACCGCCACCGCCGCCGCTGCTGCTGCTGGGTCGGTCGCCCGCGGCCGCCGGCGGTCCGCTCCCTCGCCGCCGCCGCCGCCGCGTGGCCGCCGCCAAAGCCGGCGCCGCCGCTGGCGCTTCCCTCCTGTTTCTGCTGCCGCTGATTGCTCGTGATGCGCAGCGCCTGGCGCTGCCCACGCCATGCTGCTGGGCTAGCATGCCTTGGGCAAGGGGGTGGCGCCCGCCCTCGTTTGCTCGCTGCGGGCGATCGGCGATCGCCACCGACGGGTTGTGGAGGGGGAAGGAGGGGTGGTTTGCGCTCCGCTGTGTCTACGAGTCCAAGACGGCAGTGTCAATTCATGCTGATGAATGCCTGTAGTACAACTTGGGATGGGGGGGCAGGAAAGTGAGGAGACCGTCGCCGCGCCCGATCGGAGAAGAAACGCGGACTGCACCGCCCGACGCCGACGCCGACGCCCGACGCCGACGCTCGTTTTCGCCGCTTCACAGCCAGAAACGTGGGTAAGCAACGCAGGAGCGGGTGCACAGCGTCCGAGTACCCCTCGACCTGGGCCTCGGGTGGATCATTCGGAGACTTGGTCGCTGGGGCTATTTGGCGACCTAGGCGACCTAGGCGACCTAGGCGAGCAACGTCTCTCTTGCTGCTCGAGCTCTCCTCCCCCTCCTCCTCCTCCTCCTCCTCCTCCTCCTCCTCCGCGCCTCCAGGCCCTTTCGTCCCCTCTCTCTCACACACGCACCCCAGCCCATTGTTCGTGTCACACTTACACGATCACCACCTTTCGCGAAAGGGAGACAGATCACAGACACGAACCCCAGGAAGAACACGAGCAAAAGGAGAGCTCCCTTTCACCTCGCCCCTTTGTCCCGTCCGGCAACAATGTCGGGACTCGGCACCAACTGGCGGTGCATCAGCGAGACGGTAAGGGCGGGAGACGTCGCGCGGGCGCCTCTATCGATCCCCCCGCGCGCGCTCCCGTGCGGGGGGCGCGGGCGCGAAAGGGGCGTGTGCGGCGCAAGAGTGAGAGGAGAGAGGCGAGAGAACGTTGCCAAATCGAGAAGGGAGAGTCCCTTCCCTCTCTCGTTGCGGCGCGAGAGAGAGGCGCGCGCGCGTCTCGGGGAGGCGTGGGACGTCGAGCATGTGATCCCCAAGGGTGTTCCCGGACTGGTCGAAGGCAGAGGAGCGCTCGCACTCACCGCCCCTCCCCCGAACTCGATTCTGGCCTCCCTCTCTCCCCCCCTCCCTCCCCCCTGCCGAAAAAAAAACACAACAACAGGCTCGCCAAAAGGTCGGCTTCCTCAATGGCCACTTCCGCCCGACCAGCAACGCGCGCAACGAGGCCATGTTCCGCGAGGCCACCACGTTCGCCGGGCACCTGCGCACGGTCGAGAAGGATCTCGGCGCGTGGGCGCGCGACATCGACCGTGAGTCTTTTCGCTTTGCCCGCTTTCGGGGGGCGCTCTCTGCGCTCGCCCGACGACGACGAACGACGACACGCCGCAACAGCCTCCTCCCCCCCCCGCGGCGCAAGCGCGCTCCTGTCGTCCCTTCTTCATCTCGTTCACGCGCTGACCGTCATTTCAGCACATAGCCTCACCCCTCACCCCATATCCCGCGACCCCACGCACACGTGCCCCCACAACATCAACAAACACCCAACAACTCCTCAACACCCCTCAACAACAAACAACAACAAACGACAAACGACAAACAATCATCAGTCACCTTTTCCAACCTGCGCGGCGTCATGCTCTCTGCGCTCCCGCGCGTGTACGAGGAGGCCGCGACGGGCGCCGCCGTTCCCTCCGAGCCCGAGCCCACGCTCATCGGCGGCGACGTCCAGGTCGAGCGCCTCACCGGCGCCGCCGCCGAGGCCCGCAAGCGCCTCGACGTCGAGGTGGCGCAGCCCATCCGCCAGTGGACCGCCGCCTACCGCACGGTGGCCGAGCGCCTGAAGCGCCTCGAGTCGCTCAGGCTGGAGCTCGACTCGCGCCGCCGCACGGTGGCCGAGCTGCAAGGGAAAGTGGAGCGCGTGCGCGCCAACCTGGGCACCACGCGCGCCAAGGGCGAGGCCGACATGGAGGCCACGCTGCGGCGCATGCAGCACAAGGAGGACAAGATGGCGCGGTGCGCCGCCGCGTACGGCGAGGCCGAGGCGACGCTGCACAACAGCCTGTTCACGCTGATCAAGGACACGAGCGTGCTGCGGGACTACGCGGCGGCGGCGATCCTGATCGTGCAGGAGGCGTTCGCGAGCGGGTACGCGGCGTTCGAGCCGCCGATGATGGGCGCGGGGCAGCAGGCGCAGATGCAGATGCAGATGCAGCAGCAGCAGTCGGTGGCCGGCGGCGTCCCGCAGCAGCAGCAGCAGCAGGCGCCGACGGCCTACGCGCCGGCGGCGCCCGTGCCGCCCATGAACAACGCCGGGGGCAGCACCGCCAAGTACGCCGCGACGGGCAAGGCGCCGGCCGCCAACGAGGCCAAGGTGAGAAAGAGACAAGAGACGAGACAGAGAGAGAAGAGAGTATTGGTTGCTGCCCCTTCCGCCCTTGCCGCCGCCATTCGACGGCCGCCGTGCCGCCCGCCCGCCCGCTCATCGTCCCCCCCCCGCCTCCCCCCCGCCGGCCCGACCGCTCCCTCGCTCCCTCGCGCGCGCGTCTGCCGCCATCGTTCCCCTGCCCCCGCCCCCCCCTCCCTCAACCCCACCCCCAACTCACAGGCGCACGGCGACCAGTGGTACATCCCGTCCGACGCGGCCGCCGCCAACGCCTACTGAGTGGGGAGGCGACGAGGAGAGAGAGGGCACGAGTCGGCGGCCAGCAAACGACAAGAGAGAGAGAGAGCGCGGGGCGACGGCGGCGGTGAGGAGAGGCGAGACAGAGAGAGAAAAAGAGAGCGTGAAAGCCGCCCCCACACCTGCGCCTGCATCCTCTCCTCGCGCTCACATCGCCGAGCGCCCGCCCTCGCTCCCGAAACGGGGTCAACAAACGAAAAAGCAGACGCGGAAGCAGGCCCACTTCCCGCGCGCCTTGTCCGAGGACGACGCCGCCACGGCGCGCGAGGGCGGCGCCGCCGCTGCCGCTGCTGCGGCAGCGGCCATGGGCGTCGGCGCCTCGTCTTTCGGCGCCGCGTCGCGCTACTGGGTGCAGCCAGTGTGAGGCTGCGCACCAGCGGACACTCCTCCCTCTTGGCCGTTTCCCTTTGCTTTTTTTTCTCTTGGCCCCTGTCGGCGCGCGCAACGCGTCACGCCCCGCCGCCGCCGCCCCGAGGCGGCGGGAAGAAAGGGAAGGCAAAATTCACCGAACAGAGAGACCTGACAGCGCGCGCGCCCGCCCCCCCCAACCACCGCCTTTCCCGCCCGCCGACGATACCTATTTTTAGCATCCATTGTCGTTTTTCGTGTGAAAAAGAAAGAGAAAAGAGTTCTCTCACAACAAAGAGAAATGAAAGGCGCAGACGCGCGCGCTCTGCGGCGGACGAAGGGGGGGGGAGACGGGGGAGAAACGTAACAAGGCCCAAAAACGCGTCAAGTCAGTAGGAGACAAACACGTGCAGAGGTCCCAGAGACGTGTCGACGGGCGGCGGCGGCGGGCGCCACAGCGGGTGCCGCGCCAGGCCGCTAGGCCGCACGTCGCGCGCGGCGAAGCAGAGCACGTCCGGCCCCAGTGCGCCCGGCGGCGCGCCCCCGACGCCCGCGGCCCCCTCCTCCGAGAAGCAGAGAGAGAGGTCCTCCTCGTAGACCGTCCTGAGCGGCGCCGTGCCGGGCCTCAGCAGCGGGCGCAGCGGCCCGCCCCCGGCGACGCTGAAGGCGGCCATCGACCCGCGAAAGTAGAGCGTGCTGCGCCAGTCGAGCGAGGCGCGCGTGGCCACGAGCGGCGAGCCGCGTTGGCAGCGACCGAGGTCGTGCGGAAAGGCGAACTCGTCATCGTCATCGTCGCCGCCGTCGCCGTTGCCTCCGCCGCGCGCCTCGGCCTGCTGCCGCCGTGGGTACTCGGCCGCGTGGAACAGGAGGCCCGCAGAGACGTCGCCGTGAGCGCCGCCGCCCCGCGACAGGAAGAGGTGCGCGTGGAACAGGTCGTGGAGCGAGAGGCAGACCTCGGGAGGCGGAGGGGGGAGGCGGGGGAGGGGGGCGGCGGCGGCGACGGCGCGCGGGCGGCGGCGGTTGTCGTCGTCGCTGTTGCTGCGGGGTCGCCGTCGCCGGCACCGCCGCCGCGCCTTCCGACGACGGCCGCCTCAAAGAGGCGCGCCACAAACACCTCGAGCTCCCGGTTGAGCAGAGGGGCCAGCAGCCCGCGGCGGGACAGCTGGCAGGCCGGCGGCGGCGACGGCGACAGCAACGGCGACGGCGACGACGGCGGCGGCGGCAGCAGCAGCGCGCCCTCTGGCAAGAGCGACGCCGGGGGCGCGGCGAGGAGCGGCAGCAGCGCGCGCGCGGGCAGGCCGCGCGCCGCGGCGCGCTCGAGGCGCCGCCAGGACTCTGGCGGCTCGGCGACCAACGGGCAACGCCAGAGGTAGGGCGCGAGGCCGTCGTCGACCGCTCCGCCGGTCCCAAAGGCCGAGAGCAGGCGCCGCGCAGCGATTACGCGGCGGGGAGGACGGCGCGTTGGTGTTGTCAAGGCGGAGGGCGGGCGGGCGCGCGACGGCGGCGGAGACGGCCGGGGCGGCGGCGGCGGCGGTGCCTCGGCTGGTCGCCGTGCCTGGCGCGCCGGCGGGCGCGCCTGGGGCTTTGCGTGCCGTTGCGCCAGGGCCATCGGCACCTGGTGGTCTGACAAGTGCTACCTCATCTGCTTGGGGGGCGCGGTGCGCATGGATCGACCGCGATTGGGTGGGGTGTGGAGAGACCCCGCTGCTTCTTCTCGTCCTTGAGAGCTGGTGCTGGGATCGATGGGCGAGGCGGTGAAAAGAGCGGGGTTATTGGTGTGGTGCGGGCCGACGAGTGAGCGATAGCCCCCCCGCCCTTTGAACAAACGACGGCCAGAGCGCGACAGGTCGGCTCCAGCGTCGGCGCGAGCGTCGGCGTCGGCGCCGACGTCGGCGTCGGCGACGAGGCGCGGCCAGGGAGGCGTCGACGCCCCCCTCATGTTCGTGCCCAACAGGACGCCAGGCGCACCACTCTTTTCAATCGGTGCGCGCGCGCATCCCAATCCCATTCTCGTCGGCGTCTCTTTCCCATCATCGCGCGCATCCAGCGTCACGCGCCCATTGTTGCGCCACGATTGGTTTCTCTCCACCCTCGTCGAAGAAAGCGCCCCCCCCCCCGGTGATCAATCCTCAATCACGCAACGATGCTCAGCCGCGTTCACCATGCCGTGGCGTCGGCGGGCCGCGGCGCGCAGGCAGCAGACAGCGGCAGAAAGCTCGGCGGCGCGACGGTCGCCGCCGCCGCCGACGCCGCCGCCGCGCGTCGCCGCCCTCTGGCCCGCCGCCGCGGCCGCGCCCGCCCCCTCGCGGCCTCCCCAAACGCCGCGCCCGCCGCGCCCGCCGCCCGGCCCGCCCCCTCCCCGCCCTCCACCGCCAAGTCCGCCCCCTATCCGCCCCCCGACGCCGTCGCGCGCCTCCGCACCGACGCCCCCACCGACGTCCTCTACGACGCCGTCGTCGTCGGCGCCGGCATGGGCGGCCTGACCGCCGCCGCAAAGATGTGCGAGCACGGACTGGGGCCCGTGCTGGTGCTGGAGAAGTACCTGGTGCCGGGCGGCAGCTCGGCCGCGTTCCGGCGCGCGGGTTACACCTTTGACGTGGGGTCGTCCATGATGTTCGGCATGGGCGCGCGCGGCGAGACCAACCTGATCACGCGCGCGCTGGCCTCGGTCGGCAGGGCGCTCGAGACGCTGCCGGACCCGACGCAGGTGCACTACCACCTGCCCGGGGCGGGGGGGGGAGGCCGCCCGTCCGGGGGGGCAGAGGGGAACGGGACCGGTCCGCCGCCCGCGTCCGGGTCCCCAACGCCTCCCTCTCCCCCGATGCTCGAGGTCCGCGTGTGGCGCGACTACGAGGACTTTGCGAGCGAGCTCGCGTCGAAATTTCCGCACGAGGAGGGCGGCATCCGCGCCTTTTACGGAGAGTGCTGGCGCGTGTTTGACGCGCTCAACGCGCTCGAGCTCAAGTCGCTCGAGGAGCCGCGGTACCTGCTGGGCCAGTTCGCGCGCAACCCGGTGGCGTGCCTCACCCTGGCCTGGTACCTGACGGCCAACTGCGGCGACGTGGCGCGCCGCCACATCCGGGACCCGCGGTTACTGGCTTTTATCGACGCCGAGTGCTACATCTGGTCGACCGTGCTCGCGAAAGACACTCCCATGGTCAACGCCGGCATGGTCTTCTGCGACCGGCACTACGGCGGGATCAACTATCCGAGGGGGGGGGTGGGCGAGATCGGGCGGGCCATGGCCGAGGGCTTGGAGGAGCGGTTCCCGTTCTTTGTCCGGGGGGGAGGAGGAGGAGGAGGGGGAGGAGCAAGCGCAGTGACGGCGTCGGCGCCTGCGTCGGCGTCGGCGTCGGCGGCTGCATCGGCGGCTGCCGGCGCTCCCCCTTCCTCTCCCGCCCCCAAGTCCGGCGGCGCCCTGGTCCTCTACCGCGCCCCCGTGTCCGAGATCCTGCTCGAGGAGGACCCCGCCGCCGTCGCCGCCGACGGCGCGGCGCCCGGCTACCGCGCCTGCGGCGTTCGGCTGGCAGACGGGCGCGAGTACCGCGCGCGGGCGGTGGTGTCCAACGCGACGCGGTGGGACACGTTCGAGCGGCTGCTGCTGCGCGAGGGGGCGGGGGGGCGGTCGACAGGGGGCGGCGGCGGCGTCCTGGCGGGCAGGGCGGCGCCGCCCGAGGCGCGCGAGATGCGGGCGGCCAGCGCCGCGCTGGCGGCGGCAGAGGCCGAGCAGGAGCAGGAGCAGCAGACGCAGGCGCGGCGGGCGGGCAACGGCGCGGTGGCAGGGCCCAGCCACGGCAACGGCGACGGCAACGGCAGCGGCGGCGAGGCCCTGCCCCCGCGCGCGCGCGCCACCGCCGCGTCGCTGCCCGAGAGCGAGCGCCAGTTCCGCGCGCGCTTCCGCAAGGCGCCCTCGTTCGTGTCGCTGCACGTGGGGGTGCGGGCGGAGGCGGTGCCGGCGGGCGCGGACGTGCACCACATCGTGATCGAGGACTGGGCGAAGATGGAGGACCCGCGGGGGACGCTGTTCGTGTCGGTGCCGACGCTGTGAGTGCGCTTTTGTCTTTTGCCGTTTTGGGCGGGGGGGAGGCACGACGACGCGGCGGCGCGACGGCCGCCGGACTTACCCTCTGTCTTCTTCAGGCCCCGAGCCCTTTCTCAGCCGCCCGACATGCCGTCCTGCTCGATCATGGGATCACACGTTCCTTCGTCGGTCTCTCATACACACGCAACCCCCCCCCTC
>Ga0105053_10006897_pt1 | contig 15421 bp, 11 predicted proteins | sample BON01_FD_78093 | JGI IMG/M metagenome (GOLD analysis project Ga0105053, IMG submission 78093) | Freshwater microbial communities from Lake Bonney liftoff mats and glacier meltwater in Antarctica - BON-01 | ecosystem: Environmental > Aquatic > Freshwater > Ice > Glacier meltwater | place: Lake...
AAGTGGAGATGATAATTTTCCTGTAACAGTTAAACTAGCAGTTTCTCCCAAGCAGATGTTATTAAAGTTCGATGAAATATTAATACTACAAGTATTATTAATAGGAGGGGTTAAACAACTAATATTAGCGCTAAATCCAGAAGCTGAACCTCGACGGACAAATTGGATGGTTAATTCTCCTCCTGATGAACAAATCATTCCAGGACCTGAAAAATCATATTGATTACCTATTAAGGCAGACTGATTTACTATCCAATCCCCAGTTGCTCCATAAATTAATGGTGAAGAAGTATTTGGACCATCATAAAATATTAAATTCGTAGTAGATCCAGGATAGGTATCTAAATTAGAATAGTTTAAATCCCAAGAAGTGAAATCTAGACAAACGCCTTCTCCAGGATTAGGAGATCGAATTGTAATTGTCTGAGTGGTCCCAGAACTATAGTTTCCTGAAGGAGTGTCTGTGAGTATGCCTGCACAGTTAGTAGCGGTTACTGTTTGACTATTGTTTGTAGTCATGTTATATTGAGAGAGTAAATCAGTATAACAATATAATACAATAATTATAGAAAGTATTTTTTTTAAATTCATTGTTTATTTTTTCTTTATTAATACGAACAGAAACCAAAATCGATCCTCACTAAATTAAAAATAACTTTAAATAATTTGAATTTTAATTGGCTTTAGGTGTTTTTTTGTTGTCAACAACCAATCTGTGAGAGCAATGGTTATTGATAAATGGTAAATGGTTTTTTTGCGCGTGCAGGGGTTAAAAAAAGAGAAGAACACTTGTTTTCATTAAATTAATCTTATTTTTATCCAAAATTATGAAATTGAAAAAATTGAAATACATATTTTTTTGCGTTCTACTACTTTTAATTGGAGATTGTTTTTCTCAGAAAAGCATTCGTGAAGTGGATGCTTTAGCTTTTAAATCTTTAGAGATGCATTCTACTGATAAAGAAGCACTTGCTTTAAAGCTTTTAAGTTTAACTAAAGGAAATGATTCCTCTGTTTATGCAATAAATGCGTATACTATTTTAGGTGTTTTAAACAAAGATAAAGGATATTATATTTCTTCTTTGAATTATTACTTAAAGGCATTAAACGCATCTGAAAAGAAAAAAGATACTGCAAGAATTTCAGCAAGTTTAAATAATATTGGCGTAATCTATCGTTTACAAGGAGACTTGAAATTAGCAATTCATTATTTTTCCAAAAGTTTGAAATTAGAGGAGAAGTTAAAACAACCACTTCAAAAATCAATTCGACTGTATAATATTGGTGATTGTTATAAAGACTTAGATAGTTTCGATTTAGCACTTTCTTATTTTAGTAATTCATTAATTATTGAACAAAAAAACAAAAATGTTGAAGGTGAAATTTATGCTTTTTTAGGAATTGCTGAGGTGTATATTGAAATAGGTCAAGTAGTTGATTCTAAAAGAATATTAGATAGGATTAGTCGAAAAATGATGCCGAACTATATCGAAGAATCAATTTTGTATAATAAATTAATGGGAATTTATTTGTTTAAAACAAACCATTCGAAAGAGGCGTTTCTTGTGTTGGAAAATGCAAAGATGTTATCTCTTAAAAATAAGTTTCCTATTCATTTGTTAGAAATTTACAAGTTAGAAATAACAATACTTGAAACATTGCGATTATGGCCTCAAGTTGCTTCAAAATACAAAGAATACACAATTCTTAGCAAAAAATTAATTGACATTGAAATTAGAAATAAAGTAAATGATTTGATGTATAGTAATGAGTTGCATAAAAAAGAAGTTCTAATCTCATTAGTTGAAGGAGAAAGAAATTTCGCTAAGAAATTAAATAATTTTAATAATAAAATTTCCTTGTTTTTAGTTACTCTTTTATTATTTATTGTAGGGCTTATTATTTACGGATATCAAAAACGAAAAAACAATAACTAACTATGAAAGTAAATAGTAAAAATTCGTTATTTTTTTCAATTTATCAATTACTATTCATTTGGTTTTTTGATGCGTTTTCATTTTTAGGGTACCAAAATAACTCCTTAAATTTTTATGCATTAACATTTGTTGTTTTATTTTTAACCTCTATGCTTGTTCGATTCGCAATCTTAAAAGCGACCGCTAGTAAAAACTCTTTTCGTGTTTTTAACTCTATTTCCTATATCATTATTGCTTTTTTGTCAAGTATAATTTGTTGGGTAATTTTCAATGATAATAATTCAAATATTTTTATTATCATTTCTGCCTTTATTGTTCCTTCCCTTTTGCCTGCAATAGGTATTTTTTTGAAGGATATATTTGATGACGGAGGATCAGAACTATTTATACCGACAACCAATCCTGAAACTCAGACCATAGAAAAGGTAAAAGAACAAGAGCCATCTGACATTTCTTTTATACTTGAAAATGAAAGTGGAAAAGTATTACTAAATGTATTTATTAGCCAAATTATTTGTTTTGAAGCCAATGATAATTATGTAATTACGTATTATATGAACAAGCAAAATGAGTTAAAGAAATCAATGGAGCGAATTTCATTAAAAAAAATAGAGGAAATTTTGAGTGTTTTAGGAGCTTCAACTTTTAGTAGAGTTCATAAATCGTATTTAATTCATACACTTTATATCGATGAAATTAACGGGAAAGCGCAAGCTCAAAAAATTAAATTGAAAAATTTAGAGATGCTAATACCTGTTTCCAGAACTTTTCAAATTGCCACTTTGAAGACTTGGTAGCTTTGTTTGGCAACAATTCACCACAATTAAGCTTTAAAACCCCTATGTTATTATCTTTTGACAACAATTTTTCTTTGAAAGTGTGTTTTTTAATTTTAGTATTTATTTCTAATCTATCTTTGTTTTAATTAATAATTCAAATAAAAATATTTTTTAAATTGATGTTTGGAATATTAGATTAAATTTGTGTAATACATAATAAATATTAAAATGAAAAATAGTTTCACGTTTGTAATTGTCATTACAATATTAGTTATTCAGCTTATTGGTTGAGAAAGAATCTATTGTTTAAATACTTTAAGCCTTTCTCAATTAGAGGAGGGTTTTTTTGTGAGTTTTAAAAGTGCATTTTTAACACATTAAATAGAACCTTTTTTCAAATATTTAGTAACTATATTAAAAGAGTAGAAAGTATGTATTTTAATAAGTCAACAATCGTTTTCCTTGATGGGGAATATATAAACGCATCTTCAGTTAAAACTGGACTCTACAGTCAAACCTTAAATTATGGTAACGGTGTTTTTGAAGGTATCCGTTCATACAACACAACTGATGGTGTACGAATTTTCAAAGCAAAAGAGCATTTTGATAGATTACATGCTTCTGCTGAAAAAATGCACATTAAATTAGATCTCACTTCAGAAGAGTTAGAGCATGCTGCTTATAAAGTTTTAGAAAAAAACAATTTAGCAGATGCATATATTCGACCTATAATTTATCTTGGTGAAAATATGTCTTTAACACCTACTGATGTTGTTCATGTTGCAATAGTAGCATGGAAATGGGGTAATTTTTTAGGAGATGATTTGTTAAATGTTATGCTTTCCTCTTATCAACGACCAAATCCAAAATCATGTCACATAGAAGCGAAAGTTACAGGACATTATACAAATAGTATATTAGCAACAACTGAAGCTAAATCAAAAGGCTATCATGAAGCGCTTTTGACTGATATGAACGGTTTTATAGCAGAGGGGTCAGGGGCTAATTTCTTTTTTGAAAAAGACGGAAAGTTTGTTACGGCTCCATTAGGAAATATTTTCGCAGGAATTACTCGTGAAACGGTTTTTGAATTAGCAAAAGAATTAAATTTTAAAGTAGAAGAACGTTTTTTTAAACCAGAAGAAATTTATAGTGCTGACGCTGCATTTTTCTGCGGTACAGCAACTGAAATTTCAGGAATTAGAAAATTTAATGAATATGAATTTCCATTATCATGGGAGGATTCAAATAGTCAATTAATTCAACGTGCATACCAAAGAAGGGTTGCGAGTAATGAATATACAAATTTATATATATAGCTTTTATTATGGAATTAAATAAACACAGTAAAACAATAACACAAGACGAGACACAACCTGCGGGTCAAGCAATGTTATACGGTATTGGATTGACAGAGAATGACATGAAGAAAGCTCAGGTCGGTATCGCTAGTGCTGGTTATGAAGGCAACACATGCAATATGCATCTAAATGATTTGGCAAAGGATATTAAGGGCTCTGTTCAAAATTCCGATTTAGTTGGATTGATTTTCAATACAATTGGCGTTAGTGATGGTATGGCAAATGGTACTCCTGGTATGAGGTATTCACTTATTTCGAGAGATATTATCGCGGATTCAATTGAAACTGTTTGTAGTGCTCAACATTATGACGCTGTTATTGCAATAATGGGTTGCGATAAAAACATGCCTGGATCTATAATCGGAATGGGTAGGTTAAATCGTCCATCAATTATGGTATATGGAGGAACAATCCATCCTGGTGAATGGAAGGGGGAACAATTAAATATTGTTTCTGCTTTTGAAGCCTTAGGAAAAAAAATGAATAATAAAATAACTCCTGAAGATTTTAAAGGGATTATTAAAAATGCCTGTCCTGGAGCTGGAGCTTGTGGCGGAATGTATACTGCAAACACAATGGCTTCTGCTATTGAAGCAATGGGAATGAGTCTTCCGTTTAGTTCTTCAAATCCGGCTTTGAGTCCAGAAAAGAAGCGCGAATGTGAAGACGCTGGTAAGGCAATTAGAATTTTATTAGAGAAAGATATCAAGCCAAGGGATATTATGACAATGAAAGCATTTGAAAATGCGATTCGTATTGTTTTGGTATTGGGTGGATCAACAAATGCAGTTCTACATTTGATTGCAATGGCGCATTCTGTTGGATTACAATTAACAATTGATGACATTCAAAAATTAAGTGACAGCACTCCTGTATTGGCTGACTTAAAACCTTCTGGAAAATATTTGATGGAAGATTTACACAAGGTTGGAGGAACCCCTGCAGTAATGAAATTTATGTTAGACAATGGAATGTTGCATGGAGATTGCTTAACGGTTACAGGTAAAACAATTGCTGAGAACCTAGCTGAACTTCCGCCATTAGAAGATGGTCAAAAGGTTTTATTAGCAATCAATGATGCAATCAAAACTTCTGGACATTTACAAATATTATATGGTAATTTAGCCGAAAAAGGTTCTGTTGCTAAAATTAGTGGTAGTGAAGGGGAGTATTTTGAAGGTACTGCTGTTGTTTTTGAAGATGAATATACTGTAATTGACGGATTAAACGATGGGAGAATTAAACCAGGGACCGTTGTTGTTATTCGTATGTGTGGACCAAAAGGTGGGCCAGGAATGCCAGAAATGTTAAAGCCTACTTCTGCTATAATGGGGGCAGGTTTAGGAGATAGTGTTGCGTTGATTACAGATGGACGTTTTTCTGGTGGTTCTCGTGGTTTTGTTGTAGGCCATATAACTCCCGAAGCTTTTGATGGAGGAACAATAGCATTAGTGAAAGATGGAGATATTATTGCAATTGACGCAGTTAACAATACAATTACGTTAAAAGTAACAGAAGAAGAATTAGCAGTTAGAAGAGCAAATTGGATACAACCTCCATTAAACGTATCACAAGGAATTTTATATAAATATGCAAAATGTGTAGCAACTGCTTCAGAAGGTTGTATAACAGATAAATAATAGTGATTCTTCTTGATAGAATCAAAAAAAATATAGTTTTTAAGTCTTTAATCTAAAATAAAATGAGTCAAATAACAGGTTCAGAAGCAGTGATAAAAAGTTTAATTTCTGAAGGAGTTCATACCATTTTTGGATATCCTGGTGGTGCAATTATGCCAATTTACGACGCTTTGTATGATTATAAAGAGCAGATTAATCATATTTTGGTTCGTCATGAACAAGGCGGCATTCATGCTGCGCAAGGTTTTGCCCGTACATCCGAAACATGTGGTGTTTGTCTCGCTACATCGGGTCCAGGTGCAACAAACCTTATCACAGGTTTGGCAGATGCCATGATTGATTCTACTCCGTTAGTATGTATTACAGGTCAGGTTGCATCTCATTTACTCGGTACAGATGCATTTCAAGAAACAGATGTAATAGGTATTTCTATGCCTGTAACAAAATGGAATGTTCAAGTAAAAAGAGCCGAAGATATTCCTGTGGCTTTAGCTAAAGCTTTCTATATTGCTCGTTCAGGTAGACCAGGCCCAGTTTTGGTCGATATCACTAAAGATGCTCAATTTGGAATGATGGATTTCGACTATAAATTATGTACAGACATTCGTAGTTATTTTCCAAATCCTGTTGTGGATAAGGAAGCTATTGACAATGCAGCAAATTTATTGAATCAAGCTAAAAAACCTTATATTTTAGTGGGACAAGGAATTACGCTTTCGAATGCAGAACAGGTATTACTTGATTTTGTTGAGAAATCGGGCATACCAGTTGCTTCTACCCTACTTGGTTTAGGAGCGTTTCCACCAGATCATCCATTGTATGTTGGGTATTTAGGTATGCACGGTAACTATGCTCCAAACGTAAAAACAAATGAGTGTGATGTATTATTGGCAATAGGTATGCGTTTTGACGACCGAGTTACAGGTGATGTGAGTCGTTATGCGAAACAAGCGAAAATTATTCATATCGATATTGATTTTGCAGAACTAAATAAAATTGTAACCAACGAAGTTTCCGTTCATGCAGATGCTAAAGAAGCGTTGGATTCCTTGATAACAAAGGTAGAGAAACGCTCACATGATGCTTGGTTACAAGAATTTAGAGATGCAGAGAAATTAGAAATGGATGCCGTAATAATAGACGCTATCCATCCAAAACACGACCGCTTGCAAATGGCGGAAGTGGTAAACATGCTTTCTGAAAAAACAAATGGTCAAGCTATTATTGTTAGCGATGTTGGTCAGCATCAAATGGTAACTTCACGTTATTACCAATACAAAGCACAAAATACAAATATTACTTCTGGTGGCTTAGGCACGATGGGATTTGCTTTGCCTGCTGCTATTGGAGCTAAGTTGGGTAACCCCTCTAAAACAGTAGTTGCAATCATTGGAGATGGAGGTTTTCAAATGACAATTCAGGAACTAGGTACAATACTTCAATTTAAGATTGATGTAAAAATCTTAATACTGAATAACAACTTCTTAGGAATGGTTCGTCAGTGGCAAGAGATGTTTTTTGAAAAGCGGTATTCATTTACAGACATTGTTAATCCAAATTTTACACAAATTGCTAAAGGATATAGTATTGATTCTAAACGTATCGATCAACGAATAGAATTATCAGATGCTTTAGATGAAATGCTAGATAGTAAATCGGCCTTTTTATTAGAAGCAGTTGTTGAGCAAGAAGAGAATGTATTCCCAATGGTAGCGACAGGAGCCTCGGTTTCTGAAATCCGATTAAAATAAAAACAATGGAAAACGCATATAATATATCCGTATTTACTGAAAATAGTGTTGGTATGCTAAATCGCATCACAATTATTTTTACTCGTAGAAATATTAATATTGAAAGTATTACAGCTTCGGAGTCTGAATTAGAAGGAATTCACCGATATACAATTGTTATAAATGAATCAAAAGAAACAGTTCGTAAAGTTGTTTCTCAAATTGAAAAAGTAATAGACGTGGTTAAAGCTTTCTATCACTCGGACGAAGAGGTGGTGTACCAAGAAATCGCTCTATATAAAATACCGACCAATGTGCTAGCGAGTGGAGGTGAGGCAGAACGAATTGTTAGGTCACATCATGCGCGAATTTTAACGATCGAACCAGAATTTACGATTCTCGAAAAAACAGGGTATCCAGACGAAATTAAAGAATTGTTTTTGGAATTAAAACCATTTGGTTTGTTGGAATTTGTTCGCTCTGGTCGTGTAGCAATTTCAAAACCAATGAAGACCTTGGAAAAGCATATTGAAGATATGAATAATGAGAAAATTATATAATATTTAAAAAGAATACAATGGCAAACTATTTCAACACATTATCAGTAAGAGAACAACTAAATCAATTAGGAGTTTGTGAATTTATGGACAGTAGCAATTTTGCTGACGGTATTGAAGCATTAAGAGGTAAAAAACTAGTAATCGTTGGTTGTGGAGCACAAGGTTTAAATCAAGGATTGAACTTAAGAGATTCGGGCTTGGATGTTAAATATACGCTTAGAAAAGAGGCAATTGAAACTAAAAGAGCTTCTTGGAAAAATGCTACAGATAATGGATTTGAAGTTGGGACTTATGAGGAATTAATTCCAACTGCTGATTTAGTTATTAATTTAACTCCTGACAAACAGCACACTGCAGTTGTTTCGGCTATTATGCCCTTAATGAAACAAAACGCTACACTTTCATACTCTCACGGCTTTAATATCGTTGAAGAAGGAATGATAGTTCGTAAGGATATTACGGTTATTATGGTTGCTCCAAAATGTCCTGGAACTGAGGTTCGAGAAGAATACAAAAGAGGATTCGGCGTGCCAACTTTGATTGCTGTTCATCCAGAAAATGATCCAGAAGGAAAAGGTTGGATTCAAGCCAAAGCGTATGCTGTTGGAACAGGTGGACATAAAGCGGGTGTTTTAAAATCTTCTTTTGTTGCTGAGGTGAAATCAGATTTAATGGGAGAGCAAACTATTCTTTGTGGAGTACTTCAAACAGGATCTATTCTTTGTTTCGATAAAATGATTGAAAAAGGAATTGAAAAAGGATATGCATCTACTTTGATTCAATTTGGTTGGGAAGTAATTACAGAAGCATTGAAACAAGGTGGGATAACTGCAATGATGGATCGTTTATCGAATCCAGCTAAAATCAAGCATTTGAATTATCAAATGAATTGAAATCAATTATGCGTCCTCTTTTTGAAAAACACCAAGATGATATAATGAGCGGGCATTTCTCTAAAACGATGATGGAGGATTGGGCGAATAATGATGAGAATTTGTTGACTTGGAGAGAAGCGACTGGAAATACTGCATTCGAAAAATCAGAAGCAACAGCTAAATTAACAGAACAAGAATTCTTTGATAATGGTTTGTTAATGGTAGCTTTAGTTAGAGCAGGTGTTGAATTAGCATTTGAAGTAATGGTTGAGTCTGGAATTAAAGAAGAATCAGCATATTACGAATCTTTACACGAAACACCATTAATTGCAAACACAATTGCTCGTAAAAAATTATTTGAAATGAACAGAGTAATTTCAGATACCGCAGAGTATGGTTGTTATTTATTTGATCATGCTTGTAAACCATTATTAGCTGATTTTATGGAAAAAGTAGATACTGACATCATCGGTAAAAATTACAACGATGGTAAAAATAATGGTGTAGACAACAAGGAAATTATTGCAGTTAATAAAGTGTTACGTTCTCATACAATTGAAAAAGTAGGAGATGTGTTACGTGCTGCAATGACCGATATGAAAGTTATTAATACTGTAGCTTAATATTTTTATCAACCTAACTTCTAACATCAAATCATTAATAACTGGAGAATAAATGATTTCACTAAAAGACGTTGAAGAAGCTAAGATTAAATTAGAGGGGATTGCGTATAAAACACCATTAATGAAAAGCTTGAATCTTTCAGATAAATATGATGCTCAAATTCTTTTGAAAAGAGAGGATTTACAACTTGTTCGTTCGTATAAATTAAGAGGTGCTTACAATAAAATGTATCATTTAACTGATGAACAAAAAGCGAATGGAATTGTTTGCGCAAGTGCAGGTAATCACGCGCAAGGTGTAGCTTATTCTTGTATGGAATTAGGGATTCAAGGCATAATTTATATGCCTTCAACCACGCCGAAACAAAAGGTCAAGCAAGTAGAACTTTTTGGAAAATCGAAAGTGACAATTGTTTTGACAGGTGATACATTTGATGATGCTTATGGTGAAGCTCAAATTTTTGGCAAAGAGAATAATTTAACTTTTATACATCCGTTTGATGACCCTTTGATTATTGCGGGGCAAGGTACAGTTGCCTTAGAAATTTTAGAGACTGCCAAAGAACCAATTGATTATTTGTTTGTTCCAATTGGAGGAGGTGGGTTAGCTGCCGGAGTTTGCACGGTTTTCAAAGCATTAAGTCCGAATACAAAAATAATTGGAATTGAACCTGAAGGTGCTCCTTCAATGCTGACTTCAATTAATAATGGCGTAATTACAACATTGGATAATATTGATAAATTTGTTGATGGTGCTGCTGTAAAGAGAGTAGGGGATTTGACGTTTGATATTTGCAAAGATAAATTGGAGAAAGTTATAACTATTCCTGAAGGAAAAGTATGCACCACGATTCTTAGCTTGTATAATGAAGAAGCGATGGTAGTCGAACCCGCAGGGGCACTGACTATTTCTGCTTTAGATTTTTTCAAAGATGAGATCAAAGGGAAAAATGTGGTTTGTGTCGTAAGTGGAAGTAATAATGATATTACGCGCACCGAAGAAATCAAAGAACGTTCTTTGATGTATGAAGGGTTGAAACATTATTTTATGGTTCAATTTCCTCAACGTCCAGGTGCGTTGAAAGTATTTGTAAATGATGTGTTAGGTGAAGAAGACGATATTACGTATTTCCAATTTTCAAAGAAAAATAGTAGAGAAAGTGGACCAGTAGTTGTTGGAATTGAGTTGAAGCATAGAGAGGATTTTCAATTGATTTGTGATAAATTGAATGACTTGAACTTTAAATTTGAATATTTAAATAACAATCCAATATTGTTTGGATTGTTGGTTGGTTGAGGTTGAGCATTCTCAACCTCAACCTCAAATTTGTTTTTATTTATTATGCTCAATCACATAATTCAAAACCTTGGTCATTAAGTGAACTCGATCTTTTCCGTAAACATTATGTTTGTGCATAGGATAAGGAAAGTAGTCCATTTGAATTCCTATTTCTACAAATTTCTTCACTAAAGCATAGTTGTGTTGTAATACAACAACATCATCAGCTGTACCGTGAATTAACAATAAATCTCCTTTCAATTTACTTGCGTGATTCATCAAATTAGCTTGTTTGTAGCCTTCAGGGTTTTCTTCAGGTTTATCCATATAACGCTCACCATACATTGTTTCGTAATATTTCCAATCAGTTACAGGTCCGCCGGCAACACCTACTTGAAACACATCTGCATTTCGAAGCATTAGCGAGGTAGTCATAAATCCACCATACGACCAACCGTGAACAGCTAATCTGTTTCCATCAACATAAGGAAGAGATTTTAAATAGTTGGCGCCAGCAATTTGGTCTTCCATTTCAACAGTTCCGCATTGGCGGTGAATTACATTTTCAAATTCAAATCCTCTTTCACCCGAACCTCTATTGTCTAAAGTGAAAACTAAATATCCTTGTTCAGCCATCCAATGCATCCAAAGATCCGAGCCGTCTAGCCATTCATTTGTAATCATTTGATCGTGAGGACCTCCATAAACATATACCAAAACGGGGTATTTTTTTGTTGAATCAAAATTACTTGGTTTAATTAAACGAGTATGTAAAGTTGTTCCAACATCATTCTTTATAGACCCAATTTCAGTTTCCCCAATTTTATATTCAGCTAATTTATTTGAAGATTCTAAAAGTACTATTGATTTTTTTCCATTCAATTGAGTAACGATTGATTTAGAGGGAGTTGTGTGGTTTGAATACTCGTCAAAAAACCACTTTCCGTTTGAATTAATTGAAATTGAGTGAGTTCCAGATTCTGTTGTTAGTAAGCGTTGTTTGCCTGATAAATTTACGGCATAATACATCGTGTTTAATGGGCTTTCTCCAGTAGCAGCAAAAACAATTTCAGTACCATTATTAATTGATTGAACTATATTTTTTACTACGAATTTATTGGCAGTCAATTTTTTAATTAATTTTCCTTCGATGTCATAATAATAGATATTGTTAAAACCATCTCGTTCACTAATCCATACAAAGTTTGAAGATGTTTCGCTTGGAAAAAATACAGGATGTTCTGGTTCTACCCATTTGTCATTTGTTTCTTCAAATAATGTTTTAATTAGTTTTCCTGTAGAAGCATCATATTTATTTAACCACATATGATTTTGTTCACGATTTACTTCAGCGATAATGATGAATTTTTCATCTGGTGTCCAAGTTACATTGGTAAGATAATCGTCCGATTTTCCTTGAGGTAAAATAAAAACCGTTGATTTTGTCGAGAAATTATAAATACCAATTTTAGGTTTTTCAGATTTTTGACCCGTCATTGGATATTTTATAGAAGTTAAGCTTCCAGGTGTCGTATTGATGTTTAATAATGGATAATCAGCCACTTCTGATTCGTCTTTTTGAGAAAAGGCTACTAATCTACCTTTGGGTGACCAAAAAATTCCGTTACGAATTCCAAATTCACTTCGGGCATACGTTTGACCAGAAATAATATTTTTATCTGTTTCTTCTGTGATGGCTATTTTCTTACCATCCGATAAATTTACAAATAGGTTGTTTTCAATAGTATAAGCGATTGTTTCTTTCGATGATTGAAAAGTCGCGTTTTCAGTGTTTTCACCTAAATCAGTAATTAATTTTCCCGTTTTTGATTTTATGTTAAATGAGTAAAATTTTGCTCCGTCATTTACGTAAAAAGTAGATGTATCTTTCCATTCAAATCCAGAGAACCAATTTAGCTTCGAATTTAAAATTTTGTTAACTTCTTCAATTGAAAGTATTTGATTCGCTTTTGTGTTACTCAAAGAAGCTTGCATTAATTTAGTGTAACCAGCTATGTATGTGTAATTTTCAGTAAACGGAATCCATTGAAAATTAGGCAATGTTTCCGCAGCTAATGCTCGATGTTGTTGTAGTACAGCTTGTTCTAATGTAAGTTCTTTTTTTTGTGAAAATGTAATGAATGAGCAAATTACTGCTCCAACGAATAAATAAGGTTTTAACATAATTACTTTTTAATTAATTTATTGAAAAATTCTTCAACTGGTCTCCCAGCTTTGTAGCAGTTAATAATCGTTTCATCTAAGTTATCAAATAAAATTGTTTCAGGCTCAAATTGTGTGTAAAAATACCATTGTTTGTTAAAAATTAATGGTTCTAATACAGCTGCTTCTTTTAAATCTTTCGGAATTATTTTGTTTTTATCACCTTTTAATTCTTCGAAAGTTTTCACGAATAGGGGATTTCTATATGTTTTTTTGAACTCATCAAGATTGGAGGCAATGCCTTCTCTTACCGTTAGTAAATCTTCTTTATCTATTTCATAAACACCGCCATATACTCTTAAATGCTCTGGTCCGAGTTCGAAATAAACTCCATTTATAGCTTTACTCTTTTTTCCAAATGGAGCAACTATAGCTGAAACTTGAGTTTTGTAAGGTTGTTTATCTTTCGAAAAACGGATATCGCGATTAATTCTGAATATACAGTCCTTTGCTTCAATTTCATTAAAAGAAGGGTCGATTTCAGATAATTTTGAAATAATATGATTTACAAATTTTTTAAATGGCTCTTTTACAGAGTTTTCGTAACGTTTACGATTTATGTCGAACCAATCTTTGTTATTGTTCGGGGCTAATTCTATGAAAAAATCAAGGAAATCTTTTTGGAAGAAGGGTATATTATTTTTTTTCATAATTATTCTTTTAGTTCTTAGATAAAACGGATTTACCGATTTCTGTTAAAGTATACGTTTGCTTTTTACTTTTTAAATAATCTTTGTCTGTGTAATCAATTAATTTTAAATCTAATAATGGTTTTATAAATATTTTTTTATTTCGTGATTGATAGGTTAATCCTAATAATTCTTCTATTATTTCTTTACCTTTTTTAGGTTCTGTTTTACAGAATTTTAATATAGAAAGATATTTTTCGGGAAGATTTTCGAGGTCTAATTTTATTTCTCGTTCTTTTTTTGTTATAATGTATTTTTCTTTTGATTCTTGAAGTATTTTTATTTCATTTTCTTCTTGAGGTATATTTTTTTGTAACCAAAGTATATAATGTTCTAATTGAGAAGCAAGAAAATAGGGTAAGTTTAATAAGTAAAATGTTTTTCCTTCCTGTGTTTTTACTTTGTCCAAACTAAATTCACCAGAGTAAAAACGTATGCCATAATTTAACGGCGATTCATTTATAAAAAGTTGAAGTGATTTTATTTTACCTATGGTTCCCGATTTAACTTCTATAGGTATTAGTTTTCCTTGAAATGGGTAAACATAATCAACTTCTGCAGAAGATGTGTTTTTTTGTCGAACCCAATAGCGTAATTTATCCAATGGAAATGTTTGGTAAGATAATATTTCTTGACCAACTAAATGTTCTATTAATGTTCCTTGATAGATTGAGTTCAATTCTTTTGTTCCCAATATTTCATTTTGCAATCCTACAAAATAGTTCAGTAAGCCTGTGTCTAAAAATTGAAGTCGAGGTGATTTCCGATAGTCTTCTATAGCGGGGATTGTATAACTAACCGTTGGGTATATAAGGTGTAGTAAGTGTGTTTTTTCAAGTATTCGAAGTGTTTCTCCTATTTCTCTTGATTTATAATTGCCATTTCCAAAACCTTGAAATGTAAATCGTTTTCCGGCATGATGTATTGCTTGTTGTATTGTAAATCGTATTAATTGTAACTCTTGTTTGGATACGGCATATTTCTCAGCATCTCCAAGATAGGAATCTAATAAGGAGTTGTATATTTCTCCAAGTGCTGTTATATCTTGGTTTTTGACATAGTGGTCAACGATTTCAGGCATCCCGCCTATTAACGCATAGGTATGGAAAAGCGTTAGTAATGTCCCATGTGCGTAGTCATTTAAGGGAACATTTTTTAATTGCTCCAACGCAAGATCTTTCCCCATTGCCCTTAGGAATTCACTGAATGAAACGGGTCTTAATATTCTGAATGTTACTCTCCCAACTGGAAATGTTATATTTTTCCCCAAAAGAGTTTCTAACATACTTCCTGCTGCTATGACAGGTAGTTCAGATACTTCTTCTTTAAAATATCTTAAGAAATTTATCGCAGTCGGCACTTCTTGTATTTCATCTATAAAGAGAAGGGTGTCTTTTAAAAGACTTAATTGTTTGTTGTTAAGGTGAAATATTCTTGCTGTTATCTTTGTTATATCAGAGTAGCTTTTAAAGATTTCTTTGTATTCAGGATTTTCCAAATTGATATAGATGTATTGTTTGAATTGTTTTCCAAACTCATTTACCACAGTGGTTTTGCCTACCTGTCTTGCACCTCTTAATATTAATGGTTTACGACCATAGGATGTGCGCCATTTTTCTAAGTCATTTAATATTTCTCGATAAAACATAACAGTTAATTCTAAACTTCAAATTTACATAATATTTTCAATATACACTTAAAATAACGGTTAATATTTATTTTTAA
>Ga0105053_10006900_pt1 | contig 15411 bp, 15 predicted proteins | sample BON01_FD_78093 | JGI IMG/M metagenome (GOLD analysis project Ga0105053, IMG submission 78093) | Freshwater microbial communities from Lake Bonney liftoff mats and glacier meltwater in Antarctica - BON-01 | ecosystem: Environmental > Aquatic > Freshwater > Ice > Glacier meltwater | place: Lake...
AAGAGCCTGATGGCAAGCCGTGAGGTAATCAGAAGCAAGAACATTATGTGGAATCACTGAATTCGCATTATATTTCTCCTGATGTAATTTAATTGCATCCGCCTGCAAATTTTTTTAAAAAAATCGATTTTTTTAAAGCACTACTAGTAGTGGATATTTTTTAACCCCCGTAAATGACAGAACAAATTATTTGTTGAATGGGAAGAGTTAATATCCGCGAGGGGATCAAAAGCAGCAACATTTTGAGAATGTAGGGTATTGAAACTATTTTAAAAAATAGCCAAAATGTTTTAATTAAAATATCAAAAGAAGTGGCTAATTTCTTATTTCAAAAAAACAACAGGATGAGTATCTTGTCAACTTGCCTTAAAATCAGAATCAATTAAACAGGGATCATTATTAGAATTAAACCATGGCTACATCGACAATGACAATCTACATGGTTTTAAACTTCCTAAGTTTGCGGTGTAGCCCCCCGTTATTTTTCGTAAACACATTTGAGTCTTGGATCATATAGATCATGGAGAATCTTGATGGGGTGTCTGTGGCAGTCACGCTTGCTGTTGGTGGCTTGATAGGTATGATCGCAACGCGGTTCATGTCTCCAAGCTCGGATGTGTCGACTCAAGAACCTGATGTGAAAGTAGACGCGCCGAAGAAGGTAGATGTGACGAAGAAGAAGAAGAAGAAGACATCAGCGAGCAAGAAGGCAGAGGAAAAGGCTCGAGTGGAAGCTGAACTACTAGTACAGCAACAAAAGGAGCTCGCTGAAAAAGAGCTAGCTGAAAAGAAGCTAGCGGAAAAAAAAGCGGCGGAAAAAAAAGCAGCTGAAAAGGAACTGGAAGCATCCAAAAAGTCGAAGAAAAAGAAGAAGAAGGTAGAATCTAAAACTCCTGTTGTTCCTGTTACTGCCGCCGTTGCAAAGGTTGTTCAAGCTCCCATTGCTATTGTGGAAGAAGAAAGTAGTTGGGAAGTAGTTCCTACTAAGAAAAAGAAGACCAAGACTGCATCTGCAGATGTGGCCGATGGTGATGATAAGACAAGTACATGTATTGACGTCAGTGATTGTGTTGCAGTTCTTGTCGGACCAGCTGGAGCTAGGATCAATAGCATTCAAGAGCAATCTGGAGCGCAATTGAATCTGGACAAAGGTACCAGTCTATGCACCATCAATGGGACCGTGGATCAAGTAGAACTTGCCAGGAAACTTGTCTTTGACATTGTTGGCAATCAAGGCAAAGAAGCTGTTGAGACGGGGGCTATGAGAGTATTGGTATTTGGACCTGGTGGGGCGACTATCCGCAAGATTCAAGAGGACTCGGGGGCCCGTTTGGACATGGGAAAAGATAGTTCTATGGTAACAATCACTGGAGATTTAAATTCAGTTCGAGCTGCAAAATCGATGATTGAAATCATTCTTAAATCATCGAATGTTGCTTCGATGGTGCTTGATGACCGTGAGATCTCTTCTGTGATTGGAAAAGGCGGCGAGAATATTCGTAGATTGACTGCGGAATCGGGAGCAACGGTCGATATCGGTTCTGATAAGATGTGTTCGATATCTGGAACGCCTGAGCAGGTGATGAAAGCCAGGGAGTTGGTGAAGCTGTACATCGAACATCGAGGTCCACCACCTGCTGCCACTGAGACATTGACAATCCCAATTGATCATGGACGTTTGCTAATCGGCAAGAAAGGAGCGACGATAAACGAATTCCAAACTCGCACTCGAACTCGTCTCAGTGTGGAGCACACCATGGCCATGTCGACTGTGGTTGTTTCAGGAGAAAAAATCGATGTATCACGTTGTGTTGAGGAGATTTATAAACTGATCGAAGATAATTCTTACAAGGAAGTGATTGATCTTCCAACCACCAATCTGGTAAAAGTGATTCTTGGGGTTAAAGGTGAGACCATCAACAGCATCAGGGACGAGACAAATGCTCGACTAGAAATCGCCGATGACAGCTCTTCGGTTTCCATTCTTGGGACTCGAGCTCAAGTTACTAAAGCAGTTGCTTTAGTTAAACGAAAAATTGCTGATGAACTAGGCCCTCCACCAGTTAAGACAGGGAATCATCAGCATGCAATTGAACTGGGAAGCGCGACAGGTAAAATTATCGGTACTGCTGGATCGAATATCGCTAGATTAGAAAAAGAATTCGGAGTAACTGTTGTGATCAAGAACGGTACAATGTGTTACGTGACTGGCAAACCTGCAAATGCAGATAGTGCAAAGAAAGATATTGATGGTGTGCTGCTCAAACACGAGGAATTGATAGAGAAGGCTAAGAAACAAGAAGAAGCATTGCAGCAAGCCGTTCAATCAGAAGGATATTCGGGGTGGGATGTACCAGTGGAAACTGGAGCATGGGATGCAGTAACGAGTGACAGTCAATGGAATATTGCGCCAACGACCAATGGATGGTAATTTCTTATGTATACCACAGGTATTTATATAACTATATTAATTTCTAAAAGGATGAATGTTCGCATTAAGTTTTATTCCTACTCTCATTCGAATCTGCGTTTTGAACCCAACTAAAATAGAGTCTACCAGATTCTAGACTGATTTTTCAAAATAGGACAAGAAATAGCTAAGAACTCTGGATGGTAAGAAAACGAAGCACAAAGCCTACGAAGGCACCCTCGGCGGCAGTTTTAAAATAACGGAGAACCCATGCAGAGTTACCTCCAGTGGAACCATCTTCACAGTGCTACCAGCAGTGACACAGACAGAGATGGAGCTCTTACTAGCCCATCAACGGCGGGCAAATCTGCATCAAGCCACCGCATTAGGGGCGGTGGTGTCGATAAGTGTGGTAGGAATATGTTCCGACTCAACTGAAAAAACGTATATTTCATGCCAGCAGGATTTTATGAGGTACTGTGCAACAACGCTACCGGATTTCCCATCAACTCAATATAGGGTTAACTTAGCACGAACGATAGACTTTTTAACAGCGTCAATGACGAAGCCCAAGTTTTCTACTTACACTGCCGAGGCAAAGGGACGGATCGAATCAGTCAACCGTATTAAACGAAATGATACTATCGAGGAACCGGAGGGATATTGCAGCTGGAGCTCGTTTAATCAAATGAAATGCGCGCTGACTCAACTTCAATGAATGCAAGCTGCAAAGGGTTTTAATTCATTTGAGCGTTTATCAGCAGGAAACTCTAAAATTCAATTGGCTAGCTTCACAAAGGAGGCTAAAGGAATCTTGGAAAAAAGGAAACTCGCGGCAAGTGCTGATGGGCAGGAACATGGACCCAGCGAGGAATCAATCTCAGCAATTCAACTGCAAGATATTGAAAAATACTTTTTGAATCATTTTACAAACAAGCCTGGAGGCGAATCATATGGAATAATGTGCATGTGCATGTATTTCCTGGAATACAATACATTGTATCGCGCGGAAAACACGAGGTGTATTGAATTAGGTGACCTGACTGGATTAAATTTAAAAAACGAAGGCGAAGATGAGGCAGCTCACGTTGTGGTTCCTTTGGTCCTTCAGAAGGGAGAGGACCCTGAGAATGTTCGAGTTCGACAGGTGCATTCTCCTTTCGGAGTTCTTGTTCTGTCACTTCACGGGAAGGTGAATAAACTGGGGAAATAGGAATGCACTGGTTTTGTGAGAGCTAAAGATGTACGGGTGTGCTCTCAAAACAAGCTTGCTCTATTTCTTTTTGACAGGTTTATGTTGGCTGATACCAAGACCAATGAGATTGAAAAGTTGGATTTCTCGACTGACGAATGGATGTCCTTGCCATTATTTCCTCCGTATTATTCAAAACGCGCGAATAACTCAGATCGACCTATCGAAGAACTTGATGGTGAAGAGCTTTACAGAAGTAAAAAAAATACAAGAGCAACAACCATGAGAATATCACTGCCTCGATCAAGTTGTCGAAAGTATTTCAAAAGGCGCATAATCACATTGGATTCAAATTTCCTAAGGTTCACCTGCTTATAAACAAGTTGGCTTGATACAAGGTATGCTCAATGGTTTTATTCGGAGAAATGATGTCAGTAGCTGGTTTTAACCGTAAAGGAGATAACTACTTTCATGCAAGAGCATCTGTTGATCCGCCAGCACATTTAGTGTCCTTGGTGTTTCCATTCATGGAAGATGCCAAAGATTATTATGAGGATCGACCTAACCCAGCTTTCCAAGGTATATATGCCTTGTTTCGTCAACTTGTTGTGGTTTTACTGCAAGATAGTGTTATTTTGAAAACACTTTTCCCTCATCTACGTATATGGACTCACGTCGTCTTTGCTCGTTTGGAATACAAACATTTTGAAAAGAAGCTTCTTGCAGTTCTCAAGTCTGATGCTGTGAAGGAACCCGTCGGTCTTCAGATTAAGAATCTGACGCCAGTGATACCTTCTCAAATGGAGGGTTCCAATTTAAAAACGAAAGTCTTTGGGGATATAATTTCTGAAATGAAGACCCAAATGGCTGCGAATTACGCTGCCATGACTAATACGATTGCTAGTAATCATGCTATTATGGTTAACATGGTTGCTACAAATGCTGATATGACTAGCTTGTTTGCTGTTCATCATGCTGCTATATCGAATATGGTTTCTACGAACCGTGCTGCAATGGCTGAAACTAATTCGCGTTTTTTGCGAGCCCTTACAACGATAGGCGACAGTATCGATTCAGGATTCCATATTTCTCCTAATCTTTCTGTTGCTTCTGGACTTTCCGTCCTTCTTGGCTCTGAAATTGGTGGTGCTGGTAGTCCAACAAGCAAGCCTTCATTGGATTTACTTGTCCCACATCCGGTGCATCAAGATCGATGTATGGCTCGTGATAAATTCGTGATATTCGATGGTGCAATGATGGAATCGCCTGGTTCTGTTGAAATCATTTGGAAGGAACATAGTGTTGGTGTTGGGGATAAACATCAAGGAGATGGATGAAATGTACGGACCAAAATGAAGGCATAGTAGCAAGTTGAAAACTCGATATTGTAGACGAATGAAAGTAGTGAGGAAAATACTCCAAATAGTAGCAGAAAATCACGACGGTGTTCAAATATCTGATATTCTTGGAGCCATACAGAGGCAATTCGACAATCAAAATGTTTCACTAGCAAGGATAACAAGCTTAGGACCGAATAAGGGCGAAGATACATACGTGCGAGTGGAAGATTTCGTATTTCCATTTACATAGTATGCGTGAGGATGTATATGAATATAGTATTTAAAATCACGTAATTACTGTTTCTTTTTAAATTGAATGGGTATTCTAGTCCAGTTTGATTGCTGCATATATAACTCTGACAAATTTGAGCGATGAAAAAAATCCTACTGTTCCCAACGCTAGAGAGAATGCATAAGAAGCAATGAACATGTAGCCAAAGAAAAAGGAGGTTTGCAATGGACCACTCATGGATGATCGGAAGAAGAAGTAGAATATACTATACGCATACACGAATAGACCAACAGCTCCACCATACTGAAACGACCGCCACCACCATCTGTGGTCTTCATCTGCCAAACGGAAGTAGATGAGTCCAACTGTGATGAAAGACGTGACGATGACTAGGAGCACAAATGCTAAAATCAACAAACCAAACAGTGTATAGACTTTGTGTCCCCATATTGACGCGAATAAATAATGCAGTTCAATGTAAATAGCTGAAAATGGAAGAAAACCAGCGACAATAAATTGGAATAACGGGCGGTGCAATGGCGACGCCGTGGGTATCTCTCGTTGTACTTTAGTAGTACGACAAGGGGATTCAAATACACCCGCATGTTTCTTGCCTATCATGGCTCCCAACACCGTAAGCGGAAGCGTCGCAGCAACATATACTACAAAGACAATCATGATAGTCCCAAATGGCAAAGCGGCGGTAGAGTCATAAACGATGGCGATGGAATTCAAAACCATGAAAACAATCAGCAGGGGAGCGGGAAATAATATAGCCGTAACGAAAGTATTCCACACACAGTTCATTCCACCCATTTGTTTGTAGTACTTTGCTGATACATATCCACCGAGTGTGGCTGTAAGAGCGTAGAGCACTAGGGCAATGGTACTAATGGTTCCTTTTTTTGAAGTGGAGAACAATGGTAGAGATACCAATACAAGAACACTGGCACTCAATAGGAGTAATTGGGTACCGGCACCTATAACTGCTGTGAACAAGAGCTGGTTTTCTGGGAAGCGAAAAACATCGCCGTGAATTAATTTCCATCCCGAGTCATCACTTAAACTTTGCTCTTCATCTACCTGCATGTATCTGGTGAGGTCGTTACGCAGCACTCTTAGAAATATCGCACCCAATAGAATAGTAAGTAGCACTACCAGCACAAATGAATTGATGATTGACAGCCAATGGATGTCGAAAGTGGCCTCAAGATACTCAGATTTATGGTAGCTTTCGGATCGTTGTGCAGGGTCTTCTACGGTGCTTCCCCACGATACACCATAGGAATACTCGACAGACAACTCAGTGCCTTCAACTAATCTTATTCCCTTGGAAAGTTCAGGTTTTACTTTAACTGAATAGATTTTGTCCTTGTTATATTGAAAGGAAAAATCCATGTGAGGGTACACAAAATGCTTTGTGACATCCACAGTGTTCTCGCCACCAAGTAGATCTTCAGTGTCTAGATTTGTCAATGCCATACCCACATAGCCCCATACTGGCAGCTGGTCAACCTGCATTTCAAAATAGTAATCTTGATCTACCGCCTGGATAAACTGAGACACTTGTTCTTTCGACAACTTCTTTTTGCAAAGTATCCGTTTTTCAACAGGAACTTTGAATTTAATGTTAATCGGAGTCAATATCTTCCTATCCCCCGAAAGAATCTCCCCCAAATTATGCGAGAGCTCTTTCATATGATCAGGGGGACAAAACGGCAAGGAGTAGTATTCATAAGTCTCTACTGAATTGAAGTACGGACCAACCTTGCTCGCAATAACTGCAACTTTGTCTCTATCTGAATATTCACTTCCGCTGAAAGCGAGGCATTGAGGGAGTAAAACACATAGGAGCACTTGTATCCAAACCATCCAGCTGAAATCGAAATTGAAGGCAAAAAAAATTCGTTTATCGATTCATGTAAAGCAAAAGGCAAAATCACTAATCGATAATAATAAACAAGAGTATCTTGTTGAAAGAAAAGAGCCTGATGGCAATCCGTGAGGTAATCAGAAGCAAGAACATTATGTGGAATCACTGAATTCGCATTATTTTTTCAGTGCCTCATGAAAACGATTGAAGCTATAAAAACCAATGCTTTATATAAAAGTTGACGAAGCCGTAAATAATCGAAAAAAATGTTATATATATATGTCAATATTTAACTTTCGGAAACAATCGCATCACAACGTAGGCCAGCATCCATAAACCCACCACTAAGAAAATCCCGGCCGTACACATTTTACAATTCATCGAAGTCGATGATAGAGTATCTCCTAATCTTTCTCGCATGGTTATAACTTTAGAGAGATTCTGTTCAGCTTTTCTTGAAACCAAATCAATCTTATGAGTATCGGTGGTTATCTTGGCATTGACTGCATGAACTCGTTGTTTCAAAGTACCGACCAAGCTATCCAGGTTATCCTTTAGCTTCGTTTGTTCGTCCTCCATCAATTCAAGCTGCTTCGAGATACCCAGTTCTCCTTGATTCATAAACGAATGAAATGATGACGCATTTGAAAAAAGTTCCCTTCGTTTAGAGTCTTCATTCATTACAAGAGGCATTTTTACGCTTGCTTTTTCCTCAAGGACTTCAGTCGGCTTCTTGTAAGAGTAATTAGTAGACCCAAATTTCTCGAATAACGATATTTTTCGCTTGAACTCAACCAACTCCTCATCCGATATACCGGTATGTACGTGACCCCCGACCTGAGACTTCTCTAGCTTATCTACATAGTCCTTCAACACCGGAATAAAGAACCCAATGCGCTGCATGCAATGTGGATCGCTTGTGTTAGAAACAAGATTCTCACAACACCGACATAGTCGCCTCAAGTTGATCGCATCGGCCCCCATTCGTATACGCGGGGACCCATCCTTTCTTGTTTCTCTTTTTTTGTGGGGACCCATCCGTCATATTGTATTTAATATTTACGGTATTTAATGTAAGTCGTAGAGAATATCTTATGAAATCGTAGCCATCGATTTGGGTGGCTGGGAAAATCGAGTTTCGATTGATATTTAGTCATATAACATGGGAAAACCTCAAGGAATTAGAGCCGGACGTAAGCTAAGATCGTACCGTCGCGAAGAAAGATGGGCGAAGAAATCGTTCGCTAAGAGCCATTCCACTACCAAGTATAACCTTCCAATGGCAGGCGCTTCCATGTCCAAGGGAATCGTTCTTGAGAAGATCGGAATTGAGGCCAAGCAGCCTAATTCAGCTATTCGTAAATCAGTCCGTGTACAATTGATTAAAAACGGAAAGAAAATTGCAGCTTTCGTTCCACGTGATGGTTGCCTTAACTACTGTGATGAAAATGACGAAGTTCTCATCTCAGGATTCGGTCGATCAGGTCATGCTGTTGGAGATATTCCTGGAGTTCGATTCAAGGTGGTTAAGGTAGCTGGAGTTTCTCTATGGGCTCTATACAAGGAAAAGAAAGAAAAACCAAGAAACTAATAAGTTGCTTTCCCTCCTTGTTAGAAAAGTTAATATCAACTATTTTTAATCACTCTTGCAATCTGCGGATACTTTCGTTGTGGATGAGTATTAATGTGTCAGGTTATTGAAGTTCAAACGATTTGTTGAAATGTTTAGATGCATACAGTATTAATCCCTTTTGCGTCCCATGAAGGCTTTCATTGCGAGTATCTTCATCTTTGCATCTAATTGCATAAGAATTGGAATGGACTCTTTGAAAATATCCAATTCAGGATTAAGTTGTCTTCCTAAGCCTTCTAGCACAATGATACTCAGAATAAGACTGGTGAAATTAGGATCCAGTGGGACTCGATGAACTCTGACCAAATTCAACACATTTTCTAGTATGCTGCCTATCTGAACTTTGTCAAGTCGGAAAGAATCTTGGTTCACTTGCCGAACTACTTGATCGATGCCTTCAATAAACTTTTCTTTTTCTACACACATTTCAAGCTTTTCCGGACTAGCTCTACTCACCATGAGTTCCCCTGCTAGTTTTCCATCACCAACAGCAACGGCGGCGAATAAATCCACGAAATTCCTTCTATCGCTATCCGACAAACTTGCTACCAAACCAACATCTAGCAATGTTAATCCAAGCAACTCCTCTTTTGGGGATATATTAACAAGAATATTCCCAGGATGCAAATCAGAATGGACGAAATTGTCCACGAGAACCATTTTTAAAAACATTTGTACTGCTTGGTGACCAATTTGCTTCCGAATCTCTTGCTGATGAATATTTTGAGTATCATATAGAATGCTTGACAGTGCTAGCCCAGGTTCGAGACTCATGACCAAAACATTCCCGCATTGAGAAACTAGCAACGGTTTAGGAAAACGAACATATCGGTCATTTCGAAAATTGCGATTGAACTTTTCCAAGTTTTCTGCTTCTATATGAAAGTCCAGTTGAGATGTCATAAATTCGCTAAACAGGTCCGAGATTGTTTGTAACTCAAGCATTTTTGAAATATGACGCGGTAATACCGTATTAAGCAGCCACACAAACCTCGCAAGTATCGAAAGATCCCTCTCCACTAGAGATTTCACGTTCCTTCGCTGAACTTTGACTGCTACCCATTCATTATTCAGCGTGGCTCGATGAACTTGAGCAATGCAACCTGAACCAAGGGGTTCCATTTCGAAATTCTCCAATACTATATTATCATGAAATGCGTCTTTTAAAACTTTCAAAGTTCGTTTTTCTGACTCCACCAAACATTGATCTTGAAGTTTTCTTAGATGCTTTCGAATCCTCAAACTAAATAGGTCCGCTCTGGTGCTTGCCCACTGGCCTAATTTAATGAAGGTCGGGCCGGCTCTTTGAATACATCCAACACAAACAGTCAACCACCAATCTTGACGCATCCACCAAAGAGGCGACAATAACAAACATGGAGAAAAAAGTAAAACGAGTCGCAATCCACGAAATAAGTCCAAGATTATATAAAGAGTCCAACGGGCAGCACGTTTAATTAACAGAGTCGGTTTTTCATTGTGGACGGTGAAGACAGGTGCAACGACTAAAGGTTGTTCGCAACGAGTAGCTCGATGTCCAATGGCTAGACATGCAGCTCCCGCGGTAAATCTGGTTGCAAAGTAGGTAGATGAGCGAATAGTATGGTCAGTCCGACCTAAAGTGAAAAACCTGCATTGCTTGCTGCTGCTTTGTCGAACGAACAGACGGCGAAACATCATTACGAATAATACAGGGGACCGTACCGCTCTAATTATATTTTGAATTTGAATTTGAATTTTCACTTCTTCGCCAAATACTTGGTATATTGCTTCTAAAGAAATCGGCTTAACTTCTATCCTCTACTTGTAGCATTCAAAACAGAATGAAATTGTTATAAATGGATAGTTCATTCCAAGCTCCGCGTATTGTCAATTTGCAGACAAGTTTTTATAGAATATTTTTGCATGTTTCTTTTATTAGAATTAAAGAATAATTGATTTACTCACTTAATAGAAGCTACTAAAAGCAATTGGGAAGTCTTCACTTCACTTTGACTTGACCTGCTGAGAATATGATTGCTGAGCTCCAGTGTAAAACGGGATATCGTTCTCTCTCTAAGCGGAACTCTTCGCGGGTATTCACAGATAGGATCCACCAATATTTCTTCTTTCCGCATGTGGTTCCTGATCCTCATATGCCACAATACCTTCCATATTAATCACTCCGTAAGACTCTTTCTATCATGTCATCAATATTTTAAATTGTTTTCATTGAATGTATCTATCTCTTCATGCGTCTTCCCGTCATCCAGGAGAAGCCTCTATCAGTGAAGTTCGGAGAGTTGTTGATGAACTCAGGCACTTTGCTGGTGAGCATTAATTTGCCCGCGGAGATGAAGTTTCTTAGATCGTTTGCAGATGGGGGAGTTTTGAGCTCCCAACAGCTGGCGAAGGAAATTTAGACATCTTATTATAAAAGAGTTACTTCAGAACGGGCCTGATCTAAAATCGGTTGTCTCTTTGGTTCTTAACTTCACACATAGGATCAAAACTGAAAACGAACCGATTGCATACCAGAGACACTCTTCAAGCTACTGATACTCAGACAAACTGAAATAGATACATCTACAATAAGATGCCTGATCAATGCTCTCATGGAATTTGCTTGGGGCATTCTAGAGCAAAGTGTCTTTTCACAGACATCAATAGCGAAGAGGAGTCGTTAAACCCCTGCGTCATCGACTATCAGAAGATGTTGCAATAAGTCAACTATGTGACTCCCTGCATTTTTTGTTGTTTCAAATATTGCTTCCCGAGGAGTTTGAACTACCATTCAAGATGCGATTATTGGGAACGGCGGTGTCGTGAACTTTTTCCAGTTGCAGTTGTTAGTACGAGGTGCTTCTCGTCAAACTGTTACATACTCATGAAGTAAATTGAATTTTCATTCGAAACTTAAAACCTGACACCATGAATTTTGTAAGAATAGTGTAAAGTAAATAGAGGGAGATCATAGCTGAGATTGAAAGATGATTTTTGAATTCGAAACTTCGTACTATCTATGATAGAACCCCCTTGGGATCCTGATCGAAGAAGATAAAACTCTATGATGATGATGATGGTTTGTAATTGCCAGCCACCATTTATTCTCCATGCTAATCGACACAATGTGATTCTTTTTGAATACCGCCAGCGCCAGGTAGTTTTAATTTATAATTTCCTATTTCTTATTGAAATAATCCGTGAAAAAACGAAACAAAGCAACGTTTCTCTTTTAGATATACAAGTACTTCGTTTTAATTAAATTATCTTATTATAACTAAATTTGGTATTATTAGAATAAGCCATGATGCAATGGGTTTCTTCTGAGAATATCCCCCAAAGGACCCATGAGCCTTTGAAATGTTTTTCGATCGATTGCTAAAATGGTAGCGTCAGGTGAATTCACTATTACTGTGGCTTGTCTTGGTTTGTCATATAGCAGTGAAATCTCTCCGAAGTACGATCCCGGCCCCACCTCTCCCACTTCAACTCCATCTTTGATACACTTCACAGAACCGCTTTCAACCAAAAAGAAATCATTTCCTACATCTCCTTGTTTGATTATTTCCTGACCTTGTACATGTTCGTGGCTTTCAAGCGAATCTGCTAAAGTCATCAATTCCAACTCATTTAACTCTTTCATCAGGGAACATTGCTTCAGAAAGTTGATGAATCGTTCTCGCTTTTTGATGACCCCTACTACGATAATGTTCTTGAATGTTTTCTGGTCCAATCTCCAAACGGTTAAATCTGACGTTGATCGTACAGTAGCAGCCCGTGGTTTATTGTACAACAACGCCAGCTCCCCAAATCCCTCAGCTTCCCCGTATGTCTTGACACTGGTCTCTCCAATAAGTGCCTCCGCAGTTCCATCGGATAGTAAAAAAAAATGTTCTGCTACCATATCCCCTTGCTTGATGATATCCTCACCTGGGCCGTAGGTGCATTTCTCCATCGCTTTGACGAGCGTCTTTTTGGATGACGATTCAATACCTTTGAAAAGCGCATTGCTCGAAAGGCATTTGTTTATCTCTTCAATTTCTTGCGGAGTTTTTTCAAATTCAGGAGCGTGGTGAACGGCATTGAAATCCAAAACACCAGCTGAGACTGAAATCCGTCTTGATGGAGGAGCAGCAGTGGATGCAGGAATAGATTTCAGATCGGATACGTCATCATAATCATCATCGTCACCGCTATCATCGGAGGAGTCAGACTCCTCTACAACTTCTTCCGGTTGGTCTCTAGGACTTTCACGTTTAGCCACCACCCCGTGCTCCGCTTGAAGATAATCAGCGATAGCTTGCAAAGGATGCTCGGGACGACTTTGTAGAAGCTCTTCCACGATCTTGGTAAAAAGATCGTGGATATGATGCTTGTCCAAATATACCTTGAGCTCAGACTCGTCCGTCATTATCGTATTAGAGTATCAAACGTAAAATGTAACGTAAAATGTAACGGACTAGGCGGAACGGTCCCCACAAGAAAACTGTTGCAGAATAGCAAATTGCTAAGATCAAACAGCTAAAAAGACATTTACTTTAACGAAAGCCAACCTTGGATGCTCGTCTTGGTGACAGGCACATACTCCTGTCCTAATCATAATTCGTCGTACTTTCTACCCGATTTTTGTTTAAAATAAATGAGTAAGCATGTATCTCAGCATGGTATGTTTATCATTTTGCCATTCAACTATTAAACAGTCTCGAAATGGTTTCAAAATTGGTTTAATATATTGCCCCAATAGCCAGCGATTCGGCATATTCAAATCAATTCGCATATGTAGCGACAAGAATTAAAAAAGGAAATTCACAATTCTCCCAAGGACGGCATTTTGAAATTGTTTTTTCATCTTTTCTTACTATCTGGTTCTAAAGATTTTTAATATTCAAATTTTCTGAAAGAATATCATGGCAAAAATCACTCCAGATAAATTGAAAATATGTTCATTCATTTTTATAAAACTGGAATACCTTTTTTCCGGATCCATTGACTTTGAAGGTTCTTGCAACAAGATATCTCTAATTCTAGAAGTTTTAAAGGAAGTTTCGGAATACTCGTTAGACTGTCGCATTGCGACACGTCTAACATTTGAAGATCACAAGGAAGATACGGAATGCTTTCAAGTTTATTGCAGCAATATATCTCTAAATTTTGAAGATTAAGAGGAAGTTTCGGAATTGTCTTTAAAAGGACACAATGCAATATTTTCAACGTGCCAAGATTCGAAGGAAGACATGGGACACTTTCAATACTCTGGCAATAGTATATCTCTAATTCTTGAAGATTCAAAGGAAGATCTGGAATGGATTTAAGAATATGACACCGACTTATCTCCAATTTTTGAAGATATAACGGAAGTTTCGGAATGCTTTTGAGATTGCCACAAAAACTAATATTCAAAATTTGAAGATTGAATGGAAGATCTGGAATACTTTCTAGACTTCTGCATTGTAATATCGTCAATTTTTGAAGATTTAAAGGAAGTTTCGGGATGGTTATGAGACTCCCACACATGTATAAGTCCAAAATTTCAAGATTCATGGGAAGATCTGGAATATATACTAGAATAGAACACACTGAAATCTCCAGGCACCGAAGAACTGCAGGAAGAATTGGAATAATCGTCAGACATTGGCAATTTGATATCTCCAAGTTCCGAAACATTGAGGGGAAATAAGAAGTGGTGTTTAGAATCTTCGAGTCCAAAATCTTTAATCGCTCAAGATTAGAAGGTAGATTTGGAAGGCTCTCGAGCATAGTGCATTGCGAAAAACACAACAGGTCAAGGCTAAAAAGACGGTCCAAAGAGGGAATCATTCTTTCGTAGACGTTTTGGATTGTTAGGTTTTCTAGATGATTCAATCCAGAGATCCATTGGAGAATGACTCCAGAAGAGTGAAAAGCCTCGATGCTTTTAACATTGAACCATGTCCGGGAGTTGACCTCGGCTATCGACAGGCGTTCGTCAAAAACAAGCCCAATTTTCACCCCTGGGTATTTGCTTATCAAGGAATCATATATGCGCACCAAAGATAAACCATCGTTACATTGATTCGTAATGCGTCGTGGCTACTTGTGGTTTTAATAAACGAATAAACACTGTATCTGGGACAAGAAAAGAAAATACTTTTAGCATGGTTCGCTTATCTTTGCCATTCAGATAATGATACACTCGTAGAATTAGTTCATCAATACACTTTCGCTTCGTCTTCGGCATCATGATTGCACTTTGTTTTTTTACAAACCCAATTTTGAGAAAGAGACAAACTGTGAGGTAATCAGTCGCAACAACATTATGAGAAATCACTGAATTCACATTGTATCGCTCATGATGTACTTTAATTACATCCCTCGACTTGATAGCAACGTCGCCTGCAAACGCCTTCCATGAAGTAGCTACGAAAGCATTTCAAAATACTTTATCCATCGACATCCCTCTTTCTTTACCCCCAAAATAATCTCGCATACCTGCTTTTTTAAAAGTCTCGTCACTCTCATGTCTCAATTTAAGACTGTCAAGTTTCCACCTATCTTCGCTCTTATCATGTTTCACGGTAAATGCATAGCGTTTACAAGGCGCATAATATTGGGTCACTATTAATTAATTAAAACTGTCTTTTTTTTTATTTTTTTTGAACAAACAGAAGATAATTAAAATTTAACCCCCCCCAAATGGATCAACCTACAACAACTATTAAACTTTTGAAATTCGAAATATGGCGACATAATATCTCTAAAATAATCTTCGA
>Ga0105053_10006901_pt1 | contig 15408 bp, 11 predicted proteins | sample BON01_FD_78093 | JGI IMG/M metagenome (GOLD analysis project Ga0105053, IMG submission 78093) | Freshwater microbial communities from Lake Bonney liftoff mats and glacier meltwater in Antarctica - BON-01 | ecosystem: Environmental > Aquatic > Freshwater > Ice > Glacier meltwater | place: Lake...
ACTAAAGTATTTAAAAATACTTTATACATTGATGTTCCTCTCTCTGTATCACCAAAATGATCTCGCATACCTACCAAAAATGTCTGCAATATTATCCTCGTATTCGTACCCCATCCAGCACCAATTCCAATAATGAAAGGAATCAAAATATGACCAGAACCTGTCAAATATATTAATATTTTTTACATCTACATTTGTACCTGAATTCGCTCCTGATGTAATTTAATTGCATCCCAGCAATGTCGCTTGCAAACGCCTTCCATGAATTAACCACTAAATCATTTTAAAATACTAAGACCTATTATTAACTAATAAAATTTAAAAGAACTCTTTACATTGGAGGACACCCACTTGGCACCTCTTTGTGTCTCGCTACCAAAGAAATCAGTGGTTCATGAAGTGGTGTATCACTTGAATGTTGATTAAAGGGCAACGTTTTTTATAGCTGCCATTATGTCAATGACATAGCATCGACACAATGAAGGTAGTCACAAGAAATTTTTAACAGATATTCCATGGTTGCTACATACTCAAAGACCTTTTTCAGAGATGTTCTCAAATTTTTCTAAAAGAAGGAATGCAAATTTTCCAGTTTGAAGCCTATTTAGCAAATAGGTCTCCATATTTCTTTTATTTGTGGATTGAAAATTTCAATTTGGTATAAATATAATTTCTTCTTAGGGAAAATACTTGATGACTGCACTGGATGCTTTATCAAAGTTTCTCGTGGAGTATTGTAAAGTGCTAAACGAGCTTTCCCTCTTAGGATTGTTCCATTTGTTCAGCGACTGAACACATTTTTTTATTGGAATAGGTGAGCTTCTAGAAAACGCTCCGATGGGATCAATTTTATCATACAAGGTTATTCCAATTACCATACCAATATATATGCGTTCCGAACCCGCTGCTTCAGGTTTTAAATTAGACACACTTGTGCAACATATCTTGACAAATTCAGATAAAAGCGGACATATCGAGGGGTTCGTTTTCGACAACAAGATCAGGTTGGTGGTAAGAGAAGCCAACATGGGGGAGGCTTGTGCTATAAACATCGATACTCCACTGGCAGCAGTTTCATCAAGAGGAACATTCTTATTGTTCGCATGTTTCGGTAGTGCTCTTCTGTAAAATGAAAAATCATTTTGGACGGCAGGTTGTTTCATTTTTGCCCAGTCAAAATCAAAAACACAAGAAAAAAGGGCTGCTAGACATAACAGAAGCGAGTTTTGCTCTTGTAAGCAGCCTTTTCCATAAGACGGAACAAGTACTTTGAGAATTTTATCGACAGCCATGGACAAAGCCTGAGATAGTTCGTAGAAACCTTTAATAGCTTGAATGTTTGGAAGCATCCCTTCAAATGCTTCAACTTGAACCCCATCATCTTTAGGAAATTTCATCGCTTTTTGAACCAGGAGGTCATTACCTACATACTTTTGAAGATATGCAATAGAACTGGAAGCATCGTTCACAACCTTTTGACAAGCATCATACGCCACAACAGACTCTTCTCCAGATAACGGAACAGGGATTTCAGCAGCGATTTCTAGCCTAGCATCACTGCTGTTGGAAAGTGTAGGTATCCAATTTCCCATTTCCAACGACACTCGAAAGGGGGGCAATTGTAATACACACTGTACTAATAGCCCCCCTTCCTATTTCCGTTTTTTAGAAATAGTCCCCCCCCCATACATGTGGAAAAACTAGTCATCCAAATAGATCCGTTTTTTAGCGCGGAGTTTTCGTAGCAAAGTAGCATTGATCATGGACAGAAAGTCAGAAGTGTTCACGCGTAAGCTGACAGAAAAGTACAACCAGGATGGATCACCAGAACTAGATAGCTTCATTGCTGTTGAAGTAAAGAAGCTGCTGTCCAAGAGCAAGCAGATAACCGCCACTGACATTGCTACAGTGGAGAAGAAAGTGGCAGTAAGGAAAAACAATCTAAGCTCACCCTCGAAAGTATCATCCGTCATGTTAGCTAGTGAACGGTCGAAGCTTGTCACTGAAGAGAAGATGCAAGAACTGACTCAGACCGAAGTGCCATTGGATAACTATCTCGTATTCACTGAAGCCATAGAGTTCGCTCATAAAGAAACAGAGAAAAATCGCAAGAGAAAAGAAATGGAACACAAGAAAAAGCTGATGCGAGAATTAGATGAGCAAGTTGATTCTTGCAAGGGGAGAGATTCTACTGATAGACTTATCGAAGAAAAGTATGCCGAGCATGTTCGAAGTCAGCATGAAGAATGGTGCAACTCTGAGAAGAAAAAAAAACAAGCGGAAATTAAAAAACAAGGATCTATCAAATCTCAGCGAGATGCGCAATTAGCTGAATTGAATCAGCGTCGTCATGCTGATAAAGAGAGAACTCATAGAGAGGAAGAAAGGATAATCGACAATGCTAAAGCAGAGCTAAAAAAGGAAGAGGATCGTAGAAAAGCTAGAATGCAAGAATCGCTTGCTTACATGAATCGAATCAAAATGGAGAATGTCAGAAACCAACAATTGAGAGAAGACCAGCGATTGTTGGCTCAAACCGAAGACAAACGGCTTCAGAAGGAAGCAGCCGACAGACTAGATGCTCAGGAAAGATTGCGGGCTGAAACATATGCAAAAATGAAAACGAAATCTGAAGGTAATCAAAGAATGTATTCTCTTGCTGTGGCTGACGCTCTTGAGAAAGAACAGGAAGATCAGGAGAAAGCTCGATTGTTTCAACTGGAAAAACTTCAAGACGACGAGTGTAAGGCTCAAGCAAAGTTGACTGCACAAGGCAAAGCAAAACGCCAACTAGAAAAAGATCTTGCAAATCAAGTGGCTGAATTTAAAGCACGTCGGCATGCTGATGAAAAAGACAAGGCGATTTTCGCAACTCATTATCGCAATGACGCTGTACAAGGCCTAAAGTTGGAAAAGCGAAAAGAGGATAAAAGGAAACAGGCCGCGCAAGAATATTTTGAAGATTTGAAGAAACAAATCGACGAAAAAAGGAATCGTCCTGATGATACTGATACCACCACGATGACGTTGCAAGAAAAGAGAATTAACATGCCAGCCATCGGAAATATCTTGACTGATGAGCGAGTAGTTGAAGCAATCCATCAAAGACTTTCAAAAACAAGGATCGTAGATGAAGCTAAAAAAAGGAGTAAAATGGGACAGAGAGGAGGGCCTCGAGATTTACAAGATGATGATCTTTTCTAAAAAATAGTAAATATATATACAGTTTTTATACATTTTTAAATCAAACAGAAAGATTACATGCTACGTCTTCGAGACACTGACTCATTGTATCCATACTTTCAGTGGTAAGGCAATTCTTAAGCTTCTTTTCTACCTTTGTAAACGAATTCCGAATCAAGCGATTTGAATTTCGGCGATTCGCTATTGAGGCCCTGATTCTCAAGCTACCAAGTTTATCAATCGTCCTCAGCGCCAACTGCACCAAATTAAGACTTTCATGTGAGTAAAAATCATCCAGAATGAACAAGGAGCAATTCAACGCGATTTCAAATTGTACTTCGTTGACGATTATTTGACCGATAGTTGCCAGCATATCCGATACCACCGTAAGGTAGATGTCCCAATCGGACGGGATTTTACGCACAAAGTCCTCAACCATATGAACATAAGCACCGCTAAATTCCGACTTTTTTTCTTTTGCTAAATGAGACGCAAAATGAATTGCATCAGGAAGAGCTTCCGCTGGAATGTATGGAACCATTTCGAATAGAAAATGCATCAGATTATCAACAGATTCAAGCCCACCTTGAGTCGTACGATTCAAATAAAAGATGCCACTAGCGATTGCTAATCGAGTATCGATATTGGCTTCCTCATTCCCAGTAACCCAGCATATGGAAATTTCAAAAATATGGCCGATGGTTCTAGCTTGCCTACAGAGAGACCATGTAGATTGCTCGTCATTACATTCGATCAACTCGCCAACCATGATTAAAGTTTTTGTAATAATTTCTTGAGCCGCTTGAACGATATCAGTTTTAGAACAGCTGCATTTTCCGAGTTGAACTTGAATCGCAGACTCATCACCAAGCAGAATTCTCTCGGCACGGGAGCACCAGGCGGCCATAACGGGAATCAGCTGAGGCATTTTATAAATGATCGATGCCGGGATTTTCAGAAACACGTTCAGTAATGAAGGAACAAGAATCACTGGCATAACTGGATCATTCCTATTTTGAGGTAAAAAATTTAGTAAAACGCATTCCATTATCGCCATATCTACCAATATCGGTTTCCCCGATTGTAAATCCGGTTCAAAATGACTAGACACAATTTCCATGGCAGTCCGATGAATGTCCTTCCCATTGGAACGAAGCAACATTTTTAGCAGAAAGACAATTCCTTCACTCGGCAATCGAGAATGAATGTTAGAAAATAGTAGCGCTGTAGCCGAAGCATTTTCCTGATTGGTGCGAGTTTGAATACAAATAAATAATTTGTTGAGCAGTGATCTGATATACTTAGTGCCCTCCAAGTGCTTTGGTAGAGAATTAATATTGACTTGATGTTTCTTGGATGGAACGAGGTTTGACGAAGGCCATGTAAAGGCACCAATTCCAGTAGGAGATACCACATCCATTGAAATATAATTCAAAACATTCTCCTGGATGTTAAAAATATCTTCAGACTCTGGATTCACTAGAACCTCTTGGAAGTCCGTCGGGTAGCAAAATAATGCATACTTGATTGCCCATAAAAGGATTTCAAGATTATCAGTTCCATGAGCTACCAAGACTTCCAAGATTGCGGCATCCAACTTCTTATCGAAAAATAAATGTTCCCCATCGTCGTTCACTAAATGACGAACTGCGTTCACAACTGTTTTTGCAGAACAGCGGCTCTTGTACGTTTCCAACATCCATATAGATCTAGCAAAATTCTTGTTTGAAAAAGGCAACTTCAAAATATTCGTTTCGAAACTATCATACGAGCCCAAAAATGAAACAAGTTTACGAATGACTTTTTCCCACTCGACATTTTCCACCAAAATTTTTCTAGTAATCTCAAAATAGATCTCCAGATCTCGTAAACTCAAAGTTTCATCCAAGATATAATCAAGACCCTGTTTTGGAAATTGTTTAGGTTTATCCAGTCCAACATTGTAAGCGTGTAAAACAACGAGTGATTTCAAATCGATCGGAACAACTCTACTTAGAATAGTCCATGGGTTTCCTTGAAAGTCTATCGATATTCCAGTGATGACCCATTTCGAAGCAAACCTCAAGAATGCTTCTGAGTTTAACAGAGCTTCTATTTTCACAGGTTCTTTCCACAAACGATCGACTCTCACGCTGAGTCCGTGGAGTGCATTGGACCACACACTGTTGACCAATGAAAGAGACAGTACCACATCTTCTTCGCTCAAGTAATCGCACACAAGACGAAGAGCAACCCCGCCACATTGTAATGCGATGGAATTATGTAAGGGCAGCACCATCAATAATGCTAGGAGTAAATATGTGTGCGATAGAAATTTCAGAGAACTAAAATTGAACTGTATCTTCTTAGGCATAAGTAGTGATAGTAACCTGGTAGGAATTACTTTTGAATTCTCATGAATTAATAGATGGCGTTCTTACAAGAGTATTTGAAAACACTCGAGCTCTCTATTTACGTCCCGAAATGAATCTGCATATCAAAATTAGTAATTGATTCTAAATAGCAAGAAGCGTGTTGTGCTCGAGGACGAGATACACCGAAAGCAAGATTAATAAGCTCACACTTCTGGGTCTACGAAGTAAAACGAAACTAGTATAAAAAATGGAATGCAACGGATGGTGTTCTCTGACTCGCCAAGACTTACTCTCAACGATGAAATGACCGAAGCTCACAAGTAAGGAGGAAATCATAGTAGGCGACAAGGAAATTTGTAGTGCGCTGAGAAGAACCAAGCATAGATGAAGCCATGTATGACGATTTAATTTAAGGTTAAATTGCTTGCTTCGAAAGCACGCGTCTGAAACGTTTTCTAAATACAAGTTATTTTAATTATTCAATAGCTACCAGGTACCTAGAAATGAACTCAATTGAAGCAGATTTACTCTCAAAACAAATTTGCACTTTTTTTTAGCCTTATTCTCTCAAAAGTGGCCAGAGCTTTGAAACTATTTTTATTCATCCCCAACACTTTCATGAAGGTTTCTTCATCAAGCCAATCTTCTCTTCTTGTCGGATCAACTTCCTTAGGCCAAGCAACTCCCGCCACCAAGCATCTCAACGGATAAAATTCCGCTTCTATGAACTCACTTGAAATCGGGTCAATGACACAACCACTTCGAAATGTAGCCATTAACTTTTTGGCCATTTCAATATCATTGATTCTTCTTTCTTCAATGTCAACTTTTTCAACACCAAGAATAGATTCAAGAGCATCTCGCGAATATCTTTCCCTCACAATTACATAGTTACGACTCAACCAGGTGTTCAGTTTCTCATTCAAACTCGTATGGGATAGACGGAGTGATACTTCACGTATATTTTCCAGATCCATTTGCCGAGTGCCAATCCAATGCACCAGGCTGTCAATACAAGTGTCATTCAAACTTTTCACGCACATAATAATAATAACACGAAGAACTTGCAAGCAAACAGTTCTTCAAAAACATAGCCCCCCACAACCAAGGTCGTTATATATTTTTTTCTGACTTTTCTCGATAGAGATGAAGTGTCGGCAAGATACAGCTACCGATGAGGCCTTTTTCATGGACCCTAGACTTATGGCCACTGCGTTACTTACACCGGTATCTATTCTAGGATTGATGATTATGAGCGCGAGTAGTCGCATTCGATTACAATTGGGTTTGTCAGTGATACTGTCGAGCTTTGCGTTCTTGGTCACTTCATACATGGTGCCTCGTGTTGCACCCAGCCTCGTCGCCAAGTTGTTTGGAGTTGACATTGGTAAGCGAGGTTTGGGTGGACGTAATGACGGAGAAAAGGTTCCAGAAAGTCTAGGAATAGTTTCTGGAACTGTTTTCATGGTGACTTTTGGTGTCACGGAGTTATTATTTGGAAAGGGAAACGTACAGTTGAATGAGTATAACGCAGCGTTATTGTCAATATGTTTTGCTATTCTACTCGGGTTGGTTGACGATGTGATCGATATCAAATGGCGGCATAAAATTTTATTGACTGCTTTTATGACCTTGCCTTTGCTGCTATCATACAGTGGTCCTTCAACTGTTCTTATACCATCATTTCTCACATCCTTTTTCGAAGAGGGTACTTGTGCTAATCTCATATTCAACTCATTCCCGGGGATACATATATTCCCCAAAGGAAATCTGATCGACTTGGGTTTTTTGTTTTATGTGTATATGTTTTGCTTGGTTATATTCTGCACCAATTCCATTAACATTTATGCTGGAATTAATGGACTTGAAGTTGGACAATCGGTTGTCACTGCTGTTGGTATTGCTATGGCTAACATTTTGGATCTCCTGCATAGAGGCCCTGAAGAAATCGATATGTTAAGCGGTGACGGTAAGAACCATTTGTTCTCATTGATGATTATGATACCTTTTATTGCAACCTCTTTGGGATTATTGAGGTATAATTTTTACCCTGCTAGTGTTTTCGTAGGCGACGTGTACCCTTATTATGCAGGTATGTGTTTTGCCACTGCTTCCATTCTAGGCCATTTTTCAAAGTCCTTACTTTTATTCATGCTTCCTCAGCTGATTAATTTTGCTTACTCCCTTCCACAGCTTTTAGGGATGGTTCCATGTCCACGCCATCGATTGCCGAGGTAAGTTATTGTTATGCATTATCCTCGTACTCAATGACCATTTAGAATTAACTTAAAAACTGGATTCTTGGAAGCGTCCTTCGTAGCTCAAGGAGATACTAGAACCAATATGACGCTACTATGTCTTACATTGCGAGTATTTGGACCAATGCATGAAAGAACTCTTTGTATCGTTTTGCTATGTATTCAATCGTTATGCTCCATCATCGGAATTGCAATTCGCCAAATGTTATTTTAGATAGTTCTCAATTTATCATATATTCTGAATATTTATAATAGAGTTTACCGATTGTTTGATGAAAGGGGTATCCCTCTCTTCTGAACTAGTAGTGGCATCGCGACTTTGTTGGTATTAAGATCAAGTGGCCTCAAACCAAACCCGGTAAACGTCGGCTTCACATTAAAACCTTCAGGCAATGTAAAAGCGATATTGCGTAATACAACCGCAAGAAAGTTGACAGATTCCAATGTAGCAAAATGTTTCCCGATGCAATCTCTTGCACCCAGTGAGAACGGCATGAAAGAGCCGCTGGGACAGGGAGGTGATGATTGGAGCCATCGAGCAGGATTGAAATCGTCTGCATCATTTCCCCACGAGTTTGAATCCGTGTGCAAGTGCATCACAGGAAACCAAGCTACTGTTCCAGGAGGAAGATCCACATTTGGCAACTGAAACCCAGTGGATAGCTCACGAGCAATCAACGGAGCTGGTGGAACAAGTCGAAGTGTTTCGTTTATAATCGCATTTAAAACAGGATAATTCGAAACTTTCACTCCTGGTTGGTAGGCTTGCTGGTCTACTTCCTCAAGTGCTCGCTGATACCATCCTGTAGCAGTGGTTAGCAAGTACTGTATTGCAGTCACCATGGTTACGACTGCTGTGTTGTACCCGGCAAATAGAATTTCTACTAGATTGTCACCCAATGCAGCTACTAAAACATCGGTGTCCAAGGCAACTCCGTATTCACTTTCATAAGCGAGTATCATACTTTCTAGCAGATCAACTTGATTTGGTTTACGATCGCCAATTCTCTTAGTGACCACTTGGTGAATGATGTTTCGTACGTTGCTAGCATGCAATTTCCATTTCTCATTATCAGGATTATTGGAAGTGTAATCTTCTCGGATACTCTCATCTGGAGAAAAGGCCCGTCTAGGCAGCTCACTCAGAAGAAATTCAAATGACTCGCTAATAGTTCCTGGACCATCTTTGAAGGTGGCGATGAGATCCAAATCGTAATCAAATGCCACTTTACTAATTGCCGATAAGTGATACATGCTGCAAGCTAAATGCATATCAACGATTTGATTATTAAAATTTTCTAGCAATTCTTTCACTAGGGCGTCAGCGGTACCAGTGACAACTGAACTCATATTCGGTAGCTTTTGAGGTGTAAACGCTCTACGCAAAATGCCACGAAGTTTTCTCCATTCTTGGCCTTCCAAAACAAATAAAACTTGCTGACCGAAAAATGCCTCGGAAGCAGGTTTTAAACCCCCCCATAAAGCGTGGGCCACATTTTCTTTCATTGCTTTATCAACATGTTGAGGAGATGTAAGAAGCACGATAGGCATTCCGAAATAGTCAAAATACCCTACCTGGTTCTCTGTCTTACTAGATTTACGAGCCAACTCATTCAGCCCAGCCATGTAATCGTCCAACAAAAGAGTTCCGTCACCAACTTTAACAAGTGGGACTTTTTGACCTGATTCATCTTGAAGAATTTTAGCAAGAGGGACTTTCTGACCTGATTTGTCTTGAAGCTTTTCGTCATCGATGAGCATGTATTTCCATATCATCCAAGCAATGACAGCACCGGATGCTCCCATCACTCCAATCTGAGCATACTTTCGTGACTCTTCCAACATGAGTCAATCTGTTTTCGAATTCAAATGATAGGACAAAGACTATTTCACGGGGGGCTCCACATTTCAGTGGTACCTTCATGGAGTCTGCTGCGTTGGCCACTTTTGTCCTCGGCGAGTTAAACGTGCCTTTGAGGTTCAGTAAGGAGCATCGATACTTTCCCGATTCCATCGTGGGAAAGTTTATAAAGATTGATATTCAAGCTCCTGGAACGTATGAATTGTGTCTGGTCAAGAGTTACAGTGTTCTTGATGATCTGTTTGAAGTTGATCTTGACCCTGCTCGAGCAGGAAAGATTTTAATGTGTTTAAGGTGTGACGGATATGCAAGCAGCGAGACACGTTGCTTCACATGGATACCTAGTACTGATTCCTTTTCAATCTGATCTTCATTGATTTGTTCAGACCACCGTTCAAAATGGTACTACTGCCTATGTCATGAAGGGATGTGTTTTTTTATATAGCCTTTTGCTTTTGTATATCTTGTGCTGACTGGCATTCAAGCCTCCTTTTGTTTTTCTTCTCAATTTACTCTTTTAAGTTTGTACCGACACTAATTTTCATTTTTGCAAGTTTCAGATTGCTGAACAAATATCTTTAAAAGTTTCAAAATGCATAGTTAACATTTGAAAATACATTCAAAATAGAAGGGAATATTAATTCATTAAATACCTACCTGGAGCGATATGTAGACTCTAATTTAGAGTGGGTGTTGGACACAATTATTATTTTTGTTGGAATGGAATTGGCATAATTCTATTCGTGTGCAACACATGCGAGCTTTCTATTTTCTACTATTTCTAGCAACGACTGCAATGATTGAAGCAGTATCAAGCAAACCAACAGCAATTGTCATTGGGGGAGGCATGGCTGGAGTGTCCTCTGCAAGAAGCCTTCATAACAACGGATACGAGGTTAGGATCCTGGAGGGAAGAGATCGGTTGGGAGGAAGAATGTGGAGCTTTGACGGTGGTGTTGGTTTCGGAACGATGGATCTAGGAGCTGCATGGATCCATGGTATTAAAAAAAATCCGTTAACGAATCTCGCAAAACGAGGCAAGGCGAAACGCGTCCGCACGAATTATGAGTCGGCATTGAATGTTATGTTTGACTCATCAAGCAGTCAATATCTGCCGCCCAGGTTGGTCGGCAAAATATATAAAGAATACTCTGCCATTGTATCGAAGGGTATTGAACGAATGCAAGGGTCGACCATAATTGATATGGACCTTCAAACTGCCATTAGACAGATCCTTTCAAACGCTGGAAATCGAGTCAAGTATTTGAAAAGTGAAAAGTGGCTAAGATTAGTTACTCAAGATCTTTATGATCTTCAATACGCTGCACCCACTTCTGATTTGTCGCTTTGGTGGTTCGACGACGATAAAGCGACATCAGGTGCCGATGTGCTCTTTCCGAATGGAATGTGGCAACTCGGAGAGGTCGTGCTTCCAAAAGAAGTCACTATACATCTCTGCACGACAGTTACGAAAATTCAATCCAATGGAGACAGCACAACCGTATTTACCGACAACGGAAATTTCGTAGCGGATGCTGTTGTAGTCACTGTTCCACTAGGTTGCTTGCAAGCGAACACGATTGCTTTTGAACCTGCATTATCAAATACTTTTAAAAATGCTCTGGGAAAACGTAAAATGGGTATCTATAACAAAGTGCTTCTCCGCTTTCCAAAACAATGGTGGCCTAAACGACATTTTTTCACTGCGATTTCTAAAAATGGGTCGATACCACCGTTTCAAGAGTTTTTGAATGCACAATATGTTTCGAAGAAGCCAATCCTTGTTGCTTTTTCTTCTGGCGACACTGCAAAGTCCCTTGAAGATTTATCAGACTCTGAAATCGTATTGATTGCAATGAAACAATTGCGGGAAATGTTTCCTAAAATTAGCATTCCAGAGCCTATGAGTCACTTGATAACTCGATGGAATTCTGATCCATTTTCTAGAGGATCCTATTCTTTTAATAAACTTGGAGTGAATCCTGACACAGATTTTCGAGATATTTTAACTACGCATGGCGGCCGTGTGCAATTTGCTGGGGAACACACAAACCGAGATTATTTTGGGACAGTTTTAGGGGCTTACTATTCTGGCATTTCTGCTGCCAAGAGAATATTGGGAGACTAAATTGATAAAACCATCTTCGTTTCGAATTCGTCGGGGAAATGCACCGAGATACTCTTGAGGATTGTTACGCATGTTGCGCTTTCGATTGTTAGCACGAGTTGATTGAAACGCCGACACTCTTCTTGATTGGCCTGTCAGAATTTGAACTTTGATCTATTATTCATATTTGAACTTGGTTTTGATCGTAAACATTGCTGCTTAAAATTTTTAATAATAAATTGGTCTTGCAATAAATTCGTCAATTCGATGTAGAGGAACCATATATTATGGTCTACTATGTTTTATGTCCTTCCTTTCTTTTGAAATACAAATGCCTCGATGGGCGTTGGTGACAGGAGCTTCGAGAGGAATTGGAAAATCAACTGCAATTGCTTTTGCCAAAAGTGGATTTAATGTCATTGTTGCGTCTCGCACGGTAAGTTGGATCCTACTATTTGAAAGAACATTATTTCAAAAACAAAGGTACACCCAGGAGCACGTTTCAACATCGGTTTATCAAATGAGGTCATTCTAAAAGGATCATTGGCTGAGACGGCAAAGATAATCCGTGACATGGGATCTCAAGCAGTTATTTTGAAATTGGATCTTGCGGATGAACTCGCTTGCCTTGCAGGAGTGCAGAAGGTACTCAACCAAATTGAGCATCTGGACGTATTTGTAAATAACGCAGTATATAAGGGTCCAGGGGATTTGAAACGTTTTTTGGATCTGGATATGATTCAATATCGGGAGATGGTTCAATGCAATATATTGACCCCAGTTGCTATTTTTCAAGTAGTAGTGCGACACATGGAAGAAAACGGATCGGGATGTATCTTAAACATGAATTCATCATCGGTGTATATGACTCCCAGTCGTTCAGTGGATAAAGGAGGTTGGGATTTCGGATACACATCTACCAAAGCGGCAATGGCACAACTGGTTTCCGTTTTGAATACCGAGGTGTCAATTCGATGTTTCAATTTAGAACCCGGTCTCGTTGTTACCGAAATAATGCAAGCTAAAGGACTCGATGAAATATATAGTAAGAAATTTGGCAGCATTTCGCCTGAGGTAGCAGCTACTGTGGCGGTTTATTTAGCTACTGCACCTGATGCAATGGTTCAAAAATTTGAAGGAAAATCAGTATACGCCCCAAAGCTTTATTCCGAATTAGAGTCTCGGTTATGATGCAATCCCGCTCAGAGAATAAAAAATCATAATTGTTATATACGAGTTTAGCAATTGTTACATAATAACTTCGTTGAGATTGTGTTTAAAAATGTTCCATAGTAGACACTGAGTTAATTTTTTTAATCGGGTGATGGGGGTGTTGGAGGAGTCATTGGAACATCTAAAGAAGGGTGAGTGTCTTCCTGAAGGACAGTTACGAAAAGTGTGCGAGCTTGTTAAGTACATACTGCTAGAGGAATCCAATGTGCACCCCGTTTCGAGTCCGGTAATAGTTTGCGGAGATATTCATGGACAGTTTTTTGATCTGCAGGAATTATTCAGAACAGGCGGAGAAATCCCTGAAAAAAACTATATTTTCATGGGAGATTTTGTCGATCGCGGGTTTAACAGCGTTGAAACCTTTCAACTTTTGCTCTGTTTGAAGGCCATGTATCCAAGCAATATCACGCTTCTGCGAGGGAACCATGAGAGTCGCCAGATTACCCAAATATACGGGTTTTATGATGAGTGTATTCGAAAGTATGGTAATGCGAACCCATGGAAATATTGCACGGAGGTTTTTGACTCTTTGAATCTGGCAGCCATAATAGATGGTAGAATACTATGTGTGCACGGGGGGCTTTCACCTGATATTAACACTATTGACCAGATTCGAGTCATAAACCGAATGCAGGAGATTCCACAAGAAGGTCCATTTGCTGATCTCATGTGGTCCGATCCGGAAGATATACAAACTTGGTGTGTTTCACCTCGTGGAGCTGGGTATCTTTTCGGTGCTAAAGTGTCTTCTCAGTTCAGCCACATTAACAGTCTGGACCTCATATGCAGAGCTCATCAGCTCGTACAGCAAGGATTCAAATATCATTTCCCAGAACAGAATTTAGTTACTGTCTGGTCTGCTCCAAATTATTGCTACCGATGTGGCAATGTGGCTGCCATATTATGCTTTGATGAATACCTAGATAGGGAGTTTAGGATATTTAGAGAGGTCCCGGCATCTCAGAATCCAACACCACGTCAGGTATCCTATTTCATTTAATAAAATTCAAAATTGTTAGGATTACGTAGTATTATTTCAACAAGAACACCATAAGCAGGACGATCACAACTACAAAGATGAGAGCAATGATCATATACTTTTTCCGAATACTCTTTCTTGCTTCCAATGCCCCTTTTAAATTTTCATTGCCTCCCTTTACATGTTCTGTCGCTTCTTCAACTGAGAATTCGATTTGATTCAACATTTCTCCTTGCTGTTCCACTAAAAGCGCCAAATCCCGAAACATTTGGTTTAGTGCCTTGATCGATTCTTCTAATTTCAATACATCTCGGTACTTAGCTTGGCAATCCTGATACGCCAGTGCAACAGGATCAGCTCCAGGTTGCAGTATAGCAGCACGATACACCGCTCCTGTATCTCCTGATTTCATCGCAGTATCAATTTCCTCAATCGTAGCTTCTGGTTTCACAATGCGAACTTGTCTTGCTACTTTGCGTTTCATTTCCTTCTGGTAATTTTGCTGGGCGCTTTGATATGTACGAACAGCCTGCACAAAATTCTGAGTCAATGTTTGATACATGTTCTTTCGGATACGGAGTTCCGATGCAGGGGCTGTAGAAAGACTTTCCAGTTTATCTGTTTCACTCTTGATGGAAGCCAGGACTTGTTTTGCTTCGCTGCATTGCCTATTGGCTTCCGATAGTACCTTTTCCAATTCATTACTGGTTCTATTAGTGTCTTCAGATCGAACTGAGTTTAATGCAGCATCTTGAAGTCTAGCAACATGAGCGGTATGGTCCCTTATTTGTTGTATTTTGCTTTTGAGTTCGTCGACTTCCACAAAGAATTTGCGCATGCTTTCTGATGAGGCAGTGCCTGATTCAACATCTCCTTCTAACACGATTTCAGCTGTTGCAACAGGGCCATTAGTGTTCACCACTTCTGCCAGTCTACTTTGCATTTTGGCTTGTATGTATTGGTAGTAGTCTTTCCCCTCCCTCTTGTTTTCAGTTAGGTAGTATTTTTTTTTTGTTATCACCATACACTGAAACCCTTCTGATTTACAAGAAACCGTGTATTTATTATATGTATATAGTAGACATGTTTCGTGTTCTTGTGGCACATCAAAATTTTAGATTACGAATTGTTGTGCCTTGTTTCCTTTTTCTACTTTCAATTTCGCATATATTTTTTGTACTATGTATAGTTGTATAAAATTTTGAGATTCAAAAAGTATTTAAAAGTTATAGCACTAGAATTGCAACGACGGTTATCATCAAAACGATGACGAGAAGCCCGAGAATCGCATATCTTTTTCGACGATTCATTTTTGATTTTAATGCTCCTTTCAAACTCTCATTGCCTCCTTTTACATGTTCTGTCGCTTCTTCAACTGAGAATTCGATTTGATTCAACATTTCTCCTTGCTGTTCCACTAAAAGCGCCAAATC
>Ga0105053_10006910_pt1 | contig 15392 bp, 15 predicted proteins | sample BON01_FD_78093 | JGI IMG/M metagenome (GOLD analysis project Ga0105053, IMG submission 78093) | Freshwater microbial communities from Lake Bonney liftoff mats and glacier meltwater in Antarctica - BON-01 | ecosystem: Environmental > Aquatic > Freshwater > Ice > Glacier meltwater | place: Lake...
GAGCGGACTCGTCCCCGTCGCATACGCCAGATAATGCGTATCGCCAGTGGAATACGAAAAGTAGTAAAGCCCGTCCTTTTTGTGCACCCAAGCGCCCTCAAAGAACCGGCGATCATGATCATCCGCTCTCATCGGTTCACCATCCTCATTCAGGATCTGGATCTCGGTAATCGCGCCATCAATCTCCAACATATCACCTGAAAGCTTGGCGACGCGCGCATTGATCGCCGGCCCTTCGGTTGGCTCTTTCCCGTTAGGATCGTGCTGACCATTGGGCCACTGCTGGAGCTGTCCTCCCCAGAGCCCACCGACATACAAGTAAGCCTTATCGTCGTCATCAACGAACACCGCCGGATCGATTGTATAGCTACCTTTAATCGGTTCTGGCTGCGCCTTGAACGGCCCCTCGGGACGATCACTCACGCCCACGCCAATCCGAAAGATATCATGCTGATCACGAGCCGGGAAATAGAGGTAATACTTACCGTTTTTAAACGCCGCATCGGGAGCCCAAAGTTGCTTCGTCGCCCAAGGAACATCTGCCAACGTAAGCGCCACCCCATGATCCGTTACCTCCCCGTCCACATCGTCCATTGAGAACACATGGTAATCATCCATGTCATACTGATTACCAAGATCGTCGTCCGGAATCCCCTTATCCACATCATGCGACGGATAGACATAAAGCCTCCCTTCGAAAACATGAGCAGAAGGGTCAGCAGTGTAGAGATGAGTGATCAGCGGTTTATCGGACATCGCCGTAAGACTTTTGCCACACAACTCAGATGGCTAGATGGAAATACTCATGGATTATCTAGTAAACAAACAATCGCTCAAGATTATGTCATCGTTGGTAATCAAATCAAAATACCCAAAGGCTCAAACAGCTCTGGGAATTTGCGCACAACATGAACGGCAATATCACCTGAGAAAACCACCGTATGTCGAGGAGGGCCAAAATGCCAATCCACTACTCTTGCAGTCATAACCTACAGCGTGCGTCTCGATGAATGTGCCTTACCCCAGCACACCGTCGTGCAGGAGTAACTGGCGGCCACAGCGTTGGGCATGCGTGGCGTTGTGAGTCACCAGCACCAATGAGGTATCGGTTTCGGCGCAGAGTGACAGCAAGAGGTCGATGACGGCATTAGCGGTTTTCTCATCGAGATTTCCGGTCGGCTCATCTGCCAACAGCATTTGCGGCTTATTCATGAGCGCTCGGGCCACGGCCACTCGCTGCCGTTCGCCGCCAGATAATTGGCTCGGCAAGTGACTCGATCGATCGGTAAGCCCCACTCGGTCCAACAAATCCATCGCGCGCGTCTTGGTATGGGCATCAATCCCGCCCCGGATCCGCGCCGCCATTAGCACATTGGCCAGCGCATCCATTTCGGGGATCAGATAAAACGATTGGAAAACCATCCCCAGAAAGGTCGAGCGAGCCAAAGCCGGAAACTGCACCGCGCCGCCCCAGGTGATCGATCCAGTATCCGGTTCATCGAGCCGAGCGAGCAAATGAAGTAGCGTTGATTTGCCCGAGCCTGATTCGCCGCGAATGCTCACGCTCTCACCCGAGACAATATCCAGCGAGACACCGCGCAACACTTCGATTGGACGTTCGCCGCTGATAAACGTTTTGTGCATTTCCCGGGCGGAGAGGATCAAATTGGGATTATTCACTGCGCAACGCCTCCACCGGTTTAAGTTTCGCCGCACGCCATGCCGGCAGGAGACCGGCCAGCGTCGAAATGACTACCGCGCAAACAATGATCAAAACCAGATCCTCCCCAGAAGTGTAGGCGGGCAATTTACTGAACTGGTAAAACCGGGCCAGCACTTCTTCGCTTCCAGTCAATTCGGTAAAGATGCGGATCACATCATTACGAAAATGTAAAAACGTGAAACCGAGCCCCAGCCCCACTCCGGTGCCCGCGAGCCCGATAAAGAATCCCTGAAAGCAAAAACACATCGCCACCTCACGTGAGCTGGCACCCAACGCACCGAGCAAACCGATCTCGCGGGTTTTCCGCACCACGGAAATAAGCAGCGAACTGGTCACTGAAAACGCTGCCACGATGATGATAAAAGTGAGCAGAAAAAAGATCATATTTTTCTCCAGCTGGAGCACGAAAAGAAAGTCCTGATTGGCTTCGATCCAAGAGCGCGCGTGGGCATTGCTATCGGGCCCGAGCGCAATGTTGATCTTGGTCACGGTCGCATCGATATCGGCGTCCGGCTCGAGTTTCACGTTCACCCCGTGCACAGCATATCCGAGACCATAAAGATCCTGCATCGTGCGAAGCGTCACGAGCACGATCGAGCTATCGAGTTGCTGGTGGCCGATCTCAAAAATGCCAACCACCTCCAGCTCGCGCGGCAGCATAATTTCGTCGCGCTTTAATTTATCCAGCAGCAGCGGCGAATACACTTCGACGATACTACCCAATCGCGCCCCGAGGGAGATCGCCAGTTGCGCGCTAAGAATCACCGAATCGTCATCGAGGTGATCGAGATCGCCCAAGCGCACGAAACGACGCAACGGCACGACCTGATCCACGCGATCAATATCGATTCCTTGGATCAGCGGGTATTCCGGTTTGCGGTTAAACTCGAGCATCGCCACCCCTTCCGCAAAAGGCGTCGTCGCGACCACACCTGGCACACTCGCGATCTTTTCCTGCAGCACGTCCGGCTGGTTAAGTAGACCGTAACCGCGCACCTGCACTTCCCCCTGCGTATCGACGATCATCTGTTTGATCTGATGACCAAACCCGCCCATCACGCTTACCGAAACGATCAGCAACGCCACGCCCAACGCTACGCCCAGCACCGAAACCGCCGTGAAAAACGGAAATTTCTTCCCCGACGGGAAGAGCTGTTTAAACGCGAGGTAAAGTGGCCAAGGCATGGGGAGAGAAAGACCGAAAGGCCGAAGGACTGAAAGACTGAAAATATTTTTGCCTGCCAAACCTCCGATGTTACCTCACGTAGCAAACTCTCCGCCCTACGTAGCCGAACATGAATCCCGCCAAGAGGGATGAATGTTTGGCCCGCGACTCAACCGTTTTTATTCTGACGCAATTGCGGGAAGAGAATCACATCGCGGATGCTTTCTGCACCCGTGAGTAAGATCACCAAGCGGTCGATCCCGACCCCCATACCACCGGCTGGCGGCATGCCGTGCTCGAGAGCGAGGAGGAAATCTTCGTCGATATTTTGCGTTTCTTCACCGGCTTGCGCGGCAAACATTGCGCGCTGCGCGATCGGATCGTTCTGCTCGGAATAAGCCGGCGCGACCTCCATGCCGCCGATGCAAAGTTCGAACACGTCGATCGTCGAATCGTCGCCTTGGGTGATCTTCGCGAGTGGGCAAAGTTCCTTCGGCAAATGAGTCACAAAAGTAGGTTGAATCAGATTGGGCTCGATGCGCTTTGAGAATATCTCGTTGCTCACTTCGTAGTCCTCCCAATCCGGCATCACCTTGAGACCAAGCTTCTCGGTCGCGGCCATCTTCTCTTCTTTGGAAAGGCTGAACCAATCGGGGTTATCCACCTCGGCGCACACGAGATCCTTGTATTTCGCTTCGCGCCATTCGGCGTTGAAATCGATATCTTCGCCGCTGGCCGCGTGCTTGATCACACTCGTGCCGAGCACTTCCGTGCAGATCGTGGTGAGCATGTCCTTGATGAGAACCATCATGCCGCGGTAATCGCTGTAAGCTTGATAAACCTCGAGCATCGTAAATTCGGGATTGTGCCGACGCGACACGCCTTCATTGCGGAAGATACGGCCAATCTCAAACACACGATCGAATCCACCGACGAGCAGGCGCTTGAGGCGAAGCTCCGTGGCGATCCGTAAGAAGAAATCGCTATCGAGCGCGTTGTGATGCGTAACAAACGGACGCGCCGCTGCCCCGCCCGCAGTATTTTCCAGCACGGGTGTTTCAACTTCGATAAACTGACGATCCTCCAGAAAACGGCGGATATGCGAAATGATCTTCGAACGCTGCATCAGACGAGTGCGTGATTCCTGATTCACGATCAGATCGAGATAGCGTTGACGGTAAACTTGCTCGGCATCGCTGAGGCCATGCCACTTTTCGGGTAGTGGATGCAGTGCCTTGGCCACCAGCGTGTAGCTCAAGGCGCGCACGGTTACCTCACCAGTCTTCGTTTTAAAGAGCGTGCCCGACACGCCAATGATGTCGCCGATATCGAGCTTCTTAAACGCATCGAATTCATCATCACCGATGGCATCCTTGCGCACGTAGAGCTGGAGAATCCCCTGTTGATCGAGAATCTTCACGAACTGGCTCTTACCCATCTTACGAATCACCGTGACGCGACCAGCCACCGCAACCTCGACTGGGTTTTCCACGTCATCCACGTAGGCTTTCAACGCCTCGGCCGAGAAATGCGTCGGGGAGACGTTGGCACGGAAAGGATCCTGCCCCGCTTCGCGCAGCTCGCGCAGCTTGGCAAGCCGCACTGCATGCTGGTCGTGGGAAATATCGGCTGGTGTTTCGCTCATGGAGGCGGAGGTATTAGCAACCCCTCGCCTCTATGGGCAAACGGAAACTTGCCCTTAAGCGATTCTGTCGAATCAATGGCGCGCTTAAGTTCACCCCACCACCCCATCCTTCGCTCTGAATACGCCCACTCGGACCAACTCCCCAGTTTACTATGAAAATGATCCTTAAACTCATCGTCGGCATGATCGCCGGTATTGTCCTTGGTCTGTATTCTCCCGAATGGGCGGTGCGCACCCTGTTGACGATCAGCGAAGTCATCGGGCAACTGATTAAATTCACGATCCCCTTGATCATCCTGTTTTATATCACCAACGGAATCGCCAGCTTGCCGAAAAACTCCGGCCGATTGCTTGGTCGCACCGTAGCTTTCGCCTATGGATCAACGGTCATCGCGGGCACGCTCGCCTATTTCATCGCCATCGTCGCATTGCCGATGCTCGCACCTGAGGTCAAAGAAGTCGCCCATGAATCAGTCAAGATGGGGTCGTTTCTCAGCATTCAGATTACACCACTCTTTGGAGTGATCAGCGCACTTATAGCGGCATTCATTTTCGGTATCGGTATCAGTGTGAATCGCAGTGAGACGTTGCAGAAAGTTTTCGCACAGGGATGTGAGATCATCGAAGGCCTGTTGACCAAAGTGATCATTCCTCTCCTGCCAATCTACATCGCTGGCGTGTTTGCCGATATGGCTGCTGAAGGCAGTGCCTTCTCCACCCTGCAGGCTTTTGGCACCGTGCTCGTGCTCGTCATCATCATGCATTGGGCCTGGCTCAGCGTGCTCTTTATCATCACAGGAGTAATGAATGGCCGTTCGCCGATTGGGCTGCTTCGCACGATGCTTCCCGCGTATTTCACCGCTCTCGGCACCATGTCGAGCGCGGCGACCATTCCTGTGACTCTGCGTTCGGTTAAAGCAGCCAAGGTTAGCAATCCGATCGCTAATTTCGTGGTGCCACTCTGCGCCAATATTCATCTGTCCGGATCCACTATCACCATCGTCACCTGCACCACCGCAGTCATGTTGATGTCGCCCGGTGTCGGCTTGCCCTCACTCGGCGAGATCATCCCCTTCATTCTCATGCTCGGCGTGATCATGATCGCGGCGCCCGGTGCTCCCGGTGGTGCAGTCATGTCCGCGATTGGACTGCTCACCTCGATGCTCGGTTTCAACGAAACCCAAGTCGCCCTGATGATCGCACTCTACCTCGCCCAAGACAGCTTTGGCACCGCGACCAACGTGACCGGCGATGGAGTCATCTCCGTCTGGATGGAACGCTTCTTTGGCAAAGAAATCGCCGAGAAGAGCTAAACGTTATTCTTACAAGTCCGGTCGAAGGCAGATCCCTTTTGACCGGATAAGAGGAGCTCCTTAAGTTGCTGAGCACACTCCTCGGGGGTGTTACATTGTGTATCGATTTCGAAATCGTATTCACCCGTAACGGTGCACCCGTTCGGGTTGCATCCTCGCGAAACCGACCTGCCGATCTCCACGCGCGAGCTCACGACGTTCCAGTTCTTCAAGTGGGCATTTCACTCCGACGAAAAGCACCTCATAATCTCGTAGGCTCGTCGCGCACTCGATCAGCCATTGTTCCGATTCCAAAACGTGATCCACGATCACGGGTAATCCACCCGCCGCGATATGCGGTAGTGAGTGATGAAACGCCGATAGAATCGGTCGCAGCGCATCCGGCCTGAGCGAATCACTCTGCAAGACGTGCGGGGGCAGCATGAAGATAAATTTATCGCATGAAGTGTAATACGTCGGATCGTGCCAGAGCTTCTGGAAAGCTTCACACGTGCTCGTCTTGCCGGAGCTAGATGCTCCGTTGAGAAAAACAATCGGGTAGCGCGGCATCCCCATGATAAGCCCCCTAATAGCGGAGCTCCTGCAAGCCCATCTCGCTCAAACTGAAATTTTCAGGACAGGCTATCCGGATGGCAAAAAATGGCATGGATTCACTATATTAGTCCTCCAGAAAGAGCGTAATCGTGAGTGGTTCCTCTCTATCAAAATCGCATTCCCCGACCGACCTTCGAGCCGCCCTGAATAGATGGACTCCGTTCCTACCTAGGCTGCTGGGCTCCATCGTCTCCGCCTTGGTTGTGATTAGTATTCTACAACAGCTCTATCTGAAGTTTCTACCTTTCCCACTGGCTCACGGTGAGCAACTCCTCAAACGCTTAAGTCTGGGGGGCGAAATGACCTTCACCGCCTGGTTTTCGGCATCTATGTTGATACTTTGCGGTATCAGTAGCGCGATCATCGCTACCATCAGCAGCCCACAAAAACGGCCACACACATGGCGATGGTGGGGTCTTTCAATTTTATTTGTCGCGATGTCGGCTGACGAAGCACTCGCCATGCACGAAATGCTGATAGGGCCTTTCAGAGATCGTTTTAAATTCGATGGGTTTCTCTACTTCGGCTGGGTTGTGGCCGGCGATCCCTCTATCAGCGGTGATAGCTATCGTGCTTGGCCCTATTCTCACCAGGCTGCCTCGGCAAATTTCAGCGCGACTCCTGTTCGCAGCAGCCATATATTTTGGAGGTGCGGTGGGTATTGAGATGGTCAGTGGCAAACTCGGAGAACTCTTCGACGATGGAAGCTGGGTGCGACAAATTTGCGGCTATCTTGAGGAAACAATGGAGATGACCGGTCTCGTGCTCAGTATTACCGCCCTAATGCTTTGCTTGCAGTGGATGATTGGCGATGCCTCTACAGTTGAAATTCCTCCAGAACTGACCGTGCCGTAATTTGGACGATGGTCGGTTCCGGCAGCGACCAATCGAGCAGGCCGACCTGCATACGGTAATCGGCTAATCCGAAATAAGCGACAAGCCAGCGACCTGCTGCCCGTCTGATCACTTCCATGCCAGTGATATCGTCACGCAGCGAAGTCGGCTTAATATCCGGCCAGCGATATGGATTGTCTGAATCGACATAACTCCATGCATGGTGTCCGCCGAAGAACAGCCGCCACCGGCCATCCTCCATTTGTTGCACGTTGCTCGATTCGCATTGGTTCCATGCATCAAAACCGTAGGCGACTCCTTCATCTTGCCACGACATCAGATCGGTTGAAGACGCTCTCGCAACACAACCGTTTCCATCGGCTTTCACCGCCGTATAATACATCTGAAATTCCCCATCGTGCTGGATCACGTGCGCATCGCGACACGCCGCCCCACCCGCTGTCGGACAAAATGCCCAATCGTATTCCTCGGGTCGAATCACCGGCCGATCACTGACACGCTTCCAATGGAATAAATCCGTGGAAGTCGCCACCCCGATTCGCTGGGTATTATCCGTCGAGACTCCCGTATAAAACATCCAGTGCTTGCAGCCGTGCGAGATCACATAGGGCGCAAACAAATGCCCGTGATCCCAACCGCGCACATCAATAAAGAAGCACGCTTCATGTGTTTCCCATGATTGGAAATCACGCGTCGTCGCGTGACCGAAAAACACTTCGTTGCCCGGCAATCCGCAGCTCACTCCCGGCGTCCCTGCGATGTGATAGAGATGCCAGACGCCATCCACTTCGTGCACACAGAAATCCTTCAGGTAAAACCCCAGCGGAGCATAACCCGTCCTGAGCCAATCCTCCTGATGAATCCGCTGATGCTCAACCGCATCGCGGTAGCATTTATAGTCCATATTTTCAAAGGTCATCACATGAAATCTCCTGTTTTCTCACTATTAGGGTGTATGGGTAGGCTGCTAGCTTGCGAGCGCTCAGATGGCACGAAGCGCGAGCAAGCTCGCAGCCTACGTTAGGAGAGCAGAACAGGAGCCTCCACATGTCTTTTTTAGCGCTGCCAGCGCTCGACCAGTGGCGGCAAATCAGGGAATGGGGTATGTGGTTCGCTTTGATACCAAAACGCCGTGGAGGCGATATCATCTGTAAGTGGTTGATAAGTGCGATCCGGCCACCAACCAAGCGTTTGCACCGTCACTTTCAGATCCTCGGCAAACCCGATACTATCAAGCACATGCCAGCGATAGAGACCAAAGTAGCGCGGCCCATCCGTCCCACCCGTGTGTGCCAGCGGCATGCCCACAAACGGCGAGTTAAACACCGCTTCCACGCGCTCGGAATCGGACTTATGGAACCCCCATGCACCGCCGAAATAATCCTCGGTGCCGTTGTCGCAAATCGTCGGATACTCGTCGTCGCCATCAAGGAAGAATTTCACCTCACCCTCACCCCACCAACCTTGTGAATGCGCAGTCCAAGCCAGATAGGTGCCCACGTAAGCGCCGCATCCTTTCACACCGTCGAGAATGGTGTGCTCAGGGTGATTGCGTGTGGTCAGACTACGCCGCCACTGCGCATGGAAGTAAGCTGCGCCGTCAGGCACCTCGTGCAGTTTATAGAGCACCTTATAAGCAATGATCCCAACTTTCTCGGTGCCATCATTACTCAATGTGATCCGTGCGTGTTTCCGAAACGGCATTTGCCAATAACTATTACAACCACGATGCGGCGCGACCACGACCGGCATCGAATTCACCGTGTGAGGATGCGAATCAAAACCCATCGCAAAGAAATCCCCCAAGGGCGCTTCAACCGATGCCGATTCCTCCCCGTCCCAATAAATGCGGATGACCAAGGTGCGCCCCTGCTTGGCACTTGTCGCGATCCAGAAATGATTGATGCAGCCCGGCCCCACGATATCGGCCAACGTCTTCGTTTCGCCGGCATCGAGATTGATAAATGGGCGCACTTTCCACCCTTGGCCGAGATCCTTAGCAGCGAAACTATGCGGCAGATTCGGATCTTCCGGATTCGGAACCGATTGGGCCGCCCCACCCTTTGCTCCGGTGGGATTCTCAGCGTTGATCATACGGGTGACGACACCGCTCTGAAACGGCAACGCACCCAGCATACTTTGCATGGGGTTTGGGGTCATGACCTATTCACAAAAGAAACCGGCGCGGCGCGCGAGCCTGCATTTTCCACATCGATAAATGCCCACGCAAAAGTTGCACCGTCTCACGATTCGCCAATCTTCAAGACCATGCCCAACGCAAATCCAGCTGCAACCACCATGACCCTCGATTGGGGCCGCACGCGGTATGAAGAGGCGCTACGGATGCAGAATGAACAGGTCGCCAAACGCATCGCAGGCGAAGTTGAGGATACCCTCATCTTCACTGAACACGAACCGGTCTTCACCGTCGGCACGCGGCGCAATGCCGATCAACATCTGGTCTGGGACGACGAACAACTCGCTTCCGCTGGAGTCGAAGTTGTCACCACGAATCGCGGAGGTGACATCACTTATCACGGCCCCGGCCAAATCGTCGGCTACCCCATCATTTCGCTGGATCGTCGACGCGACCTCCACGCTTACATGCGCTTCCTCGAGCAAGTGGTGATCAACAGTGTGGGCACCCTCGGCCTCGCCGCTACACGACGCGAGGGGCTCACCGGAATTTGGTTAGGCACTCGCAAGGTCGCCGCGATCGGCGTCGCCGTGCGACGTTGGGTCGCCTACCACGGCTTCGCCCTCAACGTGAATGCCAATCTTGCTCACTTCCAAGGCATTGTGCCCTGCGGAATTGCATCCAACGACGGCACTGTGACTTCACTTCAGGAAATGCTCGGTCACGAACTCGATCTCGCCGAAGTCAAAACCATCCTCGCCCGAGAATTCTGGGATCTGTTACCGGAGTTTCTGGCGGAGAATAGTCCGGAACGCTGACAAAGGGTGCTGCAGGGCGAGATCAGCAATCCCGCCCGAAGTAACTGGTCCTTCTCGTGCGCGGTAATCGAAATGTGACTCTGAGTGGCCTCCGGATTTTGCATCATTAACACCCACGCTTTGGTCCCACCCGCTGACACCGACATGATAACGCAATCATCACCGCACACAGGCTCGAACGACGCAAAAAGGGAAAGCAGAAGGGATATATGACATAGGTAAATAAAGAGAAACGTTATCATCAGAATAAATAGTGAAATCTACGCCTACCCCTTCGACTTACCGGCAACAGAATTTATTCAACCCATCCGGATTAACCCGGAAGCTGGGCCCTATCAGCAGTATTGATTTCCAAAAGTTTTCCCATTCTACCGTGTCATTCACCATAATGTGTGCTTCCTTGCCCTCTGATGGATACCACGCGCAAACCTTCCTGGCTCCGTGCCAAGCTCCCTTCAGGCCCCGGCTATCAAGCCGTGCGCGAGCTGGTTGACACCCACAAGCTTCACACCGTCTGCCAAAGCGCCCAGTGCCCCAATCTCGGCGAATGCTGGTCGCGTGGCACTGCCACGGTGATGATTCTCGGCAACATCTGCACCCGCTCCTGCAACTTCTGCGCGATCCAAACCGGCCGTCCCACCGAACTAGACCTCGGCGAACCTGTTCGCGTCGCTGATGCGGTTCAGAAAATGGGACTGCGCCATTGCGTGATCACCTCGGTCGCCCGAGATGAATTGAAGGATGGTGGCGCCTCAGTTTGGGCTGCGACCATTCGAGCGATCCGGAATCGCAATCCCGACTGTGCCATCGAAGTGCTGACCCCCGATTGGAAGGGACGCATGCACGATCTCGACACCGTCCTTGACGCCAAACCAGACATTTTTAATCACAATCTAGAAACCGTCGAGCGCCTTCAAAAACCTGTGCGCGTGCAAGCTCGCTACGAACGCAGCCGCTCGGTTCTTCAGCATGCGAAATCGCGCGGCTTCACGACCAAGACCGGCATCATGCTCGGCCTTGGCGAAGAGAAACACGAGATCGAGCAAACGCTTCGCGACATTGTTGCCGATCAAACCGACATCGTGACGCTCGGCCAATACCTGCAACCCACGCAGCAACACCTGCCGGTCGATCGCTGGGTGCATCCCGACGAGTTCGCGCATTGGAAGGAATTCGGCCTGAGTATCGGTCTCGGCGTCGTCGAAAGCGGCGCCATGGTCCGCTCCAGCTATCACGCCGACGAACAGTCGCAAAAATACACGGGGGTCGAGCACCTCAACACCGCCAACTCACTAGCGGGAACGTAGCAGGGAGGCCGCCTCAAAATTCAATACCGCGCTGTGCTTTGACCCCCTGCGTGAAGGGATGCTTCACCTCTTTCATTTCGGTGACGAGATCTGCCATCTCGATCAGCCCAGCCGGCGCACCACGCCCGGTCACGATCACATGCTGATCGGTTTGTTTCTTAGCCAATCCCGCAAGCACGCGATCCGTCGCCAGATAGTCGCAACCCACCACGATATTCAACTCGTCCAGCACCACAAGTTTCACCTCGGGATCGGCCATCGCGACCTCGGCCAAAGTCCAGCCCTTTTCGCACAGCGCGATATCGCCCACCTTGTCCTGCGTATCCCAAGTGAAACCACCACCCACGGCGTGCCAAGTTAGCTTGTCACTTCGTAATACCTTCTCAACCGCATCAGGTGATTGCTTGATGAACTGAATCACGACCGCCTTGCCGCCATACGCCAACGTGCGCGCGAGCACGCCGAATGCTGCGGTGCTCTTCCCCTTTCCGTCGCCCGTATTTACAATCAGCAGACCACGTTTTTCTTGGGCTGCATTCATCTTCTTTTTCATTTCAGCCTGCAATGCCTCCATATTTTCACGGTGGCTGGACTCGTCGTTAGTGGTTTCGTTCGTTTTCATGTTAGTTCTAAAATTAGGCCGGGAGCTGTGCGCATTCGAACTCCGAATACATCCTGTAAATTAGTTTCAGTCAGCACTTCATCGGGCGAACCCTCTGCATACAAATCGCCATCCTTGAGCAGCACCACGCGATCCAAACTGTGGGCGAGCCGCAGATCGTGCAGCGAGAAAAACACCGTCTTGCCGACCTTGGTCAACTCGCGGGCTAAACGTAAGACTTCCAATCCGTGTCGCACATCCAACGCGGCGAGCGGCTCATCCCAAAACTGAAGCGGTGCCACGGTGGCCAGAGCGCGCGCTAGGATCACCCGCTGACGCTCACCTCCCGACAATTCATTTACCCGGCGATCCGCCAAAGAGGTCAGATCCATTCGCTCCAGAGCTTCATCAATCCCTTGCTCATCATCGCCGTGAGCGAAGCGGCCATGACCCACAACGGCGCGAACCGAAAAACCAAAGCTAAACATCGCATCTTGAGGCACCCACGCGGCCAGTCGTCCTCTTTCCAACGGATCTATCTCGTCCAAATCCCGCCCACTCCATTCAACGGTTCCACTTCCGGGTAATAAACCCGCCGCCACCGAAAGCAGCGTAGATTTCCCGCTCCCGTTAGGCCCGATCAAGCCGACCAACTGCCCTGCTTCGACTTCCAAATTCAGCCGATTCAAACGGTCCGAAACCGATATACCTTTCAGTTTCAATCCGGTCATACGCGCCTCCTTAACATCCACAGAAAAAATGGTCCGCCAAGGACAGCCGTCACGATTCCCAAACGGATATTGCCCATCGACCGCCCAATCAGATCGCACGCCAGAACAAACGTCGCACCACCGATCAACGAAAGTGGCACCAACTGCTTATGTTCCGGCCCAACCATCAATCGAAAGATATGCGGCACCACTAAGCCCACAAAACCCACTGTGCCTGCCACGGCGGTGGCGAGCGCGGTCATCACGGTCGACAAGGCCAGCATTTTGCGACGTAACACCCGCACATTCACACCCAAGCTTTGCGCCTCGGTTGCCCCCAAACTAAGCAAATCCATCGAGCGCCCCAACGGCCATAGCAGTGCAGCGCACAACAACACCGGAGCGGCCATCAGCACGTGATCCCAATTGCGATCTTCCAAGCCACCCAACAGCCAGAAAATGATCTGCGCGTTGCGCTCATAACTCAGCGTGAAATCTGAAAGCACGTAACTCGTCACGGCGCCCAGCAGCGCATTTAGCGCCACTCCCGCGAGCAGCAGCCTTTCCGTGCTGGCTCCTCTGCGAGCCAATCCCACCACCGCCAAGGTCGCTCCAAGTGCACCTACGATCGCCATGAGCGGCAGAATATAAAACGACACCATGGTCCACCCCGCACCAATCGCCACAACCGCGCCCGCGGCACCTCCGCTGCTCACGCCCAACAAGCCCGGACTCGCGAGACTGTTACGAAAATAAGCCTGCATCACCACGCCGCTCGCGGCCAACGCAGCGCCAATCTCAATCGCGACCAACATCCGGGGAACCCGAATCTGCCACAGGATGATTGCCGCCATCTCATCCTCATTCCACAGCCCGGCCCAGATCCGATCCAATGAAAGCGCCATGTCCCCGATCCCCAACGAAGCCAGCATCGCGACCACCAGCCCCCCACTGGCAATCCACATCGCATGACTTCTCATCCACGCTTTCATTCTGAGATATCCTTGGGGCTAATTCCTCGAAGATTACTTGGCTTGGCTGTAGCCGGCCTCGGTGAGTCCGGGCCGGGGTCACCGACCCCAGCTACATTGGCCATGGGGGAGATGCCTCGTGGATCGTCAAATGCCTCCGGATGCAACCCTCTCGCCAGCGCTTCGTAGCCATCGATCCGATGGTGCGTAACACTGCTCAACATATAGGGTTTTATCAGCGCTACTCTCCGCTCCTTGATCGCCTCCATGAACGGATACGGAGGTAGTTTCTCATAAGGTCGGAGGGCCTGCTCAACACTCTCCGCCGCGAGGACCACTTTTTCGATGGGCCAGTTCAACATCTGCTCAATCGGCGGGGCTGCATGTCCAACCAAACCGCCCAAGGTCGAGGCCAGATTCTCCGCCCCCGCGTGATCACACAAATCTTGAAACGTGGTCCCGGCTCCTCCGATCACACCGTAAGTCGAAGGGGCAATCACCCGCACCAGCTCGCGCCCCACCAGTCGACTCTGAAGCTTAGTAACTCGTTTTTCACACGCCGAGATAATCTCCTCCGCTTTGCTCTCAGCTCGCGGCCCCAATTCTCGAGCAAGTAATCGCAGATTGGCATACGAATCCTCCAGCGACTCATACCGCGTGAATCTGATTACGCGCACCCCCGCATTCTCTACCTGCTGCAGTAATTCAACCCGACTAAAGTCCGCGCCCAGAACTAGGGTCGGCTGATATTTGAGAATCGTTTCCGCATCACCCGATACCAGTTGAGGGTAAGACTTGGCCTCCTCTGCCACGGCTGAGAAATTCTCGTCCCGGGCCAAATGGCTCAATGCAGCGATTTGCTCCGGTTCGGCCAACGCGAGCAACAACTCATCCGTGCCCACCGTCTGCGAAACGATCTGCACTTCCTCCGCGTGAATCGTCGAAAGAAATCCCGCCAAAAAACCCACCGCTACTCCGATCGTTCTGAGCAATATTAAGGTGCCGGGAATAATGTGATCAGCCGATTTCATAAGTTATGCTCTGTGTCTATTCGATGCCAGATGGAGTAGTTTAGAAACGTCATCCAATGCCATTGTGAACAGCCGACGGAAGCGAGGGAGAATCGCGCAAGACTACACCGCCGTTGCCAAACTCCCTCGATCGCGGGCGTGTTTTCAGTGCAATGTTTTGAATCGTTCATACGCGACAGATTAAAATTCCCACTGCACGCCGCCGAACACACCGACGCCGGGTTGTGGATAACCGTGAACTTGCTCATAACTTTCATCGAATAAGTTTTCGATCCGGGCTGTCAGGGTAAGTTGCTCGTTAATTTCCCAAGCACCGTAAAGTCGGGCGACGAAATAGTCTTCCCCATCAATCGTTCCGAAGGTGCGCGCGTGCACATCTTCGCGACCAGCCACCCAGCTCGCGCCAGCCCCTGCATTGAAGCCACCGCCAAAATCGTGCCAGAGATTCGCCGTCGCGTTGTGGCTTGGGCGACGAAGCAGTCGGATGCTTTTCGTCTGATTAATCGCTTCAAGATAGGTGTA
>Ga0105053_10006912_pt1 | contig 15389 bp, 8 predicted proteins | sample BON01_FD_78093 | JGI IMG/M metagenome (GOLD analysis project Ga0105053, IMG submission 78093) | Freshwater microbial communities from Lake Bonney liftoff mats and glacier meltwater in Antarctica - BON-01 | ecosystem: Environmental > Aquatic > Freshwater > Ice > Glacier meltwater | place: Lake...
GAGACTTCCCTGGCTTCGAAACGGCGAGCGGGGGGGAGGGGCGGGGGGGGGGGGCAAACGGCGGCGGCGGCCCCCCGAGTGGGCCGCGCGAAAGGCGGCCGCCGCCCCCCTGCCGCGCCCGGCCCGCCGGCGCCGGGGCGGCGCGGCGGGGTGGCGGCGGCCGCCTGTCGCGCGGCCGACTCGCCGGGCCGCCGCCGCCGTTTGCCCCCCCCCCCCGCCCCTCCCCCCCGCTCGCCGTTTCGAAGCCAGGGAAGTCTCCCCCCCACGCATAAAACAGACGCGTACGCGTACGCGTACGACGAGCAGCGAGCAGTCACAGTCAATACCTCTGCTTTGCGCCGCTTGGCCCGATTTTTGCCCGCCCGCCACCCAGGATTCGCGAGCGTTCGTTTCTGTGTGAATCACCCATTCGTTAGGGGAGTATAAGACGCGCGCGCTCGCTAGCTTTCCTTGCTTTCGCACCACGAAAAAAGGGCGTATCGTATGTGCCTCGCTCCTTTATAGCTCTCTGTGGGAAATCAAGAATAAAATGGTTGCTCGAAAAGGTGTCGCCGCCGCCCAGACTTGCGTTTGGGCGGGAGCGTCGTGAGGTGTGTGTGTGAGCGCGATTCGTTTCGCAAAGCGCGTTTCGAATGAGGACACTGCGTCGCATGAGCTTTTGGAAAAGAGCGGAGAGGGAGGAAGGACGCGCCGAGGGGTGACGAGGAAGCCTGGCGAGGGAGGGGCAAAAGGGGAGAGAGAGAGGCTGCTCTTCATTTGCCGCCCAGCCGCCACCTCTTTTTTCCTTCCTCGCTCCCCGCACGCATCCTCTCGCTCAGAAGCGGGGCGCGGGCGAGCGGCTGCGCTGGCGCGCGCCGCCCGGCGGGGGCACCGCGCCGTAGGCTGCGCCACCACCACCACCACCGCCGAAGCCGCCGCCACCACCGCCGTAACCGCCGCCGCCGCCACCATAGCCGCCGCTGCCGCCGCTGCCGCCGCCGCCGTATCCGCCCCCGCCGCCGCCATAGCCGCCGCCGCCGCCGCCGCCAAAGCGGCCGCCGCCGCCGCCCCCAAAGCGCCCGCCCCCGCCCCCGCCGCGCCCGCCGTACCCGCCGCCGCCGCCCCCCCCGGCGCCCCAGCGCCCGCGCGGCCCGCCCCCGCCCCCGCCCCCGCCGCCGTACCGCGCCATCTCCTCCAGCTCGGGCGGCACGACCTGCCCGGCCTCGCGCATGACCGTCACCAGCGGGCGCGCCATCTTTGAGTCGTTGGGCGTGAGGAAGGCGTGCGCCTCGCCGCGCGCGCCGGCGCGGCCAGTGCGGCCGATGCGGTGGACGTAGTCCTCGATGGCCGTGGGCAGGTCGTAGTTGACCACCACGCCGACGTTGTCGATGTGCAGGCCGCGCGCGGCGACGTCCGTCGCGACCAGCACGGGCGTGGTGCCGCCCTTAAACGACTGGAGCGCCCAGTCGCGCTCGCGCTGCTGCTTATCGCCGTGGATGGCCACGGCGCGGAACTCGCGCCCGAGCGCGTACGACAGCTGGTCGCACATGCGCTTGGTCGAGGCGAAAATGATGAACTTGGTCCCGGGGGGTTTCTCGCGCAGCAGCGCGGCCAGCCGCGCGTCCTTGTCGCTCAGGCCGCCGACCAGGTGCACGTGCTGGTCGACCGCCTTGTTGGCCACGAGCTTGTTGTCGTTGCCGCCCACGAACACGTGCACGGGCGCGTTGTGCGCGAATTGCCGCGCGATCGACTTGACCTCGCGCGGCCACGTGGCGCTGAAGAAGAGCGTCTGGCGCGACGGCGGGATCTGCGCCGCGATGCGCTGGATCTGCGGCTCAAAGCCCATGTCGAGCATGCGGTCGGCCTCGTCGAGCACCAGGTAGGACACCTGGCCCAGGCGCAGCTGCCCGGCCTCGAGCAGGTCGTTGACGCGCCCGGGCGTGCCGATGACGACGGCGGCGCCGAACCGCAGCTCGCGCAGCTGCGGCCCCTTGGGGGCGCCGCCGTAGATGCAGGCCGAGCGGATGCCGCGGCCAAACTTGTCCGCCTCGGCCTTGATCTGCACGGCCAGCTCGCGCGTGGGCGCCAGCACCAGCACGGTGGGGCCGAAGCGCGGATCGCGGCGCACGGCGCGCAGGTGCACGAACCCGGGGAGCAGGAACCCGAGCGTCTTGCCGCTGCCGGTCTTGGCGATGGCGACCAGGTCGCGCCCGGCCAGCGCCACGGGCCACGCCTGCGCCTGGATGGGCGTCGGCGAGGGGAAGCCCGCGCGCTTGAGCTCGGCGGTCAGGTCGTCGGGGAAGCCGCCCGCGTCGAACGACTGCACGGGCTCCGGGACGGCGTCCGTGGGGCTCGTGCCGTGCACGTCGAGCTCGTGCACGCGGCGGTACTCGTCCGGCGCCAGCGCGTCGGCCGGCTGCGGCCCCGCGTGCCACGCGGCGGCGGCGGTCGCCGAGGGGTTGTCGAGGCCCGCGGTGCCCGGGGGGGGCGCGCTGTTGCCGCCGCCGCCGCCATAGCCGCCGCCGCCGGCGCCGTAGCCGCCGCCGCCGCCGCCGTAGCCACCGCCGCCGCCACCATAGCCGCCGCCGCCGCCGTAGCCGCCGCCGCCGCCGCCGCCGCCGTTGGCCGTCGAGACCGGGTGCGAGCCGTAGCCGTTGTTGGCCGCGGACGAGTGCGCCTGGACCCCCGCGGGGCGCTCGTACGTGGTCGTGTTGGTGGACTTGTTCCCTGCGGTTGGTTGGTGTTTGGATTCGTTTGATTTGTTTGGTTCTCGGGCGTGGTGCGTGAGTGCAAAGAGAGCGGCAACGGATGCACGGGGCGTCGGCGCCGTCGCGCGCGCGCGCCGCTCGTTCCATCGGCACGACGCGCAGACACGACCACGACCCCAAAACTCACAGTAGTAGGTGTTGCCGCCGGCGTCGTCGTGCAGCTTGAGCCAGCCCGCCGGCAAGTCCGCGTCGGGAATCTCGCGCACGGACATGGTGGTGGTTGTGGAGAGAGAGGCGCGTTTGGGGTTGCCCGCTTGTGTGGTGGCTTTTTGGCGCGCGCGCACTTGCGTCGTTGCGCTGCGAGGGGCCGGGCGCTCTGTGGGGAGAGGGGCGCGCGCGCGGGGACGAGGGCGTCTGTGCGAGGTCGGTCGGACCTCAGAGCCTCGGGTTGCTTGGCTTTGCTGCGGGCGAGAAATGTGGAAATGGGCCCGCTCTCTGTTTTTTTTGAGAAGGCGGCGCTTCTTCTCTCTTCTCTCTGTGCGGCTGACTCTCTCTGCGCGTGGGTCAAGGTGGGTGATGCGTGAGTGTGTGTGTCGAGGCGAATGGGTTGTTTGTAGATATGGCGTCGTCGGAAGCGGGATGGAGCGACCACGATTGAGAGAGAGAAGGGAAAACGGCCGTCCGATCGCTCGTTCGAAGGGACGGCCGTTTTGCAGGTGATGGCTGGTGATGGCTGGAATCCTTCCACGCCAAGGTCCCTCCTCCTCAACGCCTCTTCCGTAGCGCAGGCACTTCACGTCGCACAAGAGTCGCCTCCACCCCATCCAATCCAAGCGAGGCGCGCCCCACCACCGCCGAAATGGTGTCGGGTTTTCTGCCCTGATAGGCGCCTCCCCTCCCATCGCCGGAGTCTCCTGCCAAAAACAGACCGCGCAATCATGACGATCCTCAAGGCCGTGTCGGGCGCGCACGGCGTCGCCACGACGACACCCAGCGGCGCGCTGGCGCCCGGGGCCGCCGCCCGCCGCCGCCGCCGCCGCGCGGCCGCTGCCCGGTCACCGGCAGCCGCGCGCGCGTCGGCGTTGGCGTCGGGCCGGTCGCTCAGGCCGCCGGAACAACGGCAGCACCGCTTGCAGAAGGAGACGGACGAGGAGGAGGGGACGACGCAAGCGACGTTGTTGCTCTTGCACGCGGTCCCACTGGCCGCCGGCGCCATGGCCGCGCGCCTGGCCGTCCTGACGGCGCGCCTGCTCGGCCGCGCCCTCTTTGGCGGCGTGGCGACGACGACGATGACGCAAAGGCCGCGCCCCGGCCACCGGCCCGCCGGCCAAGAGCCCGAGCCGCCCATTCGCAGCCCCTCGGGCGCCCCCGCCCCGGCCATCGTCTGGTTCCGCGCCGACCTGCGCATGCGCGACCACGCCCCCCTGCGCGCCGCGCTCGCGTCGCGGCGCGTCGCGTCGGTGCTGCCCGTGTTTTTGTTTGACCCGCGCGAGTACCCGTCCTTGCGGCAGGCGGGCAGCAGCAGCACAAGCACGAGCACGGGCACCGTGCCCACCGCGGGCCCGCGCCGCGCCTGCCTGGTCCGCGGCGCCGTGCGGGAGCTGCGCGCGCGCCTGCGCGCCCTGGGCTCGGACCTGGTCGTCCGCGCGGGCGCGCCCGAGGACGTGCTGCCGCGGCTGGCAGCGGCGGCGGGGGCCGCGCGCGTCTACTGCCACCGGGAGGGCGGGGCGCACGACGCGGCGGTGGAGCGCGCCGTGGCGAGCGCGCTGCGGAGCCGCGTCGGCGGGTGCGAGCTGCGCTGCGGCAGCGGCGGCAAGGGCGGCGAGGGCTGGGGCGCCGGGGGCGCGCTGCTGCACCCGGCCGACCTGCCGGCCTCGCTGAGGCCGCCGCCGGCGCCCACCGCTGCCGCCGAGGCCGCTGCCGCCGAGGCCGCCTCCCAGCCGGCGCCGACGACGGCCTTTGGCGACTTTTGCGAGCGCGTCGCAAGCGTCCGCGTGCGCGAGCCGCTGGCCGCGCCGCTGCGCTTCAAAGTCCTGCCGCCGCCGCTCCCTGCCGTCGCCGCCGCATCTGCCGCCATCGCCGCCGCCGCCGCCGCCGGCCCCCCAACGCTCGGCGACAGCGGCAGCGCCGCCGCGCCCGCTACCACGCTTGAGGCCGGGCCCATTCCCTCGATGCGCGAGCTGGGATTTGCGGACGACGCGTTCAGCGGATCCAGCGTTGGTGGGGAGACCGAGGCGTTGCGCCAGCTGCGCGCGTTTGCCGAAGAGCTGCGGCGGCCGCATCGCCGGCGAGAGGGCGCCGCCAGCTCCCCGTCGTCTTTATCTTCCTCTGCTGCGGCAGACACCGTCGCCGCGGCCTCTGCGTTCGCGGCGCGCATCTCGCCCTGGCTGGCCGTCGGCTGCCTCTCCCCGCGCGACGTGTTCGCCGAGCTGTCTGCCGAGCAGGATCCGGGCTGCAAGGCCATCGGCGCCCCCGTAACCTCGCCGCCGCCGCCCGCGCGGGCGCAGCGGCAGCAGCAGCAGCAGCAGCAGCAGCAGCAGCGGCGGCCGCCCGGGGCAAGAGCGGACGAGCGCGCGTGGCTGGCGTCCGAGCTGCTGCTGCGCGACTTTTTCGGCATGCTGATGCGCCACAGCGCGTGGCGCAGTCATCCGGCCCTTGTCACGGCGGCCGCCGTCGCTGCGCCCCAGGTCGCGTTTGCTTGATTTCTTTTTTTTGTTTTGCTTGCCGGCGGCGGTGCCAACAATCGGTGGTTTGAGAAGTTCACGCCACTTTTTCCGTGAGCAAAAGTGTAAACAATAAATGGGCGAGACACTAGAGGCTGCTGCACAAACGTGGTGGAAAGGGGAAGCATGAGAGAGAGGGAGGCAGCGGCGACGGGCGCACTTGTTGCAGCGCGCACGTGCTAACTGCCGTGTTGTTTTTCTTCGCGGAAAAAAGAGGAGATACTGGTTGGGGTGGCTGGCTGGTGCTGCTGCTGGGGGGGGACGCGTGCTCAAACCGACAGCGACGACGGTGGTGGCCTACCGTGCCAACGACCGCACCAGCATTTCGCGCGCCGTCCCCAGCGCCTGCGAGATGGTCTGCTCGGCGCTGCCCACGGCGCCGCCGCCCGCGCCCGCGCCGACGCCGCCGTCGCTGTCGGCCCCCCGCATGGCCACGCGCGACGCGACCGTCTGCGGGTCCGTCTCCAGGATGAGCCCCGCGTCCACCACCTCGTCCACGCACAGCAGCAAAAGGTCGAGGTTCTCCAGCGCCGTCTTCTTGTCCAGTTGCCCGCGCAGCAGCAGCGACACGCTCTCAAACAGGGCCTGGAGCGCCGCGCAGAGCACGAGCTCGTTCTCGCTGACGGCGCCCGTGACGTAGAAGATGAGGTCGCCCAGGGCCTTGAACACGACGACGTAGTCGTCAAACATGGTGACCTCGGCTGTCGCGGTGTGTGGTCGGTGTTGTTTTGTGTGGTGTTGTTCGGGTCTCGAGGTTTTTTGCGTCTCGCGAAGGGGGGGGGGTGAGAAGGTGGTGTAAAACAGCGACGGCACAGGGCCAAGTTGCGTCGGCGGCGGGTCGCGAGCAAAACGAGAGAGAGCTCGGCGTTGCGTTACGGGTTGCGGGTTTTCAAGCCTCCTCACCTTCTCCCCGCGCGTTGGTGCGCGACGTCTTGCTCCAGACGAGCTTCTCAAAGTTGCCCTGGGCCGCCACGTTGGCCCTGCGAATTGTTGTTGGTTTTGGAGCGAGTGGAGGAGGGATTTTTAGCGGCGAGGAAAGGGACGGCGCGCGCGCGCGACGGCGACCGATGGCGAGCGTGCTCGCCATTGTTCGTGAGGGCGGGGCGTGCGCTCTCTCGACCGCTGTGACGGGCAGTCGCGGCGCGCGCAACCATCCCCCGTGGCGTGCGACTGCACGGCCACGGACGACGAGAGAGAGAGAGGGAAGAGGAAGAGCCCCCCCCTTCTGGCTCCTCCCCCTCTTTTTGCGTCGAAAGAACAACGCACCATTCCGGCGAGTAGTACTTGACGGTGATGCGCTTGCCCTCCGAGTCCATGATCAGCACATTGAGCACCCGCGGGATGGTCGGGTCGAGGGCCGCGATCGACATGGCGGTGTGTTCCTGTTGTGTTTGCAACCGCTCTCCCAAGCAGGTTTTTGTGCCACGGGGTCGTCGTCGTGGAAAGGCGGTAGTTGTTCGTCACGGTCGTTGCCGCTTGGTGTGTGTGTGTGTGTGTGTGTGTGTGTGTGCGATTGCGTGGCGTTGCAGCGCGGTCTGGTTTAGGCGCCGGAAGGCGACAGGAACTCCCGGGGCACGCCGAAAAAGCTCTTGAACGAGCGCCCATTGACACGCAACACACAATCACCAACAACGGCACCACACACCAACCACGATCGACGACTCGCACCCACTCTCACCACAAACCACGCCGCCGCCGCCGTCATCGCCGTCTCGTCTCCGTCGATCGTCCCCTCGCCGTCGCCGCCGCCGAGCGCGTTTCCCAAGCCTCCCCCTGTCTCTCTCTACGTGGGCCGGGTCGTGATCGCGGCAGCCGGGGGTGCAGCAGCAGCCATGTACTCGGACGAAGAGCGGTGCGTTTCCCTGCCCGAGCGCGCGTCCCCGCGGAGGCTTTCGGCCTCGCCCTCTTCACACTCACACGCCCCCACTCCTTCCCGCCCGCGCATCCCCCCAACACCTCCCCACTGCAAACGACAACATTAGGGAGCAATTCTTCGAGGCGGCGCGCCGCCAGGCACAGCGCGACTATGAGTCGGACAGCAGCAACGCGCACGTGAGTTGTTGTGGTTGGCGCGACCGATCGATCGATCGTCTGCCGTCGGCGTCGGCGTCGCTGTCGGCGTCGCCGCGGCCGCCGCCCGCCCCAAAACGTAGCGCTCTCTTTGCGCTCACGCCCTCCAAAAAAAAAACCCAAAAAAACGACGCCAAACACAGGCCCTCGTCCGCTGGGGCGGCGCGCTGCTCGAGCTCGCCCACTACCGCCAGGGCGACGAGTCGTCCGCCCTGATCGAGGACGCCATCGCCAAGCTCAAGCAGGCGCTCGAGAAGGACGGCGCGCGCGCCGACGCCGAGTGGTGCCTCGGCAACGCCTACACGAGCCAGGGCTTCTTGGCCCCCTCGCGCGGCGAGGCGCTCGCGCAGTTCGACCGGGCGGCCGCGTGCTTCCGCTCTTGCGTGGACAAGGAGCCGTCCAACGAGACGTACCGCAAGGCGCTCGACATGTGCGACAAGGCGCCCGAGTACTACGACGAGATCCAGAGCCAGCTGCGCGCGGGCGCGGCGGGCGGCGGCGGCGGGGGAGGGGGGGGAGGGGGCGGCGGCGGGCGCGGCCCGGGCACCGAGATGGCGTGGGACGTGGCCGGGTGGGTGGTTTTGGCGGGCATCGTCGGCGCCTGCGTCTTTGCTACGTCGCGCGCGGCCGCGAGGGCGTGAGAAGAAAGGGAAGAGTTGGTTGAGAAAAGACACGACGCGCGCGCCCTGTGTCGCTCACGCGCGCGCGCTCGTTTCGCCGCCGCCTTGGAAAAGAGAGACCGAGAAAGGGGGTCGGAGGGACACATGTCACCCCACACACAAAAACGTCGCCGTCAAGTCTCCCAGCCCGTCATCTTGCCGCCGGCCGAACCGCGCGGGCCGTCCTCGTCCCCGCCGCCGCCGCCGCCGCCGCCCTCCTCGTCCTCGTCCTCGTCGTCCTCCCCGTCGTCGTCATCGCCGCCCCCCACAGCCAGCGCCTCCGCGGCCGCCCCCGCCGCCGTCGCGCCCCCCGCGTACAGCGCCAGGTAAGTCCGCCCGTACTTGCGGTCGCGCACCCGCCTCAGCGGCCCGAGCGTCGCGCGCACCTCGTGCGACAGCTGCTTGGGGTACTCGACCAGCGCCACGGTCGAGGGACCTAATAGGGGCGAGCCCTCGAACAGGTCGAATAGCTCGGGGTAGGACACGAGCAGGTAGGGCGGGCACACGGACACAAAGTCAAAGGCGCCCCCGGCGAAGCGCGGGCTGCCCTGGGCGCGCCGCAGAAAGTCCTCGGCGCGCGTCGTGTGCGTGACGGCCCGGCGCTCGAATCCGCACGCGGCGATGTTGCGCGACAGCACGCGGCGCGCGACCCACGCGTCCATCTCGACAAAGTGGGCCTCGCGCGCGCCGCGCGACAGGGCCTCGATGCCGATCGAGCCCGTGCCGGCGAACAGGTCGAGCCAGCGCGACGCCGAGGGCAGCGCCGTGGCCGACCCCGCGCCGGCCAGCGCCGCCACCATCGAAAAGGCGGCGCCGCGCACCTTGGCCATCATGGGACGCGTGGTCTCCCCGCGCGACGACAGGATGCTGCGCCCCGCGGCCGTGCCCGCCAGGACCCGCAGCTCACGGTGCAGGCGCCGCTCGTTGTCGGCGCCCAGGCCGCCGCCCTTGCCCGCCGCTTTCAGCCGCAGCTCGGCGTGCTCGGCGTCGGCCGAGCGCTGCTGCGCCAGCAGCTTGCTCGCCTCGCTGGGCTGGAAGTAGCGCGCCAGCACGGCGGCCTGCTCCTCGAGGTCGAGGCCCGTGACGCCTCCCGTGCCGCCCCACACCACCGCGGGCCCCTTGGCGCGCCCCTCGTCGTCGTCGAGCTCGTCCTCGTCGTTGCCGGTGTTGGCGCGGCGGCGGCGCCGCCGGCCAGACGGGTCGTACTCGTCGGCGCCCGCGGCGCCCCCGTTGCCGCCGGCGCCGTCCTCGTCGTCCTCCTCGTCGTCGCGGTAAAAGGCCGAGTCGGAGCCGGCCTCGCGCCGGCGGTCGGGGCGCGCGAGGCCGCTGACAGGGGCAGTCTGGCGCACGATCGTCCTCTGGGCGGCGGCGGCGGCGGCGGCGGCCGCGCGCGAGGCGGCGGCTTTTTTGCTCCTTGTGCTGCGGGGCAGGGCGGCGGCGGCCGGCCTGCGCCAGTTGCTGGCAGTGTCATCGTCTTCGTCGTCCTCGTCGTCGTCCTCCACGTCCTCCGCCTGATGAAACAGCGCGGCGCTGCCCGTCGTGCTCTCAAAGTCCTCGAAGGCGCCGGGCGCCGCGGGCACCATGCGGAAGGCCGGGGCGCCCGACTCGAGCGCGCCGCCGGGCAGCGCCTCGAGCTGCTCCCACCCGCCCGCCAGCTCGACCTCCTCGAGCACGTCCTGCCACGCGGCCAGCGCGAGCGGCACGCTGCTGCTGGCGCCGCTGCTGCTCGCGAGTCTTCTGTCGGCGCCGGCCTGGCCCGCGCCGTACTGGCCCAGGGCGTCGGCCAGCAGGTCGTCGCCGAAGGCGCCGAGCTCGCCGTCTTTTTCCTCGTCATCCTCCTCCTCATCGTCGTCGCGAGCCACAAACACGCGCCGACCGCCCTGCTGCTGCTGCTGCCGCTGCCAGGGCGCGCGCGCCTCGCGCAGCTCGCCCGTAATCGGGTCCTTCTCCTTGAACGACTCGAGCTCGCCCGTGTCGCCGCTGTAGGTCACGGTAAACTCGGGCACGGACGGGGATGCGTCGTCCTCGTCGCCGTCGTTGCCGTCTTCTTCTTCGTCGTCGTCGTCGTCGTTGTTGTTGGCGCTGCCGTTGGCAACCCCTCTTTTCGCAGTGCCGCCGATCCCCAACTTTTGCTGCGCCTCGCGCTCAGCCAACGCCGCAGCCGCCGCCTCGACCATGCCCGGCAGCTTGGCCCGCGGCTGCTGCTGCGCGCGGTTTTGCCTGCGCGTGGCCTCGAGGATAGCGCGCCGTTGCGCTGCCTCGTCGTTGCCAACGCCCTCCTGCTGCTGCTGCTGCTGCTCCTGCTGCTGCTGCTCTTGCTTCTCCTTTCCAGCGCCCGCGTTGGCGACCAGCGACTGCCGCAGCATTTCGAGGCCCGCGACGCCCGCCTGGCTGGTCAGGTCGACGTACGGCATGCGCACGGCGCGCGGCTGCTTGTCCCTGGGCATGGACGCCAGGGCGGCGGCGGCGGCGGGCGCGACCGCCGCGGCCTTCTTCTTCCTCTTTTTTGCGGCGGGTGCGGCGGCGCTAGGTTTTGCCTTAGGTGCCTTGTCCACGACCGCGACGGCCCACCCGGCCTCCTCGTCCAGGTCGTACAGGCCCGCGTTCTTGGCGCGCGCTGGTTGGCTGTCGCTCGTGGTGGGTTCGGACGGGCCGCCGCCGCCGCCGCCGCCGCCGCCGGTGGCCGCCGCCGCCACGAGCGCGCCGCCGTCGCGCCGCCGCCGCCACCGCTGCCGCGCGGCGGCATTGACCATGGGCGCGCGCGTCGTGGGTGGTGCGGCGGCGCTGCCCGGGCGGGTCCCGCGTAGCCCCGCGAGGCCGCCCGACAGTAGGTGCATTGTGTGAAGGGAGAGAGGGTGACGGGGCGTCCGAGGAAGAGGGGGGGCGGCTTGCTGATGTCGGCGTTTGGAGAAGCGACGCCCCCTTTCAATTGAGCGAGGGATGGGCGGCGGGGAGCTTTCGGCGATGCAGGGTCGGTTGCGATGAAGTGTTCGGTCCGTTCTGATTGTGGACAGAGGCCAAACGTGGGGGGCTGCGTTTTTGCTCTCTCTCTCCCCCCTTGCTGCCAGCCCGAAATCTCCCTCCTCTCTCTGCATCCGACAACACAAAGCGAGAGAACTCTCCCCCCTGGACGCCGATACACACACTCACATCCACACACGCAAGGTACGCGCAATCACTTGCGTCAGTGTCACACGGCATGACAGCAACAACCCGAGCAAACACGGTGGCGGGACAACAACAGACTTTTCGTTCGCTTCCCGCCCTCTCTCAGGATCAAGCACCAGTCCGCCCCGCGCACGCGCGCGCGAGCAATTCGACGCGCCATCCGCGACTTCACGTGCCCAGCGGAAGCGTCGGCGTGACCAGAGCAACAAAGAGACTGACTTCTCTGCCCCCTCCCCAACCGACTCGAAAACGCGCAGGTCTCCTCCTCTCTCGATCCGTCTTTTGCCCCAGCCCCTGATCCCCAGTAGAAAGCGACCGAGCCACCCCGCCCGATCCCAGCAGCAGCAGCAGCAGCAGCCATGGCCGAGGGCGAGGTGCAGGCGATCGTGTGCGACAATGGCTCGGGCATGGTGAAGGTGCGTCGACCAGCACAGAGGGAAGGAGCAGCGCTGCCTTCCTCTCTCTCTCTTCTCTCGGCGCCTCGCGCGAACGCGCGCGTGCGTGCGTGCGACGCGCGTCGTCGTGTGGCCGTGAGCTAGCAGTCCTCCGCGCACACCGCGGGCTCGTCTGCGATTTCCCGACCGCTGTCGCCGTCGGCGTTGTCGACCGCGCACGCGCGCACGCACGCGCGCGCACGCCAACGAGACCGAGACAATAACTTCTCACTCCCCCCCCCTGGCCTTCCCCATAGCAAAAACACAAAAAAACGGCGCAAACACCACACAGGCCGGCTTCGCCGGTGACGACGCGCCCCGCGCCGTCTTCCCCTCCATCGTGGGCCGCCCGCGCCACCAGGGCGTCATGGTCGGCATGGGCCAGAAGGACTGCTACGTCGGCGACGAGGCGCAGTCCAAGCGTGGCATCCTCACGCTGCGCTACCCGATCGAGCACGGCATCGTGACCAACTGGGACGACATGGAGAAGATCTGGCACCACACCTTCTTCAACGAGCTGCGCATCGCGCCCGAGGAGCACCCCATCCTGCTGACCGAGGCGCCGCTCAACCCAAAGGCGAACCGCGAGAAGATGACTCAGATCATGTTCGAGACCTTCAGCGCGCCGGCCATCTACGTGGCCATCCAGGCGGTGCTGTCGCTCTACGCCTCGGGCCGCACCACGGGCATCGTGCTCGACTCGGGCGACGGCGTCAGCCACACCGTGCCCATCTACGAGGGCTACGCGCTGCCGCACGCCATCCTGCGGCTCGACCTCGCAGGGCGCGACCTGACCGACTGGCTGATGAAGATCCTGATGGAGCGCGGCTACTCGTTCACGACCACGGCCGAGCGCGAGATCGTGCGCGACATCAAGGAGAAGCTCGCCTACGTGGCGCTCGACTTTGACGCCGAGATGGCCACCAGCATGTCGAGCTCGGCGCTCGAGAAGAACTACGAGCTGCCCGACGGCCAGGTCATCACGATCGGCAACGAGCGCTTCCGCTGCCCCGAGGCGCTGTTCCAGCCGAGCATGCTGGGCCTGGAGAGCTCGGGCATCCACGAGACGACGTTCAACTCGATCATGAAGTGCGACGTGGACATCCGCAAGGACTTGTACAACAACGTGGTGCTGTCCGGGGGGACGACCATGTTCCCGGGCATCGCCGACCGCATGAGCAAGGAGCTGACGGCGCTGGCGCCCTCGTCGATGAAGATCAAGGTGGTGGCGCCGCCCGAGCGCAAATACAGCGTGTGGATGTGCGTGACGGTGATTGCGATGGTGGTGACTCGCGATGGTGATGATGTCCTGTGGGCGCCTCCCGCCCGGGCTCGACGCCGCAACAGACGGAGACGCTGTGTGGCGCGCGCGGCGCGCCGGGACGGCGCTTGTCGCGCGGCCGCCGCCTCGTCTGTCGCCGCAGGAACGGCGGCGCCGCGGCGGCCAGCTCCAAACTTGTCTTCTCCGACGCCGCGACGCTGCCGCCCGCCCGGCCACCCAAGTCGACGACGCGCCCGCTCACCTTTCATCTCTCTCTCCCCCCGACACTCCAAAACACAAACACACAAACATGACCAAAACCCACCCCCCAAAAAAATCAACCTTTCAGCGGAGGATCCATCCTGGCGAGCCTGTCGACGTTCCAGCAGATGTGGATCGCCAAGAGCGAGTACGAGGAGAGCGGCCCGTCGATCGTGCACCGCAAGTGTTTCTAAGGCTCTGTGTGCGTGTTTGGTGGCGCGTTATGATCGGCGCGCTTGTTTTAATCGTTCGTTTGCTTCGAGATTTGTCGGATGCGCCCTGCGGGACGACGAGCTCGGGGGCGGGGGGGAGGTGGGGGGGGGAGGGGGGGGGCATCAGGACGACCTCGCATCTGGGCGTCCCCGGACTGCGCGCGCGATGGCGCACTTGTGCGCATGCTCGCCTATGCGACGCGCCCACGCCTGCGCGTGTGGAGTCGTCAGTGTGGAGGGAGGGGCGGGCGAGAGGGGGGGCGACGGAACAAACAGCGGCGGCGCGCTACATCTCTCTTTCTTTCCCTTTTCCACGAACCAAAAAACACCGACAACAACGACAACACCAGTGAATAATTACAAGTGTCTTCGTCTTCGCAAGTCGTTCATTCGGTGCTGCGGCTACTGCTGCTGCTGCTTCGATGGGGTCGGCGCGCGCCCCGTCGCCAGCGCCGCAGCCGCGGCCGCCCTCGCCCCTTGGCGGCCCCTCGGCGCCCCCCTCCCCTCCCCCGCCCGCCCTCAGCAGCCGCGCGAAGTGGCCCAAAAGCCACCCCGGTCAAATTCTCCGGCCCACGAGAGGAAGAAAAACCAGCCTGGTCAATCGCCCTTGCGCCCGCCAACCTTGGCCTTTTTCTTCCCGCCCCCGCCAAATACCAAAACGACCGCCCCCTTGGCGATCTTGGACACCCACAGGGCGTTGAGCGCGTTCAGCGCCACGTTGGCCGCCCTATAGCAGTAGATGGCCGCCGGCGCAAAGTCGCTCTGCCCCTTGGCCCCCAGCGCCAGCTCCTCGGCCGTGTCGCGGAAGAAGGCGACCGAGCAAAACAGGCCAAACACGTTGCGCGCGCTGAAGAACGTGGCGAGCAGCGCGAGCCCGTTGGCCAGGTACAGGCGCGTCTCCGCCATGCCCCCGTGGTACAGCGCCCAGCGCGCGTGCACGAACGCCGTGCTGGTCTCCCAGATCAAAAAGTTGGCGCCGTGAAAGTGCAGCACGTTGGCAAACACGGCGTAGCCGTAGACAAACAGGCAGCAGACGGCGTGGACGAGGAAGCCGACGCCCTCGGCGTCGAACCGGAGGAGCACGATGCACAGGTCGTACAAAAAGTAGGAAGAGGCGGTGACGCACATGGCCAGCGAGAGGGGCGAGGCGGCGTGGATGCGGGCGGTGCCGACGGGCGCGCGGCCGACCTGCGGGGACAGCAGGACGGCGGCGGCCAGCGGGACCGCGAAGCAGTTGAACACGGTGCCGACCAGCTTGGTGACGGACGACGTGACGATGGCGCTTAGGCGGCGGGGGTCGGCGGCGAGCGCGGCGTTGTTGGCGCAGAAGAAGCGGGAGATGGCCGGGCGGAAGAGGGCGTGGAAGAGGGCCTCGAGCGCCGCAAAGAAACACGCGCCGAGCGCGATGGCGGCGACGCCTTTCCGAGGGGTCCACGCGTCCAAATCGAACACGCGGTCGATGGTTTCTGACAGGGCGGAGAACATGGTGTGTGAATAACGGTGCGACACGCGAACACGGGGGCGATGTTTTCCGGGTGCTTCTTCAGCGCGCGCGGGAGGGGGGGGGGGCCGCGTGCCCAGAGCAGAATTTTGAACGCTCTGCGATCGCGGCTGTAAGAGGGGGAGCCAAGCAAGAGCGCGCGCGCGCGCAAGTCAATGCATGCGCTGATCACAGACGCGCAAGGGCAGCGGACAAGAGTGTGGAGAGAGGATCGGAAAGCAGAGAGGATCAAAACATGGCGAGCGCGGGCCGGGGCGGGCGCGTCGGCATATCGGCGGCGCGCCTTGCGACCCCTCTTTTCTTGCAACCCCCCCCCCCCCCCCCCCCCCCCCCCCCCCCCCCCCCCTCCCCTCCCCCCCCCCCCCCACCCCACCCCCACACACACACCTAACACACTCATAGACCAAGAAAGA
>Ga0105053_10006928_pt1 | contig 15371 bp, 12 predicted proteins | sample BON01_FD_78093 | JGI IMG/M metagenome (GOLD analysis project Ga0105053, IMG submission 78093) | Freshwater microbial communities from Lake Bonney liftoff mats and glacier meltwater in Antarctica - BON-01 | ecosystem: Environmental > Aquatic > Freshwater > Ice > Glacier meltwater | place: Lake...
TCTTCACGTCCTTTTTGACGATTTCTTTCGCCAGTGTGTCGTTCTCTTTTCGTAGCATGGCATTGTGTGATCTTAATTCGTCACACTCTGCTTCGGACATTGCTGTGTTCCTAGTATGCAATTTGTAGAATTACCATTTATATACATGACGAGAGCATCCATGTGAAATCACACAACTCATGCTGGAGTGAAATCTCTGTTTCTGTCAGTATCACCCTTGTCGCTGTCTGCATCGTCTTGTGTAAAATCAATTACGCTTTCCAATAGCAGTGCTCTTTCGACAAGACATGAGCTTTTTGTAATCAAGCTTTGTGCAACAGGCAGCAGCGTAGGGGACGTTTGCACGGTGTCGACTGAAAGCGTCATGACGAAAACGGCGTTTGGTGGAGATAGAGAGAACCGCACTCGATCTAAAGCGTATATAGCGTATTCGAATCACACGGCTTAATGTCAACACAAATGGGTATTTCGGTCAAAAACGTGTCGAGCGACGCATGTATATACGTTTTCGGTTTATAGATTCACAAAATGCCACGAACACATATGCGGACCGACTTGGCAATGCGCAGCAATAGTGGTGCGCGCATATACGGCATCGCGAACTGATATTTGCCTTTCCGTCGAAATACACTTTTCGTCAAAATACACTTTTCGTCAAAATACACTTTTCGTCAAAATACACTTTCCGTCGGAAATATGCATTCAATTGAATTCCGCCATTTATTCCTCCGCGATTCACAGAATCGAATCACCCACAATCCTCCTCGAGTATGGCACGCTGCAAACAAGTCGCCGTCAAAAACGCGAGCTGCACCAGTTACATTGATTCTTCCAACTTCCGCCCGACTACCGGTGGCAAGTGTATGGTCGCCTGTGCCAATACCATCGCCAGACACACTCCCATCGTCCCCAACAAGAAAAGCCGATTCCGTCCTGGCACCCAAGTACTCGCCATGATTCGCAAGTACCAGAAGTCGACCGAGCTGCTCATTCGTCGCCGCCCGTTCCAGCGTCTCGTGCGCGAGGTTGCAAAGGGTTTCTCCACCGACGATGTTCGCTTCACCTCGCACGCGCTCGCTGCTTTCCATGAGGCTAGTGAGGCCTACCTCGTGAACCTCTTTCAGGACGTGAATCTGTGCGCTATCCACGCCAAGCGCGTCACCGTCATGTGCAAAGACATGCAACTCGCCCGTCGCATTCGCGGCGAGCGTGCCTAGTCATTCGTATTCTGCTACCTGTGTCTTAAAAAATACAAAGTATTGATCGCTGTAGCCCAGTCTATCGGCTTTTGACAAAGCGATTGCTGCGTCGAAAAGGCGTTTTTGAAATTTCAATAAAATCCAGTGTTGGCACATTTTCCGCGCGTCTCGGATTTGATGTTGAACTATCTTGAGCGAACATGTCAATGCCGAGCCATCCTATCCCACAAAACCTGAATAACCCCGAACTGGAATTCAGCGTTTTCGGCCAAAATTACATCTAAATCTCGTCGCCTTTATTTTGCCCAATATAGACTATAATACTTTGGAAATCTATATTTAATTCTACGATCTTTCGAAATTTCGATTCACCGAATCAAGTCGATCCATGGCACGCACCAAGCAGACGGCCAAGAGGTCGACTGGCGGGCGTCCTCCACCGCGCGCTCTTCAATCGGCTGCCTCGAGGGGTGGTGTCGCTGGTTCTGGTGTTGCTGCGGTTTCTGCTGGGCATGTCGTTTTCTCGGCTCGCAAAACTGCTCCGGGCAACGGTGGAGGAGTCAAGAAGCCCCACCGTTTCCGTCCCGGTACCGTCGCTCTCAAGGAAATCCGCAAGTACCAGAAGTCGACGGATCGTCTGATTCGCAAGCTTCCCTTTCAGCGTGTGGTGAAGGAACTCATCAACAACATCAATAACCAGGGTCTTCGTGTCAACACCCATGCGCTGGCAGCTTTGCAGGAGGCCTGTGAGCATTACATGGTGCGTTTGTTCGAGGACGCTAATCTGTGTGCCATTCACGGCAAACGTGTGACGATTTTCCCCAAGGATATTCAGCTTGCTCGCCGCATCCGTGGCGAAAAGGTGTAGGAAACTCCTCGACGCTGTCCTATCATTTTGCTGGTTATGATGAAAAATCCGCCTTAAGAAGATGAACCATACACAACACATCCGATGTTCCTAGATACTAGTGTACAGGCGTCTTCACCGTTTTGAAATACAGTTTTCAATCCTACTAAATGCTGTGTGTCGAAACGCCGGTCCTTTTGATTTCCTCACCATTGCGTCGTGTACACGTGTGACGAGAAAATCGAATGTCGTCTGTTTTGGTAAGATTTATTGCAAATTGAAACGTGCGTCCGCATACAAATGTGTATTTTTGTGTACATGAGAACGTGCAAAAGAAGAATAGGAAAATACCACAGTACACACACGGTGCATTCTGCTGCTACACACGACATGATCCATGTCATCATCGACTATCGCGAAAGGGGGCTTCTGGCCTGTTTACAGGCATCTCAGACGACGCACCCTACCGAGGGAGTGGTGGTGCGACACGCAAACCTCGAGCTTGGCGATATTCACATTGTTATCCACGACAAAAAGGGCGCAGTCCAGAGAACTCTGATTTACGAACGTAAAAGCCTTGCAGACATGATTTCGTCCATTACTGACGGTAGGTATCGTGAACAAAAAATACGCATGCTGGCTACCTATGAAGCACGCAACATTGCTTACATTGTGGAGGGCGACAGTATTGTTCAAAGTTTGTCGCGAGAAAATCCTAGCGTGTCGAGTGCCTACCTTAACATGGTGTACAGGGACAATCTCCACCTTTTTTTCACAGCCGACGTGTGCGAAACTGCTCTTTTTATTCTTTCCGTGTGCAAGAAAATCATTGCCGTGCCCAAAAATTACCTCGCCACAGGAGGGGGGCTTGCGACCGCCGACATTGCCACCTACACAGCCCATGTCAAAATCAAATCCAAGAAATCTCACAACATCACGCCAGAAAATTGTTTTATTCTACAGCTCTCTCAAGTCCCGACGATTTCACACGTCGTTGCCAAAAAAATCGCTCATATTTTTCCCAACATGCCGACCCTTATCTCTGCCGTGCTAAAATGCACATCTCTTCCTGAGAAAGTCGTCCTCCTCTCTTCAGTTGCAATGGTGGGCTCGGAAAAAGCCACCAAACTGCTCAAGTACATGCAGCTCATGTGAAACCGTCTTTCTTGGGGCCAACAGGAAAATAGAGACTTGAGAAAAGCACGAGTTTCGTCGCTAGTACATCATGACACACATCACAACGCCAGCACGAATTTCGTCGCCAGTACTTTTAGACATACACCAGAAACGTTGCCATGTGTTTTTAAATGGTACAAGACGTGCGAAGAGCAATCATTATTCACATTCCTGTTGGTTTTTCAATAAATAACATCATTTCTCCAAAGATCGTGCCACGAGCAAGCTTTTCATGCCCTCAGTGTCCGACGTGGAACAAGCCTGATCACATAAGCGTCCTGAGTAGTCGAGACATCTCTTCGATACAGTTGCGCGGAGTGTCGATTGCAGATTTTGTTTGTATGGCATTGTACATCAAATTCCCAAAATCCGTGTTTTTCAATATTTTGCGCATTCCTGTGAGTAGAGCGACGTCCATCGTGTCGAGGGGTTGCAACTGCTGGTCTTCCTGGAGTTCCTGGTATTCAGATGGTATTCGCATTAAAAAATGTTTAAGTTCGTCCAGCGTGTCCTCTGAACTCAGGAGGACGAAATACAATAGCATTGTGCTGCGCGTAACATTCTGGTGCCGTGCATTGTGTCCTAACAACATCAAGAACCTTTCGCCGAAACTCTGATACACCAGAGTGCTGTACAGGGGGGTGCAGTGTGTCAATGCGACATCGACAAGACGGTGCAATGGATCCAAAAAGTGTGGAAAGTTCAGCGCCATGTTCCACACGTCCTCGTATTCATTCCACAAGAATGAAATATTTTGCAGTTCCTGTAAAATGAATTCCAAAACGTCGTAATACCCTGTCTTGCGTCTGAAATCGACACGAGCGTTTGACCTTGCATAACTCCACATTGTATCACACGATACGACTACGCACAGAAACTCTAGCAAGATTGCCTCGTCCAGCAGCCCAAAATTCGCAAATTTTGACGAGGCAATTCCGCGAATCATTGAAACAAGTCGCATCTTCTCGTCGTGTAGCGACAGTGTTTTTATGGAACCGTCCTCAAACACATTCTCTTCGCGTGTACGCTTACGCACTGCTCTGTACGCGGATTCTTCTGGTATCATGTCATCGCTGCCATTCAGCGCATCTACAGAATACATTGCGTCTGGAACGAGCAGCATGTCCTCCAAGGAATGGTCATAAGCATGGTGACTGTAAGCGTCAATCATACTGTCTCCTGCATACTCTCCACCTGGCCCAAACACATACTCGTCGCTACAGAATGAAAACGGATTGTGACGAGACATGCAAAACTCAATCAGTCTCAAATCCACTCTGACACACGCAATCGTTTATATATGTATTGACCATCCTATACACGTGAATTTATTTTCAAGCAAAAATCAACATCTTCTCAAAATTAACCCCCAAAGTTCATCATGATATAGTCACAGTCGTGGCTGGCCAGTACGAATTTCCAAATCCCATCATACATCGACGGGTCTGCAAAATCACATTTCGTGCGCTCCATCGTCCGGGCCAAAGCATGATATTCCGACGCACATGTCTAGTAGTGGATGCTGGTATCGTCATCGTCCAAGGCATTGTCGCTGCCGCTGCCGCTGCCGCTGCCGCTGCCGCTGGAAGAAACACCCGTTGCCGTGTTTGTGGCAGCAGAGCCACCGCCATTTCTGCCGCTTTCCATGGCCACACACATTTTCATTTGCTTCTCTTGCAACTCCTTCAACATCTTGATGCTCTCATCATCTCCAACAAACGCCGCTTCCTGCTTCACCAGAGTAGAAGCAGAGGCGCCAGCTTCATTCTCACGAGGACTGACACTTTTTTCGTGTCTCACAACGCGTTGCTTGGACTGCGATCCCTCGACATTTCCACACCGAATGTCAGCGGCGCGCTTCATGTACTGGTCTTTCTCTTTGGCCTCCATCGACGCCCACAGCGGAGCAAGCACTTTCATTTGAGACTGTGGAAACATGTCCAAACGTCAAGTCAAACACGCGAGAGAATAACACCAACATGTCAACAAAACGAATACAACACAGGGCATACCGCGAGATCCAGGCCCTTGGTACTTTTTTCACTCACGAAAATTTGATACCCGCTCTGGATGCCTTTGGTTTTCTCGGCATTCTTCTTGCGGCGCGGTTTGCCCTTTGCTTTAGCCAGCTTGGCAACAGACTGCGAAATCCGGTCCCTCCTACACACTTGAAGCTCCCGTTCCGACATGGCATTGAACTCCAGGCACAACCGGTCGAGGCTCGCCCCCATATTGGCAAACGGGATCGTGCACGCCTTGATGATGGCAATGACGTCCTCTTCCTTCATTCCACGACTAGACATCTGCAGGGTGTAGTGCACAGTGTCAGCAGGTGTCAGCAAGAGTCAGCAAGAGTCACATCACACAAATGTGCGAGCCAAAAAACCGTGGCAGCGATAGCAGGATTTTTGCCTTCATCCTGTCGAAACAACAGGAGATCTTAAAGGGGAAACCTGTGAAAATCCTATTTCCGACGAAAATCCATTTTCTCTAAAAATGGGTCGAATATACATTTTCCCCTCTGAAATTGGGTTTTTGCTGTAAATAGAATTTCGGCCTTATAACCGCAGCGTCCGATCGTGTTCGACTTCACCTGACTCCTGCCACGCTCGCCATGTCGACCTTGTCGAGCTACATGCTTCACATGGACATTCTTTGTGCGGTATTCGTACAGCTCACGCCCTGTGAAGCGACGTTCGTCTACATGACACAGCTGATGCTGGTATGCAAGACCTGGAAGTCGGCTGTGAAGCTAACTCGCATAGACGTAATCTGGCTGAAGCCTTATATCGATCTGTGCAAATCCTACTCTGCGGCGCTGAACACGGCGCGAAACAGGGAGGTGTTAGATACTTTTTTGTATGGCATGAAGGCTTACCGATCGTGCCGCACAGTACAGGAGAAGATCATGCGCTTCATTTTGATGCCGAATGTTGCAAGCGATGCAGAAAAAGATCGTGTGCGTGGTGCGCAGATTGTCTCTGTTGCGGTAGAAGCTTTGATTCCGCACGCTCTCTTTGTCGTCAAGAGATTCCCGCTATCTGGAGACATTTTACAGGGCTTTTGCCGCTTGGTGTGGGCACTATGCAAAGTGGATTCTGAGGAAAATAGTCAAACTCGTACCAATGCCATTATCGCATGCGGTGCTGTACCGATCATGGTGCGGGGAATCCAGGCGCATCGCAATGTTTTCGGGCCTATGGCGGACTACAATTTTGTGGTGGCTCTTGGTCGATTGGGATTCAACGACAACAGTGTGGTCACTACTATTGTCGAGTACATTCGACCCCTAACGCAAGGAATCAACATCGTCCGCAGCGTGTTTATGTTTATCAACATAAGTGTCTCAGCTGTCAATGACGACGACAGCGAATATGTCTTGAGTACTGGTGTATTACCTCTTATTGTTCGACACGCAATTGCTCACATCGAGAGTCAAGACATTATGCGTCTGGCGTGTCTCATCTTGTCGTCGTTTGCTACTCGACACAGGAGTGCTCGAAAACAGATTGTGGCTGCGGGCGCCGTTCCTATGTTGCTCGAAATGATGAACCTTCACCGCACGATGCAATGCACACTGGAGTCGTATGGACTCGTTGAGGCGGTTCTGCTCGACACGCCAAACATCGTGTTGCTCCACCAAGTCAGAATCATTGAACGCGTAGCCCGACAGTTGCTAGAACCAACTCCTATTGTCCTGATTACTGCGCGATTCTCGATTCTCACGTTTTCGATCTTGTTGCACTCGATCCGCGACAGCAGGCGCATGAAAGATGCTCTGATGCATTATGAGATTATGAAAGTGGTGGAAAGGGTGATGACATTGCATCGCGCCAACTTTGAGGTGTGCAAAGCAGTGGTGCTGTTTCTCGGCGAATTGTCTTCTTGCAACTCTTTCAAGCGCGCAGGCATTACCACAGAGCTGTGGAAACTCTTGCTCTCGGAATTTGGCACTTGGCTTCGCGACACGGTTGTCGCGGCTAGTTTCATGAACTTTCTGGCCTCTGTCATCGAGGGGTCCTCTACGAACCAGCAGCGCAAGCTGGTATTTGACATTGGCGTAGAGAGCGTTTTGCAGGTCATGGCCGGCAACCAGAGCGACGTTGACATTCAGCGGACTGGCTCTCGTGTCCTTATGAACGTGTTGTCTATGAGCACAGCAGAGTCGTGGGAAACTCATTGCGCATTTTCCAACCTGAGGGTGATTGATCTTAGTTTGCTCGCTCTTGACACGCACAAGAGTGACAGATTGGCCATCACATGCATAGGCACTCTTGCAGGGCTGATGGGGCTGCCGAGCTTGAAAGACTACATCATCGACCACGGTGGCATTTTTTTTGTAATTGGTGTTCTCGACGCCAGCCAGAATCCAGCTGTAGTGTTTGCGTGTCTGGAATTTCTCAGCAAATTGGAGGCTGGTGACTTTAACTCGCATTGCACCGGTCGATTTCTGAGAGGGCGCTCTTCCGAGGAAAAGACGCAGATGCTGCATTACATTAACAACTTCCCGGACATCATCGCCAAATCCGCCAATTGCCCGGGGGCTTCTGCACACGTGGGTGTTCTTGCAAGTTCGGTTTACACGGATATCTTGAACTCGAACAAGTAGGGTCCGCGTAATCGTTTTTGCTAATTTAGTACAGCGATTTGTTTCGATATAAAATTGACAAAGTGCAGGCCTTTTGTGTCGTTTTGTATTGATATGTCCTGTAGACTCTGGTCTACGAGTATAGTTGTCAAAGACGACGGAGAAAACGCAGATTCCAGCCCCATGTATTGATATATGCGTAGTGCTGCGATCCTCAGACATGTAGAATTTTAAGATAATAGGCAAGTTTGTGCGCAAACGTGTGACACAATAAAACTCAGCTGGCTCGCCAAGTATATAAGTGTGTGCATGTCACATGCCCTGTAGAATACCCCTGTGATGGAAAAAGAGTCGCGTCACCACGCCAACGTCGAACAATATAAGTTGTTTCTTGAAAAACAGTACCATGAAAATATGGAAGCCTCGATGCGCATGAACGAGTCCTACTCAAAATACCACGAGGATCTTGTCCGCAAAAGCGCTACAAGTCGTCACCAGTCCGTCAGCTCCCAGTTGCGACAGCAAGTGCAAACCCTGGAAAACTCTCAGCAGAACAATTCTGAGATTATTCGCAAGCTGTCTGTCCAAATGACCGGCCTACAGCACAAGGTCAGCAGTGAAGAGCAGATCGAAAGAAAATCAATGTCGGACGAATACGTGACCGCCATCCATCAGGATATGCGGCAAATGTTGACTTTGCAGCAAAAATCCTCGAACCGCATCGATGTTCTTGAAAACGAGCTGAAATTTATTCGGTCCTCCACACACACAGCACACCACGAAACAAAACTGGCGAATATTCAGAACGACCTGCAAGGAATACACGACTTTCGCCGCGAGTTTTCGAAAAATGTTGCGCTCATACAGGAAAACATGGAAGTGCTGTACAAGCAATCCGATGTGGTGCAACATGGGCACAACACAATGCTGAACCAACTGTTTGTGGCCCTCACAAATCTCGAGTCGCAGATGAATGTGCATTTCGGTGGACTCTACGGAGACATCGTGCAATGCGTCGGCACAGTTGACCCCGAGAGCCTCAATCACATCAGAAACGCGGCAAAGGCTAAAATGAATCAACACCTGGATCGAGTGTCGTAGTCGTGCGCGCCGGCGACTTTTCGCAATACGCCAAGCAACTTGTTTTTTCGTACGAGAGCACCTGCACTTGCACGCCAGCCATTTCAATGCTATCGTTCGTAGACTCGTCCTGTACACCGCGTATATGACTCTGAACAGGTGACGCGTCGTGGATGTCGACTGTGGTGTCGTCGTGCGTTAAGAGAAGTGTGCTGTCATCATCGACTTCGGTCGTCTCCAGAATAGTTTTCAATTTGCAACGATATTTTGACAGTCTGCGTTGATGTTGACTTTTTTTCAGTATGGACTTGGGCCGGGCAAAGGTGTTTCGGTCAGATCGTTCCACGCTGTGAAATACACGGAACATCTTTGACGAAAAAATAATGGTCGACGTCAGATGAACCACGCATATCACTGCTATCGTCGCGATCATGAGCGGTATCATGGTGCTCGATGGATTGGCAGCGAGAATGCTTCCAACTATCGCACTTTTGAATGACATGGTCACTGTAGTGAGAGTGTATGCTTTCATGAATTCGAACAGGGTTACATCGGAGAACTTGACAATCAACACCTTGCTGTGTAGAGGTATAATCGACAAACAGCACAGTACTAGCTCACCACACAGCACACCCTCGCGTCGTTTTTGTCGTAAATACATCAGCACCTGTTGATGCTCCAGGCGCTCGACGCGTTGCAGATACGCACAATACAAAACCACTTCCCAAAACACACATGTGATGTAGCCGCGCCAGAATCCCAGCCAATATCCGTATAATATCTTTGTGATGTGCTCCATTGGAAAGCACAAATAGAGTTGCAACGAGTGCGCGATCAGAAGCACGATAGTGGCACTATTCCGATCGCGGATTCTAAAGTCCGTCTGCAGCTCAGTCGAGAGCGATTTCCACTCCGTAAAGTTGAGATTTTTCGGCACGTCCACGTTCAAGGCTTCGCTAAACACTATAGCAAGCACCCCGCCCAACACCAACGGCATCAACACCATCCTCAGAATGCGAGGCGTCGACAGGGACAAATCGACAGGCATCAAAGAACACAGCTCGTCTTAAAAAAAAACGCGATATACGTAGAAAGCCCTGAAACGTGTTTTGTGTACATGCCATTTTTATTTTTGAGAAAATGTCGGGTGTATAGTGTATGAGCGCCAGGCATGTTTTTGTGTACGGGCTGTGTTGGTGGAAAATTACGCGGGTTTTTAATTCCACATCGGGTTAAAAGCCTCGTGTTGCAGGAAATCACGATCTGTGGACAGCACACAACGTCAGAAAACAGCAAGACAGCAAGAGCATCGAAACAATGGGATTTGTAAGAACTCACAGTTGCTGTTGGTAGTGCCGTAGTGGTCATGGAAATTGTTGTCGTCGTTTCGAGACCTTTTATTCGTAGTATAATTGTCGTAGTGGTCGTGTTGCCAATCGTTTTCTCCTTGCGGATTGCGGTACTGCGCGGCAGAATACTGGCGCATGTGTGGTCGCAGCGGGCATTTCTCATTCTCACGACAGGAGCTGGGTTTGGTGGGACGATACTGTTGTCCAATTCTTGGAGAGTGTACGTTCCAGTCAATTAACTCTACGTCCACCGCCGTGTCGCGGCTTTTTTTATCGTCAAATCCCACATAATATTTGACACGCTCACCCTTCACAGGCTCCCATCCTCGCGTGCGGACACGACTAGTGTGGAAAAAAATGTTTTCGGTAGTCTCGTCGCCCTTTACGAATCCATACCCTTTGGTAGTGTTCCACGAGTGCACGGTTCCTTCTTGCAACTGCGATTTGGAAAAATCCGTCTTTGGCATGAGCGTAGGGCGTTTTTTGGTGTTACCAATCTCTTCGTCATTGGCGCTGCTGATCTGTCGGCGGTAAAGCGAGATCTGTTTTACAATCCACTCCGAGACTTGCACGAGCGACACGCACTCAAACTTGACTGGCTTGTACTCTTCGGTGCCAACACTTTGTACTTGTTCTCGTTGCGCCGTGACAATCTTGGATATCAGAAAGCGCTTTGAATCGCGGCTGTGTTGTATGAAATAAACAAGAAACACCAGTCCCGGCTCCGCTTTGTGCGACTCAATCAAAATCATGTTCTCCTGCACCTTGTCCGTTTTTGTGGTGCTCTTCTTGTCCTTGTCTACATGATCGAGATGCATCGTGTTCACGTCGTTTTTGTGCACATCATTTTCGACGTGAGAGGACCCTTGATCCGGTTTATTGTCGTTGGCTTGAGTATTTTCTGAGAAATCTTCGTCTGAATCATCCAAGTGTTTCTCATGTATCGGATCTGCATCGTCGTCTTCCCGATAGTCGATATTATCGTCCATTCTTATCGGGTGTTGTGTAGTGCACCACCGTCGCAGCTTTTTGCACAGGAAAGTGGTCACACACTGCACAGTGAAAAGGACAGGCACGTTCTTTTTTTTCACATTCGTCAGAATCGGATATTTCTTTTTTATTCTTCTTTACTTTTCTTCGAGTTCCGAACACGAGGCTCGGGAATGGCGCAAAAGACCCGGTTGTCGCGGTATGTCTCGCATTTATGCTGCCATACCGACGTGGATATACCATGGTAGTGCATAAAGTGTTTATCAATCACAGAATTTCCTAGGACACAAAATTAGGTCCTCGGTAGATTGCTGTCAAGAAAACAGAGATTTTAGCCCAGCACAAGTTTACTGGAAATGGTGCTATCCACAACTGCATTGATTGGTGGGGATAAGAAGGGTCTATGCGTCTTGTCTTGCCTGAAAGACGTTGACAAATTCAACTGGAATGTTACAGGGCGGCTCCCACGACGCTTCGTCCAGTGGATAATCTTTCCAGGATACCAACACCGTTTGAGTTGGATCTGGCAATTTTGCAGATGTCTTGCGAACCGCTAGAATCTCTGACACGATAAATGTATCGTGAGTGGCGGCAGAAGACTCCAAGTTGTGTGGAACAAATTTGCGAAGGCTGTCGACGCCAAAGGAGCTCTCAATCTTGAATGCGTGAGGGATTACCAAACGCGCTTTCATTTCGAACTTGAAGGTGAAAAACGATCGTATCTTGAATGGCCCAATCACGTTGCAATCTAGTGCCGTCGGTGTCCCGCGAAACTGCTTAGCGGTGCGGTCGACGCACACAACTACCATTTCCCCAACCACGAACTTGAGCTTCCGTGTGTTGTGACAAGCTCTCGTGCCTTTTCGCGCAACACTTTTCTTTGTGGCAACGCTTTTTGCCGTCGGGATGTGAAGACTCGTGTCGTCGTCGGAATCTGCTGTACCTTTTCCGGGCACTGGTTTTTGGTCGTCGAGATTGGTCGACACGCTACTGTCCAAGTCGTTTGCGCTCGACAAGGTCGCGACCCTTTCTTCCGTGTCCGCCTCACTCTGCTGGTCCCGGGAAACGTTTCGTATGCGATACACGTATTTGGCGAGGTCGTCCAGCTCGAGAACACAGCACAGGTAGTGGAAAAGCAGAAAATTCCGCGACGGCGTGTATCCGGTGTAATCCACTAGCCCTCGCGCTTTTTCCAGCACGCACAAATCACGAGTAACACCGCTACACGTGTTGGAGTTTGTATAGTATGAAGGTGCAATGGCAGCAAACACCGGCAGGATATCTCTGCTCCCTGCTATTACTTTGAGGTACGTCTTGAACAAAATGAAGAGAGAATCGATTTGAATGGTGTTTTGGTGCCATAGCGTCAGGCTGATGTTTAGAATCTTCTTCTTACAAATGCGCTGATCGTCATCTTCCTCAAACCCCGAATCGATGATGCACGACGTCCAGTACAGGAACAAGAATATATTTTGCGTGATCTTGACGTCGTATTCCGCAGAAAGCCGGTGGAACAGGATCGAGCCGACCAGCTTCAATACAATACACCATATGCGGACCAAATCCCCACCCTCGTAGACATTCCCCACCTTCATGGACAGCGCAGTGAGTTGAATGCGATCCAATTTCGTTTCTTGTCGGCTTTGCATCGACCGGGGCCTAACTTCTGTGTCATCGCTGTGCCTGCCATATACGAGTTGGAATACGCAGAAAAATAAATTCCCAGCGTCCGTGGGTGCGGAGTGCTCCATGTCCTTGACCATATTCTTGTATGTACTCGGATACGATGTCCACAGTAAGGCTCCGGTCGGAGTGGGTGGCAAGAATCTCCACACCGACTCGACACCATCCGTCCACGGTCGTTCCATAGTATCGTAAGCGAATCCATCTATCCAGGCCGCGCGTTTTTGCACAACGTTGTACACCGCGACAAGGCGATAAATGTTGCGACCGTCATCGAGTGCAAAAAACGCAACAGGAATTTCCGTCAGTAGACGCGACACCGTCGAGTACACAGGAAGATTGTGACAATGTAAATCTTGCACCATCAGCACTGTCTTATTCCCAAAAACCAAGTCAAAATAGTCGTCTGGACACTGGGGGTTTTCGGTCATGTGTGAGTACGTGGCATATAACAATGCCATATACGACTCGTGCACTGTACTTGTAGCAGGCACAGCAACTACCAATGTCCTGAGCACAGCAAACAAATCGACGAGGGGATGGCACTGCGAAATGTCCAACATTCTGCCAGTCAATGCATCTTCCATAGGCAACAGAGGTGCCGCTTGGTTGATATTTGCGATGAACTCTGTGTTTTGCAGCAGTACTCCGTGGGAAAGAATAGACGCCATCAGTTCACGCATAAGTTGAGAATTTGCGAATGGCAGCATCATATCCACCACCACGCTTTCCGTGATGTTGGTCACATAAGCAGACAACAGCATAGAATGTTCGTGGTTGACCCCTGTCGTCGCAGTTTTCATGCACCCGGTTGCATACACAGAAGACACACACGTAAGATTGGAAAGTACGCTTGCCCGATGAAGCAGGTCAGACCGGCTGGTGACGGCTGTATGTTTGACATCTGCACTTTGGTCAAGCAACATCACTCCAATGTCGGAAAACCCCAGTTTCGAATTGATCTTGCAACACTCGTGACATACAAGGTTGTGAGTTTGGCCATTGTTCAGAATGCTCGGTACACACAGTCCCATTGCGCAGTTGAAAATTTTCCGCGCATATTTAGCATGTGTTTTTTCGGTGGACATTTTGTTGCGTCCAATGTTGTAGTTTGACATGATCGACGTGCCGGAACCGGTTGGAGGGTACAAGAGACCATCGCAATAAACGCACATGCCGTACTGTTTGTTCCACAGTTGCATAAGGGGCACATGGTTGACGTTTTGCAGCAGATGAATGCGTTGGCGGATCCAGGACAACCCCCCACCCCCGGTGTAGTGTATCTCGCGCATCAGACGAGACGAGACATTTTTGTTGCCAGGGGCACGGGGCATCATGCGTTTCCAATCGATTTGGTCCACAACATATTGTCCTGCAGTCGTGTACCGTAGACCGTAGGAAAAAACACGCTCTTTCATTCGATCATCCTGGAGCGCGCGAATCAGCTGGGTGTGGTCCAGCACGAAGCTGCGTTTCATGTGAGGCGACAAAAGACACAGCAATTTACTGGCCTGGGGCTCGATTTTCGGGTTGTTCAGCATGAGCCCAGTCCAAAGCACCGAATCATTTTGCACGAAATTGTTCGTTTGGAAGTGGGATTTCCACCGGACACTTCGCTGGACGTCGAGTGTCTTCAATTTGTCCGACATTTCATTTTCGACTGTGGTTTTGCGGACAAACGTTCAGCATACATCACACAGGACACACTGGCGCCGCCCAAGAAAAAAACAGAGATTTCAGCCTAGCACGACTTTCGGAATCTGTCATGTGTATACATTTGCAAAGTTTCACTTTGCAAACAGCAAGGTGCACAGGAGAAATGCCGACGTTTCGAACCATACCTAGGATATACCACACAGGGTCGCCATGCCGTCGGATAGTGATGACAAGGTCGACACGCTCCTGCGTATTGTTGATGCGCTTTTCAAAATCCAGATCGTATGTCCATTCGTCACATTCCGTCTCAGACAACGAATAGGCTGTGACCACGATTTTCTGAATTTCGTCAAGTACACTGAGTCCGAGGATAGCAGTAACCACCGGAGTATGATGCCGAGTTGGACAGTATGTTTGGTGCCTTCCGTTTTTCCCTGTGCACATGCTCTGTACAACACAGTCAATACACATGCGGTCATACCGGGGGTCGAGACGCTGTGCATCACACACGTGCAACAGTGCGCTGTATCGTGTCTGTTGACACACAGCACAATGGTGTCGAGTAAAGAGGCTCGCTTGAAATGATTGTATCATTCCGTTGCAGTTTGCATTGCACCCTGCGTACACCAAAGTCGAAACGTCGGCCTCTATTGCTGTGCATTTTGGATTCATGAAACCCCGTCTACACATCAACGAGAGACGCTGTGCTCTTTTATATGGATATTGCGCCACATACGCGATTCCGAGCACAGCACGGGGTGTGTGCAGCTTCGTTTCTCAAGAATGCAATCAATAAAAAGAAA